>JACCDW011805098.1_pt1 | contig 19446 bp, 16 predicted proteins | sample 7449781 | NCBI WGS metagenome assembly JACCDW01 (sample SAMN15323449, study PRJNA562643) | freshwater metagenome | isolation source: river surface water | place: USA:Blue River Watershed | collected 2017-08-18
CTTCTGTGACGCCCCTAACGGTCCCTGGTGCGCCCACGAGCGTTTCAGCGGTGGCAGGTAATGGGTCAGCAACAGTGTCTTTCACGGCCCCTGCTAGCAACGGTGGGTCGGCTATTACGGGATACACAGTTACTTCTTCACCTGGTGGATTTACGGCTACTGGTGGCTCATCCCCTATAACAGTCTCTGGGTTGTCAAACGGCACAGCCTACACGTTCACTGTGGTGGCGACAAACGCCGCGGGTAATTCAGTGGCTTCTAGTGCATCGACTGCAATTACCCCACGTACTGTACCTGGTGCTCCTACGAGTGTCAGTGCTGTAGTTAATACAAACGGAACTGTTTCAGTATCCTTTACAACTCCCTCTAGCAATGGCGGTGCTGATATTACAGGATATACAGTTGTATCATCATTGGATGGCGCTCAAACGACTGGCACAAGCTCTCCTATTACAATTTCAGGATTACTGGTGGGTTCAACATATACATTTACAGTGAAGGCGACAAATGCTGCAGGTGATTCTGCCCTATCTGAGGCATCTAATAGTGTAACAGTGGCATCTGTTCCTGACCCCCCTACAAACGTTACTGCAGCACGTGGTAACTATTCAGCCACAATCTCATTTACACCACCTGTAAATAATGGTGGGTCAGAAATAACATCCTATTTGATATCCTATGCAAATACAACCGCAAATACATCATCTAGTACTACCACAACATCGACGTCTGTTACTATCGGTACCTTGGGTGCGGTAAATGATGTATGTACATTTACTGTATATGCTGTAAATAGTATTGGCACTTCGCTAGCCTCAAATACTGTATCTATTTATGTGGCGAAACTGCCAGGTGCTCCAACCAGTCTTAGCACTAGTGGGGGAGGTAAAACGAATACATCAATTGATGTATCCTTCACGGGTGTTACTGTGAATAATGCAACAACTGGCAATGGTACGCAACTTCTTAATTATGAATATACATTAGATAATGGTGTTACATTTACACCAATAAATCCTCCTGATATTACATCATGGGTTAAAATAACTGGATTAACACCAAAGACAACATATACTATTAAATTGCGTGCTCTAACAAATATTGGCTCAGGGCCAATGTCAACAACCTCTGTTACAGTAACGACATGGCATACAGCTGGAACACCAATAATTACGAGTATATTACCTAGTACTGATAGTTTATATGTATATTTCAATAGACCAGCAACAGATTATGATTATATAAACAATTACGAATACTCTATAAACAATGGCGTAACATTCACTGCTGCAAATCCAGTAACTACACTAGGGCCGATAAAAATACCAGGATTATCACCAAATACTGCTTATTCAGTTCAAATACGAGCCACTTCAACCATAGTTGGTACAGGCACTCCTACCTCAAACTATTCGGCTACTACTGCTAGTATATATTCAACACAACCACTAATTAACTATGACCCTACTAATCAACCATCATCATCCTATACACCTGCAGCTTCAACCACTGTTAAAAATTCAGGAAGTGGTGGAGATAGTTATAATCTAACTGTAACTAGTTTCAGCGGGTATACAACACCCTTTTATAGTAGCTCATCTGGGCTTAATATTACATTTTGGCCGTTTGATTTTACTAATAAAGGTCCAAGCATTGCATCAAATACATACGGAAACAATATTATTATTACAGCTTGGTTGTATATAACATCATATAAAACTGGTAATTATAGCGAAGTATTATTTAGAATTAAAACGAATGCCGTTACATCAGATAATCCTGATACATTTGGAATAAATGAATATGGTACAGCAATAGATTATTTACGTTATAGAGTTAGTAATGGCGAACAGAGCATTATAATAGAAAATCCTGCAAATACTGTAAGACCATTTATATCTAGTAAAAATTCATTAACATCAATGACATTAAACACTTGGATGCACGTTGGTACTATAATTACAACAGAAGGTGTATATTTCTTTAAAAATGGAGAACCATTATATGGTTTTAATTTAGCACCATTTCAATCATTTACATCAACTGGTGTGGCAAGCGTGTTTGAAAGTTTTAACGGCTATATGGGACATTTCAAGTTATTTACAGGTGCTGGTCTTAATGCATCAGTCGTATATAATGAATACATTGCTACAAAATCAGCATATAGCCTCTAAACACGCGATTAAAGAGGTCTAAGAAATCGCGCGGAAGACTATTAGGATAGTATGGGAAACGGCGTTTCAGTAGCAATGTTTAATCCAGCACACGTACGGATATACCAGAATATATTGAAGATTGCGAGTCCTGCCACACGGGTCCAGATGATTGAGACGGCATTGGCCGGCCAAGAATATGTGGCGGCGGCCAAACACGCTGGCGTCTATGCACACTTATTGTCTTACGTCACGTACTACCGGCGAGGCGTGCAACCACCGGCTCTCCCAGGCGAGGCCGGTTTTATAGGGGGTGGAGCGGCAGGCGGGGCGGCGCACTTACAGGGGCGTATGGAGGCTGGGGCCGGCCAACACGGCTATGCGACTCATCCATCCCTTATGGGACGCCAACAGGAACCAATTAGTAATGAGTATAGGTCAGCTGCAGGTCATACTACACAAATCCAGACGTATCAAGAGGAGCCCCGTGATGCGTGGCAGCAGGTGGTGGCGGCACCCGAGAAGAAGGCGATGAACTACTTTACGAGCTGTCTGGAGGTCCTTGGGCTGTCCGAGGATATGAGTTTGACGTCCGATACCCTGAAGGCTGCCTATAAGAAAGCGGCTATTAGGGCACATCCAGACAAGGCCAGCGGCTCCGAGCAGAAGTTTCAGGCCGTCACAAAGGCCTACGCCTACATTGCGGACATTCTGAAGCGCGTAGAGGGGAATCGTGCCGGCGACGGCACTGGGCGCGCGCCACAGGAGCTGGCACCTTTGCGAGACCAGCGCGAGGCCGAGATGGAGCGCCTGAAGCACGTGGAGCCCGTACGCCTGAACCCGAAGCAGCTCAATATGGAGGCGTTCAACAAGATGTTCGAGCAGACGCGTCTCCCAGACCCCGACGAGGACGGGTATGGGGACTGGCTGAAGACGGAGGCGGAGTCGTCGGCGCCCAAATTCAGCCAGAAATTCAATAAGGACGTCTTCAACTCGATGTTCGAGGACGAGACCCGCCGCGCGGCTAGTACGCAGCTCCAGGTCGTCCATCCACAGGCGATGGCCCTTACCCTAAATGCTTCTGCGGGCGTGGAGCTCGGGCGTGACCGGCCGACCTCCTATACGGCCGCGGCAAATGCATCGATGAAATACACGGATTTGCGCGATGCATACACGAAGGAGAACACATTCTCAGGCCAGGTGAGCGGTGTGAAGGTCGAGGAGCGCAGTTTCGAGCGCTATAAGACACAGCGCGAGGCCGGTCCAGGGACGTTATCGGCCGACGAGGAGAAGTATATGCGCGGCGAGGAGGAGATGTTTGCTGCACGTGAATCTGCCCGACAGCGGCGGGCCGCAGAGCAGGCGCGAAACGAGGACCGCTACTTTGAGCGGATGAAGCAGCTTGTGCTGATGAATGGTGGGACCCAATAATAACACCCCTATTAGTAATATGGCGACGAACTATCTTTGGACCACAGTTGTACTATTAGTGGGTGTTGCGATACTAGGTGCGAACTACGTGTCATCTGATAATCTTCTACGGGCTGCCACGGGTGTGCGGCGCTCACACGGGCCGATGTGCCAGTGTGGATGCAATGATGAGGGGGCGTCGATGAGTTCCGATAATTTAGATGAAATGAGCCCGTACCAGAATCGGTATTTGACCGAAAAGGGGGCCGAGTACCCTCCACTCTGGCTCTATTACGACACAAACGATGTCAATAGCCGTTGGTGGGCCGACTTTGGTGCGCGGTCATCAAACGTCCTAAATGTTCCCTTTTTAAACCTCTGTTATGGGACAATTGTGGCGGCAAATGGTCACAAATACCGTGTGGAAATCATTGGTGGGCTGGCGGGGGTGGCAGAGCGGCTAGGTGAGGACGCGCTGCCTCCAAAGCTGCAGAGCGAAATTGCCCGCGTGGGACCGACCGAAATGAACTGGATTCGTGCGGCGATTTTAGCGAAATACGGTGGGCTCTGGCTCGACCCGAGTGTGATTTGTTTGAGTGGATTTGGTGATTTGCCAAAGGAGCACGTCGTATTTTTCGGCACGGATGCTGATGGCGAGACCTACGCCGGCCCTGGAGGAACTGGCGCACCATCCCTACGTGCAATTTGGTCGCCCCGCCCTGAGCACCCAGTATTTGTTGCGTGGGCCGATGCGGCCTATCGTCGTCTGTACAACTTACACACAGGTGGCGCAGCTCGCCGCGACGATAAGTGGGATTTCGTCAGCTTTGCGGCCAAGCATCCCCAAACGGTTGTGCTTCCCGAGGCCGAGCTCAGTCGCAATGTGCGGACCGGCAAGAAGATACAATTAGAGGAGTTGCTGGCGGCGGGCCAGGAGGGGATGATGCCATTTGCGGTGCCTGCGGGGACGGTGTATGTGCCGATGCCGTGGCCCGAGTTGCGCGACCGCCGTGCATTTGGATGGTTCTTACGACTCTCTGAGAGGCAGATAATGGAGAGCGACCTGGTTGTGCGTGATTTGTTGTTGTTGGCGAACAATGTGCCGGTTGAGAAGCAGTTTATTGCATAATATTATTGCGTTATTAATTACATATATATATACTATACAATATATATGTGTGATACACTTCCTGTATGTTTTATAGTAGATGAGAACTTAATACAACAATTAGGGCCTGTTGTTAAAAGTCTTATAAGCAATGTATCACTATCGTTGCACGTGTGTGTATTAACAAATAGTGATACGCATATACCAGCTATAGAATCATTGTTAATACCACTAGTTGGGAAAGATAAGCAAACTGTGCGTTGTATAAGCGATGACCATAAACGATTATTATCATACATTTATGTGGCAGAAAGTCGCACAGATATAAGTTATTTTGGATATTCACAACTTGTAATTCCTTATTATTTTCAAATGTATCCAAAAATTTTGTTTATGGAGCCAGATCAAATCGTTCAGCACGACTTGAATGAATTTTGGGCGGTCGTAAATTCTGAAAATATACTGTTAAGTGCTGTAAATTATAGCGAAGGTAATAATACGTTGAAAACACTTAAACTATTATATGGCGGTGGAAATGCGTATAATTGTGGTGTAATGATTGTAGATACTGCAAACTGGATTAAACATAATTATACATCATTGTGTGTTGAAGCTGCACTAAAACAAAAACACTCTGATGGTACGTATTATAACTATTACGCTGAAGGGGCTATGAATATTGCACTACAGCCATATATTGTAGAAATGAATCCTACATATAATTTTTGTAATTTAGGGTGGATGGAAAATATACCAAAAGACTATATAGAAGCCGCCACGATTTTACACTGGAATGGGCCGCGTAAGCCGTGGAAATCAGAAGGGCTATATAAAGAATATTATATAAATTATTGTTAAATTATGGGATGGCATTATATATTGCGGTTTTCTTGCAAAGTAAAACCAGAATATATTGATTTTGTGCACGGGCGTTATATGTACGAGTTGTGTGATCCGCGCGACGACCCGCTGTATTTACCTGACGGCGAGGCTGAGCGGGCCTATGTGGTCGAGGACGCCGAGGCGGACGAGGAGACACGTAGGGTTGCATATGAAGCGATGCCGAAGGCCTGGCGTGATTTGCTTGATATTTGGTTTAGGACTGGTATAGGACAGCATTTCCAGACATATGATTTTGACGAGACCACGGGAGTATTTATGTGTGAGATTTCGAAAAAGGTGTCGTGGCACCGTGGTGATTTACGGGAGGCGTATTTGGAATTTCTCAAAGACGTGGTGGTCCATATTTCGGACGTGATTTTGGACTGTGAAATAGAATCGGACGATTATGGGGATGTGCGTTGGCGCTACACGGACAGTGAGTTGCGGAATGTGTATTTCCGCTTAGCCGACAAAATCAAGTCCGTTGTACATACATATGACGACAACGGTGCTATTATAGAATCTCGCGTAGTATATAAACATTCTGTGCTACCCCACCAGCACTTAGATTTGGACAGGGCTTATGGAAGAAAATAGGCCGTCGATGTATACAAAAGTCTAATACACGTTTGTCGCGCAAACATATATTAGAATTTCAAGTTACGGAAGTCTAACATATCCCTATTCAATTCTATGCATCTGTCTAAAATTAGCACAGCTACGCTCATACCCTTACGAAAAATCAACATTTACGCCGGGCGAATCAACACTATCATTAAATATCATAGGCTGTATTTGATAATGTAATTCTTTTTTCCCGCTAATAGTCCGCTCCTGGGAAATAAGACCATAACCTTGCGTTCGCAAGATTTGCCGCAGAATGGTGACAATTCTGTGGGGGGTCATTTCTCCATACAAATATTTACGCGCCTTACAGGGAATATAGTAAGGCTCAAGAAGAATTAACGCAGGGTCGAACTCGGTCGGCACCAGGTTCTTCATCGTAAATACTCGGGTATCCTCGATACTATCAAACTTGAGGAACGCTAAGACCTCGTTAATGATATCACGAGGAATACACTCACGGAATAAATTATCACGACGGGTAGATGTACTAGAATTCATAGAAGACGCACAAGAAGGGGGAAGGCTCGGAGGCCGACTAGAAGGGCGCTGTATCGCCTTAAGGGTGGGGGATAGGGGAGGAAGACCGCTCATACATATAACTATTTTAGTTGTATAAAATTCGTTTGACCGTTAAATGCTTCAATGAGGCAATTATACAAGCTCAAATACGATGTGCATCCTTGGCAATATGCTGACCAACTAGCAATAAGCCAGCGGGTCACAATTGACCCGTGTTCAAACGATGGGACACCGAAAAATGTAATGGTCTGTTGTGTGCATTCCAATATATCTTCGAAACTAAACCCACGAAACCATAGGCTAGTAAGCTGAGAGGCGGCGGCGGGCAAATTACAGGAGAAAAAGGATTGAATGAAAGGTAAATAATCATAATATGGTGGCACCGAGCACAATTCAGTACATACTTTATCATTTAATGGAGTTTTTCCGTGTTTCTCATAGGCGGCTATTAGGGTCGCGTGGTGGCAATACTCGGCCACATTACCATAGCTACTGGCAGCAAACCACTGTAGAATCTTGGAGCTGAGGGCATCCGTCTTTACGCCAGCACGCTCAAGGAGAATGGGTCCAATGAGCTCGAGTGAAATAATATCGACGGAAAAATGTTTGCAACGGGACTGTAAGGGGGGGATGAGGGAGTTAAAATGGTTGCCGACGAAGATGAAGCACGTCACGTGTTTATAGAGCTCCATTGGGCGTCGCAAGGCCTGTTGGCTGAGCTCAGGGAAGGTGTCCATGTCATCCACGACGACCCAACGACAGACGCCCTTCTGCTTTGTCGGCTGACGGACAAAATCCAGGAGCGACTCGCGGACACGGTGAATTCCACGGTCCTGCTCGCCATTCAAGAAGAAAATCCAGTCTTTTTGTGGGTCCTGGACGCCGTGGCGCGCGTAGTAATTACGCAGAAACTCGCGGACGAAGGTCGTCTTGCCGCACCCTGGAACACCCGTAATAGCAAAGTGTGTGGGTGTTGTATAGAAGGGCTGTATTTTCTGCCACAGTTTGTCATAGGACAACAACTGCGTTGGTTCATGCGACGACGTCATTACTGACATAGTTGGTCTTCTAGCTTAAACTCTTTTGGGTGATTAGAATCAGATTCTTAACGCATATGCCTGGTGATTTGTATGAGCGACTTGGTGTAGATAGAAAGGCGTCAGCGGCCGACATTAAAAAGGCGCACCAGCGTCTAGTGAAGACGCATCATCCAGACAAGGGTGGAGACGCGGAGGAATTCAAGAAAATCCAGCAGGCCTATGAGGTGCTGATGGACGGCGAAAAGCGGCGGATGTATGATATGACGGGCGCGATTCCAGGCGAGGAGCCGCCAATGCAGGAGGTGCATGTAGGGCCTGGTGTTGGTGGAATGCCATTCCCATTTCCGTTCCCATTCAATATGGCGGATATGTTCCCTGGTGGTGGGCCTGGGGGTGGGCGCCGCGCGGGACCGGTCAAGAAGGGCTATAAGGGGCCACCGAAGGTCGATAGGCTTCCGCTGAGTCTGGAGCAGTTTTACTACGGGCACACGATTCAGATGTCGTTTGACCGTATGAAGATTTGCACGGACTGTAAGGGAAGTGGTGCGGCGGAGAAAGAGACGTGTGGGGAGTGCGGTGGTCAGGGCCAGATTAGTCGTACGATGATGATGGGAAATATGGTAATGCAGACGGTGGGGCCTTGTACGGGATGTAATGGCGAGGGTGCGAAGACGAAGCGTATGTGTGAGCCGTGTGCGGGTTCGGGACGAGTGAAGGAGCTGCGGCAATTAGAGGTGGCGATTGAGCCAGGGATGAATGCGGGGGACCAGTTGAAATTCACGGAGGCCTGTTCAGAGACGTTGGAGTATGATGTGGCCGGTGATGTGATTATTATTCTGGAAGAGGCGGAGTCGGCGGCGGGCTGGGTGCGTCGGGGGGCGGACTTACACCAGACAATTGTGATTGGTCTGGCGGACAGTCTATGTGGCTGTGTGCATACGGTGGATGACCATCCAAAGGTGCGGGAGGGAGAGGAGCCGGTGCGCGTACGAGTGCCAGCAGGAGTCGTGACTGGTGACGTACTGAAGGTCGAGGGATATGGTATGCCTATCAAGGGCGGGGGCGGTTATGGCGCGATGGTTTTGACTATGAAAGTTATGATTGCCGAGGATGAGCGGGATATTGTGGCTGGGAAAGGACGGGCTGCATTGATGGAGATGTTTGGGCGGACAGAGAGCGATGTGGCGGCTCTTGGGGCTAAACTCGTGGAGAATTAATGGAGCGTATCATTTTGTCGAGTACTAAATAGCCGGCGCGGTTAGGGTGTGCCGATTCGTCGCATATAAGACTGGTGTTAAATTCTTCAGGAGTTGTGTAATTGTCTATATCAATAATATGGTTGGCGTAGCGTTTTTTAATTTCATCGTACCACGCATAGGACGGATAGGACGATGTTGTATTTGCTTTTGTGCGTTTATAGAGACACCAAAATATTAATTTAATGTTTGGGTATTTGGCAATTACAGTGTCAATAATTTTAAGAGTATGATTTACAAGAAATTCGGTGTGCATTGGTGTCATGTAATCTTTATCAATTGGATTGCGAACATAATTTGGCGAATCGTATAATAGTTGGCCGGCAGGGAGATTTATAAGCTCATTATATTCATAATTATGAAACCTGTAATCGGATACAATCCATACAACTGTATTTTCTTTTTTATATTTCTCTGCAATCCAACTATGCAATTGCATAGCCCAATTTGGGACACCGCACATTCCTCTGAGCCTGCATTGTGGAAATAGACGATTTGTTGCGAGTTCGTTATTTATGACTTTTGTAAATCTATGGTGTAAATGGGATGGCCCTATTACATATATCATAATTCTATGTGTAATGATATGTGTAATTATAGTTGGTTTTCGCTAATTTGCAATTAGGGTGTGTGGTGCTTACTCAGGGCGGTAAGTATCAACGCCCTTGGGTGCGTACGCATCAGGATTCTCGGCGGTCTTCCACTCAGAGCTGAGACCGGCGCCCTCATAGCTGTCGAGGAGCATCTCCTTGGCACCGAACTCGGCGGGGCTGTAGGTGACTGCCGCACCGCCGCGCATCTTGCGATTCATCTTACGGGAAGCCTTGCGATTCTTGCGAGAAGCCTTGCGAGAAGCCTTGCGAGAAGCCTTGCGAGAAGCCTTACGAGCCTTGCGGTTAGCGGAGCGGTTCTTACGACCCTTACGGCGAGTAGAGCGGGCCTTGCGAGAGGCGCGACGGCGACGACGACCGCCCTCCATATCCTTCATACCAGCAATCTCCTTAAAGGACGCATCGAGGGCAGCAGTGCGGGCAGCACCGGCCATATCAGCGGGGATAAGAGGAGAGCCACTGTAGGCATCAGCGTAGTCAGCACCACCGAGAGCAGCACCACCGTGCATAGCCTCATTGGCCTTGAGGAACTCCTGGCCCTGCTTGAGGTCACCACCACCGAGACCGGCCTCAAAGTCGGAATAAGGGAGGGCGGAGTTCAATGAAAGAGCACCACCACGACGGCGCCGGTGGATAGTACGGCGATTGGCCCGGCGATTTGAGCGCTTTACTGACTTAGAACGACGAGGCATTTTCTATAATTAGGTGCGATTAAAAACGCACATATTGGTAGAAAATGGAAGACTCTTGGATGAAAAGTATTTCAAGCGGAACTGTGTGCGGATGGTTCTATTTCCTTTTTGTGTGGCAGTCTATTATGGCTGCGCTTGCCATATTAGGTGTGTTCGGAGTGGCATTTATGGGTGGTAAGCTAGGTATCCCTAAGGCTGCACGGTTGATCCAAGTCGCTACCCTAGTTGTGGGCGCAGGTATTGCTGTGGCGTCGGCGCTCTTTATGTATATCCTTTGTGAGCGCGCAATAGTTCAGAAAGGGGGAGAATCTGAGTAATAAGACTAATAGGGGTTGTTGTTGTCGTTGTAATGTATATATATTCACATTATATGTAAATATATATATACAAACTAAGCCTATTAGGGGTGTATTATAAGGGCAATTAGGGCGTGTGAATGCGGTAGTGCCCGTAGGGCCCAACGCGCTATGCACGGAGCCCTTATTCAAGGGAGGGGTGTGGGGACGAAACGTCCCCACGGCGAAGCTTTCATTCAAGGGAGGGGTCTAAGGGGACGGAACGTCCCCTTACTCGGTAAGGAGCTGCGACATATCAATGCGGCGCTTGGTGGTCTTAGCGCTGACAAGATAGATAGAGTTCTCTGTGACAACTAAAATATCGTCGCCAGCCTTGTACATGTGCTGGACGAGACTGGTGAACTCTTCAGAGCTCTTGACAAGCATCTTCTGCTTACGAACAGGGTCCTCGCCGATGAAGGCAGTTCCCTTGTGGGTGGCCTCGTAATAGTCGAGCTGGATGGGGCGGTCCTCCTTCATAGCGAGGCGGGCGGCCTGGAGGAGGGCAGTGGGAGAAGGGAGAATCTCCTGTGCTGCGATGGCGGCGACGGGTGCGGTCTGCTGGGGTGTAGGAGCCGGAGTAGAAGCCATTTGGTAAGTCTGCTTGCGACATTGAATCTAATTAGTCGTTTTTCCCGCAGCAGGTTTGCGGGTGCGTTTTTTAGGGGCTGGAACTGGAGCACCAGCACCGCCTGTTGGTTCCGTGTTCTGTACGGATTTTTCTGTGTTCTCTGCATCTGCCGGCGGAGCTGGAAGGACCGTCTTCACACCACGTTTGCGTGGAGCAGCTTTTACTGGTGTTGCGGCGCTTGCCGGTGGAACTGGTCGGATAATTTCAGCAGCGTGGTCGTCGAGGAATCGATTAACGAACTCGTAGGCCTCATTGATTTGTTTCATATGGCGGGCGCCTGTAATAATGATATTGCCGGTCTGGAAGAAACTGATAGTAATCCGCTTGCACTGTCCTTCACCAGACCCATCGCCCTGACCCTGACAGAACTCCTTGCAGGCACACTGGCCTGGTTTATGCTTGTCGCCCGTCACTTCATTGTAATAGTACTTTGTATTGACGCCCTGGTAAATCGTACTTTCGAGAATACTGAAGATACCATAACGGCGCGTGATGATTTCGTGGAGCTTATCACGGCGAAGCGGGACGCCGACACTGAAGTCGCTGTTAATGAGCTGTTTATTGAAGCGGACGACGGACGGTTCGCCACCCCAAGGACTGCGGGGAAGCTTGGCGACTTCGCGGAGGAGCCACTCGAGGGTCTGGACACCGAACTCCTCAGAGGCGATGCCGGTCATCTGGACCGACCCGTTGGCGAAGAGTTTGAGATTCACCTCCTTCCAGCCAGGGGCGTTTGGGTTCGGTTGGCGGACGACGAGGGTCGATTGATTAAAGAAGCACTTGGAGCTGATTTTGCGCTTTGTCAAGGCGTCGCGATGACTCACGCCAATGACTTGGTCGCGATGTTCGAACTTCAAGATGCCCTCGCCGGGCCACCAGAGCGGAATCAAGATGTGATGAATGTCTTCAAACAGTTGATTCAGATTGAGGGTTGTGTTGAAGTGGGCCGTGGCGACCATTGTGCTGATGCGGAGGGGAGTCTTTTTATAGAGTTCTTTACTTGGCTGGGGCAGCGGTGCTGCGGCGCTTACGTGCGGGCTTGGTTGGACTTGTAGGGACGACATGGGATGTGGGAGGGTGTATCTTAAGTGGTGTCCAGGCGAACGAATCAAATTTTCGGAGTATAGTTGTGCGTATTGTACGTAAGAATGTTGCAATAACGGCGGGTGGCAACATATCTGCGCCAATTTCCATTAATGGTTTATGTGCCGCGATGAGTTCTTCGTCCATAAACTGGAAGCTTGTACAGAAGAAGAGAGAGGCCTGAATAAGCTCGCTGACAGTGACATTTAGGGTGTATTGCGTGGGACTTGTATGTAAGAACTCCATAAAATGGCAGATATCATTGCGCATAATACGGGCACCACGGAGGTCTCCGCGCATTGACTGTGTTTGAAGAGAATTGGCGGCCGGCGGGTCGAAGCGGATACGGAGGCAGCGGCTGCGGAGGCTTGTCTGGACGCGACTGAGGGAATTACAGATAAAAATAATACAAATATTCTGCGGTGAATTGTCGAGGAAAGGGCGGAGGGCGAGCTGGGCGGAATCGGTCAGGGTTTCACACTCGTCGAGGACGAGAAACCGTGGGCGCTTGTCAGCAGGGTCGCGCCAGTCAGTGGCGACGAAGGGGATGATTTTGGCGCGGATGGCGTCGAGGGAGCGCTCATCGGCGGCGTTGAGAATGCGGCACGTCTGGACTTTCATGTGACTGTCGCCCCAGATTTTGTTGAGGAGCCATTCCACAGTGGAGGTTTTTCCGGAGCCTGGTGGGCCATATAAGAGAAGATGCTGCAGATATTCTGGGTGGGCTGCAAGTAGGGTAAATATTTGTTGTACCCGCGGACACAGGGGGTCGAGATTTGGCGGGGCGACGGTCGTATATCCCATTAAGAGAATGGGCGGGAGATAAGTTTAAATAGGGAGGGGGACGTTCCGTCCCCCTATACCCCCTCTCCTTAGTGGGCACTTTCGTCCCTAATGCGAAGCCTTTATTCAAGGCTAGGGTCTTAGCGAGCTGTGCTCCCTAATGCGGTAGTGCCCGTAGGGCCCAACGCGCTTTGCGCGGAGCCCTCATTCAAGGGAGGGGGTATAGGGGGTTGTGCCCATAGGGCCCAACGCGCTACGCGCGGACGTTCCGTCCCCCTACTAAAATTGAAGATGTCTCTATGAGAATCAACAAGCACCCTGCAACAAGCCACCCTACAAGCCCCCCCCCTACAATGAGTACCACACCCCAGTCAGTTATCACGCTTACATTCGGCGATTGTGCCGAAAACCACAAAGGAATGGAAATGATAGGAAAAACAGCTGCCGCCGGCGAAGGATTTACAATGGCCGACTTACGCCAAATAAAGGAAAAGTTCGAGACGCTAGGGTGTGTCGCGGACCTCCACGTATTAAATAAGTTGCCCGCCCAGGCCGAAGCCGGCCTTCTCGTTATCAAGAACGCGGTCGATGTATTACTCCGCACGCATACAGAGGGCGAAACGAAAGAAACCCTTGAGGTCGAACAGACCGACCTTATGTGGGACAAAAAGGCATTTATGTACGGACGGGTCGTAAATAAGCACGCCCGTTGGAATGTGTGTTACAGTGAAGAAGGCCACGATCCAGACTATGAGGCCGGCAAGGGCCGTGTTATACCATACGCCGACGTACCAGTACTAGAATTCTTGCGAAACATTCTCCTTCCTGGATTCTTCGGGCCAAAAGCAAAAGACTTGAAGTGCGAGGGAAATTACTATTATGATGTGTCAAAGTGCGGCATTGGATTCCACGGGGATTCTGAGCGACGCAAGGTGATTGCCGTGCGCCTGGGCGCGTCCCTGCCAATCCATTATCAGTGGTATCACGAGGGGTCTCCAGTGGGAGAGCGTATGGTCTTCGACCTGGACGGCGGCGATATGTATGTTATGAGTGAGAAGACGGTCGGCACGGACTGGAAGAGCAAGAAGATTCACACATTGCGCCACGCTACAGGCTGCAAGAAATTCACCGAATAACTGCGCGGGCAGTATTTAAGCCCTTTAAAGGTCAGGCGGCCCAAAAAACACAAAAGGGCTTAGGGGACTGACACAGTCTAATACACAGATGAAGAAGCGTTCAACCACGAAGAAAACAGCCGAAAATGTTGTAGCTAGTAATGATACACCTGACACCTCTATCGCGACTGCGGTCACCGCAACTCCTGTGGAGCTGCCTGTAGCAAAGCCTGCACCCCGCAAGCGCGAATCCAAGAAGAAGTTCCCTGTAGTAGCGGTGGTGACGCCTGATGGGATTGAGGGGAATTTCACGATTGAGCAGCGCCGTCCTCTAATTGCCCATCTACCAATTCACAGCTCGGAGGTCCAATTCCACGATAATTCTATGCATTATGACCCTACGCCCCCGTGCCAGCCCGAGGCATATGATTCCTTTTTTGAGGTGTATCAGCCTACGTCAGAGACCGTCGAGAAGCTCGAAACGGTATATGAGGCGGCTCCAGAGCACATTCAAGAGGAGACCAAGGAGGAGACTATTACGGGTGATGGCGGAGCTGGGGCGGTTGCGACTGAGGAGCAGAAGTCGGCTCTTCCAGTGTATGCAAAGGGCGAGCTGCTTGTTATGTACAAGGCGACGAAGACATCGCAGCGTCTTCCTGAGAGCTCGGACGTGGCGTGTTTCTGGTGTTGCCACGTGTTCGAGGGGACTCCGTGTGTGATTCCTGTGCGGGAAGAGAAGGGGGTCTATGAGGTGTATGGGAATTTCTGTTGCCCCGAGTGTGCGCTGGCTACAATTCTGGAGGAGCGCGACGATTCACACGTGAAGTGGGAGAAGATTTCACTCCTTCACAGGATTTATGGTGCGCAGGTGAGCGGTGGTCCCTCGGGTCGTATTTATCCGGCACCACCACGGTCTATCTTGAAGATGTTTGGTGGGACTGTGGGGATTGACAGTTATAGGGCGACGATTCGCGAGCGCAAGGTCCGCGTGGATTTGCACCTGCCTCCAATGGTCAGTATTTTGGCGACGATGGACACGAAGCCGATTGACTTTTACGAAACGACGATTCCGAAGTCATTTGCGCCGTCGCTCAATGACCGTACGCAGAAGGCCGAGGAGGGTCTGCGCCTGAAGCGTAGTAAGCCCTTGAAGGACAAGGAGAGCACGCTCGATGCGGTGATGAATTTGCAGATTCGCCGTGTGCCTGTAGCGGGGGTCGAGGGAGGCCTTGGAAGCGGTATTAGCAATATTTTCAGCAGTGCAATCGCCGTCTAATTGCGACTATAAGGGGTTGGGGGGTATTAAAATGAATTTGTCAGCCATACGTTTTGTATGACAAATTCAATTGTGGGCTATTAGTAGTTCGTACGTATGTCTGGTAAAGGAAAAGGTAAAAGTACTGAAAAACATATAACACGAAAGCTAGCAAAGAGCTTACTTTATACAAAACCTAATACTCGAAAATCAACAAATACCAGAAAAGTGCTTGAAGAACCTGAAGAACCTGAAGAACTCGAAACATACGCGTTATTAACGCCTGATATTATAAATGATATTCAAAATGGTTATACTGTGCCTGTACCAGACCCAGAGTTAGAGTTAGAAGATGAAACAAATATATCAAATATAACTGAAAATATTAATAGAATACCTGATGCGTTGCCTATAGAAAAATGGGTACAGTTATTGTATTCATTTATTCGTGTATCGGATGGAATGGCAGCGCGAGGTGGTGATTTAATACACGATATTGGTCGAAACAATGTAAATATGCCAATCCCCGCTACAGGAATGAATATGATTAATTTTATTAATTCTAGAACGCATCCTTCAATTAGTGGTGCAGTAACTACTAAATTAATTAATTATTCTTCAAATATAGCATCTATTATACGTGATTTTAAAAACTTTCGGCAAGTAGGGTTTCCTCCTAAACAATATAATAGAAAAGTTGCTGCTAATTTAGAACAATTAACCATTGAACTACGTAATAATGGTGTAAATACGATTGTATTAGATGCGCAATTTGGTAATATATTTAAAGATGGGTTTGGGCGTGATATGACATTACTTATGAGTACATCAAGCAAAGTCGATGGTGCTTCTAAAATGAGCCAGAAAACTGCAACAACATATGGTATAAGATATGCAGAAGATAATACACAATTTACATTACCATATTTGTATGAAAATGTACGTCATAGTATTACACACACTAGCCCTAATCTAAATAGAATTATAATTAATGATAATGGAACAAATTTAGCAATTAGTTGTAAATCTGGAATATCTGTAAATGCAGTATGTAAGAATGCTGGATTACCAATTCCTAGAAAATACAAAAATTATTCTGGAAAGGATATTATTATGGATAGCGCTGATATTCAATATGGTAAAAATCACATTGTTATGATTAAAACTATGACAGATTGGGCTCAATTAGCGTATGCCAAACTTCTTACTATGCATGGTATAGGTACAGTTTTCATAACAAACGATCAATACTGTTTAGCACTAGCTGCTGTATTAGGTCTTCCATATGTAATACAAACACCAACTACTGATAGTGATTTTATTAACTATTATGAATTCGATGTAAATTACGCAGAATTGACAAACGAACAACGTATTGTCATTCTTCAAAAATTAATACTAACACCTGATTATAAAGCAATATTAAATAAATCAATTAATGATATATATGAAATAATACGTAAAACAAGCGAGTGCTTTAGACGGTCTTTCGCTCCTGATGCCATTAAAATACGTATTATATCAAAATTAGATAGTGTAAAAGTAAGAGCGCGCGAAATTATAGATGAAATAATTCATTTAAATGCTATTATGGCTGCTAGGGGGGTACCTACCGTTGCTAATGACCCTGCCATAAATATAAATAAATATAGACAACTACTACAAGAACCAATAAATATTACTACAATAGTAAATGATTTTATAAAATTACATATGACAAATATTTGTGTGGAATTTCTATCATTTGGATCACAATTACAAAGGTATATGAATATTGAGATTAATACTAATATTAATATATTTATAAATGTTGTACAATTAGTGGTAGAATTTTGTACAAATGACGTTGGTGTAATAGAAGATATACGCCATCCTATTGAAATACTTAATAGCTTACATGGAGATCAGAATAAGGCGGCGTATTTCCCTCCACTAAATGGAGACACAAGCTGGAATGCTAAATATACAAGAGCTATAAGAGATGCGATCAGCGAATTAAATTTGGAGGATGATTTTAATGTTGAAGGGTTTCCTATAGCTATAATACCATTCAATCATTGGTCTGATCAAGGGTCAGATATTAAAAAATTATTGTACTTTGTTATAGATAAATACGCAAATACTCTTACAAGATTGTTTCATAACCCTTGTATATTATCGGTTGAAGAAATGATACATGGAGGTCTGCCTTTCCCTGGTTTCCCTATTGGCCTTCCTCCTGTACCCCCTAATGCTAATGAAATAATGGGAGGTGGAAAGAATAACAATATGACTGAAGAAAACAACGATAATAGTTTTATGACAAATACAGACTTACTAAATAACTATGTTACATATGTATTTGATACTAATTATAAGTATAAACCGTCGTGTTCTAATAATGTTAGTGAATTAATTAATTCGTTAGCTCTAATAAGCAGTGACCCTTCTAAAAAAGGGGAACTTGCGACACGTATACTAGAAATATTACAATCTATGTCCATCGATGCTAATGAGTCTAATATAGGTGATTTGTATGAAATCAAATTGTTAGATATACAAGAATATTTGGATAATTTTATGTCAGGTACTATTACAGCATATGATTTTGCATTATATGTAATGAATGAGTTATTTAATTCAAATTCTGTGATGTTTGTATTAGATGTATTAAGCGGGGAAGAATTAAGCAATCTATTAAAATCATTAAATACACTTGGTGGTATATTTGGCGAAGAATTACCTGTATTATGGAAAATGCATATACAAGGGCTAATATCTGACAATCAAGCAGTACTAGCTAAAGCTAGAGCTGCACGAGCCAAATTAGTAAAGCTAGGATATTTAAGCACTCCTAGCCACCTATTTAATACAAGAAAGCGTGGGCCTGGATATACTAGACCATATACTGTTAATAATATCAATATGAGTGGAAAATCTATATTTGAAGCTCAAGGTCCAGTTCTAGTTCCAGTAATGGCAAGAGGTGGAAAGCGCTTGCGTAAAACGGGTAAGCAAATTGCACGTACAATTAGGGGTAGTGTGCGTCGTCGGCACAACAAAACCAGGAAATCTACACGCAAATCTAAAAATTGACGCCGACAGTCGATGTGCTAGCTAGCACCAACCCCACGCCATGCAACTGAACAACGAGAACATTTCTATTACAATCCAAGCCAGCGGTAAGTCAGTCGAGCCTCTACTTGCAAAACTAACGTACAACGCCGAAACGGACTATCAGGGTGATGTTGCAAAGGAAATGATGAAAGAGATTGCGCTCACTACGCGGAAGTGTTTGAAGGGCTTTGCGAAGCAACTCGAGGCTCAGCGGACTGACATTGATGCAATTGGACAAGTGGCGCTTCGTATTACAGCGCTTGAAAAGCAGTTTGCTGCATTGCGTGTAGCTATTGATGCACTCAATACAGTTACTATTAAGGAGGATAGCGGGCCGACCGAGATTGCAAGTGAGCTGCCGGCTGTTGTTGAGGCTGTTGTCGCTGAGCCGCCGGCGGCCGAGCCGATTGAGGAGAATGAGTCGCTGTCTGGTCGCAAGCGGCCTTGGTCTGAAGTTGAGAAAGAGGAGGTTGTCGAAGAGGAGGAGGAAGAAGAGGAGGAAGTTGTTGAGGAGGAAGTTGTAGAGGAAGAGGTTGTAGAGGAAGATGAGGTTGTAGAAGAGGATGCAAGTGAAGGGGGTGTGGGGGTTGCGTCTCTAGGACCCAACGCGCTAAGCGCGGACGAAGTCCTCCACGAGGAGGTTGTCGAGGAAGAGGTTGTTGAGGAAGAGGTTGTAGAAGAGGATGCAAGTGAAGGGGGTGTGGGGGACGAAGTCCTCCACGAGGAGGTTGTTGAAGAGGAAGAGGTTGTCGAGGAAGAGGAAGAGGAAGAGGTTGTCGAGGAAGAGGAAGAGGTTGTCGAAGAAGAAGTTGTAGAGGAAGAGGTTGTTGAGGAAGAGGTTGTTGAGGAA
>JACCDW011705206.1_pt1 | contig 19443 bp, 22 predicted proteins | sample 7449781 | NCBI WGS metagenome assembly JACCDW01 (sample SAMN15323449, study PRJNA562643) | freshwater metagenome | isolation source: river surface water | place: USA:Blue River Watershed | collected 2017-08-18
GCAACACCGTGCATGGTTTGATCACCGTGTTCGAGGCCGGCCGCGAAGCCTTCGGTGGCCGCATGGCGCTGAACCTGCCGGGCCTGAACGTCAAGGTCAGCGACATGCTGGCAGCCCTTGAAAAAGTCGCAGGCCCTGCTGTGCGTGCGCGCGTGACCTTTGAGAAGGACGAACGCATCGCGGCCATCGTGGACAACTGGGCCAAGGGCTGCACTTTTGAGCGGGCCCATGCATTGGGTTTGCGTGCTGATGCCAGCTACGACGCGATCATTGAGCAGTACATCGAGGACTGCAAAACCCGCCCAGGCTACCCGGCCGAGGCCTTGAACGGTTTGAAGTGAGCTTTAAAAAAGGCCGCCACGCGAATGCTGCGTGGCGGCCTTTTTCGTTTGATCAAGGGTTGAAGATTTAAAAATGCGTGCTGATCGCCCCGCTGATGCGCCCATCGTCTTCGATGACCGCCATCCAACGCCATTTGTCAAAAGTGGTGCAGGGGTGAGAAATGCCCAAGGCCACCCGGTGGCCCACTTGCGGCCAGACACCTTCGGGGTCAAACACCATGTGGGCGTGCTGATCGCTGAGCGCCTTGACTTTCCACGACTCGGGCGTGGCCTGCATGGCCCCCTCACCACATTGACCGCGTGCCGCCCAGCGCACCGGCATGGGCATGCACTGGTCAAACGACAGATCACGTCGGCCCGCACTCAAAATGGCCAGCCCCGGCTCGGGCACCGACTGCACCTTGGCCCAGACCTCCAGCGCGGGCTGCAGCGAAGCGCTCAAGCCCTCACGCGCCTCCACCAGCTTCAGATAACGGGCGTAGTTCCAGTGGTCATGCGTCACGTAACAACCCGAGCGCAACACGCCTTGCACCGGACGGCTCTTGACCTGCGTCTTGAGCATGGGGATCACCAGATCGAACACAGCCGAGCCACCGGCAGACAACAAGACCTCGTCACCGCCCCACAGACCCTGCGCATCGAGTTGCTGCACCAGCGCCTGCACGCTGCGCACCAGACCGCTCACGGCTTCCATGTCGTGGGCACTGTCACATTGGCCCAGTCCACCCTCGTAGCACTCCACCCCACCCAGAGATGCCACTGGCGATGCGGCTATGGCTTGCGCCAAACTCAAGGCCTGTTCGTGCGTGCGACAGCCGGTGCGGTAACCCGCGATGCCCAGCTCCAGCAGCACGTCCCAGCAACGGGCGTTGTTGCGCCGCGTACCCCAATCGGCCAGGGCCTGCAATTGCGCGAGCGAATCCACCAAAAACCAGACACGCGCTTGCGGGTGCTGACGCAACAAAAAATCCAGCCCATCCAGATCGGCATCACACACCAACTGATTGGCAATGATGGCGCGCTGCGCCCCCGCTGCCAGGCCCACGCGCAGCTGGTGCACATTGGCAAAGGTCATGCCCCAAGCGCCCGCCTGCAGTTGCATGCGGAACAACTCGGGCGACATGGTGGTCTTGCCGTGCGGTGCCAGGGCCACGCCTTTGCGCTGCACAAAGTCTTGCATCCAGGCCAGGTTGTGCGCAAGCGCCGGGCGGCGCAGCACGGCCACGGGGTAGGTCAGTGCATCGTGAAGCAGGTTCCAGCCACGCGCGCCCAACTGCGACACCGCGCAAGGCTCGGCCGCCAAGGGGAATCCTTTGCAAGCCGCATTCAGTACAAAATCATGTTCCATGTCTCGGTGCTCCATTCTTGGCGTGGCCAGGTTGGCGCTGATTCTCCCACCGTGCATGACGCTTTGACCGATTGACTTCACATGACCGCCATCCCCAAAACCTTCGACATCGTTGCGCTCGGCGAAGCCATGGTCGAGTTCAACCAAACACAGGTGGAACCACCGCTGTACCTGCAAGGCTTTGGCGGTGACACCAGCAACGCCGCCATCGCCGCAGCGCGTGCGGGTGCCCGTGTGGCTTACCTGAGCCGCCTGGGCACCGACCGCTGGGGTGACCGACTCATCGACTTGTGGCAGCGCGAAAACGTGGACACCCGCACCGTGCTGCGCGACGCGCAAGCGCCCACCGGCATGTACTTTGTGAGCCATGATGCGCAAGGCCACCACTTCAGCTACGCGCGGGCCGGGACGGCGGCCAGCCGCATGCAGCCGCAAGACGTGGCGCATTGGAAAGAGGCCATCGCCAGCAGCCAGTGGCTGCACCTGTCGGGCATCTCACTGGCGATCTCAAGCTCGGCCTGCGACACGGCGTTTGCCGCCATGCAGCACGCCCGCAGCGTGGGCACGCGTGTGGCGCTGGATTCCAACTTGCGCCTGTCACTTTGGCCGCTGGACCGTGCGCAGGCCTGCATCCGCCATGCCGCCAGTCTGTGCGATGTGTTTTTACCCAGCCTGGAAGACATGACCGCGCTCACGGGCCTGACCCAAGCACAGGACATCATCGACTGGAGCCATGCGCAAGGTGCTGCGCAGGTCGTGCTCAAGCTGGGGGCCGATGGCGCGCTGGCCAGCGATGGCAAAACGCAGCGTACCGTGCTGGGTCACAGCGTGCCAGCGGTGGATGCCACGGGTGCGGGCGACTGTTTTGCGGGCAACCTGCTGGCGCGTCTTTCAGCGGGCGACAGCCTGTGGGACGCCACCGCCTACGCCAACGCCGCAGCAGCTTTGTCGGTGCAAGGCTATGGGGCCGTGGCCCCACTGCCTCGGCGCGATGAAGTGCTGAACCTTTTGATGAAAGCAAAAACCCGATGAGACCCTTGATCGCGATCGACTGGGGCACCTCGTCGCTGCGGGGTGCACTGCTGGGCACCACCGGTCAGGTGCTGGAATCGCGCGAATTTGCGCGGGGCATCCTGACGGTGCCGCCGGGCCAGTTTGAAGCGGTGTTCCATGAACACTTTGGCGACTGGATGCAAGTGCCCGATGCGCTGTGCCTGATCGCGGGCATGGCGGGCAGCCGACAGGGCTGGCAAGAAGCGCCTTACTGCCCCTGCCCTGCGGGCTTTGCCGAACTGGGCCAACACCTGCTGTGGCTAAAGCCCGGTCGCATCGCTCTGGTGCCGGGCCTGAGCTGGTTGGGGCAAGACGCCCTGCACACCCCTGATGTGATGCGGGGTGAAGAAGTGCAAATTTTTGGTGCGCTGCAACTGGCCGAGCGCGACAGCGCCACCCTGGTGCTGCCGGGCACGCACAGCAAATGGGTGCAGGTGCACAGTGGCCGCGTCACGCATTTCCAGACCTTCATGACCGGCGAGGTCTATGCCTTACTCAGCCAACAGTCCATCTTGTCCAAGACCCTCGATTTAAACGGCGCCTTCGATGAAGCGGCCTTTGTGCAAGGCGTGGACCAAAGCCAGCCCGCGGGCAGCGTGCTGAACAAACTGTTTGCGGTGCGCACGCTGGGGCTGTTTGAGCGCATGAGCGCAGCGGCTTTGCCCAGCTACTTGTCGGGCCTGCTGATTGGCGAAGAGCTGCGCACACAAAGTGTCAGCGTCCATTCGGCTCCCGTGATCCTGATCGGCAGCCATGCCCTGAACTTGCGCTACACCTTGGCCTTGCAACACCTGGGCATCGCCTGCGAAACCCGGGGGGCCGAGGCCACTTGGGCGGGCTTGTTTGCGCTGGCATCGGCATGCTGACCCACTGAAACTCCATCGCGGCGAGGTCGCCGCTCCTACACAAGACCACCATGACATCGACGAACACACCCGCCCACACCTTGGCTCAGGCCATAGCACAGCTGCCTTTGATCGCCATCCTGCGCGGCCTCACACCTGCCGAAGCACCGGTCATTGGGCAAGCTCTGGTGAGCAACGGTTTTGCCATCATCGAAGTGCCGCTCAACTCGCCCGAGCCTTTGCAAAGCATCTCTGCTTTGACGGCGCAGTTTCCGCAAACGCTGATCGGCGCAGGCACCGTGCTGAACGCCCAACAAGTCAAAGACGTGCACGCCGCTGGCGGCCGTTTGGTCGTGGCCCCCAATTTCAACCCGGCGGTGGTGGCGCAAGCCCTGGCACTGAACATGGTGGCGCTGCCCGGTGTGGCCACGCCCACCGAAGCCTTTGCCGCGCTCGACGCGGGTGCGCACGGGCTCAAGCTGTTCCCGGCCGAGATGATTTCACCGGCCACCGTCAAAGCGCTGCGTGCCGTGCTGCCCCAATCAGCCGCCTTGATGCCCGTGGGCGGCATCACACCCGACAACATGGCCGCTTACCGGGCTGCAGGCGCTTCGGGTTTTGGATTGGGATCGGCCTTGTATACGCCGGGGCGCAGCGCCGATCAGGTGCAAGCAGCAGCGCAGAAATTTGTGCAAGCCTTCAGGGGCTTGTGAAACCGACCCCACAGCGTCCATCGACCCGAGCCCACACGGTCGTCAGCCCATCTGGGCCGATTCTCCCAAGCGCCCATCCCTGAAATCCGCCAGCGCTTGGTAGATCTCTTCTTTGGTGTTCATCACAAACGGGCCGTATTGCACGATCGGCTGCTTGAGCGGCTGGCCCGCCACCAGAATCAATTTGGCGTCGGCACTGGCCTCGATCACCGCACCATCGGACTGGGGTGTATTCGCCAAAATGGCCATACGCTGCACAGGCACGGTCTGGCCACCGATGCGGACTTCGCCTCGATAAACATAGATGAAGGCGTTGTGGCCTGCGGGCAGCACTTGCTCAAAACGTGTGCCCTGCGGCATGTGCACATCCAGATAAACCGGCTGCGTGATCTCACGGGTCACGGCACCTTGCAAGCCATGGCTGGCACCGGCGATCACCGTCACCTGCACGCCCTCGGGCGTGCTCAGTTGGGGCAACTGCGCGTTTTGGAAGTCGCGGTACCAAGGGGCGTTCATCTTCTCGCTGCTGTGCAGGTTCAGCCAAAGCTGAAAGCCCTCCATCACGCCCTGGTCTTGCTGCGGAATTTCGGAGTGGATCACGCCCTTGCCTGCGGTCATCCATTGCACGCCGCCGTTTTGCAGCAGGCCTTCGTTGCCCGCGCTGTCGCGGTGGAGCATTCGCCCGGCGATCATGTAGGTCACGGTTTCAAAGCCCCGGTGTGGGTGGTCCGGAAATCCCGCGATGTAATCGTCGGGTTGGTCGCTGCCAAAAGCGTCCAGCATCAAAAACGGGTCCAAGCGGTGCTGCAAGTCTTGGGTGAGGATGCGGCTGAGCTTGACGCCAGCGCCATCAGACGTGGCCTGGCCGGTGACGAGTCGCTCCACTGTGCGGGGCAGCTTGACGGTGTATGGGGTGTTGGACATGGGGGGCTCCTTGTGCAAGTTCGGGGGCTCGGGTTCCGGGTGGCTTCAGGCCATCGCCAAACTCCGCCATTGTGAATGCGCTGCACCGTCCAAGTCAGGTGGCAGCTGGTGCTTGGATTGCAAGTAGTGGTGGGTGTACACCTCAAGCCACGTCTGCAGCGTGAGAGCGGCATGGGTTTCACCGGCCAGATCGAGGCACAACGATGCCACTTCGCTGGTGCAAAAATGGTCATCGCGGCGCGAGCGGCGCAGCTTGTAATTTGAAATCTGCTCAGGGTGCAAACTCAGCACCGGCAGCTTGTCCAGATAGGGACTTTTGCGGAACATCTTGCGCGCTTCGGGCCAAGTGGCGTCCAGCAAGATGAACAAGACTCGCTTGCCCACATCGGGGGGCTGAACCGTGCGCACCACCCGTTCAGGCTCCACAAAATCTCCCGGAAAGACCACCACCGGTTGCCACTGAGGATCGGCCAGCAGCGCCAGCAAGGCGGGGTCCACCTCTGTGCGGGCCCAGCCAAACGCAAAGGTGTCGGGCACCACATCGGCAATCAGCCACCCGGTGTTGCTGGGTTTGAGGGGCTCGATGTCGGCCATCAGCAAACACACGCCCGCATGGGTCGGCACCACAGACCGCAAGCCACACAGGCAGTGGCTGGGCACCAGGCGGCAGCCCGGGCAGCGCTCACCCTTGATGCCGCCCCGGGCTAAAAAAGGTTTGGCGCTGCGGGCCAGCCGAGCAGTGCGCAGACGCGACACCGCGTGGGGCGCGGGGGTCAACTCAGGCTGGATCAAACGCATGGGCTTGGCCAAGCCTCAAACCACCGTGGCCATGCGCAGACGTCGTGCGGCTTCTTCGTCGCGCGCGTCGTCGATTTCTCGCAGCACGGCCTGCATGTCCACATCGGCCGTCGAGCGCTCGAAGCGGCCCGTCAGCGGCGTCTCGTTGCTGAGCAATCCCGCTTGGTACAGGCTCCAGATTTCGGGGCCGTATTCGGTCTTCAGTAAGGCGGGCGCGAACTGCCCGAAAAAATCCCGCAAATTGCCCACGTCACGCAGCATCATGCGCTGGGCGTGGTTGTTGCCTGCGGCATCCACGGCCTGCGGCAAGTCGATGATGACCGGCTCATCCACGCTGGGCTGGTCGCCCTCACCAGGGATGTGGGCCAGCAAGATGTTGAACTCTGACAAGTCACCATGCACCACACCCGCACACAACATGCGCACCACCTCCGCAATCAGGGTGGCGTGGTGCTGCAAAGCTTGTTCGGGCGTGAAGGCCACATCGTTCAGGCGCGGGGCCGCATCGCCATGGGCGTCGGTCACCAGCTCCATGAGCAGCACGCCGTCAAAAAAGTTAAACGGCTTGGGGACGCGCACGCCCGCAGCCGCCAGACGGTACAGCGCATCCACCTCGGCACTTTGCCAAGCGGCTTCTTGCTCTTGCCTGCCGAACTTGCTGCCCTTGGCCATGGCGCGCGCTGAACGCGAGTTTTTGACCTTGCGGTTTTCGGTGTAGTCCACCGCTTGGCGAAAACTGCGGTGCGTGGCTGCTTTGTAAATCTTGGCGCAGCGGGTTTCGTCCCCGCAGCGCACCACAAACACCATGGCCTCTTTGCCACTCATGAGCTGGCGCACCACGGTGTCGATCAGGCCCTCTTCCACGAGGGTCTGCAGTCTGGGAGGAGCCTTCATCCAGGACGATGCAAGGCGCAGAGCTTGTTGCCGTCCGGGTCGCGCAAATAGGCCAAGTAGAGTTGGCCCGCAGGCGTTTCGCGGAAACCCGGTGGGTCTTCGCAGGTGGTGCCGCCGTTGGCCACACCTGCTGTATGGAAAGCATCGCCCTGCTCGGCCGACTGCACCGTGAAGCCAATGGTGCTGCCGTTGCCGTGGCATGCAGGCTCACCGTTGATGGGGGTGGTGATGGCAAAGGTGCCGGTGGGGCTGCGGTAGAAATAACGGTTTTTGTTGGCCGCACCAGGGCCGTAGCCCAGGGTGCCCAGCAAGGCGTCGTAAAACTTTTTCGAGACTTCCAGGTCATTCACACCCAGCATCACATGACTGAACATCGCGTTCTCCGTTAAAAGCCCGAATTTGGGCGAATTCCATTGCGGGCTATGGTACTTGAGAAGCGCCAACCGCAAGTGACAAGCGCACAAAAGCCATGGTCATCACCTGAGGTCCCAAGGGGAAAACAGGCGACTGCCAACGTGACCACCTTGTGGCAGCATCGCGACTTGAATTTCACCCAAGACAGAAGGAAACAACCCGATGCCCCTGAACAAAGCCCTCTCTTTCGGTCTGGAAGGCCGCGTGGTCATCGTCACCGGTGCTGCCAATGGCATAGGCGAAGCCTGTACCCGCCTCTTTGCAGCCGAAGGAGCCCATGTGGTGCTGGCCGATGTGAACAGCGAGCGAGGGGCCACCGTGGCTGCCGAACTGCGCAGCGATGGCCACAGCGCCGGGTTCATGGTCTGCGACGTGTCGCGCAAAGCCGATGTCGACGCCTTGGTGGACCATGTGTTGCAGGCCTTTGGCCGCGTGGATGTGCTGGTCAACAACGCAGGCATTTTCAAGGCGGCCGATTTTCTGGACGTGACCGAAGAAGACTTCGATGCCGTCATCAACGTGAACATCAAGGGCTCATTCCTGATGGGCCAAGCCGCAGCCCGCGCCATGAAAAATACCGGGGGCGGCTCGATTGTCAACATGAGCTCGGTCAACGGGGTGATGGCCATCCCCAACATCGCCAGCTACAACGTGAGCAAGGGCGGCATCAACCAGCTGACGCGGGCCATGGCTTTGGCGCTGGCCGACTTTGGCATCCGCGTGAACGCGGTGGCCCCGGGCACCATTGCCACCGAGCTGGCCCGTCAAGCGGTGCTGACCAGCGAAGCCGCCGAGAAAAAAATCATGATGCGCACGCCCATGAAGCGTCTGGGCGAACCCGATGAAGTCGCCAAGGTGGTTGCGTTTTTGGCCAGCGATGCGGCAAGCTACATCACCGGTGAAATTGTCACCGTGGATGGCGGACGCATGGCGCTCAACTACACCGTGCCTGTTTGAAGAAGACCCTTTTTGTGAACCACTCACCCTCTCAACTCGAAACCTGGTTGGACCAAGAACGTGTCGTGCGCCAGCGCCTGGATGCTGGCGCTGGCCCCGGTGTGGCCCGGCCCGACCAAGTCGCGGGCAAAACCGGGCTCGAAGTCATGCAAGGGCTTCTGAGCGGCGAGCTGCCTTATGCCAGCATCGCCAAAACCCTGGACTTTGTGCTGATCGAGGTCAGCGCAGGCCAAGCCATTTTTCAAGGTGCGCCGGGCTTGAACCACATGAACCCGCTGGGCACGGTGCACGGCGGCTGGTTTGCCACCCTGCTCGACTCGGCCCTCGGCTGCGCCGTGCACACCATGATGCCGCCCGGTCGCGGCTACACCACGGCCGACCTGAGCGTGAAACTCGTCAAAGCCCTGACGCCCAAAGTGCAGCGCGTGCGGGCCATTGGCCAAGTGGTGCACTGCGGCCGCCAACTGGCCACGGCCGAAGCCCGGCTGGTCGGGCCTGATGGCACCCTGTATGCCCATGCGAGCACCGCTTGCCTGGTTTTTGAAATGCCCTCCCCCACTGGAAACAAACCATGAGACTCCTTCACACCATGCTGCGCGTGGGCAACCTGCAACGCTCAATCGACTTCTACACCCAGGTGCTGGGCATGACGCTGCAACGCACTTCAGAAAACCCCGAGTACAAATATTCGCTGGCGTTTGTCGGCTACGGCACCAACCCGGACCATGCCGAAATCGAGCTGACCTACAACTGGGGCGTCGAGAGCTACGAGATGGGCACAGCCTATGGCCACATCGCCTTGGGTGTGCCCGACGTGTACGCCGCCTGCGACAAGATCAAGGCTGCGGGCGGCAACGTGACCCGCGAGGCTGGCCCCGTCAAAGGCGGCAGCACTGTGATCGCTTTTGTGACCGACCCCGATGGCTACAAGATCGAGCTGATCCAGCGGCCGCAATACGCGGCAGGTCAGGGCTTGCGCTGAATCTGGCTGGCCTCACGCGCCAGCGCTTCAATGCGCGCCCAGTCGCCTTGAGCCAGCGCGTCAGCGGGCACCAACCACGATCCGCCCACACAAGCCACATTGGGCAAACTCAGCAGCTCATGGGCGTTTTGTTGCGTCACACCGCCCGTGGGGCAGAACTTAACATCAAAAAACGGGCCGCTCCAGGCCTTGAGCATGGCGGGGCCGCCCGCTTGCATAGCCGGGAAGAATTTGAGTTCGGTGTAACCGTCTTCTTGGGCCATCATGATTTCGCTGCCGGTGGCCACACCGGGCAGCAATGACAAACCGTGGTCACGGCAGGCCTGACCCACGGCACGGGTGTAGCCCGGGCTGACTGCAAACTGCGCGCCCGCTTTGGCCGCAGCGGCGGCATCCGATGGACTGCGTACGGTGCCTGCCCCCACCACAGCGCCCGGCACTTCCTTGGCAATGGCTTCCATGCAGGCCAGCGCCTGCGGCGTGCGCAGGGTGACTTCGAGCATGCGGATGCCACCCGCCACCAAGGCTCGGGCCATGGGCACGGCGTGGGCCACATCGTTCAACACAATCACGGGGATCACAGGGGCGTCCTGCATCACTTGCAGGGCAGTCAGATTCACAGCCATGTGCAGGCTCCTTCTTCGGCTTTGAGCGCGTTGCGGCGCAGGTTGGCAAACAGTTCACGACCCATGCCCACGCCGTTGGCCGCGCTCAGCTCGGCAGGCATTTGGGCGAGTGGGCGGGCGGCCCATTCGGCCTCGCTCACCAGCACTTGCAAGGTGCCGGACACGCCGTCCAAGCGGATCACATCGCCGTCTTGCACCTTGGCCAGCGGGCCGCCGGCCGCCGCTTCGGGCGAGACATGGATGGCGGCGGGCACTTTGCCCGATGCACCGCTCATGCGGCCATCGGTGACCAGCGCCACCTTGAAGCCCTTGCCTTGCAGCACGGCCATCGGCGGGGTGAGTTTGTGCAGTTCGGGCATGCCGTTGGCTTGCGGACCTTGCCAGCGCACCACACACACCACATCGCGGTCGAGCTCTCCGGCCTTGAAGGCGGCATGCAGCTCGTCTTGCGAGCTGAACACGCGGGCGGGCGCTTCGATGGTGTGCAGTTCTTCGGGCACGGCGGAAATTTTGATCACGCTGCGACCCAGATTGCCCTGCAAGAGTTTCAGGCCCCCCGTGGCGCTGAAGGGGCTGGATGCGGGGCGCACCACGGTGTCGTCTTGGCTCGCCCCGGTGTCGTTCCAGACCAGCTCGCCGTTTGGGGCGGATGGAATGCGGGTGAATTCACGCAGGCCGCCAGGGCGCACTGTCAGCACATCGGCGTGCATCAAACCCGCATCGAGCAACTCGCGGATCACATAGCCCGGTCCGCCTGCGGCTTGGAATTGGTTCACGTCGGCGCTGCCATTGGGGTACACACGGGTCAAAAGCGGCACCACGTCCGACAGGGCCGAGAAGTCGTCCCAGTCGATCACGATGCCCGCCGCACGCGCCACCGCGACCCAGTGGATCAGGTGGTTGGTGGAGCCGCCCGTGGCCAACAAGGCGACCATGGCATTGACGATGCAACGCTCGTCGACCAAACGGCCAAGCGGCGTGAAGTTTTTATCCTTGACCAGCACCAACACGGTGCGGGCGGCTTCGCGGGTCAGCTCTTGGCGCACGCCTTCGCCCGGGTTGATGAAGGCGGTGCCGGGCACATGCAGGCCCATGGCTTCGAGCAGCATCTGGTTGCTGTTGGCCGTGCCATAAAAGGTGCAAGTGCCTTCGCCGTGGTAGGCCTTGGACTCGGCCTCCAGCAACTCGGGCCGCCCCACCAAGCCCAATGCGGCTTGTTCACGCACCTTGGATTTTTCGTTGTTGGACAGGCCGCTGGTCATGGGGCCTGCGGGCACAAACACGGTGGGCAAGTGGCCAAACTGCAAAGCACCAATGAGCAGGCCCGGCACGATTTTGTCGCACACGCCCAGCATCAGGGCCGCATCAAACACATCATGGCTGAGCGAGACGGCGGTGGCCATGGCGATCACATCGCGGCTGAACAGGCTCAGCTCCATGCCCGGTGTGCCTTGGGTCACGCCGTCGCACATGGCGGGCACGCCCCCGGCCACTTGGGCAGTGGCACCCAGTTGACGGGCTTCGTCTTTGATGAGGTCGGGGTAATGCTGCAGCGGCGCGTGAGCCGAGAGCAGGTCGTTGTAGGCGTTGACAATGCCGATGTTGGGCGCACGCGGAGCCACCACTTTGATTTTGTCCAAGGCGGTGGCGCGGCTTTTGTCGCCTTCGGGCATGGCGGCAAAGGCGTGGGCCACGTTGGCACAGCCCAGGCGCTGGGCACCGGGGTCTTTGTGGGCTGCAGCGTCCACCTGCTCCAAATAAGCCTGGCGGGTCGGGCGACTGCGTTCGGTGATGCGGGCGGTGACGGCGACCAAAATCGGGTGAAGTGTCATGAACTTGGGTCTTGAAAGACTTGGTAACAAAATTACATCACTGATGGTAACCGGGTTCCCTTGTTTTGGTGCGATTGGCGAGTTACAGACGAGGTACAACTCGCCATGAGCAGCCTGAAAGCATAAAAAAACCCGCCGAAGCGGGTTTTTGCAAGTGCCAGTGAAGCTTCACTTGGCGGCTGAGGCCTCGGCTGCGGCGGGGGCTGCAGACGCTTCGGCTGTGGGCGCAGAGGCCTCGGCGGCAGGAGCGGTGACCGCCGCGGGTGCTGCGGGTGCGGCTTTTTTGCTCTTGGCAATGCCAAAACCAATCGCCAGGCCCACGGCCAGCACGATCACGGCCACCAAAACGGCCCAAACTACGGGTTGATTGTCATCTTGAGGGGTCGACATGTGAGTTTTCTCCGAAAATAGTGGCGAGATTGTAATGGGGCCTTGTTGCACATGACTGACAGCTTCACCCAAACAGAAAAGCGCCCTGCTTACCCTGAGGAGGCCACGGCATTTCAAACCGACTTGCTGGAGCGCTTTCGCGCCCAATGCGCGAAGGGCCAAGACTTGTGGGTCTTTGGCTACGCCTCTTTGCTGTGGCGCCCAGAATTTGAGGCCGAAGAACAGCACACCACCAAAGTCTGGGGCTGGCATCGCGCACTCAAAATGTGGAGCCGTTTGAACCGGGGCAGTCCCGAGTGCCCAGGGTTGGTGTTTGCCTTGTTGCCCGGCGGCAGCTGCCAAGGCGTGGTGTACCGTGTGCACAAAACTCAAGCCGATGAAGTGTTGACCCGGCTTTGGGCCAGAGAGATGCCCATGGACGTTTACACCCCCAGCTGGCTGCCCTGTGCCACCCCCAATGGGCCCGTCAAAGCATTGGCCTTCACCTTACCCCGCAGCAGTCCCAGCTTCACGGGTGACTTGCCAGCCGAGACTTACCAGCAAATCTTTCGCCAGGCCAGCGGGCGCTTTGGCACCACACGTGATTACGCTTGGCAAACCTACCGCAGCCTGCAGGCCCACGGCATTGAAGACCGAGCCCTGGCCGCATTGTTGCGCCTCGCCGAGTGACATGCCCCGAGGCTTTGCGGCATCTTCTGCGCCAGCGCAAAACAACCGCCCTGCCGCTGCCTATACTTAAGCTATGAACATCGCCGACCTGCGCAAGAGCTACGAAAAAGCTGAGCTCAACGAAAACGCCTCCCACGCCAACCCGCTCCAGCAATTTGAGCAGTGGCTGCAAGAAGCCATCGCCTCCGAAGTGCCTGAGCCCAATGCCATGACCCTGGCCACCGTGGCCAGCAACCTGCGTCCCAGCACACGGGTGGTGCTGATCAAGGGTTACGACGAACGCGGCATCGTCTGGTACACCAACTACGCCAGCCAAAAAGGGCAGGAACTGGCAGGCAACCCTTTTGCAGCGCTGCAGTTCCACTGGGTTGAACTCGAACGCGTGGTGCGCATCGAAGGTCGGGTTGAGAAAGTCAGCGACGAAGAAAGCGACGCTTACTTCCACAGCCGCCCACTCGATTCGCGCATTGGCGCTTGGGCGTCGCCGCAAAGCCAAGTCATCGACGGCCGCACGGTGCTGGTGACCAACGCCGCCAAATACGCGGCGCAGTTCATGCTCAACCCGCCACGCCCCCCCCACTGGGGCGGCTACCGCCTGGTGCCCGATCAATGGCAGTTTTGGCAAGGTCGCAAGAGCCGCCTGCACGATCGTCTGCGTTACACCCAAGACGGTGGCCAGTGGTTGCGAGAGCGGCTGGCCCCCTGAACCAGCGACACAGTCAGACCGGCAACAAAGGTAAAACGGCCATGACCGCCGTCACGCTCACCACAGCCATCGCGGTGGATACGGCCACGCCCGCAGTGACCGCGTCTTCTTCTTTGCGGTAGCGCTGCGAGAACAAAAAGACATTGGCCCCGATGGGCAAAGCCGCCGCCACCGTCATGACGGCCAAATGCAGCCCGCGCAAACCCAGCAACCAGCCCACCGCCAGCATGAGCGCGGGATGGAGCACGGTTTTCACCAAAGACAATTTCAGCGCAGACATGAACTGCTTGCCGATCGGCGTTTGTGACAGCGTGATGCCCACCAGCACCAAAGCAATCGGACCAAAAGCACTGCCCAGCAAGGCCAAGGGTCGGTCCACCACCGGGTGCAGGCCCCAACCGGTCTGGGCATAGACCAAACCCACCAGAATCGGCAAGGGCACGGGGTGGATGATGGCGTTGCGCACCGCAGACGCCACCGTGCGCCAAACAGCGCGGCGCTCGCCGGACAGAGCGGCGTGCTCGCTGGCGACTTGCAACTCCAGCACCAGCGTGGCCGCACTCAGCAAGACCAAGGCGTGCAATGAGATCAAGGTGAACAGCAACACTTGCCCCTCTTGTCCATAGGCCAAGCCGATCAAGGGCACGCCGATCATCAAGGTGTTGCTGAAAATACTGGCCAATGCCAGTACCGAAGCGCGGCTGTTACGACCATAGAGCCACAGCATGGTGACAAACAAGGCCCCTGCCACCAGGAAATACTGCGCCACAGGTTTGAAATCCAGCTGCTCTATGCGCACGCTGCTCATGGTGCGAAACAAGAGCGCTTGGGTCAGCACCAAAAACACCAGATTGGACAAGTCGCGCACCGACTCGCCGCGCACCAGCTTGGCCTTGCCCGCCACAAAGCCAATCATGATCAGCAGCACCACGGGCAGCAATGACGACAAAACGGGATGATCTAAGTTCATACTTGGATTATCCCGTTGGCTCAGCCGCTCAAATGGCGGAAACCACGTAGCCCCGCCGCATCGGCGACGCCACGCAAGCCATCAAAACGTGGACTGAACCCCCAGCTTGAAGCTGCGTCCCGGCAAGGGCGACTTGCCAAACGCAGTACTCGTGAGGATGGAACTGGCGCTGTAAGCCAGTTGGTCGGTCAGGTTGTCCAGGCGGGCAAACCAGTTCAGCACCGTGGTGTCCAGCTTCTGACGGTAAGACAGGCTGGCGTTGACCAAGGTGTAAGACCCCGTGGCCACACTGCCTTCGGGTACACGCTTTTGCGTGGCATGCCAGTCGGCGCCCATCTTGGCGCTCCAGGGGCCTTGCCCATACACCAGCGTAGCACCTACACGCATGGGCGCAATGCGGGGCAAGGGCTCGCTTGTACTGGTGTTGGTGGCCCGAACGGTGTCGGCACGCCAGTCCAGATCAAGCGTCGAGGTGTTTTGCCAAAGACGCTGACGGCCGCTGGCTTCCAAGCCACTGAATTGGGCCTTGACGCCTTGGTAGCGTTGCACAGGCAAATCGTCCTCCACGTCCTGCGTGTTCATCAGGCCAATGTAGTTGGCAAACTGGCTGGCAAAGGCCGTGACATTGGCACTGTCGGGGCCGGACTTCCACTGCACACCCGCATCCAGGCTCTTGGACTTTTCAAGACCCAAAGCTGTGCTGCCGATTTCCCAGGCGTGGGTGGCCAGGTGTGGGCCCTTGGCAAACAGCTCGTAATCTTTGGGGGCCCGCTGCGTCAAGGCCGCGTTGCCGGTCAAGGCCCAAGTGGGCGAGAGCTTAAAAACCGCCCCAGCGGCCAAGCTGAAGGGGGTGAACTTGTGGCTCCCGATGCCCTCGTCAAAACGGTCCAGCTCGGGGTTGCCCAAGGACTCCACCCGCACCGACTCCCAACGCGCTCCGGCCGTGACCTGGCCCCAGGCGGTGGGGCGCTCTTCGTGCACAAAAAGGGCTTGGCTGCGCGTGCGGCTGAAGGGTGCAAAGGCTTCATCGCCCACCGCAGAAAAGCGGCTCGATTCGGTCTGTACACCCACCACGCCTTGCCACCCCGCCAGCGGGCGGTGCCGCGCCTCGATGCGCAGGTCCTGGCCCTTGTTGGCAAACACGGTGCCCGCTTGGGTGCCTTCAAACTCGGTGTGCTGGTAGTCGGTTTGGCTCAGGCGGGCTTTGACGCTGTCAAACCAGCCCGGCAGTTGTCGCACTTGGCCCTCCAGCGCGTAGCGGGTGGTCTTCATGCCAATCGTCACTTCGTCTTCGGCCACGGTGCCGTAATCGCTTTGGTAGGTGTTGACCGATGCACCCAAATAGCCATGGTCCCAGAAGGTGCTGGCACCCAAAGCACCACCCCGGGCGTTGCTGGCCGAGTTGCAGATGCGCCGGGCGTTGGCAGGCGAGCCGGGTTTCGTGCATTCGAGCGACACCGGCACCCGGACATCGCCCGTGCGGCGGTTAAAACCGTCCAGGTGCAAGGCATACCGTTCGTTGCCGGCCTCCACCAAACCGGCCACGCTGCGCTCGTCGTTGCCTGTGCCCACTTGCAACTGGGCTTTGCCCAGAACGCCCGAGACCGGCGCGCGTGGGATGCGGTTGTCGATCACATTGACCACGCCGCCCACGGCGCTGCCGCCATAGAGCAAGGCGGCCGGGCCGCGCAAGACCTCGATGCGGTCGGTGGACAACACATCCAGCGGCACCGCGTGGTCGTAGCTGAGCGAAGAGGCGTCCAGGCTGGAGGCGCTGTTGTTCAACACCCGGATGCGGTCGCCATCGAGCCCACGAACCGTGGGGCGGCTCGCGTTGGGGCCAAAGTAAGTGCTGGACACACCGGGTAAACCGTTCAGGGTTTCGCCCAAAGTGCTTTGCCCGCGTTCGAGCAGATCGGCACGGCCCATGGTGCTGACAGGCACGGTGGTGCTGTCGCGGCCCAAGGGGTTGCCGGTGATGACCATTTCTGGGAGCGCACTTGGTGCGGCGTTTTGCGCCCAAGCGTTTGAAAAAGACAAAGTGGCCAAGCAGGCGCAAGCCAAGGCCGAAAGCTGAAAAGAATGGAGCATATCTGTGTGATTTGAAAAACAGGAACAGTCCAGCGCCTTCCGCCACAGACGGAAAGCCAGCCGAACAAGGTCAGGGATTCAAATCAACGCAGGCGGCGCACGGGCTTGCGATGGGGACCAGCGGTCTCGGTCCGAAGCAAAAGCAAGCCGAAAGATGGGGGGCGCTGTAGTCCCCATCGGGGCCAGGCCGGGTGAGCACGATGCACTCAGCCGCTCGGCTTGGGACAGGTGATCCAGTACACGACACAGGTCAGAGTCGGCCTCATGACCCAGGTCGGCCGCATGTGCTTCGTGTCGAGGTCCATCTTGCACAGGCCCAGCCAGCACATGCCCCTCGCGCCGCTCAACGGGGGCCGAGAGTGCGTGCCGGGTACCGTGCTCAATGCCATGCCACTGGCCCCAAAGCGGGGCCCACAACAAGGCACCCAGCAGCAGGATATTCAGCCAGCGCGGTAGGCGTGAACGGGCAGAACTCATGGCAGGCGCGTGGTCAGCTGTGGATCAATGCGCGTGCTTCATGCCGCAATACTTGCCCAAGGCCAAGCCCTTGCAGGCGGTTTGCAACGCCTTGGTGCATTGATCGGGCTTCTTGCCGGACTCGAGGCATTTGGCCGCCGCCTCGTGGGCCTCGGCCATGGCGCGGTGACGGGCGATGTCTTCCTGGACTTCCTTTGTGCTGTGCTGGGCTGCAGCCCCCAAGGACAAGGTCAAAGTGACTAGGCAAAAAACAATTTTGTTCATGGTCTGATTTTTGGCGATGGGGTCAAGGGGTTTGACCATACCCTTCGAACAGGGCACAAGACGAGAATACTCGGTCTTTGCTCACTCACGCACCAGGCGTGCAAACGTCTTTTTGAACTTGCTCACTTTGGGCGCTGCCACCGCCATGCAATAACCTTGATAGGGGTTGCGTTCAAAAAAGTCTTGGTGGTAGTCCTCCGCCCCACTGTAATTGGCCAAAGCCAGTACCTCGGTTACGATGGGCTGGCCAAAGGCGTCGGCCGCGGTCAGCTCGGCGATCAGCGCCTGCGCCACTTGGGCTTGCTCGGCAGTGGTGAAGTAAATGCCGCTTCGATACTGCGTACCAGCATCGTTGCCCTGCCGGTTGAGCGTGGTCGGGTCATGAATGACAAAGAAAATTTCGAGCAGTTCGCGGATGCTGATTTGCGAAGGGTCATATTCGAGCTTGACGACTTCGTTGTGTCCGGTGCGGCCGGTGCACACTTGTTCGTAAGTGGGATTGACTGTCTGGCCATTGCAGTAACCCGATTCCACATCGGTCACGCCTCGTACCTTGACATACACCGCCTCGGTGCACCAAAAGCACCCCCCACCCAACACCAATGTTTCTGTCATGTCGTTTCCCTTGTCAGCTAGCACTGCTTGGCCAAACCCAGCGTCGCTTGATTATCAGACGCCCGCTGCATCGGCTTGGACCGCCTGCACAAAGTCCTTGAGCGCTGTCTGGTCTCGGTCGCTGCGCCAGAGACAACGCGTGTCGTAACGCACATCCACCGCTTGCAAAGGGATAAACACGGCCCCGGCCAGGGCCGATTGCTGCAAGGCCTGAGGCACCAAGGCCACGCCCAACCCCTGAGACACCAAGGACACGACGCTCAGCCAGTGCCGCAGCTCATGCACCACTTGCGGCATCCAGCCCGCTTGCTCACACAGCATCAGAATGCGCTCATGGTAGTCGGGCGATACGGTGCGCGACACCACCACCAAGTCCTGCCCACGCAGCTGCGCCAAGCTCAAACTGGCCTCGTCAGCCAAAGCATGCCCCACCGGCAAACAGGCCACCAAAGGCTGACTGGCGACCAGAATTTGTTCAAAACCCGGGGGCACCCGGGGCGTGTGAACAAAGCCGACATCCAGACGTTCACGCAACAACTCGGACAGTTGTTCCGTCGAACTCAACTCCCGTAAAACCAAACGCAAACGGGGGTGGCTGGCCTGAAAACGGCTCATGATCTGCGGTAATCCGCAATACAACATGGTGCCGGCAAAGCCGATATGCAACTGACCCGACTGGCCTTCGGCCACGTCTCGCGCCTCACGGGCAGCGGCGCTGGCTTGGGCCAGCAGGGCTCGAGCGGCAGGCACAAAAGCCATGCCCGCAGCCGTCAGTTGTACCCCCCGACTGTTGCGGTTGAACAATGGGGCCCCCACAGAGGCCTCAAGTTGCTGAATGTTCAAACTCAAAGGCGGCTGCGAAATCGACAGGCGCTGTGCGGCGCGGCCAAAATGCAGTTCTTCGGCCAACATCAAAAAATAGCGCAGGTGACGGAATTCCATGTATTTAAAAAATATATCAATGCATCGATAATTGATATTAGACAACTATCCATGAAACGCCAACAATCGCCAACATGACAGGTGACGCGCGGCTGCCATCGCGGATATGACACACTTGTTTGATTGCACGGCCTTACTCCGGAGACCCCGAATGAAACCCACTTTCCAATGGAACGACCCCTTCTTGTTGAACGAGCAGCTATCCGATGACGAGCGCGCCATCGTCGAAGCCGCCCACACCTTTTGCCAAGAACGGCTGCAAACCCGCGTGTTGCAAGCCGCCCGACACGAAAAGTTTGACCGCGAAATCATGAACGAGGCCGGAGCCATGGGCTTTTTGGGCTCCACCATCGAAGGCTACGGTTGCGCCGGACTGAGCTACGTGGCCTATGGCCTGATTGCTCGCGAAGTCGAGCGCGTGGACAGCGGCTACCGCAGCGCCATCAGCGTGCAAAGCTCGCTGGTTATGCACCCGATCAACGAATACGGCTCCGAAGCCCAGCGCCAAAAGTACCTGCCCAAGTTGGCCACAGGCGAATGGGTCGGCTGCTTTGGTTTGACGGAACCCAACCACGGCTCCGACCCAGCCAGC
>JACCDW011123586.1_pt1 | contig 19438 bp, 15 predicted proteins | sample 7449781 | NCBI WGS metagenome assembly JACCDW01 (sample SAMN15323449, study PRJNA562643) | freshwater metagenome | isolation source: river surface water | place: USA:Blue River Watershed | collected 2017-08-18
AATTTAGTGTGAAACTTCTGTTTTACTTCTGTCATTGAATGTCAAAGCAAATAATACAAAAACAGCTAAAGCAATTCCAGCAGGAATAATCCAAACCATTTCCCAGTTAATTGTTCCGGTTGCAGTTTTATAATTGTCAGTAATCCATCCCGCTACTGCAAAACCGATTAACATACCCACACCATAAGTGGCTAAAGTAATCAAACCTTGAGCAGCACTTTTGTATTTTTCCCCCGCTTTTGAATTAGTATAAATTTGTCCAGAAACAAAGAAGAAATCATAACAAATCCCGTGTAACGCAATACCAAGAATTAGCATAAAACTTAAATCAGCGCCATTACCATAAGCAAATAATGCATAACGAATAGCCCAAGCCAACATTCCAACTAATATGGTTTTCTTAAAGCCGTATTTTGTAAAAAATACTGGAATTAATAATAAAAATAAAGCTTCTGATATTTGACCAATAGCCATTTTACCAGTTGGATTTTCAATTCCAGCTTCAGTTAAAAATGGATGTGCATTTTGGTAATAAAAAGCCAATGGAATACAGATTAAAATAGAAGAAAGAAAGAATACTGCAAAGTTTTTATCTTTTAATAATTTCAAAGCATCCAATCCAATGATATCGCCAATTGTAATTTTTTCATCTGATACTTTAGGTGGAGTAGCAGGCAAGGTAAAGCTTAATAATCCTAATACCAATGCTGCAATTCCTGCCAATAAGAATGTATTTTTCAACATTCCTTGAGCTATATTTTCAGCTGTATCCCAATGGAAAACAAAACTAATAGCTAATCCAGCTAAAATCCATCCTATAGTTCCCCAAACGCGAATGTTGGCAAATTCTTTCTCAGGATCTTTCATTTGGTTAAAAGCTACTGAATTCACTAAAGCTAAAGTAGGCATATATAAAACCATATAACTTAGAACGTAAGTGTAAAATGAACCTACTTCATTAGATTGGTACATTTGGTACATCAAAAAAGCGCCAATTAAGTGCAATACTCCTAAAATTCTTTCAGCATTAAAATAGCGGTCTGCAATTAATCCAATGATAAAAGGCGCAATGATAGCTCCCCAAGATTGTGTAGAAAATATAGCAGCAGTTTCAGCACCTGAAGCTTTCAAATTGTTCCCTAAAAATGTTCCTAATGTTACAAACCATGCGCCCCAGATAAAAAACTCTAGGAACATCATAGTTGATAATTTAATACGGTTGGTTGTATTCATAAATTTATTTTTTGGTTTGGTTAGTTGATTTAGTATTATTTACAACCTGTTGTAGGTTGTAATGAATTCCATTCTTTAATCATAATGTTTCTGTACCACACATTGTCACCATGATCTTGTAAGGCAATTTTTCCTGATTGGAAAGTAGCAAATCCTGGCCAAGTCGCAAATTTACTACCTGCAACTAAAGCTTTGAATTTATCATCCCAAAGCATTGTTTCTACCACTTTTACACCATTCAATAGCATTTGCAATTTTCCGAATTTACATACAATATCAACAGAATTCCATTCACCAACAGGTTTTACAGGTTCAGTTGTACTTTTGATTAAATCGTATAAATCACCTGCTCTATGTTTTTCTATTTTACCATCTGGATGACCATCGTTATCCAAAACTTGCATTTCTAGACCTGTTTCATAAGTGTTTTTGAATTTAGGCAAATCTTCATTCACATAAAAAATAATTCCACTATTTGATTTAGCCGCTACTTTCCATTCTAATTTTAAATGAAAATTAGAGTACTCTTTATCGGTTACTAAATCACCACCTTGGCCATTTTTGGCTACAGTAGGGTCAAAATGTAAAACACCTTCTTCCACTTTCCAAGCTGGTGTTGCCGTTTTTTTTCCATAAGCATGCCATCCAGTGGTTGTTTGTCCATCAAAAAGTGAAACAAAACCTTTTGGTAAAGCGGTCTGTGCGTTAGTTGTTTGCATCAAAATAGTTACAAGTGCTATTTTAAAAATATTCTTAATCATTTTAATTGTATTATAAAGTTAAATTTTTCCATCCTTCGCGATACTCACGTTTCACAAATTGATTGACTTCATCAAAATTAGTAATTCGCATAGCGTCATTATCCCACAATAATTTAGCTGAACGTCCTGGATATACATCTTCTCCCAATTCGTCACGAACAATATCATATCCTCTGATTGCTAAATTAGCCATTAACAAGGCTTCAGTCAATGGTCCTGCAATTTCAAAACCAGAACTCACTTCATGTTTGCCATATCCAGCAATAGCAGCTTCAACCCATTGTCTATAATGTCCATCCATTCCATCTTTTACACGAGCATATTTTTGAGCCACTTGAAGATTTTCATTTCTACTTAAAGGTAACAAACGAGGATTCAATCCGTAAGTATCTGACATCATTTTCCCTTTAGTACCAACGAATAACGTACCATTGCCTCCGTCTCCAAAAATTTCATTTGGACCTAATTCTTCAGGACGAACAGGTTGAATTCCACCATCCATCCAGTGTACTGTAACATCTCCTAGTGTTTTCTCCGTTTTAGGGAAAGTTAAGGTTACATGACTTGAAGGCGGACAACTTTCCGGGAAATAGCCGCGTTTAAATTCATCTACATAAACAGAACCTACACTACATTGTACGTCTTTGGCATATTTTAAATTCAATACACTAAAAGGGGTTTCTAGTAAGTGACAACCCATATCTCCTAATGCCCCTGTTCCATAATCCCACCAACCTCTCCAATTGAAGGGAACTAATTTGTCTACATAATTCTTGTATGGAGCTGTCCCTAACCATAAATCCCAATCCAATTCTTTTGGAACTTCAGGTTTAGCTGTAGACCAAGGAATACCTTGTGGCCAAACCGGACGATCCGTCCAAGCATAGATTGTATGAACATCTCCAATTAAACCTGCTTCATACCATTCTTTCATAGTTCGAGAAGCATCATTAGAAGAACCTTGATTTCCCATTTGGGTAACCACTTTATATTTTTTAGCCGCTTGTGTCAAAATTCTGGCTTCATAAATATCATGAGCCATTGGTTTTTGTACATAAACGTGTTTTCCTAATTGCATTGCTGCTAAACATTGAATAGCGTGATTATGATCTGGAGTAGAAACAGAAACGGCATCAAAATTTTTGTGTTCTTTATCCAACATTTCGCGCCAATCTTTATAAAATTTAGCTTTAGGAAATGCGTTAACACTATTAGCTGCTCTTCGAGTATCTACATCACACAAGAAACCAATATTCGCTTTTCCACTCTTGTGAAACATCGCTATATCAGACTGTCCTTTTCCTCCAACACCAATCCCTGCAATTACTAATCTATCGCTAGGTGCAACAAAACCTCTACCTAAAACGTGACGAGGCACAATCATAAAAGCGGCAGCTGCCATGGCGCTTGTTTTTATAAAATCACGGCGATTGTTATTGGGTTTATTCTCTTCTTCTTTTTTCATAATTTATCCAAATTAGTCAGTAATAGTTAAAACCTAAATCTTATTTTTTTAATGATAAAATATATTTCACCATTGATTTTGCGTCTTCTTTTTTCAATGCTGAGTGGGCTGACATAGGCATTGTTCCCCAAACGCCTGAACCTCCTTTGATTATTTTTCCTACTAAATAGGTTACATTTTTATCATTATTTGGATATTTTTTAGCAATATCTAAATAAGAAGGTCCAATTAATTTTTTGTCTAATTTATGACATCCTACACAATCTGATTTTGCAATCAGTTTTTCTCCATCATTTGACTGAACTTCTATATTCGTTTTCTTAATATATTTTTTTTCTGAATCAATTTTTGAAAAAGAAGTTAAAGTCAATGCAGCTAAGCCAAAAAGTAAATAAGTACGTTTCATTTTGTTTATTTTTATTATAATCCTAAATTTTTTCTGTTCAATTGCGTATTGGTTTCAACAGCTGCAAAATCGTCAAACGCTTTATCAGTAACTTTGATAATGTGTTTTTTGATAAATTCAGCTCCTTCACGAGCACCATCTTCTTGATTTTTGATGCAACATTCCCATTCCATAACAGCCCAACCTTTATAATCATATTGTGCTAGTTTACTAAAAATGGTTTTGAAATCAATTTGCCCATCACCTGGTGAACGATAACGTCCTGCACGGTTAGCCCAATTTTGGTATCCACCAAATGTTCCTTGTTTACCCGTCGCATTAAATTCAGCATCTTTAACGTGAAATGCTTTAATACGTTCGTGATAAAAATCAATATACTGAATGTAATCTAATTGTTGCAATACAAAATGTGATGGATCGTATAACAAACAAGCTCTTGAATGGTTGTTTACGGCTTTCAAAAACATTTCGTAGGTTTCTCCATCAAATAAATCTTCTCCTGGGTGAATTTCATAACAAACATCCACACCATTTTGATCAAATTCATTTAGAATAGGTAGCCATCTTTTAGCCAATTCCGCAAATCCTTCTTCAATTAATCCCGGTGGTCTTTGTGGCCAAGGGTGGAAGTATTGCCAAAGCAATGAACCACTAAAAGTAGCGTGTGCATTTAATCCTAAATTTTGAGAAGCTTTAGCCGCATATTTCATTTGTTGTACAGCCCATTCTTGTCTTGCTTTTGGATTCCCGCGCAAAGCAGCAGGAGCAAAGCCGTCAAAGAAATCATCATAAGCAGGATGAACGGCAACTAATTGTCCTTGTAAATGAGTCGATAATTCTGAAATTTGTAAACCATAAGATGCCACTTTTCCAGTCAAATCCTCTGCATATGTTTTACTTTCTGCCGCTTTTTGTAAATCAATAAAACGAGCATCCAATGTTGGCATTTGAATCCCTTTAAAACCTAAATCGGCTGCCCACTGACATATTCCATCTAACGAATTAAAAGGAGCTTCATCTCCAATAAATTGAGCTAAAAAGACCGCTGGTCCTTGAATTGTTGTCATACTTATAAAACGTTAGGGGTCCATTTTTTATCAGACTGTGCTGATAAGACTACATTATCAATAAATGCCATTCCTCGTATACCTTCTTCAACAGAAGGGAAGTCTAACATTTCTGGAGTAGGTTGAGTTCCGTCAATTTTACAACCTAAAGTCAAAGCAAAGTTTCTGTAGATATTAGCAAAAGCTTCCAAATAACCTTCTGGGTGTCCGCCTGGAGTTCTGCAGTTGTGTCTAGCAAATGAAGATAAATGAGCATAATTAGAACCGGCTCTTAAAATTTGCATCGGTTCTTCTAACCATTTTACAATTAGAGAGTTAGGTTCGTGTTGCAACCATTCGATTCCACCTTTTTCGCCATACACTCTAATCTTAACTGCATTTTCTTCACCAGCCGCTACTTGAGAAGCCATTAAGACTCCTTTAGCGCCATTATCAAATTTTAACATTACAGCTCCGTCATCATCCATTACACGTCCTTCTACTAAAGTATTTAACTCAGCACAAATTTCAGTGATTTTTGAACCTGTAATGTATTCAGCTAAATGAGCAGCATGGGTTCCAATATCTCCCATTACAGAACTTTTTCCTGATTTTTTAGGATCAGTTCTCCAAGCTGCTTGAGCATTTCCTTCTCTTTCGGATAATTTACTTAACCATCCTTGAGGATATTCTACCCAAACCTTACGAATTTTACCTAATTTTCCTTCTCTCACCATAGCTTTGGCTTGTTTTACCATTGGGTAACCAGAGTAGGTGTGGGTTAGACAAAGTGTTAAACCTGTTTCTTTTAATTTTTGTTCCAATTGTTTTGCTTCGTCTAACGAAAACGTAATTGGTTTTTCGATTACTACATTAAAACCGTGATCCAAAGCCATCATAGCAGGAGCGAAGTGAGCAAAGTTAGGAGTCACAATCGTAACAAAATCAATTCGCTCATCAGCTGGTAAAGCAGCTTCCGCTTTAATCATTTCTTCGTAAGTCAAATACGTTCTTGATTCTGGAAGAAACAATGCTTTACCTGAAGCTTTTGCCACTTCAGGATTGATACTCAAAGCACCACAACTTAATTCAATTAAGCCATCCATATTGGCTGCTAAACGATGTATTGCTCCAATAAAGGCATCTTGGCCACCACCGACCATTCCCATTCTTAATTTTCTTGTCATAATAATAGTACCCTAGATATTTTTTTTCTTTAATTCTTTTACTGCATAATCGGCTGCACGTGCTGTTAACGCCATAAATGTCAATGAAGGGTTTTGGCATGCAATAGAGGGCATACAAGATCCATCAGTAACAAATACATTACTTACTTCATGCATTTGATTCCATTTGTTCAATACAGAATCTTTAGGGTCGTTACCCATACGAGCGGTACCCATTTCGTGAATTGCCATCCCTGGATAACAATCATTGTCATACGTTTGGATATTTTTCATACCTGCTGCTTCTAGCATTTCGGCAGCATCATTCATCATATCTTCTCGCATTTTAGCTTCATTTTCTTTGTATTCGCAATCAATTTTTAGAACTGGCTGACCCCATTTGTCTTTTTTAGAATGATCGATAGTTACTTTATTTTCATAATAAGGTAGCATTTCTCCAAATCCTCCTAATCCCATTCTCCAATGATCTGCAGGTTTAGACATATTGTTTTTAAAATCAGCCCCAAAAGCTAATTCAGCAACATCAGCTTGCCAGTTGCCACGACTTGCTCCACCTTGATAACCAAATCCTCTTAAGTAATCACGTTTATCATTACCGTAGTTTTGATAACGTGGGATGTAAATTCCATTAGCTCTACGTCCATAAGTGTATTTGTCTTCAAATCCTTCTGCAGTACCTTCTGCACCACAACGGAAATGGTGATCCATCAAGTTATGACCTAATTGTCCACTTCCATTACCTAATCCATTAGGGTGTGCTTCTGAAGTAGAGTTTAATAAAATAAAGGTAGAACCTAGGGTAGAACCGTTTACAAAAACGATTTTAGCATAAAATTCCATCGTTTCATTGGTTTCAGCATCGATTACCATAACCCCTTTAGCTTTCTTAGTGTTTTTATCATAAATGATATGATTTACAATAGAATACGGTCTTACAGTTAATCTTTTAGTTGCCATAGCAGCAGGTAATGTAGCAGATTGTGTACTGAAATAAGCTCCAAATGGACACCCACGGCTACATAAATTTCTATATTGACAATTTCCACGTCCATTGTGAGGAACAGTTAAATTGGCAGTACGTCCAATAGTTAGAATTCTTTCTCTATTGTAGTGTTTTTCGATTCTTTCTTTTACTGATTTTTCAACACAGTTCAAATCCATTGGTGGAAGAAAGTGACCATCAGGTAACATTGGCCAACCTTCATTTTGCCCACTAATTCCAGCAAATTTTTCTGCATAATCATACCAAGGTGCTAGATCTTTATAACGAATAGGCCAGTCATTTCCATGACCATCTTTTTTGTTATCTTCAAAATTAACATCACTAAAACGATAACTTTGACGACCCCACATTAATGATTTTCCTCCTACGTGGAATCCTCTATACCAGTCAAAACGTTTTTCTTCTGTATAAGGACACTCTAAATCGTTTACCCACCATTTTTCATTAGCTTCTTGGTATGGATAATCTCTAATTTGAACAGGATGAGTTCGTTTTTGTTCTTGAGTCATTCTTCCTGCGTGTTCAAAATCCCATGGATTTTTCATCGCAGATTCATAATCAGTAACATGTTCTATATTCATTCCACGTTCTAACATTAAAACGCGTAATCCTTTTTCAGTCAATTCTTTTGCAGCCCAACCGCCACTTATTCCTGAACCTATAACGATTGCGTCATAAGTGTTTTGTTCTTTTAAATTGGTATTGATATTCACGATGTATATTTTTTTGAGTTTAAACTAATTTGTACAGTTAATAGGTTATGAAGTAGCCCAAGCTTTTTGACCTGGTTCCAAAGGTGCATTTCCGTCATATCTACCCGGAATTAATAAGTATTCACGAGCTTGTGTACATCCAATTTCAGATGAATAATACCCTAAAATAGTTAAATCTCTAGCTATTACAAAGAATGAAGGTTGTCTGTGGTTAGCAACAGCTTCGTCTCTAAGTTCGGTAACTATTTGTTTGCGTTCTGCATCAGAAAGTGCTACAAAGTTTTTACCAAAATTTTTGATGCATTTTTCATCCATTGCTTTTAATCCCGTTGCAAACAACTCTTGTAAATTAGCAGGATAACAATCTCTAATCATTTTCGGAATAAAAGCGCCTAATCCAGCTTCTTTTGCGCCTGGACAAGCTGCCGTGGTTGGAATAATAATTTCAGCAAATTCAGCTAGAATTGCTTCGTCAGATACTGAAAAGTTAACCATTTTAGATTTGTCTAAAACTGTAAAACTTTCGAATAAAACGCCCATTGTGGTTGCTGAAATGGCTCCTCCCATTAAATAGGCAACTCTTTTTAGTGCTTCTCTTCTTTCCATTTGGTTTATTTTAATGTGTTATTTAGTTTGTTAATAGAGTATTATTAGTTACTTACAATAATAATAAATAAAAAAACAGATTCATTTTTTTAATGTTAATTTATTGACAGAATTCAATTTTTTTCAATTATTTAAGATATTCTAGTTAAAAAATATTGGATAATTCTATATTTTCAGTTTTTATAGCAACAAGTTTGCAAATATATTATGTCGTATAAACCTATAATTTGAAATAATGTTTTTACAAATCTATTTTTTGTAATATTAAACTTATATTCAAATATTAAATAAATCAATATTGAGAATTTCAATGCGTTAAAATGACGTAATTGATTTATTTTGAAATAATGAATCACAATTAACTGAAATAAATTAATATAGATTTTCTATTGAAATCGATTTCGGTTCTTGAATGTAAAAATAGGTAGTTTCCACGAAAGAAAGAGTCCGATGAAAAAAAAAGTAGATTATTTTTTTATTTAAAACCTTAATAAACAACACTTTAAATAAAAAAAATAAAAATAAAAAGTAGATTTATAGCTGCAATAATTGAAGTTGACTCTGCAATCTTTCAATCAACATTGCTTTTATTCTCTTATTACAACTTGATACAGTATTGAAATAAAAAACACATTCATCCGAAGTAAATAAACTTATTACAATACCTTTTAATGTGTTTTGTAATTGAATATCTTTAGCAATTATCGTTTCAATAGCACTGATTCGTTTATCTACTGAAAAATCATTGAAAGGAATTTTATTTTGCTTAACATAGTTTTGAAAAATTTGGACTATAAGATCATTTTGTAATTTCAAAATAGGTCGTAGTGTGGCATTTTGAAATACTTCTTCGTCAGAAGATTGATCCGTAATTTCTCCTAATATTGGTCCGCGAAATTGTTTCAGAAATGAGTCTCTTGTATTCATAATTATTTCAAATATTTTTTATCTACATAGAATGTTCCAAAAGGAATTACCGATGCGATACTAATAACAACAAATGTTTTAAGAGACCAATTGGATTCTATTTTTTGCATAATTGCCATAATAAAATAGGCAACGAAAAGAATACCGTGAGCCATTCCTATGATTTGAACAAAAATAGGCTCATGAAACATATATTTCATTGGCATTGCAAATAACAATAATAGTAGGAGGGACGTCCCTTCAAGTAAAGCGATTATTTTAAAAAACTTCAACATCAATTTATTTTATGGATTTAATTTTCAAAATTAAGTAATAACATTGATTTTAGGTGTATGAATTCCTAAAGTAATTTACCTTTGTCAACTTAGCATCGATAATTATGAGCAAACGCGATTTAAAAAAATATTTATCTGAATTGAACAAAGAGCAATTGGAAGAACAAATCATAGAATTGTATGAAAAATTCAATCCGGTTAAGGTGTATTATAACTTTGTATTCAATCCAAAAGAAGACGCTCTTTTACAAGAATGTAAGCTCAAAATTTCGAATGAATACTTCCCCATAAAAAAAATAGGTCGAAAAAGTAAACCTAAAATGAGACGTTCGGTAGCTCAAAAGTTAATCAAACATTTCATAGTTTTAGGTGTTGATCCATTTGTTATTGCTGATGTAATGCTATATAACATTGAAATTGCTCAAACTTATTCAGGAGAAAACCTCATAAAACAAGAGTTATTCTACAAGAGTATGTTCAATTCCTTTGAACAAGCGGTAGAATTTATAATTTCGAATGGTATTTACAGCGAATTTAAAACAAGAATTAGCACCATTCACCAAGAAACATTACATCAAAAATGGGGTAATGAATATGAGTTTGAACGAATTATTTCTCGTTTAGAATTCTAAATCATTCCGTGAAACTTATTTTTTAATTGAAGGCTATTTTTTTAAATTAAAAATAGCCCAATAACTGTTTTTTAGGTGTACTTTTGCAAAAATCTAAAAATAGCAATGCCTCAAAACACTTTAGAAACAGAATTTGAAGAAAGAAAAGAACTCTATGATTACCAAAAAGGAGACATAGATGCCATTTTTGAGCGCATAGACAATGCCTCCCCACAGCACCATTTATTGTATCAATTGCCTACTGGTGGAGGAAAAACTGTTATTTTTTCTGAAATTGTTCGTCGTTATATAAAAAAACACGACAAAAAAGTAGTGGTGTTAACACATCGAATCGAATTGTGTAAGCAAACGTCTAAAATGCTAAAAGGTTTTGGAGTTAAAAACAAAATTATCAATAGCAATGTAAAAGAGCTTCCTGATCAAAATGATTATTCGTGTTTTGTAGCTATGGTTGAAACGCTTAAAAATCGTATCAACGATGAAAAGTTACATTTGGATAATATTGGACTGGTTATTATTGATGAGGCGCATTATAATTCGTTTCGAAAACTATTAAGTTCTTTCAAAAAAGCCTTTATTTTAGGAGTTACAGCAACTCCTTTAAGTTCCAACATAAAATTACCAATGCACCAAAACTACGATGAATTAATCGTAGGAGATACAATTCAATCGTTGATAAACAAAGGCTTTTTGGCAAAAGCTATCACCTACAGCTACGATGTTGGTTTGACCTCATTAAAAGTGGGTATAAACGGAGATTACACTGTAAAATCATCCGATGATTTATACACCAATATGGCGATGCAAGAGAAATTATTGCATGCGTATACCGAAAAATCACTAGGGAAGAAAACCTTAATCTTTAACAACGGAATCAATACTTCACTTTATGTTTATGAAACGTTCAGGGAAGCAGGTTATGATGTAAGACATCTTGATAATACCAGCAGTACAGAAGAACGTAAAGATATTTTACATTGGTTCAAACACACCCCCAATGCCATTTTAACTTCTGTTGGAATTTTGACTACAGGATTTGACGAACCAACGGTTGAAACTATAATATTGAATCGAGCTACTAAATCATTAACATTGTATTTCCAAATGATTGGGCGTGGTTCTCGAAAATTAGAACATAAAGACGAATTTACGGTTATCGATTTAGGGAATAACGCAGCACGTTTCGGGCTTTGGAGCGATCCTGTCAATTGGCAACACATCTTCAAATCACCAGAGTATTATTTAGAAAATCTTCGTGATGATGCCGAAATTGAGATGTATTTTAAATATGAAATGCCTCCTGAATTACGAGCAAAATTTAGTAAAACCAAAGTGGTTACATTTGATATTGACGAAGAACATAAAATGGCCATTCGTCAAAATTTACGTTCTAAAGTAGTATTGGAAAAATCCTTGGAACAACATGCTGCTATGTGTGTAGATAATACAGAAGATTTACAGTCAGCAAAAACACTAGCAAGAGAACTAGAAGAAGATATTGAATGTCGTGTAAAACGTTTCTCTAAATGCTTAAGCCAATGCAGTAAAAACTACCGCGAATGGTTAGTAGAAGATTATAAAATGAAATTAACGGTATTGATAGGAAAGAAGTACCGCGAAAAAATAATGAATGAAGCCGATTAAATTCAATAATTTAATCCTTTATAAAAACTGAAACCATGGCAAAACAATTTTCTGAATTAGGAATTTCAAATCCAATAGTACAAGTATTAACTGAATTGAAAATTGTTAAACCAACAGAGATTCAGCAAAAAGTAATTCCACAATTACTGGCTAACACTACAGATATAGTAGGATTAGCAAAGACTGGTACTGGAAAAACAGCCGCTTTTGGATTACCACTTTTGCAATTGATTCAAATTGAAAAATCAGTAGTACAAGCCGTTATCTTGGTACCAACACGCGAATTGGGTCACCAAATCCATACTAATTTAGAACAATTTTCAAAAAATATAAACGGAATTTCTATTGCCGCAACCTGTGGTGGAATTCCTATAAAACCTCAAATAGAAAGACTTAAAACACCTACACATATTGTCGTAGCAACTCCTGGAAGATTGATTGATTTAATCCAAAGAAAAGCAATTGATTTAAAAGAAACCCAATTTTTAGTTCTTGACGAAGCAGACGAAATGGTTAGTATTCTAAAAGAAAGTTTGGATGAAATTGTTGCTGAATTACCTAAAAAACACAGAACATTTTTATTCTCAGCTACTTTACCAGGTGCTATAAAACAGTTGATTCAGAACTATTTATCAAAAAATGTAGTCGAAATTAGTGCTAATATGGAAACTATAGGCAATCAAGGTATTGATCATCAATATATTGTAGTAGATCCTATAGAAAAATTAGATGTTTTGATGCATTTTTTAAATTCTATAGATGGTGAACGAGGCATTATTTTTTGTAAAACCAAAGCTGCTGTAAATAAACTAGCTAAAAATCTAGCCATTAACAAATTTTCATCTGGTGCCATACACGGGAGTTTATCTCAAGGAATTCGTGACCGAATCATGGGACAATTTCGCGAAGGACATATTAACCTTTTGATTGCAACTGATTTGGCTGCAAGAGGAATTGATGTTGCTGACGTTTCTTTTGTGGTGAATTACCATTTACCAGATGTTTACGAAGCTTATGTACATCGTAGCGGTAGAACGGCAAGAGCTGGTGCAAAAGGACTTTCGTTAACCGTATTACAAGCTGAAGAAGTTGGAGAAATTGCTGATTTTGAAAAAGAATTAGGAATTCAATTTTCTGAGTTTAAAAAACCGACGATTGCTAGTATTGAAGAAAATAATACTTTGTTATGGGCTAAAAAAATCTTTAAAACAAAACCCAATCACGAAATTGATTCAGAGCTAAAAACTAAAGTAAAAACTATTTTTCATCATTTAACCAAAGAGGAATTAATAGAAAAATTGTTGGCCAATCATTTACAACAAAAGAATGGTACAACAGAACAGCCTGTTAAAAAGCAAAAAAGATAATCTTTTACACAAAAAACTGAATTCAGTAATTATGATTTTGAATTATAATTTATATTATGTAAAATAGATTATTTAAAAAGCCCTTATCTATCAACAATTAACCTAATAAATTAGTTAATAGTATTCTATTCTTCCTATTGCTAACACAGTATTAATTTTTTAAATTAGCATTCGAAAATTTATTTCTACAAAATATGAATACTGTTGCAGAACATTTAGCAGACTTTTTAAAAAAATATCCACCTTTCGATAATTTAACCTTTGAAGAGTTATCTGAAATCGCGACTAATATTCGTGTTGTTAATTTGGAAAAATACAAAACCTTATTCCAAATAGATGATAAATTGCATGATTGCTTTTATGTTGTCGCTTCTGGTGTGATTCATCTGTCTGTTATTGCTGATGCTGAGGAAACTTTATTGAACAAATGTCACGAAGGCGATATTTTTGGTTTGCGTCCGTTTTTTGCCAAAAACAATTACATGATGACGGCAAAAGCGCGTGAGGAAAGTATTGTATACGCCATTCCTATTGCTACTTTCAGACCTTTTGTTGCCAACAATCCTAATGTTTTAGATTTCTTGTTAGAAAGTTTTGCAACTAACACTAATAACCCGAATGATAAAAATATTCGAGGTAAACTACTTTCAGATAATGTGGTCTATTCCGATCAACAATCTTCTGATATGCAGTATTTTCAGTCGCTAACCTACAATAGAATTCCGCTAACTACTACAGCTGATGCTATCGTTATGGACGTAGCAAAAACAATGGCTGAAAACCTTTCAAATAGTATTATTATTTGCAACAATAATAACATTCCTATCGGAATTGCTACTCAGACCGATATGAGTACGAAAATTGCAACGGGTCGCTTTCCTATCACAGTTACCATTGATAAAATCATGTCAAATCCTGTAGTAACTGTAGTAGAAAACATTTCTTTGGCAGAAGCCCAATTGGTAATGTTAAAAAACAATGTAACTCATTTGATAGCAACAACTGATGGAACCAATCAATCTGAAGTAAAAGGAATTATCTCTGAACATGATTTAATTGTTTCGCAAGCCAATAATCCGGGTGTTTTAATTAAACAAATTAAACGTACTCAATCCGCTGACGATTTGAAAATGCTACGTGATCGATTAACTGATATTATTCAAAATTCTATTCATAAGAACATTCCGCTTTTTCATGTTTACAATATTGCCAGCGAAATTAATTTGGCACTAATCAAACGTTCAGTCGAATTAGCAATTTTAGACTTAGGCTCCCCTCCTGCTCGTTTTGCTTGGTTGTGCATTGGTAGCCAAGGTCGTAAAGAACAATTATTATTAACGGATCAAGATAGTATTTTAGTTTTTGAAGATGTAGTTCCTGATAAATACAGAGAGGTCAAAGATTATTTCTTAAAGTTAGCCAAACGCTCTACAGCCAATTTGGAAAAAATAGGGTATTCATTATGTCCAAACGGTCACATGGGCAGCAATACACTTTGGTGTAAATCACTGAGCGACTGGACTAATCAATACAACAGTTGGATGAATACTCCAGGTAAAAACAGTAATGATTTAAGTAGTATTTTCTTTGATTATGAAATGGCTTTTGGAGAAGTAAAAATTGAAGAGGCAATTGAGAATGTGATTTATAAAAATGCTAAAAACAACACTTTATTCTTTGATTTCTTAGGAAATGATGCCTTACGAAATAATGCACCGCTTAGTTTCTTTAAAAAATTCATTGTTGAAGAAGAAGGGCCTAACAAAGATAAATTTGACATTAAATCACGTGCCTTACTTCCTCTTATTGATAGCGCCCGTCTTTTTGCCTTAAGTTATAGCATTAAAGGAGTTAATAATACGTATTCTCGTTTCAAACAATTAGCTATAGCTGACCCTCGAAATGCTGAAATTTATATCAATTGTGCCGAAGCCTTTTTAACGCTGTCAAAATTTAGAACTATTGAAGGATTAAAAAATGAAGATTCTGGACAATATATCAATTTGAACGAATTGAATAAAATGGATAAAGAGCGATTGAAAAATGCGCTAACTCCAATGAAAGAATTAGAAGAGTTAATTAAAGATAAATTCCAACTTACTCAATTTTCATAATTATGTTAGATTGGCTTAAAAATATTACTAAAGAACATCCTGAATTTTGGAAAGATTACCTATCCAATTTTGAAAAAAAATCAAATCGATACGTAATTCTATCTACTGAAAAAACAGGGTTAAACCCAAATAAAGATGTTATTTTATCCTTTGGATGTTTTGGGGTAGTTAATGATAGTGTGCTTATTGGAGATAATTTTGAAGTAGTTATTTTACAATACAAATTCCTTCATGACAATGGACTTTCTAACGAATTTATAGTGGAAAGTAAACTTAAAAAATTAGGTGAACCCGAAGCAATAGAAGCCTTGCTGAAATATATTGGAAATGCCACGTTAGTGGGTTACCGAATTGATACTGACGTTGAAATAATTAACACGGCATTAGAAAAATTAGATTGTGGGCGATTGAAAAATGAACCACTTGATCTTGAAATTATGCATCGTAGGTTACACGATATCAATGACAAACAATTTACTTTAGATGAATTATGTACTTTATACAAAGTCCCCATAAGTGACAGAAATTCAGCCTCTGAAGAAGCGTATAAAATGGGACTGCTATTCTTAAAATTAAAATCACGATTAGGATTAAAATAAAAAAAGGGATTGTCATTATGATAATCCCTTTTTGATTTGATTAATTAATCATTTATAATTTTCCTGCTTTAATCTCCTCAATCACTTCCGGATTTAATAATGTAGTCGTATCTCCAAAATTAGAGAAGTCTCCTTCAGCAATTTTACGCAAAATTCTACGCATGATTTTTCCAGAACGTGTTTTTGGTAACCCAGAAACGAATTGGATTTTATCCAATTTAGCAATTGGTCCAATATGGTCTGAAATATGTTGGTTAATCTCTTTGCTTAAGTTATCTCTATCACGGTACTCCCCTGTTTCTTTCAAAATCACATAACCATACAAAGCATTTCCTTTGATGTCGTGAGGAAAACCTACAATAGCTGATTCAGCTACTGCTGGGTGTTCGTTGATAGCATCTTCAATAGGTGCTGTTCCTAAATTGTGTCCAGAAACAATCACCACATCATCAACACGACCTGTAATTCGGTAATAGCCTACTTCGTCACGCAAAGCACCGTCTCCAGTAAAATATTTTCCAGGGAAAGCACTAAAATAAGTGTCTTTATAACGCTGATGGTCACCCCAAATAGTTCTCGCAATTCCTGGCCATGGAAATTTGATACACAAACTACCTACTACCTGATTTCCTTCAATTTCGTTGCGTTTATCATCCATTAAAACCGGTTGAATTCCCGGCAAAGGGAGCGTTGCATAGGTTGGTTTTGTTGGCGTTACAAAGGCTAAAGGCGAAATCATAATTCCTCCTGTTTCGGTTTGCCACCACGTATCGACTACTGGACATCTTTTCCCTCCTACGTGATCGTTGTACCAGTGCCAAGCTTCTTCATTGATTGGCTCTCCTACTGATCCAATTACTTTTAAAGACTTGAAAGGGAATTTTTGTACGTACTCCAAACTTTCTTTTGCCAAAGCACGAATGGCCGTTGGAGCTGTATAGAATTGAGTCACTTTGTGTTTTTCAATCACTTCCCAAAAACGACTAAAGTCTGGATACGAAGGAACTCCTTCAAAAATCACAGTGGTTGCTCCGTTTAATAAGGGTCCGTAAAGAATGTACGAGTGACCTGTAATCCAACCAATATCGGCAGTACACCAAAAAATATCATTGTCTTCATAATGGAAAACATTTTTGAAGGTATAAGCAGTGTATACCATATATCCAGCTGTAGTATGTACCATTCCTTTTGGTTTTCCGGTTGATCCTGAAGTATAAAGGATAAATAAAGGATCTTCTGCATCCATTATTTCGGCCACATTATTAGTCAAAGCATCCTCTAAAAGGGGCTGTAACCATTGGTCACGACCTTCTTTCATATTGATAGTTGTATTTGTTCTCTTCGCTACTAAAACCGAAATTACTGAAGGACAATTCACTAAAGCCTCATCGATAATACCTTTTAAATCAATTGTTTTATTACCACGATATCCACCATCAGAAGTAATAACCATTTTACATTCAGAATCAATAATTCTTGAAGCAACCGCTGAAGCAGAAAATCCTGCAAAAACAACAGAGTGAATGGCTCCAATTCTAGCACAAGCTAAAACCGAAACCGCCAATTCCGGAATCATTGGCAAATAAATACAAACGCGATCTCCTTTTTTAATGCCTTGCTCTCTTAAAACATTGGCCATTTTGCCTACTCGCTCATACAAATCATTATAAGTAATATGTTGTGCTGCTTCCGATGGATCGTTTGGTTCAAAAATAATCGCCGTTTTATCTCCTCTTTTGGCAAGGTGTCTGTCGATACAATTTTTTACAATATTGACTTTAGCTTCTGTAAACCATTTAATATCGGCTTCAGCCATGTCAAAATCGACTACCTTGTCCCATTGCTGGTACCAAGTAAAATTTTCTTCTGCTATTTTACCCCAAAATTTTCTAGGTTCGCGAATAGATTTATTGTAGTGTTTGAAATACTGTTCAAAGTTGTCGATTTTATAGTAACTCATTTTCGTTTATTTTTTATAAAAGTATTAAATCTATTGTTATAGTTAAAATATTTTAATTTATAAATTGGCACAAATATTTTAACAATATGAAAAATAATTTAAATTATTTAACAATATGATTGATTTTTGCATGTTTTGTTTTTTTTACACAAAACTAAAAAAGCGAGACAGTAAATACTATCTCGCTTTTTACGAACAAAATTCAACAACAATTAATTGTTTCTTTTATGTTAGGAATTACATCACTTCACTTTTAAAAAGTGAAGTGAAAATAATCTGTAATACGTTATATCCATTAGCCAAAATTGCTAACTAATTCAAAATTTGGGATTTATATGATATAATTTGAATAACAGTTTATTAGTTGTGTTGCAATTCCTGTCTGTATATACTATACAATTTTTTTCATTGCAGTCATAGATTCTCTTAACCAAGCTCCCACTTCTTCAACTGGGTGATTACGAATAACACTATTAACTTCAATTAACTCTTTATTATCAACACCGTTATTTCCATTGTTAAATGGACGACCTATTAAATTAGATGGTGCCTTTTTAACGTATTCAGCAATTAATGGTTTACAAGCGTGGTCAAATAAATAACATCCGTACTCTGCAGTATCTGAAATTACACGGTTCATTTCAAACAATTTTTTTCTTGCAATAGTATTAGCAATAAGTGGTGTTTCGTGTAAAGACTCATAGTAAGCTGATTCTTCAATAATTCCAGAATCAGTCATCGCTTCAAAAGCCAACTCAACTCCAGCTTTTACCATCGCTACCATTAATACTCCATTGTCGTAGTATTCTTGCTCCGAGATTTCAAAATCACCAGCAGGTGTTTTTTCGAAATTAGTTTCTCCTGTAGCCGCTCTCCAAGCCAATAAGTTTTTATCGTCATTAGCCCAATCTTCCATCATTGTTTTAGAGAAGTGACCAGAAATGATATCATCCATGTGTTTTTGGAACAACGGACGCATGATATCTTTTAGTTCTTCAGCAGCATTGAAAGCAGCAATTTTAGCAGGATTTGACAAACGATCCATCATGTTGGTAATACCACCATGTTTCAATCCTTCAGTGATAGTTTCCCATCCATATTGAATTAATTTAGAAGCATATCCAGCATCTACACCTTCAGCTACCATTTTGTCAAAACATAAAATAGAACCTGTTTGCAACAAACCACAAAGGATAGTTTGTTCTCCCATCAAATCTGATTTTACTTCAGCTACAAAAGAAGAACGTAAAACTCCTGCTCTATGACCACCTGTTGCTACTGCATACGCTTTAGCTTGTGCCAAACCTACTCCATTTGGATCATTTTCTGGGTGAACAGCAATTAGAGTTGGAACTCCAAATCCTCTTTTGTACTCTTCACGAACTTCAGAACCTGGACATTTTGGAGCACACATAATAACGGTTAAGTCTTTACGAATTTGCATTCCTTCCTCAACAATATTAAAACCGTGAGAATACGCCAAAGTCGAACCTTTTTTCA
>JACCDW010707112.1_pt1 | contig 19437 bp, 19 predicted proteins | sample 7449781 | NCBI WGS metagenome assembly JACCDW01 (sample SAMN15323449, study PRJNA562643) | freshwater metagenome | isolation source: river surface water | place: USA:Blue River Watershed | collected 2017-08-18
CATCGGCCTGTCCTTCACCGAGCGTGAGTCCATCGTCACTCGATGGGGTGCTCGCTCGCACATCGAGTACGAGTTCAACACTCGCACCGCTGTCGTTGCCAAGGGTGATGTCGTGGCTCTGCGTATCATCGCTCGCAACTCGTTCGATGGCACGAGCAAATCGTCCATCAGCGTCGGTGCTGTTCGTCTCGTCTGCCTCAATGGTATGACATCGTTCAGGCAAGACCTGTCTATGTCTGTGCGTCACACGACCAATGTGACTCCGCAGTTCGTGGTCAATGTCCTGCATCAGGCGATGGACGAATGGTCTGAACTCAATGGCGTGTGGGCGAATATGGCTCGTGTTCCTGTCTCGCAGGAACAGGGCTTCACCATCATCGACAACCTTACGAAGCGTGGCGTTTATGCCGAGCGTTTCGCCAAGGCCGTCACTGATGTGTGGTCTCGCCCCACCTACCGAGAAGACGAGGCTCGCAACATCTGGAATCTGTACAATGCCCACACGCAAGTGCTGACGCATAACTACGGCATCCAGAAGTACGAGATGACGCAACGCTCTGGTCATAGCATCGTGACCAGTCTGCGTAACGCCGCCTTCAACGAGAACGAGTTCCTCTCGCTGGTGACCCCAGCGGGTAAGGATAACTGATACACAGGGACGCATCATCGCAAGGTGGTGCGTCCCGCCTATCACTATGGGACTCGACCAGAAAGCATTCGCTGTGACCCCAGAGGTCGCACACCTCGTTCATATCACCGAGCGAGAACTCACGGACGAAGAGATGAAAGCACTGGATGATGGCACTGTGTCCATCACCCATTGGCGTAAGCACGCTGACCTCAACAAGTGGATGGAAGACCTGTATGTCCGCAAGGGCGGTATGGATGTCTTCAATCTTATCCCGCTCAAGATTGAGCGTGATGACTTGCTGGCCTTGCGTATGCATCTCCAAGTCAACGGCAACGCATACGCAGAACGAGGCCAAGGCTTCTTCTGGGGTGAATCCAGACACGAGGACATACTCAACGACCACACCTTCATCGATAAGTCTCTCAAGATGCTCGATGAAGGCTACGAGGTGTATTACTCCTGCTGGTGGTAATCCTATGAGCCTCAACTTCAAGTTCCCCGACTCAATCGACAGGTCGCTGATTGAGTACAAGCGTGATGACGGCCTGTACTGGCATCCTCGTGCTGAAGTCTTCGTCTGGTATCAGATGTTGCTCCAGCACAATCTGACTGGCGAGATGACGGATGATAAGTTGATTGAGATTGCGAGACGCATCGCACTCATCGACCTCTTCCACACCTCACCGCAGATACACGAGGGTGACACCGCATACCGCATCCAGTTGAACGATGTCATAACCTATTGGGGTCTCACCACCAATGTCACCCACCTCACTCGTACGAGATGGGACGCTTACTACCATAGGTGCTTCATTACCAAGAACAAGCAGGACATCAAAGATACCATCGAGCGGCTCAAGGTGCGTAAGCCGCTCTACAAGCGTGAGAGTAAGTCTGATGCCGAGTCTGCCTGAAGTAGTGGCAGTAGGCATCTGGTTAGTTGCTATGATTAAGATACTACGCAAGTAATCTCAAATCATACAAAAGGTCATTCGCCCGCCCAAGGTGTCAGCGAAGAAACCTGATTAGCGGTTGGCTTGGCAACAGGCCAGCCGCTCCCAATTTACGGAGAGCAAATCCCCGTTTAAAATAAATGTGTCGAAGGAAGTGTGGTTGCTGGTGGTCTACCCAAGTGTGAGCGTGTCGCTCATCGCCATCATCGTATCAGCGAGCCAACCCAACATCGTGCAAGCGAAGTGCGAAGGCATAAACACTCCGAGACAAATCACACCTATGGCTAACCCCAAGGACAACGCCGCCGACGCGAAGAGTTCGGCTACCAACATCAAGGCCATCGGCGAGAAGACGAGCGAGTTGCTCGCCAAGGCCAAGGCCATCAACACCGAGTCCCTCGCTTCGCTCTGCGAGTGGCTCGACAGCGGTGCGGTCGAACTCGCCTCGCTCGTGGGCGATGTGAAGGACATCAAGAAGGACATCCTGAAGTCGGATGCCAAGTCGAAGGTGAAGGCCGATATGTATGTCGTCACTACGCCGCTCATCAAGAGCAAGGTGAAGGTGAGCGACATCCGTAGCGTGTTCAACCTGCACCACAAACGCCTCCGCAATATCGAGGCGATGTGCAACACGCTTCAGGGCATCCGCAAACCTCGTGCCGCCAAGGGCAAGGCGAAGAAGAAGGGAGGTAGCAAGTGAGCAAGCCGTTCGGTAAGTGCAAGCGGGTCTTCGCTTTCGCTCCTCACATCAAGGCTCGTGAACGCCGTGAGCATCGCCGCACCGACAAGGTGCGGTTGCTCTTCGACCTGTTCCACAAGTACAACGCCTGCACGCAGAAGCGGAAGCGTATCTGGGAACGCATTACGGAACTCGCTGGCAAGTGATTGCACTAGTGACCTTCCTCGTGCTGGTCACTTGCTGCCGCATCATTAGCGGTAAGTAATCCGTACACACGCACGGCATTGTAATGAATAAGCGGTGACGCTCTCGCTCCTCACGCAAGTGGGGGGCGGGGGTCTCACCGCCTCTTTTTCCCCTGTACCCTTACGCATTTAGATACACACTTTTTATTGGCAAAAGACACACTATTAGTCTGTGTTAGGGGGTTATTAGGGGGCTTTAGGATACTGTGTGTCAAGCGGAAACTGTTATTTTGGGGTTATGGGTAGGGGGAAATGTATTTCCTAGGGGGGTGAAGTGTATTTCCCGAGGGGGGTGCTATGGATTTCCTACAGATAGAATAGCGGATAGAATAGGTTATACCTAATAGGGTTGACATATTGGTTTTCATTGTAAAATGGGCGTTATGGACATCAAGGAGAGCGACCTATCAAAGGAAATTGGCCTTCCTAGGGCTGAATTCAAAGTCATCCGTAAGAACTTGGCTGATAAACACGACCTTGGCGTACTCTGGTACAGGGAAGACTCGAAAAAGCCCGAACATTTGCGAGCCATCTACTGGACTGATGTCGGAATTTACTATCTTCGTACATATCTGGCTGTAAAAGCCAAATGGAACGAAGCAGTTTCAAAGGATGTTAACCTTGATGTGATGTCCAAGGATGATTTTAACAATACTGTCAACGGCACGATGTGGGTCGGCAAGGTTGTTAGAAATAAGTACAAAAACAAGCGGCTCATTATGGTAGAGCACGATATCGGCTACAAATGTAATGTAAACTGCAAGGACAACGCTAACTACTCGATGCATTCGTATGTGGTTGTTGATTCTAAGAATTTTAGACACTGCGTCAGAAAACCCCCTTACAAATCCTATGAAAAAGCCCTCAAAGACTGCAAACGAGCATAACCACCTTTTAAAGTCGCTCGGAGTTCCGAAATTTAAGCCTCTTGACCACGAGAAAGGCGAAAAAAACGAAAAAAAGGAACACAAGCCGAAGGGTAAGTAACAATGTCAGAGCCAGATGACGAGGAAGAGGACGAATACGACCCTCTAGACTTCATTTGGTTGACAAAAGCGGTTCGACCCTTCGGGTCGAACAAGACAGCGGGATAATTTTAACGCCACAGTAGCACAATGGTTGTGCAACAGTTTTGTAAACTGTAGGTTGTCGGTTCAAGTCCGACCTGCGGCTCCACTTTATGGAAGAATGGAAACCAGTACCAATCGAACAGTTCAAGGGCTTGTACGAAGTTTCAAGCCTAGGACGGCTCAAGGCTCTACCCAAGACCACAAGTGACGGCAGAAGGCTAAAGGAACGCATTGTAGCACCATTTAAAGTGGCTGGTGGCTACCTACAGTACAAGTTGTACAACGATGGGTTTAGGCATAACATAAATGCTCACAAGTTGGTGGCTATTACATTTGGAATCATTTTTTGGAACGAACATTCCCACTCGGAGTTACAGATTAACCACAAGGATGGTAACAAGGAAAATAATTCTGTTTCTAATTTAGAGCCTTGCACTCCTAGCGAAAACCTTTTACACGCTTACAGAACAGGACTTAGAAAATAATGGAAAACGATTTACCCCCAGATATTGCAGAACTTGTAAAACAAGGACAAGCCCGAATGGATGAGATTGCGGCAAAGCGAGCCACAACTCCAGAAGGAAGTATTGTTTCTAGGATGGGAAAACTTAAGGATGAAGGCTATGTTCCTGAAATAGCCGCAGGAGTAACAGCCCTTGGAACTGCAAAATATCTTCACGGAAAATATCAGTCCAACCTGCTTAAGAACATTAAAATGGTTAGGGATGCTGTTGATGCTGAAAGAAACCTAGTTCGGACAATTCAATCTGGTGCTGGTGGTATTGAAGGCTCTGGTAAAACCATTGTTGATAGAGCAAACAGACCTGCAACAGAACCCAAAGGTGGAAAATTTAAGGCAGGTGCTACTTCTAGGGTTGGAACTGTAGTTCCAAATACAACTGGTACTGCTGGTGGCCTTAGCGGTATGAAGGCAAAAGATAAGATTGCTCTTGCTAGAAGAATGACAGCACAGCAGATGGTCAGAGGTTTGTATCGTCCGTTTACTCCTTCTCATTTTGCCGAGACAAGAGCCGCTCTTCAAAATCCTTCTGCTGAAGTCAGTACGATGGAAACAAAGCCAGAAACAAAAGGTGGAAAAACTAGAACTACTGTTTCTGCCGCAGACATCAAGGCTGGAAAACTTCTTCCTAAAGAACTTACTACAGGTCAAAAGATTGGCAAATTCCTTGGAAGTACTGCACCTAAATGGATTTGGGATGCGTATTCAAGCAAGTGGGTTCAAAGACCTTTAGTTGGACTTGATATGGCGGTTACAGGATATAATTTGCCTAGAACTATTCGTGACGAAGAAACTTTGATGCGTCTTCAAAAAGAAGGAAAAGCACCTGATTCTTTTTTGAATATGGCGTTGGGAGACAGTGCAATTAGACCTTATGTTGCGGCTGGTGCTAAGGGTGCAAGACTAGCAACAAATCTTTACACTAGATATATTCCAGAACTTATTGGTGCTTATGATATGATGGAAAATATGAGCAAGTATAAGAATCAGGAGTATGAATCCAACTTGGCTTCCTTTGTTAAGCGTACAGGAAGAGAACCTACGCCAGAAGAAATTCAAGAACTAACAAGAGCGACTGACTTGGGTTATGGTTTCGGACTGTAACTCTTATGAGCGAACTATCGTCTTTTAAGCCTACCCCTCATCCAGTCATCAAGATGCCCGACATCAAGATGCTGGTCGAAAAGGTCGGTATTGAGAAGACGGCAGAAATTCTTGAACTCAGAGAAGATAAGATTCTAGCAGAATCGCTAGACCCTTATCGTCACGGCTTTGAGCCTGACCACTGGAAAGATGCTGATGAACTACTAAAAGGTAAACAAGAAATCCTTGTTCTTGGTGGTAATCGTGCTGGTAAAACGGAGTGGATGGCAAAGCGTGTAATTCAAACGCTTATCAATAAGGAAAAAGCGATGGTCTGGTGCTTGCATACAACGCAGAAGTCGAGCATCCAAATGCAACAAAATGTAGTCTGGAAGTATATGCCTCCAGAATTAAAAAATTGCAAAAAGACCAAAGTTACAAATATCGCATACTCACAGAAGAACGGCTTTTCTGAAGAGTCGTTCATTCTTCCTAATGGGTCTCAATGCGTGTTTATGAATTACGCTCAGAAGCGTGATGTTATCGAAGGTGGTGAATGCGACCTTATTTGGTGCGATGAACTTGTGCCGTTGGACTGGGTTGAAACCCTGCGTTATCGTCTTGTTACACGCAGAGGAAAACTGGCTATTACTTTTACTCCTATTGCTGGTTACTCGCAGGTTGTTAAGGAGTTTGTGGCTGGTTCTAAATTTACAAAAACGCTTCCTGCTTCAATCCTAGACAAGGAAACCTTTTATGTGGGTGGTTGCCCTAAAGGCCATATGCCTTATATGGCTCAGTGCCATCGAAATAACGGAGGTGTTATTTGGTTTCATTCTCAACTCAATCCGTACAATCCTTTTGACGAACTTGTTAAACAACTAGACGGAAAGAATATCTACGAAAAGAAAATCCGTGCTTACGGATGGGCTGACAATACTGTAGGTAATCAATTTCCAAGATTTGGTGACAACCATATTGTTAAACACGATATGATTCCAGAAGAAGGCACAAATTATATGGTAACCGACCCTGCTGGGGCTAGAAACTGGTTTATGATTTGGGCTAGGGTTGACAAGGAGGGTAATATTTATGTTTATCGTGAATTCCCAGACATTTCGTATGGGGATTGGGCTTTGCCTTCAGAAAAGCCAGACGGCAAGGAAGGTATGGCTCAACGAAATGGTGCTGGTATGGGAATTGATGACATTAAGAAACTCATTAAGACTTTAGAGGGCAACGAGGAGATACTAGAACGCTACATCGACCCTCGGGCTGGTGCAACGCAAGCAGTAGGTAAGGATGGCGGGACATCCGTTATTGAACTGCTAGATTCGGGTGAAGACCCGATGTATTTTGCACCTGCCGCTGGTGTTGCAATCGAGCAAGGCGTTGCAATGATTAATGACCTGTTGGCATATGACATTAATCAACCGCTATCTCCGCTCAACCAGCCTAAATTGTATATCAGTGACAAGTGCCAAAACTTGATTTACTGCCTCAAAGAGTGGACAAATGCTGACGGAGACAAGGGGGCTACAAAAGACCCTATCGATTGTTTGCGTTATTTGGTTGTAATGTCCCCAGACTTTCTAGATGTTAAAAACCAACCCCTTAACAAGCCCTTCTCGTATTAATGGATAATTACAATTCAGACCAATCTCAGGACAAACTGCTTTACGGCTCTGACACGCCTAACATTCAGGAACTCGTCCACGAACTTAACCGCTCTTACCTCTTTGGTGCTAATACCACAGAACTGAACGATAACGATGACCTGAGATTTTGCCGTTGGAACGGACAAACCCCCGATGGCAAGAAATTTTCGTCAAACAGGGACGAAGATGACCCTGCTCTTCCGTTTGAAGGTGCGTCTGATGCCAGAGTCAGGCTGATTGATAGAATTATCAACGAACAGACCGCTCTTTGGATGAACGCTCTTAAGGCCGCCAAACTTGGCGTGTCTGGAAGAACCATTGAAGACGGAGTTTACGCTGGTGCGATGTCTACGCTTCTTGAGTATGTGGCTTCTGGTCGAATGAAACAGGAAATGCGTAAGGAAGCCGAACTTTGGGGTCAGTACGCTAACCAGTTTGGTTGGGCTGTAATGCATATCGGATGGGAGCAGGAAATGGGTACTCGTGAGAAAAAGTTCACGATTTCCGACCTTATCCAGACTGTTAACGACATTGCTCAAGGAAATCCAGAATCTCCGTATTTGGCTCTTCCTAATTATATTGCCGACAAAGAAATGGAAGACATCGCTGTTTCTTTGATTATGGGTCTGATGCCTGATAAAACTGAAAATTTTATCAAAAAGGCCGTTAGAGAACTTAGAGGTCAAGGCTATACTACGCTTTACGAAGAAGTTCTGATGAAGAACCTTCCGACTGTCACTACGCTTAAGCCGTATGACGAAATTTCTTTCCCGCCAGAAACAATCGACCTTCAGAAGGCTCGTGTTGTTTTCCGCAAGGTCTTTATGACCGAACTGGAAGTCCGTGCTATGATTAACACGGATGAATGGATGGAGGGTGGAGTTGAAGAAGCCGTCAAGACAAAGGGTATGTTTACTTGGTACAGAGACCCTAACATTGTCCCGACAAACAGGCTTAACCAAGACTACAGACTTAGAACAAACAACCTTATCGAGGTTGTCTACGCTTACTACAAGCAGTTGAACGAAGCGGGTAATCCTTGCACATACTATACTGTGTTTTGCCCAAACGCTTCTTCCAACACATATTTGAAGCACGGCAAATTGGGTTATGCTCACGGCAAATATCCTTTTGTCGTTCTTCGCAGGGAGTACATCCGCAAGGCCATCTACGAAAGTCGAGGCATCACCGACATACTCTCAACTGACCAAGCAGAACTTAAGGCTCAACACGACTCGATGAGAGACCGAACGGCCTTTGAGACTGTGCCGCCATTGATGTATAAAAGGCGTGTCGGTGGTACAGGCCGTATTGGCCCTGCGATGCTACTCCCTGTTTCTGATGTCAACGACTACAAGTGGATGGAGCCGCCCAAGGGTACTCCTACGATTGCTGAGTTTGTTACTCAACAGGTTGAAAAGAATGCGGCTGGCTACTTTGGTCTTACCAGAGAAGAAACCCCTCCTGCCCTTGCACAGATGCTCCAGCAAAATTCGGTGGACAACTGGCTTACCGCTTGGTCTGAAGTCTATACGCAGATGCTACAACTGAGTATCCAGTATATGGATATCGTTGAGATTGAAAGAGTAACTGGTGTTCAGTTGCCTAAGATTATGGATGACATTACGAACCAGTTTGACTTTGAGGTTAAGTTCGATGTCAGAAATCTGTACAGCGACCTAGTACTTGAAAAACTTCAGGCTATTGCTCAATTTGTGCTTCCGATGGATAGCGGAGGTATTATTGACAAGGCTAAGATGGTGCAGAAAGCGGTTGAAGCAATCAGTCCTGATACAGCCAAGGAAATTATCCTTAATCCTCAGTCTGCATCTCAGCGTCTTTACAAGGATGTTCAAACTGAGATTGGTATGATGATGCTTGGTAACGAGCCTACCTATGTGGAGAACGACCCGACAGCCCAGACCAAGATGATGTATTTGCAGGAAATTATGCAAAAGAATGTCAAGGCTCAACAGGCTCAACAGGGAGACCCGATGTTCCAAGCCCTGTTGCAGAATTATATCAAAAATCTTCAGATGTCTGTTATGCAACAGCAGAACAAGCAAATTGGTAGAGTTGGCGTAACCCCTGTTTCAGATAAGATTCAACAGGAAGGTATGCCTGAACTTAAGGAGCAGTCTAATGAAGGATACTGATTATAACATCTCCACTTTTGCGTTTTCTGAAACAAACGCAGTATGGGAGCACATTATGTACATTATCGACCTAAACATTCAGGCCGAAACTCAAAGGGCTATTGCTCCTGACATTTCTGGCGAAACCCGCATTCATCAGTGCGGAAGAGCCAATTCTATGACCGACTTTAAGGCGTTGCTTCTTGAAGAAAGAAGAAAGGCTAGAGTACAGGCTGGCCTAACGCCAGAATAATTTTACTTTCGCTTGACACTTGTAAAAAGAGTGTCAAATAAAAGGACAACAGTTTCTGGGAGTCTGTCAAAACCCTGACCTACAAAAGGCACTTTAGACCTCATCTAATGGAAAACGATAATCAAACTGGAGCAGAGAACGAAGCCAGCAACAACAGTTCTCAAATGGATGGCAACTATCCTAGTCAGGCTGAACTAAACAGTAGACTAAACAATATTCTGTTCGACGAAGAGCCTAGCGGACAGACGGAAGGTGGCGAATACGATAGTAATCAGCCTGAAGCCCAGCAGACAGACAGTGAGTCGGAAACGAACACTGACACTGATAATGATGGCAACGAAGTTCATTCACAGTCCGAGGAAGATGACAGTGATGTCTCTCGTGGAGTGCAGAAGAGAATCGACAAACTGACAGCCAAGCGAAAAGAAGCAGAAGACGAAATCGCTAGACTGAAAAAGGAAGTCGAAGACCTTAAGCAGAACACGAATACGCAGAAGAGCGAAGTACTACTTCCAGATGTTCCCCATTCCGATTTGAACAGCATTGCAGAAATCGAGGCAGAGATTGCCCAAGCAAGGTCTGTTCGTGATTGGGCTGAAGCGAACGCTGATGGTTATACCGCTACTGATGCTGAAGGCAATGAAACGCACTACGACCCCGCTCAGGTTAGGCAAATTAAAATCAACGCTATGAAGGCGATTGAAACTACCTTGCCCCAGCGATATCAGTACATTCAGGCCAGAGACCAAATTGAAAACCTCGTAGGCAAGGAATATCCGTGGTGGAAGGATAAGACCAGTAAGGAGCGTCAGATTGCTGAACAGTTCCTGAACGCTTTTCCGCACATCAAGAAGTTCCCTGACTACAAGATGGTTATCGGTGACTACCTTAGGGGAGTCAGAGCCAGAGAGTCTGCGAAAGGTCATTCGCAAATTCAGAAAGCACCCATCCAACCTCGTTCTAATAGTGTAGCCCCTACTGTAAAAAAACAGGACATCCACAGACAGGACGCATTCGCTAGGTTTTCCAAGACTGGAAAGACCGATGACCTCTCAAAACTTATGGAGGATTACCTGTAAACCCTAATATAAAATACTATGGCAAGTCTCACAGAAAGAAATATTAACTCTGGTAAGCGGGAAGCCCTCGCTGACCTCATCTCGATGATTGATGCGAAGAGCACTCCCTTCACCTCGATGGCTCCGAAGGTTGCTAAACCTGGCAACACTCTGTTCCGCTGGCAGGTTGACTCTCTCCCCTCGGTCTCCGCTGAACAGGCTGGTATCGTTGATGGTACGGATGTTGACCCGAACGGCTCTTCTATCAAGAACTTCGTTCGTGACAATGTCGGTACTCCTCAGGAAGTCCAGTACCGCTACGAACTCTCCAACCACATTCAGATTTTCAGAGAAGCCACTCGTGTTTCTCCGCTGACTACCGACATCGCTGTCGTTGCTGGCGTTAAGTCTGAACTGTCGAACAATGTCGCTAAGGCCACCGAAATCCTGAAGCGTAAGATGGAAAAGACCCTCTGCTCCGCTAATCTGCCCAAGGCTGATAATGGTGTTGCTCAGGGCTACGCTACTCGTGGTCTCGACTCGTGGATTAAGAACGACTTCACTGGTGATACCTACCTCGCCATTCCGTCTAACTTCCGTACCCCCACGGACTCCATCTCGACTGTCGGTACTGCCGCCCTTGACGAAACTGTTTGTCAGAACATTCTGGCTTCCGTTTACAACCAGACTGGCAGAACTCAGTCCTTCGATGGTCTCGTTGGCTACAAACTGAAGCAGGCTTTCACAGCCCTCACCTACACGACCAGACAGAATCTTGATGACGCTACCGCTAATCAGATTCGCACTCTGAATCGTGAACAGGGTCAGTCTTCTTACAAGTCGAGCATCGATGTGTTTGAAGGTGACTTCGGTTCTATCCGTCTGCACACCTCGCTCTTCCTTAAGAACAACTTCTGCGGTTACCTGCTGAATATGGACTTGGTTGGCGTTGGTTATGGTGGCAACATCGCTCAGGTCAAGGAACTCACCGACAATGGTGGTGGCCCTGCCCGACTCATCGAGGCTGTCGCTACTTGCATCGTCAAGAACCCGCTGGGTCTCGCTAAGTTCGACTTCACTGCCTAATAGTGGCTAACGACTTCGTCCAGTCGCTGGTTGAGATTATCCCGCCCCATCTGCACAAACAGTTGGAGTTGGAACTCATCCACGGCTGGAGGAAGAAGGAAGCATACGCTAGGGCTGAAGCAAAGCAAATCGGGCATTTCGGTCATACTCACGAGGCAAACGACATTGCTGGCCTCGGACGAAAGATTGCCGAAATTCCCGCTGACGCTTATCACTATTGGGGACAGCGACTCGGTTACGATTGTTGGAAGGACAAGCAATTTATGCGTGAGTACCTTCGTGACAATCCCGAACTCGCTGTCCGCAATTATTGTAAAAAGACAGTTGTTCAAGGTGCGGTATTTACCGCTGATGGTCATATCGCAAAATGAGAACTATTGATTTTTCGGAGATTCTGTTCAATGCGTTGCAGTACTCTGGCAACGACAGACACAACATTAACAGCGAAACATTCGCACAGTTCAGAGACTTCATTTCCGCTAGAATGCGTGAAGTCTGGGAGATGGAAGAATGGCCTGAACTTTGCAGACTTGCGGAGTTTACCACAGTCATCGACCCTGTCACGAATGTTCCTTACTTTACTCCACTTGCCAATGTTGATGTACTTGGCGTTTGGAACAAAAATCCACAGACCACATCTAGGGCTGTAGAATTGAATTATCAAGTTTATGACACTGGCACATCGACTAGAATCGTACTTGATAACAATGTTCACTCTACTGGCTGGTACTACTACCGAACTGCTTTTCGTCCCCTACTTGGTGACCTATGGGACGCTAGCATCCCTTATTACCAGAATGCACAGGCGTACTATGACGCTGGCTCTGGAAGTGCTTCCTACACGCCTGTTGCGGGAAGACCTCATACTGGTAATTTTTATTATCTGACATCTACCTCGGTTGCCGCTGGAATCCTGCCAACGGCAAGCGGATGGACGAAGATTAACATCCCTTACATTTTTGGCAACTATTGTGCTTGGGGAGCCGCCGCTAACTGGCTGGTTTCCGAAGGACAACTTCAAGAAGCCGCTGGACTTGACGGCAAGGCTCAGTCAATGATTCAGATTGAACTAGACAAGATTCTCAAACAGCAGAACCAAACATCTAAAATTAAATTCTTTAACCCATACAGATAATGTCCGCATCCTATAATTCTTTCTCCACTCCGACTATCAGACGGATGGTTCACGCCAATGCCACCATTGGCCTTACCCCTGTCGAGGTTCTTACGCCTCCCACGCTCCCTGAGCGTAGAGTCATCGTGATTATCCAGAACCAGTCTTCTACGGCTAACATCAAGGTTATCTTTAACTCTGCTGGCACGGATGGCATCATCCTTGCTCCGCTTGGCTCGTTCTCGCTCGACAACTACGCTGGCACTGTCCGTGTGGTTGCTACCGCTGTTGGTACTCCTGTTCACATCGCTTACGGCTCTGTCTAATGGGAGCAGATATCGAAACAGGGATTCCAGCCAATGTAGTTGAGATTGGCACGGAGGTTACGCAGGGTATCGTTGATGCTCTGAACACCGCTCCGTCTCCTACTGGCGTTAACAGGTTTGTTACGATTAACGACCTGAACACAAAGGCTAATCTTAGTGGTGCTACTTTTACAGGTAAGATTAATTGCACTTCTGTAGGAGGTATTGCTGGCATTAATATTGGTATTGGTGGCACAAGTACATCTTCTCTTAATGCTGGCGATATGTGGATTGCCACAAATGGTCAGAGTATTAATTTCAGAGATGGTGCTGGTGCTTGGCGTGTTCTTTCTTCTCTTTCTGGAACAAACTCTTTTACTGGTACAAACACTTTTGTAACTCAGATTCCTACTGACGCTAGTACAAAGGCGGCTACTACCGAGTTTGTAAGAACATCTGTTCCTTCTGTTGATTCTTGGAATCTTCTTACTGCTTCCGTAACCACAGGAACTTCGTATAATAACATTGTTAGACTTACTTATGTTGGTGACTCTAGCATTGTTTTTTCTGCTGGAAACACGCTTCCTGTAGGCTCTCAATGGGTATTCATTAACACTACTACTCACAATCGTGTTTTTTCTGCTGGTGCTGGAGCAACTCTCCTTTCTCAAGGTAATAAGTTTACCCTTAATGGACAGTACTCCATCTGCTCAGTAATCAAGACAGCCAGTAATGAGTATTACATTTCTGGCAACCTTGTATAAGTTACTTTCCATTTCTGGGATTTCTGCTAGCGGTCAATCTGGATGTCCTGCCGCTGGCACTGTATTAAACAGTTACTGTGGAACTACAACCGCTATTGATGCGGCTGGCGTAACCCACACAGTTGGCGTAACAGAGTATGAAAAAGCCAATGGCTCTTGTGGAAGTTACATCGAGCAAGATTCACCGATATTAGGAGTATGTGGTCATCCTCCTTACGGATGGGCTTATACTTATTACCCAAATTATGTTTGGGTTGATGATATTTATTGGTCTCACCCAAGCAATCCTCAGTATGGTCAACTTGCCCATTCTGGACAGAATTATGTAATTAATTATGGAGTAGATTTTTATACTACATATCCTGACTTTTATAGCACAGGAGCGACTATTCTTTATGATGGTTCACAAATTGGAAATGACATCAATGGCGTTGACGGATGGAGACTAAGAATTTTCTTTGAGTTCGACGGAACTACTTATACTACTATTGAAGACGATTTAACACCTTAACCCTATGATTACACTATTCACACACCTCACTTTTACGCTTGCTGGCATCTATGTTGGTGCTCGCTACGCTGAAAAAATCAGAGCGGCCTACTACTCTATTTTTAAGAACTAATGCCTTTTGAGCCTGTCAAGGACGGAGACCTAGCGTTCATCGGTTTAAACAGCCGAGACAACGCTAGTGCTTTGCCTCAAGGTATCCTTACCAAGGCTCAGAATGTAAGACTGGATAGAGGTATTGTATCCGTCAGAAAGGGTCTACAGCGTAAGAAAGATACGGACGCTGATGACCCAATCTATGGCGTAGGCGTATACTTTGACTCTACAGGTCAGGAGCGTATTGTTCTTGTAATGGGTGATAGATTTCGTGTCTATAACCCTACCGCAAATTCATACAATGATACGCAGTACCCTACAGGTATCAGCATCTCTTCTTCGGATGGAGTTGATGTCGTTTATGCCGTTGATACTATCTTTGTTACTAGAGGATTTTCTCTCAGACCTATAAAGTGGGATTTGACGGCAAACCTTATTGAAGAGTTTCCTACTGGCTCTGTAACTGGTCACGAGTTTCCATCTGCAAAAGGTCTGCTTTACTACTGTAACAGACTTATTGCTATGGGTAGTCACCACCTCCAAACTTTTGATTCCAGACAGACTGTATGCGTAAGCAACTATCTTGACTACAATCACTGGGATGCTTTAGACGCTTTTACCTTTAACGAAGGTTCTAATGACGAAACTATTGCAGTATCTCCTTGGACTCTAAACGAGTTCTTGGTGTTTATGCGGAACAGCATCTTCTATGTGAACATCGGGTTTGGAAGATACGCAACAGGCGATGCTCTTGATAACAACTCGTTCATCAAAACGCTTGTTACTGACATTGGTTGCTCTGCCAAGGAGTCCGTTGTTCAGGCTAACGGAGGTATCATCTTCCTATCTGATAATGGTATCTACCTTCTTAATCCTCAATCCGTAGGCTCTAATGAGGCGGTAAGACTTCTTACTGTTGCTGACCCGCTGTCCGCTCCGATTGACGATGTAATCCAAAACATCAATCAGGCTTACGCTTACAAGGCTACGGCTGTGTATTGGAATAACAGATACTATCTTGCCGTACCTACTGGAACTTCTCAGGTAAACAACACTGTTCTTGTCTATAACTTTATCCTAAAGAACTGGGAGTCTATCGACACTTACCCTTCTGGATTTAGCATTATCAAGTTCTGTGTGGCTAAGAAGGGCAGTCAGCGTAGACTGTTTGCGGTAGACAATAACGAAGGTATTTTCCTTCTTGAAGAATTGGACAACGGAGACGAATACAGCGGTGAACAGGGTCTTCCTAGACTTCCGTTTACGCTCGTTGAAACAATACCAGCCGCTGGTCAGCCAGACTTTAGAGTCTATCTGCAAGAAACAGGGTTTGTGAAAACCCCAATTGAAGCAGAAGTTGTCACTCGCAAATACACATTTAACAACAACTTTGATAAGCGTTATAGCACTGTTGAAACCGAGATGGAATGTCAGGCTGGGGCTAATGTTAAAACCATTGCCGTTGTAACAAATCCTGATACTTCTACCCAACTTGAAGACTTTTACGCTCCGTCAACGGAAGACTTCTCTAGGCGTAATCCTATCCGAAAGATTGGTACAGGGCTACAGATGAAATATCAGATGTCCTACTTTAGGCCAAGCATTCGTTCGTTGACAATTAACGCTTCTATGCAAACTAAAACTAACAAAAGCGAGAAATAATTTATGCCACAACTTAGCAAAGGGACTACTTACGCTCCCAATAATCAGGTCACTTCGACCAATCTTAACAACCTTGTTGACCAAGGTAAACTTGACAATGGTGCTATTCAAGACCAGACGCTGATGACCAGCGGTCAACTTAGCGGCTTTGACGAAATGCTCGTTAGAGATGTGTCTGCCGCTACAGGCACTGTTGGTAGCCAGTTGCGTAAACTTACAATTACCAATCTTTTTGGCTCTAATCTTCCAGCCACACATACAGCAACTACAACTGAAACAATTAACTCTAAGTCTGACAAAGATGTTATAGTTATTGGCTCTACTGGAACTGCTGTTCCTAATGTTAGTTTTACTAGCACAGGAACTGTTGTCACTTGCGTGTCTGCCACGCACGGACTGACAACTGGTATGGTTCTTAATGTTACATCTACAACCACAGGAATTTCTGGATTGCAGGAAATCACAGTTGTTGATGCTAGTACATTTAGGTTTAACCTGAGAGAGGCTGGCAGTTCTACTTCTGGTACGCTTTCTTACACTCGTCAGCCTAACACAAATCTTAATACAAATCTTAGAGTTGAAAGGTCTGTTTTTGTTGACGGAGGTGTTGATGTGGAAGGTGCTAGCACTTTCAAAGGAAACCTTACAAGCACTGGAACTGCTAATTTTACTGGCGTTGTACAGTATAATGGTGCTCCTGTTTATGGTCTTTATGGCATTGACACGCTAGTCCTACCTACTTCTGGCATTGGCAATGCTGAAATTAACACTTGGAAGAACTGGGCTTCTCTTACAAATCTTAGCAAGCCTACGGAAGACCTGTGGATTATTGACCTTCAATGTCAGGTTGCCTTCTGGTCTCCGTATATTGGAAGAATCAGACTTCTTAGAACAAGTAACAACACTGTTCTTGGTCAGATGACACAGGCTATTAATCCTCCTGCTACGACTTGGTACACCAGTTGGCATCTTACCCACTATTCGCTTAAGGTTATTATCCCTGCTGGCGAAGTTTGGACTAATGAGGGTATTGCAGTTCAGGTTACATCGGAACAAGCCTTTGGTATTCCTATCCCTGCTGGCTTTACTGGTGTTGCTACCCTTGGTGGTACAAGCGGAACAAGCAATATGATTATCCAAAAGTTTAAGACTGCTTGAACGAACTACTAGAGTTTATTGAAAAGACAAAAAAGGCCACAAAACGGCCTACCTTTGACATAGACTTTTTGGCTGAGTGGCTGTCGTACCTTAACAGCAGGGCTTTTCTTCACAAGTATACGAAAGACGGACAGATAAAGGGCGTGATTACTATGTTTCCTATCGGGAAGCATAAGAAAACACCAAGTATGGAACGAGTTATAGAATGTATGCAACTGTATGTGGGTGGTCAGACCGACTACTTTATTATGGACGCACTGACTGAGGACGAAGAAAGCAGAAAAATGCTTGTAAAAAGATTGCTAAACATTTATCCCACAATTGAATCTGATGACAGTCAGATTTACGCCCAGCGGGGAGACAGGATTGTCAAATTTAACAAAAAACTACTTATCACACTTACAAAATAATGGGTTCATCTAAAGTTCAAGCACCGCCCCCTAGGGATTACTACAAGGAAATGTCTGACACTATCCGTGCTCAGATTGACCTCGCCCCCAAGATGATGGAGGCCGAGCGTAAACTCGTACCGCAGTGGCAACAATTGCAGTACGAGCAGATGATGGGTCAGGCTAATAACCTGAAGACATTTTATCGCTCTGTTATGGGTGATTCTGCTAATCTTCTTAAGGACTATGGAAGTCTTTTTGCCGATTCTCTTGCTCCGATTGCCGAGCGTTCTAGAAACACTTACGACCTTGGTCTTGGTGGTGGTGCTGAACTTCAGAACTTGATGAGAACTCAGGCTCTTGCTGACCTTCAGGCTGGTGCTGGACTTACACCTCAGATGGAGCAACTTGCCGCACAGATGGGCAGGGCTGGTGCTACGGCTAGAGGTCTTACAAACAGTGCTCAAGGTATTGGTATGGAAACTCTGGCTGGCTACAATCTAGGACTTCAGCGTCAGGCTCAGGCTAGAACATTTGCTAATCAGGTTCTTGGTAACGATGTCACTATGTCTGGTGCGGCTTATAACCAGTATGGTGCTCCTCTTGTTTCTTCTGGCCTTGGTGCGTTGTCTCCGATGGGTCTTGCTGGACAGGCTACGCAGTACAATCAGGGACTTGGCCCGACATACCTTCAACCCGAATCGCAGTATGCGGCTAACCTTTTTGCTAACAATTATAATGGAGAACTTCAGGCTAGAACTGCTACCGCTCAGAACAAGGCTTCTATGACTAGCGGACTTCTCAGTGCGGCTGGTTCTATCGTAGGCGGTATGGCTACTGGTGGCGTAGGCTTCTTTGCGGAGGCTGGCCTTGCCAATGCTAAGGCAAGAGGAGGCGTTGCCTAATGGCTAGTCCTTTTTCTAAGTATACTGGGGAGCAAGTTCCGCAGACAAATATTCTGCCAGCCACTACAGAGATGGCGAGGCAGAGGTTTGAATCTATCGCTGGTATTGGTAAGGACATTGGCAACGCCATTGCCAAGTATGGAGAAAAAAACCAACTGCGTGTTAAGAACAGTATGTTTGCCGCTGGTATTATCGGCAACTTCCTTGAAGCCCCAGAAGAACTTACAGACGCACAAGACAGACCTAATCCTCCTGTTCTTTCTGAAACTGCACCTGCACATATCAGGCAGTTGTACAAGAAAGCCGAAAGCGAAGGCAATGGAGACTGGGTCTCTGGTATGTCTGGAGTCAGCGGCCTTGAACTAGAGTCGTTCCTTGCTCTCCAGAGTAAGTACGAAAAGGATGAAGAAGTAAAATTCCAGAGAGGGATTCAGACTGCTGGAATTGAAATTCAAAGGGCTGGTCAACAACTTCAGGCAGATAAATGGAAAGTTGAAAAAGAAGGCGTAGAACTGGGAATCAAGACCGCTAAGTATAATCTTAGAAGGGCTAAGGATATGGCGGCAACTCAAGATGAGATTGCTCAAATTGACCTTGAACTTAAGAAACTTGTCAGAGACTACGAAAAGCAGGTTGGCCCTGATAAGGCAAAAGCGTTTCTTCTAGAACTTGAAGGAAAAGAACTGACTGTGAAGGGAATGAGAAGAACGGAGAATGCCGCTTCTGCTCTTGATGAAGTCAAGGCCGCTGTTGTTCCTCAGACGAAGACCCTTACCTACGAATCAGAAGTTCCTAAGGTCTATGGTCAGTATGAAGTTGATGGTCAGCCGATGGACAGTTTTGACCTTGAGGAAGCAATTAAGAAGATTGACCCTGCCCTTACACTTAAGGATATCGATGGTGACGGAGTTCTTGATGCTGTTGCACCTCTTGTTGCAGACGCAGTTCCTGTCAACAATCAGATTGCGAGAAAGATGACAGGAGATAACGGCTTTGTTGTCGCTGACAGAGCCGCAGACACAAAGTCAACGCTTAACAATAAGTTCATTGAATCCGTTTATAAAGAAGTTGTAAGCCTTTATCCTTCTGCAAAAGCGGTAATTGATTCTGAGTTTAAACTCAACACTGCTACTGGAGGTCAAAATAAAGACCTTCAGAACAGAAC
>JACCDW011899841.1_pt1 | contig 19436 bp, 21 predicted proteins | sample 7449781 | NCBI WGS metagenome assembly JACCDW01 (sample SAMN15323449, study PRJNA562643) | freshwater metagenome | isolation source: river surface water | place: USA:Blue River Watershed | collected 2017-08-18
GTTGAAAACAAAATTTTCACCAACCTTATTAATGCTGTAATCGCCTAAAACTTTTGTTAGCCAGAACATTTCACTAGTAGCAGTTTCGTCGACTGTATAACCGTCTTCAATTCCTTCTAGGATAGATTCTGTCGGGCTATCTTTAACTATTTCTAATTTGATTTGTTTATTAAACGGTTTGTGAATAGTAATAATATTTCCGTCTAATGTTAAGTTATCCATTAGGGTTTTTGTAAAAAATTTCTTAACGTCTTCAGTCTTAACTTTGTTTACGTAACCGTGATAATCTTTTGAAGTTGAAGGAATGTGATTTTTAAAATTATCTTCAGTTGCTTCGTGTACGGCTGATTCTTTATAATACTTGAATTTGAAATCTTCGATGCCTGTTAATTTTTTAACACCGTAGGTTAATTCTTTGATCTGTTCAGATAATTTTGGTGTACGACTGATTTCTACAAATACCGAGTATTCGCCTTTGTTATCTTCTCCCGAACTTACATCTGCATCTAATACAAATGGATAACCCTTTTCAATGAATTCCATTAGGTCTTTGGCAGGACTACGATCTTTTACCTTGAAACTGACCACGCAGACATCTTGATCTTCGCCCATTTTGGAACGAAATGTATCTACGTCGAAAGTGTTGTGGACCATTTCTTTAAGGTCCTCTGGACGTAGTCCTTCGTTAAGCTGCTGGTTGCTGTTCTGCATTTGCCATTTCCTGTGCTTGTTGTTCTGCTGGATCGATGTGAGCGTTCACTGCTGATGCGCTAACAATGTCCTCGATCTTGTTCTTATCTAATTCTGTGTAGCCTCTATTGATGTCACTCATCAATTTTTTAGGCATAGCAATCTTGATCATCCATACTGGTTTTTTATCAATCTTGCCTTTACGTGTTCCTGGGCGAATATCATCTGGCTTGCGAATTTTTCGTACTTCTCCGACTTCGCTTTCTGCAACCTGTACACGGCAACCGTATTCTACTAGGCGCTTTCCACCTGCAGGTTCAGGCATTTGATCTTTAGGCCACATAAAAGTACATTCTACGAAATAGCGGCTTTCGTTAGGACCTGCAACTAGCTCTCCGTCGAGCCAGTTATCAAATACATATACGTCTAATTCGTCTATTACACGCTCGAAATCCTTGAGCATATTCAAGCTATTATTAGAGCTGTATATGTTTTCTATATTTTGTATAATATCTTTAATGTCTGCCATAGCTTCTCCCATTGTATTTATCGCGAAAAATTAATCATTACATATAACTTTTTACCTACTCTGTTAAATAACTTTGTGTTCGGCCTACGGACACTACGGTTAGAGGTCCGTGCCTAACACATAAAAAGGAGGGCTAACCTTATATGAAGCGAAAAAGAGCGCAAGTTCAGCAAAAAGAGCAATATGACCCACGTTTCCAAAGCAACGTTATAAATATTGACCATAGATTAAATGAGAAACGTAAACGAGTTCAAATTTATCCCAAGAATTTAAGTCAAGAAACATACCTACTTAAATTAAACGATCCCAAGAAAATGATTATATTTGCTATCGGCCCTGCCGGTACGGGTAAAACCATGCTGGGCGTTCAATGGGCTATTGATCAATTAAAGTACGGTGGCGCGGACAAGATCATTATTACTCGACCTGCTGTAAGTGTTGACGAGCAACACGGATTCTTGCCCGGGGATTTAAATCAAAAGATGGAACCCTGGACCAAGCCCATTTTCGATGTTTTCGCTGAAAACTTTAATGCTAGAGAAATAGAAAATTTTGTAAAAGAGGGGGTGATTGAAACCAGTCCTCTAGCATATATGCGCGGCAGAACTTTTAAAAATGCGGTCATCATTGCGGATGAAATGCAAAACGCCACACCGTCACAGATGAAAATGCTGTTGACCCGTCTAGGGCAGGGCAGCAAGATGGTTGTTACTGGGGACTTACAACAGGCCGATCGACCCAGCAACAACGGATTGTTAGAGTTCTTGCAACTCTACAATAATTTTGAAAATCATAGATACGTCGACATTGTACAGTTTGATGTACAGGACGTTGAGCGCCACGAGGCGGTAAAGGAGATCTTAGCGATATACGGTGATTCTTAATCTTTAGGAAGATAGGGGGTCAACCGATCCCCTAACACCCTTTTATAAAATTCTAACATGTCGTCGTAGCCTGCTTCTTTATTGAGGCCGTTTACTACACACTTTTTTTCCTTAAAGTCTAAAATGACTTTAGCGGATTGTACATGTTTCATTCTGATGTTATTTTTAAATTCAGTTACCTCGTCCCACATACCGTTGGGTTTCTTAACGTAGGTAACAATCATATAACGTTCACTCATCTAATTTCTCCACAATAATTCCAGATTTTTCAAGAAACTTAATACCGTCATCGCTTCTATAACTATTTCTATAGAACACACTGTTAATGCCGGTTTGATAAATCAATTTAGCACAGTCTAGGCAAGGGCTGTGCGTAACAAATAATGTTGCACCATTTCCGCTTTCTGTACTCTTTGCTAATTTAGCGATAGCATTTGTTTCAGCATGTAATACTTCTGGCTTAGTTTTTAGACGATAACGACCAATTATCATATTACCTGCTTCGTCTAAGTAGGATCCTTCGTAGGGCCAACCTTCTTCGATTTCTTCAGGACTTAACCAACCGCCTGCTGAACACCATTCGTAATCTTCGCAGTTATTATCCCATCCCGCAGGCATACCGTTATAGCCAATGCTAATGATTCGATCGTCCTTGACCACAATAGCACCTACGTGAAGTCTGCGAGCGTGACTAAGTTCCGCAAATGTTTCTGCGGTTTTCATATAAGCGTTTTTAAGTTTTTGTTTCATCTAAAGGATTTCCTTCTGGATCAACTTCTAACCAAGTATGATCGCCCATATATTTTACTCTAACTTGATATACATAATCTTCTGGAGCTCCAGTAGTCCAATCATTAGGACCGTTATGTACTAATAATGTCTTTTCTTTTCGCTTATCCCAAACTAACCAATAACATTGTCCCATGACAACCTGAAACTGATATTCGGCTGCATGTACCGCATCGGTTACATCTAATCTGCGTTTAATAGATTCTGCCTGTTTCTGTAAAACAGAAACTAACTCCATGATCCTATTGTATTCTTGCTGAGCGTACATCCTAGCATGATTGATCATTATGTCTTTCTGTTTTTCAACAGGAATGAGATCAAAACTAGGAGCTCCTACTTCTGTAGGATAAGGCGTAATGTTTTTATTGAAAAATGCTACGAGACTATCACCTATCTTAGCATCGTAGCTGTCTTTTCCTTTAGCAACATTAGAACGATTATCTGACATTTAGTTTAGACAGTTTGACCAATGTTGCTGATAGATTGATCTCTGGATCTACAATCAGTGCATGATCTACTAAACCTTGTTTGATAATTAGGATAGCTTTGTCTTGATTTTCTTCTGAACCAAAGATTTCTAAGTTATTGTATAACCATACAAACACTTCTTCCATTTCTTCTGCACGTAGTTTACCGCAGAGTAGTTTACGTGCTTCTGAGATTTTGCCGGCCTTGAAAAGTTCAACCATATCAAACTTCCAGTCAGCTTCGCCACTATCGCCTTTATTTGGTTGTGCTAGTTTGCCTTCTTGAATGTTCTGTTGAACAAGGTTGATACATTTACGCAGATCTGGGTATGTAACCTTTACATAGTTGTCTAGGGTATCGAGATCAAAGTCTACACCTTCTTCAACGAGGATAGTGGCAGCACGAGCAGTAAACTCAGTAATATCAGTACGCTCAACATGGAAGCCTTGACAACGACTGTGGATAGCTGGAATGATACGGTTAGGATAGTTACAAGTAAGAATAAATCTCGCAGTAGCATGATATTCTTCCATAACGCCACGAAGTGCGGCCTGTGCGTTTGGACTTAGGTAATCGGCCTCGTCTAGTAGCACTACCTTAAACGGACCAAACGGAATCATCTGTACAAAGTTTGTAATCTTGTCACGAACGTCATCAACGCTGTTTGTACGCGATGCGTTAATCTCTAGGACATCGTAATCCTCAATGCCTAATTCGTGAATAAGAATCTTAGCAAGGGTAGTTTTACCGATACCTGCACTACCGCTTAACAATAGATGTGGAATACTCTTGTCTTTGATCCAAGTTGCGATTTGATTTCTTTGATGATCGTCTCTAAACACATACCCGTCAACAGTCTTCGGACGATATTTTTCTACCCACAATTCTTTCATACGATTTCCTCAATTATGCCTAATATTTCTGCCAATATAAATGCTGCGCCTGCCTGGACAAATAATCCCTGTAATAAAAATACACCTGCAACGATTCTTAAGCCACTCTTTACAAGACTGACATAAAAATGTCCTCGGCTTGTATCTTTAGGTTGTATGTCCATCTTTTAATCCTTTGTTAATTTCAGCGGCAATAACCCGCTGACGTAATTCACTTGTTGAAAAATTGTGTTCTCGTTTATTAAAATAAAATTCAATACCGCGATCCATACATTCCCAACGACCTGTAAAATCTTCGTTTTCGTATTCTTGTCCTAGTATTCTAACATTAATAGGATAAGAAAGCAAGATGTTTACAAGATCCTGCTCCGTTTCGTAGACAAGAATTTCGTCAACATATCTACAGGCTTTGAGCTGCTCATATCTTTCGAATATACTTTGAACTGGTTTATTTTTAATACCCGGGCGATCAATTGTAGGATCTGTTTGCAAACCTACTATCAAATGATCGCATTGAGTTTTTGCTTCTTTAAGCATCATGATATGCCCGGCGTGGAACAGATCAAAGGTTGAACAGGTAAAACCTACTTTCATTTTTTCACCACGAACTCGTTTAAGTTTGGAGGTGTCCATCCAAGTGGCTTAAGGACCTTTCCATCTTCACGCTTGCGAACCTTACCTGTTTCACTATCAATCTTAGCAAAGTTAGTACGCATAACTTCTTTCCAGCCACCTTCTCCGTCGAAGCCAGCTGAGTGAATAGCACCTACTGTAACAACAATAAAATCTAGCAGAGCATCTAGTGTTTCTACTTGATCATTATTGTCAATGGCTAGTTTTAATTCTTTCCATTCTTCTTCCATTAAATCAAGATACAATTTAAATTGTTCCTGATTGAAATTGTCGACGCTTTGATCACACGCCCGCATGAATTTTTCTTGATCGCGAAAAGGATTTGTCATAATTATTCCTTAGATTTTAATATTCTGATGATACGCTTTTGTTCTTGTTCTGTCAACCAGTCTTTTTCCAATTCTCCAAAATCTGGAGCATCGTTTAAAGCACGGTCAACAACTTCTTTGAGTAGATATAGTTCTTTTTTAAGTTCAAAGGCTGTGAACCCGTCCGTATAGGAACTAGAACAATTTCTGGAGAGGTTATGTATTTGGGACGTAATCTCACCTACGTCCCAACTCTTTTTGAAACCCATTACATGAAGTCTTCGGGTCTGATGTTTATACTAGAGCCGTTTGAAAACTCTTCGCCGATATAAACATCATTTGGTCTTTCGTCAGTGACAGCAAGAATAGAAGCAACTTCTACCTTCTGCACTTCTTTGATGCTGTCTCCGTCGTCGATTTTGATCTTGCGAGTCCAGCGACCGTGTTCGATTAAAATCCATTGTCCGACTTTAACATCCAATTCGCACTTATCTCCAATTTTGTAGACCTGAGCCCAACGAGGTTTAACTCCGTGAGCTTTGCCGTCGTCGCTTTGGATAATAATGCCGGAAGAAGTTTTTTGTTCTCCCATGTCCATATTGTAGACTAGAATGTCTTTAGGTAAAGGACGTACCTGTATTTGTCGTGCTTCGAATTGTGTGGCCATTTAAATCCTCATTTTTTATTGGCTCGTGTTGCTACTTCTTCTTGTAATGCGTTAGGGTTATTAGCATAGTAGTCTGCTAAAACCTGTTCACGAGTGCGTACAATTTTTCCACCCTCGCCGATCTCGTCACCGCGAGCATTTACTTTCATGTTTCCTACAGCAGGTGTTTTTTCAAAGCGTAGACTCATTTTTTCCATGTCTACAGTCTTTCCACGCATACTTGTATATGTTCTTCCCATTTTATATCTCCTTGAAGAATTCTTCTATCGGTAAGTTATATTTAACACTATCTATCTTATGTACCCCTAGTAAAAAGAGCACATAACTAGCCACGCTAGATCCACGGCCCACCCCCCAAACTACATTGTTAGATCTTAGTGTATCTACAATATATTTCATAGCTCGCAACACGGGAACCATATCATTTTTGCGATAAAGATCTAACTCTTTGATTAAGCGATCATAATTTTCTTTTGGACACTGATTTACTAAAAATGCTTCAATATCCATATCTTTATATTCCTTGGGAATAAACCAATTGGTTTTATCTATAGCATTTGGGGGTATTGGATAGTTAAGATGCTCTTGATTAATTCGATCTATATATCGAGTTAGATCGTCGGCACAGAGGCAATGATTGAGTATATCAGGACCGTGCCTGATAACACCTTCTATTAGTTGGTTTATTGTATTAGTCGACATTGATCAATTGACCTAAATCATCATCTGCTTGTTTCAATTTTTGAGTGTGCCTCTTTGCGAGTTCTTCTCTATATATTGTAATGACAGTTGACAACTGTGTCAAGAGATCTCTGCTGCCCAAACGTGCAGCAGCGTAATATTTTTTGTTCAATTCGATCAGTTTGTTTTCTACATCCTGATCTTTTAAATCGGATAGACTGCCGACTAGTGGATGAAACATTAGCTAAATGTACCTACGTAATTTAAAAATATAACATCTGTGCTGTGCTGCCAAACTTCTATAATGACAGGATTGGTATCAGAAGTTACTGTTAAAGTCCCTGGAAATCCGGAAGATTTTTTAATAACGGTGCTACCTGTAGTAGTAAAGGTAATAGTTCTAGCAGTTCCGTCACCGTATAATTCCAAAGTAGCTTTACCAATCTTACCTAGACCGCTTACATCTACAACCTCTGTTGGAAATTCAATAAATGAAAGACCACAATTCGCTGCAAATTTAACAACATGATACATAGCAGTCTTGAAACTAATTTCTTGTGTGGCTGCAACTATAGGAGAACCGTAATCTTTCTTTCTAAGATAAGCATCTTGTAGCGTGACACTGGTTACGACATTATATAAAAAGTCGTTAGATTGATCAGTTCTGGCTACGTTATCCTGTAGATCTTCTATTTCAGTTTTGGCTGCTGAAAAGTTTGTTTTGATAGTATCAAAATTGTCACGAAATGTTTGTGTATCATTATCCTGCCCTGCTATAGGGAAGTTTTCGTTGATTGCTGCGAAATTAATATTGCTGGTCACGGTAATTTTTCTCCACGTTGCGGAAATGCTAGATATTTATCCTCTATAATTCCGTCTATAATATCTATTATATATCTATCTGCTTCGAAGTCGATAGTTTTAAAATCAAACCCACTGGCTTTAATTCTTGCTAACACATTGGCAGAACTGCCTGGTTTACAGTAGCACAGCGGAAGTGCTTTGGTATATCCTGTTTCGTATGATGCTGTATCTTGAATACTGCGCATCCAAAGAGGTAGAAACTCTCTATCTCGATCACCTACATCTGTTATTCTCTTTCTCATATTTTTAATAGAATTTGGGAATACACGCTGATGATCCGAATCGCTGACAAACGGTATATCGCTGTCAACTTTGATAGAATCGTAGCTGATAAGAACTTTGCTGTTAATAGTATCCGAAAGATTTACAGTATTGCTGATAGATTTTCCGTTTTTTTCGTAATCATCTACAACGTCTACGTAGATCACTTCATACACAGTTTCTTGTGTAATAGGATCTTTGGCTTTAGATGTTTTTAGATCTCCAAATTTTAGTCGTTTGTTGTAATGATTCCTACTCATAGCCTGTACATACTTTACAGCCTCTACACTTTCAATACCGGCAAACACTAAAACTTTTAAGGATGTCTGCACACCAAAACTTGGATCTCCGTATCTATACATATCCGAAGGTCTAAAGATAGTAGAATCTGTTATAAAATTGTACCAATTTAATCTCTTACTTTTTGTCTGAAATGCTTTCAGATATAAGTTAGCAAATGTTTTTGTTGTGTCGGCTATTACTTTTAGAAAAAATGTTTTATCTAAAACTGCAAAATTTACACTATCTCTAGCTCTTATAGTAAATGTAAATGTTTTATCAAAGGTAGTTTCACCACCGTCAAACGTTGCTGAAAAATCTCTTGAAAGAGTAGAACTATCTTCTGCAGGAGCAAGACTATCCGCACGTTCGTAGAATCTTGTTAAACCTGGACTATTTTCATCTGCAAATTGTTTTACCTTTCCCTCTATTAAACCAGTAGGGTAAAATGTTAGACCTGGCGGAAGGGTACCGCTTACCCATTCGTAGCCGATACGTCCGCCATAGAGTAAAGTTTCAGCTTCGACAAACTTTTGACTAGCCTGGTTCGGTTTAATAGTTCCGAGGTCGCTGTCAGTAATCCATTTTACCGCACTTTCGATCTCTCCAACTACTTCTACAGAAAATGTTTTATCTGCATATGTAGTGCTAGGATACCAATAAGCTGCATCCGATGGTAGTCTGTTTTTATGAGCTTCGATACATATATAAACTATATCTAAGAATGCCACAGCATCATTGACAGCATAATTTGTTGTCGAATTCCACGTTCCTCTATAATTATAAGACGTGTAGGCTAATGATGCTGGAAAGTTAGTTGCTCTAACAGTAAAGGTATAAGTTTTTGTAACTCTAGCTTGATAAGGTACTTTTCCTGCTATGTTGCCCGTGACAGTATCTAGTTCCATGCCAGGTGGAAGTTCGCTGGTTGTTGTATCTGGATTCTGATCTAATAAGAAATATGTAATAGTTCCTGAAAGACTAGGTGGATCGTATACATCTAAGAATATAGTTACATAATTGTTAGCTCTAAATCTTCCTAGGTTACTTTCTGTGATCCAAATAGGAATTCTATAACTAGAAGCATCTGCTTGGAATATATTTGTATCAACCTGAACAATACTGTTGTCTGCTTGTAAAAATTCTTCAGTTACTACATAGATTTTAAACAATCTATTTTCTGTGTAAATTCCATCAGTGACTGCTACTACAAAATTATAAACTCTGCTTAAACGTCTTGGAGTTCTGCTCGGCTCGTTGTAGTCGTAGGTTACATCGTCATAGTAAAATGTATCGTAGCCGTTTGATCTAGCTTCGATGTAATCTAAAGGAATAATGTCTAAAGGAGCTGTATCATAACCGCCAGTGGTTTCTCTAGCGTATTCTAAAGCAAAAATAGGATCAGTGAAGCCGGAGATAACTCCGTCTTTGCTAAGACTTAGTCCGGGTGGAAGTAGTCCACCGTTTGGAACTAGATAAAATTCTAGTGTATCACCTACTATTAGATCTGTGTCAGATGCTTCTAATTGAAAATTAACTTCTGCGTTATCTAATACAAAATACGCTTCACCTTGTCCTACATTTAAGAAACCTTCTTTGGTTAACCATATAGGTGCATCGGAACCATCTACAGCAAGAGTAAATGTCCTATCTTCAATATCTTGGCCGTCGCTTGCACGAACAACAAATCTACTTTCTGTGTAGACTTTTACTTCAGTGGGGGATCCTTTAATTCCTTCGTTGGATAATCTTAGACCTCTTGGAAGATTTCCTGCAATTAATGAATATGAGATATTGCCAACATCGGATGTAGCCTGTAACGGTATATCAACCGTGATTCTTTCGGTTAATAATCCTAGGTTGCCTGCGGGTGTAATCCAGGTAATCATCTGGATCGCTCCTTACAATATAGTACCACAGTCTAGGTCTATGCGTCCTGGAAGAGTGATAGTTCCAAAATCTAAATTGGATGCTTGAAATGCCAACTGCATGGCATTATCATACTGCCCTGTGATACTACCAAAATCGTAAGATGTTAGTATGTCTGTTACTGGAATTATAGTTTTAAAAGAAATCGTAGATCCAAAGCTGGTTACTTCGATGTCTTTTCTACCAGTGGTTGATCCTGGTGCCGATGTTCCTGCTAGGGTAATCTGTTGATGTGTGCTGGCCTGCATACTGCCAGAATCTGTATCAAATCTTGTAAATGCATCGGGAGAAGTATTATTAATTACAATAGAAGTATCTGTTTCATTTAACAGCATCTTCGTGCCTGCAAGAAGTTTTTTAAATTCTAAATTTGTACCGGTTTTTTGTTTAAAAACTCCAGCACCTGTAGTGCCAACGTTGGAAGCGGTAATAGTTAACTGAGCAGATAAATCTGTAAAATTAGCATTTACTTTTTGGAAGGCCGTGCGTAGATCGTCACCTAGACCGTCGTTTACTACATTACCGATATTAATTGTTTGAATTGCCATAATACGCTCTCTTTAGTATATTTACCGTTTTTATAGTTTGGTTATAGTAACATAACCTGCACCCGCACGTCCGTTAGTTGCCCCGCCGGCGTTTACCTGGTTTGCTCCGTTATTAATACTTCCGCCACCGCCACCGCTAAAACCAGGATCATTAACATTATTTGAAGTACCCGTGTTAGATGATGCACCACCGCTGTAACCCCCACCGCCCGAGTATCTACTTAAAAATCCGTTATTCGGAGATCCACCACCACCAAATCCGCCACCGTTTGGAGAATAGGAAACGTTAATCGCACCACCTAAAACTCCATTTAGCCAAGAATGACCGCCTGCAAGATCATTACCTCGAGTACCTCCCGAACCATTCTGTCCGTTGGTTAGAAAACCTCCACCTGCACCGTTAACGGAAGCATTACCAGCGTTACCACCTGCACCAGCCGTAGCAGCAGTGCCTCCCCAGTTGCCTACTCCTGTTCTATAGGCTTGCCCGCTACTGGTAGTAGTCTGACCGTGGCAACTAGCATCAACGGTACCGCCACCAGTACCGCCACCGCCACCTGCAATAACAAGTATATCTGCTTCGACGTTGGTTGCAGGATTGCTAGCACCTGTATATCGTATTACCCAAGATCCGCCACCGCCCGGAGCTCTATTAGTTGAAAAAGTACTTTGTTGTCCTACAGCTATCTGTATTTTATCTCCAGCAGTTAAACTAAAATCACCTTGCATTATAGCGCCACGACCACCAGCGTTTGTTGGCGACGATCCCTGTGCGCCAGCAGCTACGATCCTGTAAGTAGCAGTTTCTGGTACAGTCCATAATTGTATACCTTGTGTCACTACATTAAAGTAGGCAGTATCGTTGATCCAGGTATAGGTAGCGGTGTCGTATGCACTTTTGCATTGAGCCAAAGTTGGGCCAGCTCGACCAGTTCGACTGGCATTGGTAAATGTAAATGTAGTAAATGAATATAGCCCACCGACTACCGCAGCTATTTTCTTTCTGCGACCAAATTTAAATGAACCAGTAAACGATCCAAACATCTTAGAATCCTGTGATCTGTCCAAGAACTACATAAGTTCCTGAGTTGTTGATAATGCTGAACGAAGCTACATCGGTCCTATTGGTGCTCACAGTTGGAGTTGTATTACCCTGCCAAAGAATAGTCTGAGCACTGCCGCCGATCTGTACAGCATTAGGATAGTAACCTGTACCGCCTTGTACAATAATTAAAGAAACAGTAGTAGCATACCCAGATGCAAGATTTAGGTTAGTAAAGTTAGCGGTCCAGTTAGCATCTGGACTGGTGTGATAGAAAACGTGTCCCAGTGAGCAATCGTGTGTTATTACACCTGTAGCATCCGCCAAAGACTGGACTTTTTCGTGTACTCCGTCTTCAATCTTTAAGATATTGCCTGTGATGTTTCCTGAGGCTGTGATATCTCCGGGTGTTTCTAAATTGCCATCCTCACCAAACTGCCATATGCGCTTTGTTGAATCAACACCATTAATCTCAATGTTGATGTTGCTATCACTCTTGATATCACCTGGGATCTGCATACTGAGATCCTCGTTAAATGTCCATACAGGCTGAATTCCTGTAGAATATCCAGAGATACGAGCAACAAATCCACTGTCACCGCCGATAGTTAGACTATTACTCGGTGCAGACGGCGCACCGTTAGAACTTAAAGAATCTCCAATAATAATTCTACCTGTAGTTTGATCAGAGTGGATTCCACCAGATGACGCACCTAATGATAACAGACCGTCAGGTCCAAATGCCCAACTGTTATTGTCTGTTTCAATACGCACACTGCCAGTAGATGAGGTTGTTAACTCAATGTCATCGCCACCACCCGCACCACCGTTAGTAGATGCACCAAATTTTAATTTACCGGCACCGACATTGCCCCCTACAAAGTAGCTTAGGCTCTGGTTAGTACCATCAAGGATTAAATATTTGCCGTTAGTGCTGTGAGTTGTACCAATGTAAAAGGTACCAGTATCTGATGCCAACAAGTTCCAGTTTAGTGTTATCCTGTCGCTGCCTGCTACATTGTCGCTGAATTCCCAAACAAAACTGTTTGTATTGCTAAAAGTAGTAGTTGGCATTGTAACAGTCTGACCTGCATACTTGGCACCGTCTGGGAATGTTAGGTTACCATCTATACCAAAGTTCCAAGACTTGCCTGAAGTAGCCCAACTGCTTGATTGTACAGAAATTGATACATCATTACCTACACCTGGGTAAGCACCGATAATGACATTCAATACTGATCGCATTTGAGTGTACAATGCACTACTAATAGCAGGGGTCCATACTAACGGACCGTTGTCTGGATATGTTTGTTGTATTTGCCAGACACGAGTAAGTTCTGCCAAATATTCGGCAGCATTCTCACCAGTGACATTCCACGCAATATAAGGACGGGTTGCTGCGGTAATACCAGACTGTGTCGCTGATTCTTCTTCTGCTGCTCTAAAGGATTCCCAACCGGACAATGCTGCATCATAGGCAGTAGAACTTGGTCGAATTTGAGCACGGTTAGGTAACTCAATGCTGCCATCTTCTCCGAACCTAAATGTACTTAGAGTAGAATCGTTGCCGTTGATCTTTACTTCAAATTTCTCAAAACTGCTGATACCGTTGGCTACAGTAAAGCTACCGTCCTCGCCAAAGGTCCAAACATTCTGTGTTGAGTCTGCTGAATTAACTCTGATGTTAATATCATTCTCGCTGACAAGGTCGTTGCTATAACCAATCTCATAAGTTGAAGTATTGTAGTTAAGGAACTTGCCGCCATCGACATTTCTTAGAGGATTTACAAAGAATCCTGTTGTACTAGGACTAAACCCGCCCAGCGATGACGCATTTATAGCAATACTGTTTGCAGCCTGGGCAGATCCTGCTCCGGCATAGGGACCGATAGCTACTGAATGACTTCCTTGATTGGGATTGGCTACATTGTAGCCAATGGCTACAGATTTCTCACCTTGGCCTGTATAGCCTGCACCATTACCGATAGCAACAGCATCTGCTCCTTGACTGGTTCTACCAGCACCGCTACCAATACTAATAGCATTCCAACCTTGACTGGTTCTACCAGCTTCAGCACCAATACTAATAGCATAGATGCCTTGATTTTCATAGGCCGCAGCGTTGCCAATCGCAATAGATAAGCCACCCTGACTGTCTCTGCCAGCACCACCACCTATGGCTATTGAAGCATTACCTTGAGATTGGGCACCTGCTGATGATCCTATGGCAACAGAATTACTGCTTTGATTAGTACCACCAGAACCAGTACCAATAGCTACGCTGTACGAACCTTGATTAGAAGCCCCAGTATAATAACCAATAGCCACTGACTGTAGATCTTGAGTAGTTTGACCAGCACTAACGCCTATGGCAACACTACCGCTTTGTTGATTAGAATTGCCAGCATACCAACCTAAGGCTATACTAAATGCACTTTGATTTGTGTAGCCTGATCGATTACCTAATGCTATGCTTTCTGCTGTTGTTCTAATCTTAGGACTGTCAATCTCTCCGACAATCTTTGCACCAGTACCATCTACCAACAATGTTGAATCGTCGGCAAACACTGAACCGCGGATATCTCCAACACCAGTCCAAGCTGTAGTTTGTATTGTGTTATCTGGAAATGTTAGACCCGCTGTGGTAAATGTGTACTTGCTGGCCGTACCCGGATTAGGCTGTATCTGTACCTTAAGTCTATCTGGACTGGTAACCACCACAGGATAGAATCCTGAAGTAGATGATGCTGAAGCAGTTAGATTGACTTTAATGACACCAGGATATCCTGCCACAGGATAAACTACACTGCTTACAGTGGTGTCGCAGTTAGCACCTACCACAGTCCATCCCGCGGCAATGTTTAAGTTAGTGGAGTTGTATGTGACAAAGAAATAATTTGGACTTTCTGAACTAGTCGATGAAGTAAAGTAACCGTCGGTGTTGAATGTATATTGATAGCCGCTGGTGCCTCGCAGTGCAGCATCGTCAAACGATAGGTAGCCCGTGTCCCAGGCTGTAGTCTGTCTCGAGCCATCGGCGAATACCACAGCACCTGTAAGGGCATCGTCGAATATTAGAGAACCGCGAGTATTAAGATCACCACCAAACTTACCGCCACTTTGAACGACTAACCATCCCGAATAGTCAGTGTTTAATCCACCATTATTTGAAGGTAAGGCTGTACCAACAAATAGACTGCCTTCTACCGCAGCACTCATTGTTCCAGAGCCATTGGCTGCAAATGTAAACAGGCTGTTAGTAGAAGAAGAACCGGAACGATAGACACCTGCCTTATCAATACCAGCTTGAGCTACTCCCGATTGTCCTGACCAGTAATAAGGTCCGGTACCGCCGTCTACGGTGAGATTTGAACCGTTGCCGATATTAAACCCGCTCAAGGTAGGCATTGAAGACAATGCAACTATAGGACCTGAACCTGTATACGAACTAATGCTATTACCTTGTATTTGGAAAGTGTTTCCCTGTCCAAACGCTATATTAATAGTTTTGTTAGTAAATGTATCAGAACTTGATGCAGTTACGCCACTGCTTGAACCTGTGATAGTAATATTACCTTCTGCATCACTGGCAGTAGTAATGCTACCTGCACCAATGAATTTAATTAATTCACCGTTGAGTATTTCTCGTTGGGTTGAATCATCGGCAGCTACGTTAAATGTAAAGGGATTTTCGATATTATTTGTAACAGTAGTGGCTCCTCCACCGCCACCGCTAACAGTAGTACCTATCCACTTGACTCCGTCGTAAACATATATTTGTCCGTTTGGAGCCGCATAACTTTGTCCTGATCGCGGACTACTTGGAAAACTTAACATATCGCTCCTTGATTACGGATTGGCGTCAACCCATGCGCCACTATAATAAATGTACATCCTTCCACTGATTGTATCGTACCATAACCTACCATTTACAGGACTTGCTGGTGCTGTTGATCCGATATAAACTAATGTTGAACCTAAGATACCTGTTATGTCTGTAAATTCGCTAACATCGGTTGGCCTACCTGATAGATCAGCGTATGCTCCTGATGTTGCTACTGTAGCAAATGTTGGCTTGCCTGTGATAGATGACCAAGTCGGTGATCCGCCTGGCGTAGCTGCTAATAGATCATTGACGTAGATCGCTCCATCGTTGGTTATTCTAAGTTTAGCAGTACCGAATACTATTTGATCTCCAGCGATTATATCTCCGTTAACGGTTAAGTTACTGGTAACAGTTGTGGCCTGATCGATTACAATAGCTGTACTGTCTGTGGTAGATATTGTACTACCTGTAAATTCAAATGCTCCTAAATTTAAAATAGAATTACCGTCTAAGCCTAATGCAGTATAAAGTTCTGTAAAATTAGAATTTACTTTTTGGAACGCTGCACGTAGGCTATCGCCCTGCTTATCATTTGCTGTTGCGCCTACGTTAATAGTTTGTCTAGTCATTTATGCGCCCCTTATACCAATGATGCTATTCTTGTCTGGAAATCAGCAAAACTAGAGCTTGCTGCGACTATAGATTTTAATTCGTTTATATTAATAACTCTACTACCCTGCAACGTAATATTTTGCAGTACCGTTAGATCATTTTCGATTCTAACATCGGTGTTAAATGTTGTTTGTACATCTACAGTCAACCCGCTCGAGTCACTGGTAGAAATTGTGCTACCTATAAATTCTAATACGTTACTCGAAACTAATTCGCTAGTAGCTGTATCGTACATTAAAGGTCTACCGTTGGCTGTTGACCTAATAGGGTTAACAAAAAATCCCGAACCTGTGGTGTTTAATAAAGCTCCGCTACCGTTCAACACAATTGAACCCGCATGTTGATTAGCAAAACCTGCTCGATAACCGATTGCGATAGCATAATCGCCTTGACTGGTTTGTCCTGCACTCCAGCCGATAGCAACTGCAGAAGATCCCTGTGATACCTGAGCTGCTGTATAACCAATACCTACTGCACCAGATCCTTGCGAATCTTTGCCTGCATAGTAACCAATAGCTACACCAGCCGATCCTTGATTAGAATTACCTGCGCTGTCGCCGATGGCTACTGCAATACTTCCTTGGTTTGTAGCACCAGCACTACCACCTAATGTTATTCTTGTTTCTGCTGTGCGTAATGTTGTAGCTGAAACATTGCCATAAATGTAATTGCTAACAGCATCTACTAATATCGAACTGTCATCGCCAAATATCGAACCTTTTAAATCAAATACTGGATTGACTGTAATTGTTAGTGTATCTGTGGCTACAGTTTTTGACAATGTAATACCTTGTCCACTGGTAATGTTTAATACGTCACTAACTGCATCTGCTAGTAATCTGTTAGCAGAATCTCCGTTAACTTCGATTTGTGTGAATGCGTTAACCGCTGGAGCTGAGTTAGTAATGGTAACATCGCCTGTGGCAGAATCCAAAGAAACTGTAATACCAACACCAGACGATATAGAAATAACACCAGTGTTAGTAACTCTTAAATTATCTCCTGTGCTACCCGAAATATTGATACCCGCACCGGTTGTTCTACCCGAAGGTAAGCCTGTTGTTGATTGTAAACTTCTTACACCTGTATTGGATACCGTTGCAGTTCCGCTAACTGTAGATACTGAAATTCCGCTACCAGCCGACACTGATAATATACCAGTGTTATCGATTTCGATAGAGTCTGCACCAGAGCTTACAGTTAAATTAATTCCTGAACCTGATAATAAATTTACAGTGTCTCCGAATGTAGTTGCTACAACACTTAGATTATTATCTACTTGTATTTCTTTGAAGAATGTTTTTTCTGGATCAATGATTAAACTAGCACCGATACCAGTTATAGGATCTCCACCTATAGTTGAATTTTCTGGAAGGTTAATAGTTAAACCTATGCCTTTAATTTGAGCACTACCGGCCCAAAGTCCGTTGAGAGGATCTACAACTGTGTGTTCACTGGCATAAACTCCTCTCCATCTGTGAGTAATATCCCCTAGATCGTATAAATTATCTACAGTAGGTTTTACGTTAGTATCTAATGTTTCAAAATTTATAGGGCTCAGGCCGGCTAGTTCCAATGTTCCTTGGATGCTGTCAAAGTTTTCGTTTATCTTTGTAAACGCATCGTTGACTTCACTCCATAATAACGGAGGGCGTCCAGGTGTAATATTTGTATTCGGTAATGCCATTATGTTCTCCCTACCGCTATTTCTAATAAACCTATATGATCACTGTCATAATCTTTTAGAGCCTTACCAACTACTGTTCCGACTTTTACATCTCCAACAGCAGCAGTAGCAACTCCTGGAATTCCAGATGTTACCAAGATATCTCCTTTTTTGATTTTACCAACCACTTTGCAAGGAACACGTCCTTGTAGAGCCACTAAATTCTTAAGTCCAGGACATCCTTCAAACATAGCAAATGCCGCTGTGTTAGAAACAACACCTGCTACTCTTGTGTCGCCTTTGATGTTTGAAGTTGTAACTTCTTTTTCACCACCGAACACAAGAACTGTGCCAACTTCATATTCTTTGTCGCCTTCGTAGTTTTCTGCTAGGTCAGCGGAATATGTAGCCTGTAGTCTTGATTCGTTTGGACTTGTACCTGTTAGTGTCCAACGTCCTGTGATTGTACCTGCGGTAGTTGTTCCGCCTGTGGTGATCGCAGTTACCTGGATACTTGATGCTGTGATAGGAGCATCCGAAACACCGTTCTGTGTTTTGAATTGATGTAGATCGTTCCAATAACCAGTTTTCTTATCAGCGGCCAGTGTACCGTCTTGGATCAATATACCACCTGCTGTATTATAACCGTAGTATCGGATATATCCACCTGTGGCAATGGTTGCAGTATCTACAGCTACTTGTGTGTCGATCTTAATTTGGCTGATGTCGATTGTTCTTCCGCCGAAGTCTCCGTTGGAATCTCGTACAATGATTTCACCTGCACCAACTGATGCACTTGAACCTGCTGACCCTGCAACTACAGTATAGTCAGCATCTGATGTACTGCTAGCTCCATTTGTTCTTCTTAAGAATCCTACAGTTGAATACTGATTCTTCTTAATAGATCCGCCAGTGTCAACTACAGTGCTAAATGGCACCTCTGTAACATTGCCAGCACTTAAAGTAGAATTACCTAAAACTGTATTTGATGCTATTTGTTCTATCTTAGCTTTAGTTAGACCATTATTTTTAACAGTAACAAATCCGTTGGTAACTGTAAACTGTGCTGTATCAAAACTTGACAGACCGCTAGCAGCTTGGATGGTTGCAGCAGTACCGCTGGGAGCAGAACTTAATGCTGTAGCAATGGTCATGTTCAACTTGCTTTGTGCAATAGCAGCATTAGCATTAACTTCTGCGTTATTAACAACACCTGCGTTTAATTGAACATCGACATTATTTAGAGTTGAATCGGATCCTGTTCTTAGATCAAATGTTAAATCACCGGTGACACTAGCATTTATAATCGTATTTCCAACGCCGGTGAACACCATAAATTGTCCACCTTGGACATTTGATCCGGCCCAGTTTTGGAAGTTAGCTAATGTTAGACTTCTAAGGTTAACAGCATCTTGCGGATTAGTAGCATCAGTGACATTGATTACTTTAAAATTATTCATGTCAATGGTGCCTTTCATAGGCTGCTGACCGCTCAGAGCTAGGAAACCTCCACTGAAAGGTGGTATTAGTTGTCCTACATCGACGTTGGCTCCATCATGAGTTACCCCTAATCTACGTTCGATATAGATACGTGCGGCGTTTTCTGTTGGTACTGTATCTGTAGCATTATCTGTAAAGCCAGAATCTGTTGAGAATTCAGATACAGGTACACCGCGTTTGAAACCGATACCGTCTAAGTTGGAAAGCGCAATACTTGATGAGAATGTAACCTGTCCAGTACCTTGGTCTACTTTAAAGTAAGGACCGACTGAGAAGTTACCGTATTGGTCAGTGGTTACATAGAAAC
>JACCDW010942196.1_pt1 | contig 19430 bp, 19 predicted proteins | sample 7449781 | NCBI WGS metagenome assembly JACCDW01 (sample SAMN15323449, study PRJNA562643) | freshwater metagenome | isolation source: river surface water | place: USA:Blue River Watershed | collected 2017-08-18
CCTGCCCAGTAAGCATTGTGACGGGCTTGCCATAATTTACGACGAGCACCTTCATCAGTTGTCCATTCAAACTCACTGCCACCACACTCTTCCACAATATCCTTAACTGAATTGGCATCCTCTTGTACACCTTGCGGACTTCCATGAAACTCAAAAAATAATGTTGGTACCTCAGTAAGAGTTAATCCATCATGTGCATTTACATTCTTAATGCATTGCGCATCTAAAAATTCACACCTAGCAATTGAGATACCAGATCTAACTATTGCAGTTGCGGCAGTTACACCATCTGCCAAGGTTGGAAAGCGCACAATTGCCGCCGCCATCTTTTCTGGAATTCCAAATACTCTAAGTGTTAACTCGGTAATCACCGCCAGCGTTCCCTCTGAACCAACTAATAATCTAGTTAAGTCATAACCTGCAGATAATTTTCTAGTCTCACGCCCGGTATGAACAACTGTGCCATCTGCCATTACCGCAGTCATTGCTAAAACATTGTCACGCATTGATCCATAGCGAACCGTTGTGGTTCCAGCCGCACCTGTAGATGCCATGCCACCTAATGTTGCATCAGCTCCCGGATCAACTGAGAAGAACAAACCAGATGAGGCTAACTTTTCATTTAATGCCATGCGATGAACACCTGGTTGAACTCGAACCAATAAATCATCTGGTCGAATTTCAATAACCTTATTCATCTCTGTTAAGTCCATTGAGATTCCACCAAATAAAGGAAGTACATGTCCTTCAAGGGAAGAACCAGCACCAAATGCAACAACTGGAATTTTTTCCTGATTGCAATATGCCAAAACCTTTGAGACCTCTTCAGTGCTGTGTGGCATAACTACTGCCGATGGGCGCACGGGTGGAATTGCAGATTCATCACGGCCATGTTGATCAAGCACAGTTTCATTTGTAGAAACTTGGCCACTTACTAAAGTTTTTAGATGATCAATTTGTGCAGGTGTTAAATCAACTCGTTGCCTCGTCATGTCTAAAATCTTAGTGGCTTAACTTCGGCTACCTTTTACACATGAGCAAGGCAACATCTCAATATGTGAGGCGACATTACGCCCTCGTAATTGGCGCAGGTATCTGCTTTGGCACAACCGGTACCACCCAAGCATTAGGTCCAGATGGAATCTCATCCTTATCAATTGGCAGTGCTCGATTAATTGTCGGGGCATTCTTTCTTTATCTTTATGTGAAGCTAACCAAGATTCAATCAGCACCAGTTCCAAGAGCATCCCTATGGCTTAGTGCATTAGGAATTCTGTCTTATCAACTAACTTTTTTCTCAGCGGTAAAACAAACCGGCGTAGCAATTGGCACAGTTACAGCGCTTGGTTCAGTTCCGGCTCTAACTGGCTTACTGGATTATTTAATTTACAAACAAAAGGCAACTAAGCGTTGGTATATCGCAACCCTTATTACAACTATCGGAATCATCGTTTTGGGAACTGCAAATGGTGTTGAAGATTTTGATCTCGGCGGATTTATCTTGGCAATAATTGCTGGAGCCTCCTTTGGCTTGCTTGCTGTAACCAGCAAACGCGCATTTGTGCCAGGTGTTGATTCAACTTATACGATGTATAAAGTCTTTTCGTTAGCAGCGGTACTTTCTATCCCAGTTCTAATAGTTACCGGTTTTGATTGGCTTGGCACAATCGATGGCGCTGCCATGATTATTTGGTTGGGTTTAATTCCAACTGCACTTGCCTACATTCTTTATGCAAAAGGACTGCTTGGCGTTAAACCAGGTGTTGCCTCAACTTTAATATTGGCAGAGCCCGCAACTGCAACAATTTTGGCAGCGGTAGTTCTAAATGAATCAATCACATTGCAGGGTTGGGCTGGAATTGCAACGGTGGCAATTGGTTTGGCATATCTTTCTCGAGAGAGTTGAGTTGTCTAGACAACTTAAGCAATCCTTACTATGATTTTTAAGTGAGCAAGCGGGTCTTAATTACTGGCAGTCGCGGCATTGCTGCAGGTCTTGCTGCTGAATTAGCAAAATATGATTATCAAATTTACCTACTTGGTGGAGATACAGAAGATTCAAAATCACTCGCATCTGAAATTTCAGCTGTGGTTGGATTTTCAGCGATTGATCTACGAGATGAATCCGCTGTTGAAAAAGGATTTCAAGATGCAATTGAAAAATTAGGTGGACTTGATCATGTCGTATCAATTGCAGGGGGATCAGGTCGCACATTTGGAGATGGTCCAATTGAAAACATTTCAAAGCTTGCTTGGGAGCAGACTCTTGAATTGAATTTAACCACTGCATTTTTAACCGCTCGTGAGGCAATTAAATATTTCAAAGGATCTGGTGGTGGATCATTAACCTTGACCTCTTCAGTTCTGGCCACATCGCCATCACCACAATTTTTTCAAACTAATGCCTATGCAGTTGCTAAAGGGGCAATAAATGCAATGGTTTCAACACTATCATCGAGTTACCTTGCAAATAAAATAAGGGTAAATGCTGTTGCACCAAGTTTGGTGGCAACACCCATGGCAAAACGGGCCGCTGAAAATCCGGAGATTTCAGAGTTCACAAAGAGAAAACAACCACTTGCACCGCATCAACTTCCGGTTAATCAAGTTGTTGCTGGATATGTTTACTTGATCGAAAACAAAGCAGTTACAGGTCAGGTATTAGAAATCGATGGTGGTTGGTCTACCATCTCAGGCGTATAAGAAAACAAGGAGAAATAAATGGCACATCCAAAGTACTCATACAAGCAGGTTGCAAAAACAATCGATCACTCATTACTGAAGCCTGAGATGACTCGCAATGAAGTAAAAGAGGGTTGCGAAATTGCAAAGAAGTACGATGTTGCTTCAGTTTGCTGCAAACCATCAGATGTTAAGTTCTGTGCAGATTTATTAAAAGGAACAGATGTGCTAGTTGGAACTGTTGTTGGTTTTCCACACGGTTCATCAACCACTTCAACCAAGGTTTTTGAAACTGAACAAGCGGTAAAAGATGGAGCAACTGAAATTGATATGGTGCTAAATATTGGCTTACTAAAATCTGGATTAAATGCGGAGGTCCAAGCAGATATTGCAGCGGTTGTTAAAGCTGCAGGCGGCCACACCGTTAAAGTAATTTTAGAAAATGCCTACCTAACCGATGCTGAGAAGGTAACTGGTTGCAAATTAAGTGAGGCAGCAGGTGCGCATTATGTTAAAACCTCAACAGGATATGCACCAACAGGTGCAACTTTGGCAGATATTAAATTGATGAAGGAAAGTGTTAGCCCAACTGTAAAAGTGAAGAGTGCTGGTGGTGTAAGAACACTCGATTCGCTATTTGAATACATGGATGCTGGCGTAACTCGCAGCGGCGCATCAGCTACAGGTGCAATGCTTGATGAGTACGTGGCAAAATTCGGTCGTGACTAAATTTCTTGGATTAGATCTTGGTGGTACCAACATCAAGATCGCTGTCATTGAAAAAGTTTTAGATAAATGGCAGGTGATTAAAGAGGAGGATGTTTCCTCTGAAGCACAGTTCGGTCCGCAGCATGTTGTGGACCGGCTTGCTAATTTAGCAAGAGAAAATCAAAAACAATTTCCTGACCTAGCAGCGGTTGGAGTTGCCGTTCCTGGTGTATTCAATGCCGATGGCACCATTGAACTATTTCCAAATCTGCCTGGTCCCTGGAAAGGTTTTCAGGCATTAGAGCCGATTAGAAAAGCTACAAATCTGCCAACTGCAATGATTAATGATGCACGTGCATTTACATTGGCGGAGGCAATCATGGGCGCAGCTTTAGGAAAGAAAACCGTTGCTTGCTATGTCATCGGAACAGGTGTTGGTGGTGGTGTTGTTATTGATGGAAAGATTCATATGGGTGCAACACGAGGCGCTGGCGAAATTGCTCATCAAATAGTCAAAGCAGATGGGCCAATGTGTGGTTGTGGAACTCAGGGATGCGCGGAACCATTAACTAATTCAGCCGCAATTGCAAAGCTGGCCGGAACCAAAACCGCTGAAGAGGCATATAAAAATGCAGTTGCAGGAGATGCAAAAGCCATTGCCGCCTTTAAAGAGGTGGGTTTTTGGATTGCAATTGCATTAACAAACATAATGGCGGTTCTTGCACCAGATACGATTGTTATCGGCGGCGGCGTTGCTCAATCTGGTGATATTTTGTTAAATGAAATTAGAGCAGAAATGAATAAGCGAGCAAACTTATTTCCAAAGAGTGCAATTAATGTTGTACCGGCTACTTTAGGATTTTATGCAGGATCTATTGGCGCTGCATTAAATGGTGCAATTACCGCTGGCGCACAATTAAGTTTGATATCTACTACATAACGATTTGCAGCGTAAGCAGTTTCTGTATGTTCAATCTGATTTCCATCTTGATCCTCAATAACTCGAGTTTCCACTAATAATGGTGACTTCGTAGGCAGATCTAATTTTTTTGCTTCTTGCGCCGTAGCCAATCTCGCCTTTAGCCAGCCGCTGGCCAAAGTTGGTTGTATTCCTATTTTGCGAAGGGCATCATGCAGCGATCCATTTTCTAAATCTTCATCCAGCACCTTTGCGCATTTTGAAACTAGTACTACCTTTTCAAGTGCAAGTGGAGTTCCATCTGCTAATCGAAGTCTTCTAATTACAATTACAGAAGATGGATCTTTCAGTGCTAATGCTTTTCGGTCTGCTGGAGAGGCAATCTCTTTCTTAGCAGAAATTAATTCAGAGGATGGTTTCAAGCCACGGCGCTTCATATCCTCTGAGAAAGAGAGTAAAACGCCCTCGCGCCTGTGCATTGGATTGTCCGCAATAAATGTTCCAGCACCTCGACGACGATCTACCAATCCTTCTCGCATCAAATTTAAAACCGCTTGTCGCGCCGTCATTCGGCTAACATCAAAGCTGGCAGCAATTTCTACCTCAGAGGGAATCGCCTCACCTGGGCGACCTTTTAGGATGATTTCCCGAAGCCAGCCTTCAATCTCTTGGTAGCGCAGCGAGACCTTTTCTGCCTTTTTGCCTTGACCAGCCTTCATGAAAGGACTACCTTCTCTTCAGAATTGGTATAGACATTTGGCCCATATAGCCAAGGTACCAGTTTCAAGGCAACAGTTTAAGGGGGTTCGAAAAATGGCAAGTACCTCATCACTTGCAGGAACCTGGACTGACAGCGCCCAACAATTACTATCAGATTTAATGAAGGAACAAGGTAAGAACATAAGCACCGCAGCACAATGGTGCGCAGATTCAATTTTAAAAGATGGGGTTGTCCATTTATTTGGAACTGGTCACTCTCGAATTCCAATTGAAGAGATGTTTCCACGGTACGGCTCATATGCCGGATTTAATCCAATGGGTGAGCTTTCCATGACCTTTCATACTCAGGTAGTTGGATCAAATGGTCAACGTCAAGCGATGTACATCGAACGAGTCGAAGGATTCGCGGCAGAGATTTTAAAAAATTGGCAATTTAATAAAAATGATATTTTGATGGTCTTTAGCGTGGGCGGAAAAACAGCGGTGCCAATTGAAATGGCGATGGGCGCTCGCAAATTAGGTATTAAAGTAATTGCAGTTACATCTGTTGCAAGTAATAAGGCTGGCAAGCCATCACATTCATCTGGCACAACACTTTCAGATAATGCAGATTTAGTAATTGATTTGATGGTTCCAGTTGGCGATGCCTTAGTTAAAATTCCAGGTATGCAAACGCCAGTCGGCCCTGGATCAACCATGACAGCTATTGCCGTGGTTAATGAAATTAAAGTGCAGGTAGCAGATAAATTAGTTTCAGCAGGATTTATTCCACAAGTACTAACTAGCGGAGCGGTGGTAGGTGAGGCCGAGAGCAAGAGACTCTTTGATGCCGCCTATGCAGAACACGCTCGGCGCCTCTCATCTCGACTGACCGGATCAAACACTTCACTAGGGGGTGCCAGTTAATCGAGATACTTACCCGCTCGTATAACGAGAAGGTTATGTATCAATTTGATATCAAATAGCAAAACGACTTGTTTTCCTTGGCAGTAGGGTCAAGGATAGAAGTCCAAAGTCGATCGACTATCGGAAGGAATGCAATGAAACTAGGTTCAAAGCGTATTAAAGCTGGCTTAGCAGTTGCTTCATCAATCGCACTTGTAATGGGTGTATCTGTAATTGCTGCTCCAGCAAATGCTGCTGCAACTTACAAAATTGGTGTAAGTAATAGCTGGGCTGGAAACTCATGGCGCGAAACAATGGTTTGCGCAATCAAAGCTGAAGCGACACTTTCAGGCAAGGTTGCTTCTGTAACTGTTCTTTCACGTAACACTGATGCTGCTGGTCAATCAGCTGACATTCGTACATTAAAGACTCAAGGTGTTAACGCAATTATCGTTAACTCAGGTGATCCATCAGCAAACAATGCTGCAATTAAAGAAGCAGTAGATGCTGGTATCAAAGTTATTGCAGTAGATAACGCAATTACTGCTCCAAATACAACTCTTGTAGCTAACGATCAGGTTGAGTACGGTCGCGTAGGTGCCGCAGCTCTTGCTAAGGCAATGAATTACAAGGGAAATGTTCTTTACATGCGCGGTGCTTCAGGTGCTGGCGCAGATACTGATCGCGATACCGGATTCAAGGCTGAAATGAAGAAGTATCCAAAGATCAAGATTGCAAAAGAAGTATTTACTAACTGGGACTGGGCAACTGGCGGAACGCTAGCTAACCAATTACTTGTACCAGGTAAATTCCAAGGCGTATGGACATCAGGTATTGATTACAACATCGTAACCGCGATGACCACCAAGCTAAAGGGTAAGTACATTCCAGTTGTTGGTTCAGATAACAACGAGTTCATGAAACTTACAAAGTCACTAGCACCAAAGGGCTTTGTTGGAATCGTTGTTCCAAACCCAGCAATTGTTGGCGGTGCAGCTCTTAAGGTTGCAGTAGATCTTCTAGATGGCAAAACTGTTGCCTCTAAGAACCTACTAACACCAAAGGCTCTAACCTACAAAGCTAACAAGGCAGAGATTGATGCTCGTATCGTTGCTTCACAAGAGGCGACTTTCTCAGCAACACTTTCACTACCTGGTTACACAACATTCACACCTACACAACTATTCCGTTGCAAGGCTCCACAAGATTCTGATGACGGAGCACGTTCTTAATTTCTAAATTAGAAATTAAGTTGTAGTTGTAAATTTCTTGAGGCTTGGAGAGAAATCTTCAAGCCTCAAGATTTATAATTTGTATCAAGAATGGAAAATCTATGGCCACGAACTCCTTGCTAGAAATTGCTTCGATAGCAAAGTCATATGGCCCTGTTGTTGCGCTGAAAAATGCAAACCTTGAAGTTCAACCTGGCGAGATCCACGCGCTACTCGGTGCTAATGGCGCAGGTAAATCAACCCTAGTAAAAATTTTAACTGGAGTAATTTCCTCCGATAATGGCTCAATTAAATTACACGGCAATGAGATTAAATTTTCATCCCCCGATGATGCTCGAAAAAATGGTGTTGCTCCGGTATTTCAAGACCCTGCTTTGATCCCAGATATTTCCATTCAAAGAAACTTGGCTTTAACAGGAACAAACGAAAAAAGATTTCTTTCAGAACTTTCTGCCATGGGATTGAAAGTTAATCTCAATGAGATTGCCGCCAATATCGAGCTTCCAACACTCCGCATGATCGACTTGGCTCGAGCGCTGACACATGATCCAGAACTCTTAATTTTAGATGAAATTACTGCTGCGCTACCCGTTGATTTAGCAGATAAAGTAATTGAGATTATGAATGTACAAAAGAAAAAAGGTAAATCCGTAATTTTTATTTCACATCGCCTTGCTGAAATTGAAACTATTTGCGATCGGGCAACGGTATTACGTGACGGTATAGATGTAGATACCTTTGTAGCATCCAAAGGAAGTGAAGAGCGGATTGTTGCGGCGATGCTTGGTGAAAAAAATAATGTCTCTGGAGTAAAGCAACGACGTAATTTAAATCCGGATTCCGTACCTACTTTGGTAGAAGTTAAAAATATCTCGGGTGGTAAGAACTTAACTGATGTTTCTTTTGAAATAAAAAAGGGTGAAGTACTAGGAGTTGCTGCGCTAGAAGGCCAGGGACAGGATTTGCTTTTTGAAATATTAGCTGGTGAAGCAAAGCCTGATTCAGGAGAAATTTTTGTAAATGGAAAAAAAGTAAGTTTCAATCATCCAGCAGATGCCATTGAGCTGGGAATTTCACTGGTTCCAGGCGATCGTAAATCAGCATTGATGCCTCAAAGGTCGATTCGAGAAAATCTAGCATTAACAAGATTTCGTGGCATAACAAAATGGGGAAGAATTAAATCCAAGGATGAAGAACGCACCGTGGATAATGCGGTAGCCGCACTACAAATTGATACTCGTGCAAAATCTCAAGTTAAAAGACTCTCAGGTGGAAACCAACAAAAGGTAACTATAGGTCGATGGGTAACAACAGGCTTTGATTTACTTCTTTGTTTTGATCCAACTCGCGGAATTGATGTTGGAACCAAACAACAAATCTATGAATTGATTAGAAGTTTTGCAGCTGAAGGAAAATCTGTTCTTTTATTTACCTCCGAGCTTCGTGAAATTCAAATGTCCTGTGATCGGGCAATTGTGATTTATGAGGGCAAAGTTCAGGCCACACTGCCAATTGAAAAGTGCGATGAAGAGAGTCTTATGAATGCAGCGCATGGGTTAGTGGGTGCCAAGTGAATTTAGTTCAGCTGCGAAGACAAAGTTGGAATATCGGAATTATTGTTTTAGCACTAGTTTTAGGTCTTTGGCGTATTAATCAACTCCCACAATTTGGTGCGTATGAAGCGCGGACTTTCGTACTAGGAATTTTGCCTATCGCTTTACTTTCCATGGGGCAGGCGATCATCATTATTGGTGGCGGTATTAATTTGGCAATCGGGGCAGAAGCTGTGCTCATAAACTGCTTAAGTGCAAAGTACATGTTAGATACATCCTTTACTACCTCAGTCTTACTTGCCATTTTTTTCGTGATGGTTGCTGCAGCCATTGGAGCCTTAACGGGTTGGATAATTTCAACATCTGGAATTGCAGATATTGTTGTTACGCTGGCAACCAGCTTTTTACTGGTGGGTATTGCGATGTTTGTAATGCCTCAACCAGGAGGCGGAGTTAATCAGAAATTTGCTGATTTAATTGCAGGCAAAGATCCAAATTTTATTCCACCTTTGATTTGGTTGATTCTCCCACTGCTAATAATTTGGATTCCGCTTTATCGGAGTCGACTAGGTATTGCAATGTACGCAATTGGCTCAAACAAAGATGCCGCTTTTTTATCTGGCGTAAATGTTAATCTAACTAGAGTAAAACTTTATGCGGTAGGTGGATTTTTTGCTGGATTATCTGGAATTGTATTGACTGGTATCACGCTTAGTTCAAGTCCATTTGCGAATATAAGTAATACGGCAACATTAAACTCTGTGGCAGGCGCAGTTTTGGGTGGAGTTTCTCTAGCAGGTGGAGTTGGTGGACTAGCTGGCCCAGCACTTGCAGCGCTAATTCTTTACTTCATTCCAAATATTTTATTGGCATATGGAATTGATCCGGCCTACAGCCAAATTATCACCGGCGCCTTAACAATTTTGGTTGTTCTCCTAGGTGGACTTCTTCGCAGACGAACAGGAAAGAAATAGATGACCGCTATAAAAAATTATGCAACTGTGAAGGTATCTAAATCCATTTGGGCTCTTTTTGGAATTTTAATTGGATTGTTTTTACTAACTAGCCTGATAGATCATTACTTCTTCTCAATTCCATCGGTAGGCGTAACACTTCAATTAGCAGCCCCACTTGGTTTACTGGCTGCGGGTCAAACTATTTGTATGTTGACTGGAGGTATTGATCTTTCGTTAGCAATGATTGCAACCGGAGCTGCTTTTATATTAAGTGTTAAATCTTCAGGAGGAATTGTTTCTGGATTACTATGGGCAGCACTCTTTTGCATCGTTGTTGGCTCAATTAATGGCTTAGCAGTTGGTCTTCTGGGCATGAATCCATTAATTATGACCTTAGGAATGAATGCGGTTCTAATCGGTGTATTTACAGTTGGTGTTACAACTTTCCTAAAAGGCAGTTCAACAATGCCAGACTCTGTAATCACTGCAAGTACAGCCACATTTTTATTTGATCCGTTATCTTGGCCAGTTGTTATTTGGGCTGTTATTGGTGGTCTCTTCTTATTCATGCTAACCAGAACAGGTCTGGGTAGATTGGTATACGCAATTGGTGATAATGCTCAAGCAGCGCGTCTAGCTGGCGTGAAGGTTTGGCAGGTGCAATGGGCAACCTATGTAATTTGTGCATTGCTAGGTGGTGTTGCTGGAATTTTGATTGGTGGCCAATCAGGTGCAGTAGCAATAAGTCTCGCTAATTCATTTCTACTTCCATCAGTCGCTGCAGTAGTAATCGGCGGAACTTCGATTATGGGTGGAATTGGAAATTACACCGGAACCATTATGGGAACCTTGATTCTTACTGTTCTTTCGTATCTGCTTGCGACAATTAATTCATCAGAAGCAGTAAAGCAAATGATTTACGGTGCCATTGTTCTTGTGCTTGCCTGGACTTACTCCAAAATATCTCAGAATTCATAAAACCATGAAAATAAACTCCGCTGCAGTTATAGGTACCGGATTTATTGGAACTGTTCATGTTGAATCTATCAGGCGAACAGGCGTGAAAGTAAAAGGTGTTTTATCCGGAAGCGCAGAAAGCACAAAACGTGGTGCTGAAAATTTAAAAGTGGAAATTGCATACAGTTCGTTATCAGATATTTGTAATGATAAGGATGTAACTGTTGTACATGTAACTTCTCCAAACTCTCTTCACTACCCACAAGTTAAAGAATTAATGGCTGCAGGTAAACATGTTGTTTGTGAAAAACCTTTAGCACTATCTGCAAGAGAGGGCACCGAATTAGTTGCACTTGCGGAGAAAACAGGATTAGTCAACGCCACCTGCTTTAATACCCGTTTTTATCCAATGGTTCATGAAGCAAAATCATTTGTTAAAGCAGATTTAATTGGAATTCCTAGATACATAAAGGGGCATTACCATCAAGATTGGCTAACGCTAGACACAGATTGGAATTGGCGGCTGGAAGAGGAAAAGGCTGGTGAGTTAAGAGCGGTTGCTGATATTGGATCACATTTAATTGATCAAATTGGTTTTGTTACAGGGCTTGAAGTTTCAGAAGTCATGGCAGATTTACATACATTAGTTAAAACCAGATTAAAGCCAACCGGTCCGGTTCAAACATTTACGATTGATACATCGTCAAAACGAGAGAATGTTTCGATGTCATCAGATGATGCAGCTGGAATTTTAATGAGATTTAGCAATGGAGCCCGCGCAACTATCTCTATTTCACAAATCTCTTCTGGTAGAAAGAATTCAATAAATTGGGAGATTAGCGGACCAAAAGGTTCACTTTCATTTGATGCAGAAAATCCTGAGCAACTTTGGATTGGACATCGAGGCCGGGCGAATGAGGTGCTCCATAAAGATCCAAGCATGCTCTCTGCTGATGCTGCCAAAACCGCCTTCTATCCAGGCGGACATGTGGAGGGTTTCTCTGAAACTTTTCGCGGCTTGTTTGAAAGAGTTTATGCAGATATTGAAAGTGAGAAGCGCACGAATACGTATCCAACATTCGCCGATGGCGTAAGAAGTTTGCAGATCACTGATGCCATTGCCGCAAGCTCTAAGTCTGGATCTTGGACAAAAGTAGTTAAGTAAAAACCAAAGGAGAAAATATGAAGCTCGGACTACTAACAGCACCACTACCTAATGTGCCACTTCTTGAAATTGCAGAGTGGGCTGCTTCGGAAAAGTTTGAGATGTTGGAAGTTTGTTGTTGGCCAAAGAGTTCTGGCGCAAATCGTCGTTACGCCGGAATCACTCACATTGAGGTAGAGGATTTAACAAAAGATCAAGGACAACAAATTGTTGGTCAATTAAAAGAGCGCAAGATAGAGATGTGTGCACTTGGGTACTACCCAAACAATCTACATCCAGATCCTGAGCAACGCAAAGCAGTAAATGATCACACTAAAAAAGTGATTAAAGCTGCAGGTTTAATGGGCGTTCCAGTAGTCAGCACATTTATTGGAGCAGATGCTTCGAAAACACAGGATGAGAATTGGGCAGATGCATTAAAAGTTTGGCCAGATATTGTGAAGTATGCGGCAGATAACAATGTAAAAATTGCGATTGAACATTGCCCCATGATTTTCAGTAAAGATGAGTGGCCAAGTGGGCACAATCTTGCTTACTCACCAAGAATTTGGCGAGAGATGTTTGATAAGTTCGGACCAACTGTTGGTTTAACTTTGGATCCATCTCATTTAATTTGGCAGATGATTGACATGGAGCGCGTAATTCGTGAATTTGGTTCAAGGATTTACCACACACATGTTAAAGATATGGAGATCGATCGTGAAGGTTTATACAACAATGGAATTTTGTCTGCTGGTATAGGTTGGCAACGTCCACGCCTGCCAGGTTATGGCGAGGTTAATTGGGCAAAGTTTGTATCAACACTTTCACAGGTTGGGTATGACGGTGTGCTTTGTGTTGAACATGAGGATCGCAGATATGAAGGTACTGATGAATTAGTAAAGCAGGGCTTTTTGATTGCACGCAATCAAATGGCAGCCCTGCTTCCTATGACTCTCTAACTTTTATTTAATTTAACTTATGAATTTACAGTCGCGACAACGCGATCTGTGAATGCATTTGTTTTTGGATCTTTCAGGATCAACTTAACGCGACCATCTGGCAAGGTCTCTTGCTTGATGATTACCTGGCCTTCAAACATCTGAGGTTTGTTCTCGATCCTAGGAGTCTTTCCGCCACGCCAATCTAGATCTACCGGTACCCAGCCATGTTTTTCTACAGACTTAAAGCAGGCATCCATAATGGCATTTACTACATAGCCATCATAGAAACTCTCCATTGGATCACTCTTATTTTCCATGGAGTTAAACATGTCAGTAAACATATCTACATAACCAAGTTCGGCGACCTCATCGCCAACTGGGAATAACCAACCAGTTGATGACTCAGATTTTTCTGCGATATACGAGTTCCCTTCTGCTGCGGTAAACATTTCAAAACCGGTACGTAGGAAGTGGTTCATCCAGATAGTTCCATGAGTTCCAGCAACCTCGTCGCGAAGATCCATACCACCACGGAAAGTCCATGAAACTTCAAATTGTCCGATCGCGCCTGATTCAAATTTGATTAATGCAATTGCATTATCTTCGGCATTGATTGGGTGGACCAAAGTATCTTTCCAGCAAAGAACTTCAACTGGACGATTTCCTTTTCCTACAAAGTTACGAATGATTTCAATGCAGTGGCAACCAAGATCGATGATGCAACCGCCACCTGCTTGTTTGTCATCCCAGAACCAAGCACTGTGTGGGCCAGGGTGAGTTTCACGAGAACGCACCCAGAGCACATCGCCAACAGCACCACTTTGCACCGACTTAACTGCTTTCAAGGTTTTTGGTGTGTAGCAAAGATCTTCTAAGTAACCAGCAAATACGCCAGCTTTTTCAACTGTATCTAAAATTCTTTTTGCTTCTGCGGCATTACGTGCCAATGGCTTAGTACAAAGAATCGCTTTTCCAGCTTTTGCAGCAAGTGTAATTGCCTCCTCATGCATATGGTTTGGAAGTGCAACAATTACAACATCTGTATCTGGATGATTAATTGCATCTTCCAAGCTTGTAGTTGAGTGGGGGATATTCCAACGCTTAGCAAAAGTTTCACCGCGTTCAGTTGAGCGTGAATAAACAACTGATACTGAATCTCGATTTCGTTGTCCATGTAATGTCATTGTGTAGAAGTCGGCAATTAATCCTGTGCCGAGCATCGTGATGCGGTGTGATTGCACGTTTCCTCCTGATTGAGTCGGTTGAAAGTAGTATAGACATTTAGAGTATGCTCTGAAAAGGGGGAAGCAAATGAAAACTCGCTCAATTGGTCATTATGACTTAATTGTTATGGGCGCAGGCTCTGCCGGAGCATCCGCTGCAATCGCTGCTGCCAGAAGCGGATGCAATGTTTTAGTCATTGATCGCCTGCCATTTATTGGTGGCACCAGTACTGGAGTTCTCGATACTTTCTATGGATTTTATACACCGGGTGAAAAAGCTAAAAAAATTGTTGGTGGAATTCCAGATGATGTAGTTGCTGGATTATCAAAATTTGGTTCTATGATCGAACGTCCAAATACTTATGGTGCAGGTACTGGCATTACATATAACCCCGAACACTTAAAGGTTGTCTGGGAATCTCTGTTACAAAAATCCGGTGCAAAGATTTTGTTACACGCCTTGCTTCAGGAGGTAAAGGTTTCGGATGGTCGAGTCTCAGAGTTGCTACTTGCAACAAGAGCAGGACTTTGTACTGTTACAGGCGATTACTTTATTGATGCAACAGGAGATGCTGATCTTTCGAATTATGCGGGTTTTGGATATGAAAAGGCTGGAGATATTGCGCCGGCACAAACGTTAACCACAACATTCAAAATGGTAAATGTTGATATGAAGGAAAGAAAGAGTATAAATAAAGATAAATTACATGAATTGATGCGGGAGGCAACTGAGCAAGGTTATGCACTTCCACGCAGAGAGGGTTCAGATCACATAACACCAGTGCCAAATACCACTGCCACTGTCATGACTAGATTAGATTCGATTCGAAAAGATAAAGATGGCAATACTGAATCAGTGCTGGACGATCCGTTTTTCTTATCTGAGTCAGAGATTGCCGGACGGGTACAGGCTGCCGAGTATGCGCGATTTTTAGTAGACAAAGTTCCTGGGTATCAAAACTCTTCGATTTATGGATTCTCTACGATGATTGGAATTCGAGAAACTAGAAGAGTTTATGGTGATTACAGAGTAGAAAAAGATGATGTGTTAAGTGCTAAACAATTTGATGATCAGGTTGCTTTATGCGGTGCACCAATTGAGGATCACCACAGTGGGGATGGAACAAATTGGGTGTATTTGCCAGAAGGTTCTGCAGTTGGAATTCCGCTTAGATCCTTAATCATTAAAGACAGCGTAAACACCATGGTTATTGGAAGATGCTTCTCTGCATCTCACGATGCCCACGCCAGCATTAGATCAATGGGGCAATGCATGGCAATGGGAGTTGCCGCAGGAATTGCATCATCAATTGCTTTGAAAAAGAAAAGCGAGATTAGAAATATTGATTTTTCAACAGTTAGAAGAGATCTAATTTCAACGGGTGCGGTACTAGAAGTTCCAAAATAATGTCAGGATTTATTCGGACTGTCTTGGGTGATATTTCACCTGATCAATTGGGTGTTACTTATATGCATGAGCACCTTATTATTGATTCACCAATTGTTGCTAAAAATTTTGAGTTCATTCATTTAACTAAAGAATCCGATGCAATTTCTGAAATTAATTTCTGTAAAAAAGTAGGAGTAGGTGCAATGGTGGATTGCATGCCACTAGGTTCAGGAAGGGATGCCAGGAAATTGGTAAGAATCGCTGAGTCCACCGGAATGAACATCATCTCGACTACTGGATTACATCATGATCGCTACTATGACGAAGATGACGCTTTAGAAAAATCGTCAGCTGAACAGTTAGCTGAATTGTTTCTCAAAGATATAAATGACGGCATGGATGGAACTGACGCTAAATCTGGATTGATAAAAGTCGTCACATCTGGTCCCAAAATTAAAGACCGTGAGCGAAAGCTATTTGAGGCAGCGGCGATTGCGCATTCAGAAAGTGGCGCACCGATTATTTCTCATTGTGAACATGGAACTGGTGCAATCGAACAACTTGATCTCTTTGTCGAATTCAAAATTCCGTTGAACCGAGTAACTCTTTCACATACAGATAAAGAAGCTGATCTTGGATACCACCATGAAATATTAAGTAGCGGAGTTAATGTCGAATATGATCAATCATTGCGACAGGCAAATGATTTGAAAGCACCGAGCGCACAGTTAACTGCAGCCATGGTCGGTGCGGGATTTATTAATCAGATAATGATGGGTACTGATGGTGCTCGAAGGAGTTTATGGACAACACTTGGAGGTTCTCCTGGACTTGCATATTTGTATAGTGGTTGGAGCAAGCGATTAATCGAAGCCGGATTAAATGAAGAGAACTTAATACAAATATTTGTTACTAATCCATCCAAAACTCTAAAATTTCAATAATCTGAGTTGATACCGTTGATCTATGAAGATTACTGGCAAATTTAAAAACTTTCAGGAGTTCAAGGGTTTTCCACTAGATTTCAGTTTGGATAAGCGCAATAAGTTTTTATCTTCTAAACCAAATCTTTTTACCTCAAACTTTCAATTCCCAATGATGGTTCTAAAAGAAAGTGCCTTAAAAAATAATATTTCAGTTATGGCGCAATACTGTCGCTCGGAAGGTGCTGAATTAGCTCCCCATGTTAAAACCACAATGTCGCCGCAAATTGCCCAGATGCAGGTTGATGCAGGTGCCTGGGCGCTAACAATTGCAAACTTCTGGCAGGCAGAAATATTTAGAAATTTTGGTTTTAAGAAATTAATTATTGCTAATGAGGTTCTTGAAAAATCTGCAATTGCCCAGATAGCAAAGTTAAATGCCAAGGGAAAAGCCGAGATTATCTTTTATGTAGATTCACTTATCGGTTTACAAATAGTAAAAGAGGCAACCCCTAAAAATGGCAAAGTAAATCTCTTCATTGAGATTGGTACCGACCATGGTCGAGGTGGAGTTAGAGAGCTATCGTTAGTTAAAGAGATTGCCCAAGAGATTAAGAAAGATTCCCGATTACATCTTCGAGGAGTTACCGGCTTTGAAGGAGCGGTACCAACAGCCGCAAGAAATCAAGAGGGCGAATCAGCAGTGCACGCTTTCTGCCAGAAGATAGTTGCTGCTGGTGAGATTGCATATGAGTTTAAATCAGATGAGAAATTTATTGTCAGCGCTGGTGGCAGTGCATTTTTTGAAATTGTGGCGGAGGAGTTAAATAAATTCTCTAAGCCTAAGATTTTGTTGCTGCGCAGTGGTGGGTATGTAACCCATGACCATATTTACTATGAAGAGATCTATCCCTTTAAAAATACTGGAAAACCATTATTGCCAGCGATTGAACTTTGGAGCCAAGTAATAAGTAATCCAGAAGATGGATTTGGCGTTTTAAATTTAGGAAAGCGTGATGTTGGTTGTGACATTCATAATCCAATCCCATTTGCAAAGTTTGCCGGTAAGGTTGAAAAATTCACCGGCCAAATTAAAAAGCTAAATGATCAGCATGGTTTTATGCGCAGTGAAGACAAATTCACAGTTTCAGAGTTGATAGGTCTTGGAATTTGCCACCCATGCACAACCTTTGATAAATGGAAATTGATCCCATTGGTCAATGATCAATATGAAGTTGTAGATTTACTTCATACATATTTTTAATCCCATAGCCTAAGGAGAAACCATGAAGGTCGAACATATCCAAGCAAAAGATGCACCAGCACCAGGAGGTTCATACTCACACGGCGTTGTAGCAAATGGTTTTCTTTACACATGTGGAATGGGTCCAGCAGATCCGGCAACTGGAAAAATAGTTGATGGTGGAGTTGCTGAACAAACTCGCCAAACTTTAAAAAACCTACAAAAGATTCTTGATGTAAAGGGTGCAAAGTTCGAGGATGTTGTAAAGGTAACTGCGCATCTGCAAGATGTGAACCGAGATTTCAAAGCTTACGATGAGGTATATCGTGAATTTTTTAAAGCTCCATTTCCCGTTCGAACAACAGTTGGTTCAGATTTAATCAATATTTTGGTTGAAATTGATCTAGTTGTTGCCTTATAGCTATGAAAACTGTGCAATGAACTTAAAGTTTTAACCTGGATACAGAAAGCGATTGCTTAATTAAATAAAGACAGCAATCACCACATTTGTCACAGCAAGTAAAGTCATTGCGCCCCAGATTTTTGTTGATAACTCTGACTTTTTAATATTCATGTATCCAAGGGTCAGAATTACTGCAACTACCGTTGATTTAATTGCAATCTTCACATGATCTAATAATTCAACTGTTGCATCATCTGCATGCATCGCTTGGTTTAATCCAACCATTGCGATACCGGCGATAATCATTAACCAGGCGCTGTGCAGAACAAGAGGTTGTAGTTTTTTAGGCTTATTGGGAATTTGCGCAAGCAAGCCGCCTAGCAATCCAGCTAGACCAATAAAGTGAAGGACAAGAAAGATTTTGTATGTGGTTTCCATAATTAAATTCTACATTCTTAAGGCGATACAGTTGGGAAGTGATTGAGACTAATCGTTTGATTTTGCGCCCATTTAAGTTAAGTGATCACGCCGATATGTTGGAGTATCAATCTGATCCAGATGTAGTTCGATATGTTCCATGGCCAGTTCGCACACCGGAGCAGGTACAAGAGGCGCTGGAGAAAGGATTGAGTTGTACCAAGATTGAAAAGCAGGGCGATTCAGTGCTTTTATCAATTGAATTAAAAGAGAACAAAAAGGTAATTGGCCAAACTAATTTAAATTATCTCTCAGAAAAAAATAAGTATGCAGAGTTTGGTTATGTGATAAATCCTAAATACTCCGGAAAAGGGTATGTGACAGAGGCAGCAAAGGCCCTGCTTACTTGGGCATTTGAAAATAATGATCTACATAGAATTGCAGCAGTAATGGATCAGCGAAATCCAAAATCTAGAGCGGTATGTGAAAGATTAGGTTTGCGCCTTGAAGCTTCTCATAAAGAGGATGATTTCTTTAAAGGAGAGTGGACCGATACCTGGATCTTCGCAATTCTCAAACGTGAGTGGCAATCTTTAAGTTAGGCTAGCGTCATGTCTAAAGTATTAGCATCGCTACCAGTTGGTGAAAAGGTTGGCATCGCATTTAGCGGTGGCCTAGATACATCTGTTGCAGTTGCTTGGATGAAAGAAAAAGGCGCAACACCTTGCACATACACCGCAGATCTTGGTCAATATGATGAAACAAATATTGAAGGTGTACCTGATCGCGCAAAAGAGTATGGCGCAGAGATTGCTCGATTAGTAGATTGCAAGAGTGCGCTAGTTGAAGAGGGACTAGCCGCAATTGCCTGCGGTGCTTTTCATATTAAAAGCGGTGGCAAACAATATTTCAACACCACTCCTCTTGGACGAGCTGTTACTGGAACATTGTTAGTTCGTGCAATGTTAAAAGATAATGTTTCAATTTGGGGTGATGGTTCAACCTACAAAGGCAATGACATTGAACGTTTTTATCGTTACGGCTTATTGGCAAACCCAAATCTAAAGATTTATAAACCATGGCTTGATTCAGATTTTGTTGCCGAACTTGGTGGCCGTAAAGAAATGTCAG
>JACCDW011533463.1_pt1 | contig 19428 bp, 13 predicted proteins | sample 7449781 | NCBI WGS metagenome assembly JACCDW01 (sample SAMN15323449, study PRJNA562643) | freshwater metagenome | isolation source: river surface water | place: USA:Blue River Watershed | collected 2017-08-18
GCAGCCAGGATAAACAGTATAGAGAAGGTGGAGTACCTTTTGTCAAAAGGGGCAGATCCCAATTTTAAGGCGAGCTCCGGCAATAGCATTCTTGATATGATACTATCAAAGAAAGTCCGAAATAAAACGGCACGCGCCCGAATTATTGAAATGCTTATTGAGGGTGGTATAGATACAAACTATTATAATGATGAGTCACCTGTCCTTTTAGCACTCCGTCAGAATGATCGTGATGCACTCTTCGTTTTGTACAAACACGGTGTGGATTTTGGCAAGATTGCAAGTGAAGAGGTATACAATGAGGAGGAAGTGTCCAAATTACATCAAATTGTCGCATTGTTTGAGTTGTCCAAAAAGAATGTCAATGATCCTCTGGTGGATACGCTGCCCATGAATGTAATTCGTAAAATCCAAGGATATCTTGGAGGAGGCACAAGACGTCGCATACGTCGCACGCTTAAGCGCACGCATAACCGCAGAGGCATACAGCGTCGCCGTCGTTAAAAACAAAAGGCATTTGGACTCCCAACCCAAGATCCAATATTCATTTTTCGGAATCGGATTTACTTGTTTGAGGTGCTTGCGCTTGCGCTAGCGCCCCTTCCAAGCGCATTTTACGCTGTCGCAAGGAACGCATGGCCAACATATGACCTGCATTGGATTGACTGTAGGAAGTAGTGGACAATTCGTACAATTCCGACATTGTAGCCGCCAATTGTGCCTTTATTTGAGTTACGTGATCCATGTTGGAAATTATGAAGGGTCTAGTACATTGGAGGGGTCACTTTTTAACCCCTCCAATGTAGAATGGCAGCCGTCCCAACACGTGAACAGGTTGCCGAGCAATTTGCCCAAGTGGCCCGCATTGTGGATGCGACAGTAGGAGCGCCTACAATTGTCAATCCGGAATCGCGATTTGTGGTGGTTACATATTGGTGGGGCCGCGGTCGTCAGAATTTCAATACAGCCCGGCCTTGCGGGGAATTCCATGAGTCCCTCCTCATGAAACCCATTCATATGCTGACACCGGCCACTGCAGTTCCCCATAAATTCCGTTCTGCTATTTCCGGAAATGCGCATTTTAACGCGTTTTTGGAAAAGAAGATTGGTGATCATTTGGGAATGGTGGCGGCACATGTGCGACTAAATAAACCCCTATCTCCCATACATCGCGACTTTAGTGCCAAAGCACTCAAACAGATCCTAAAACGTATTATCTTGCGATACGTTGAGGCTGTATTACCCCTTGTACAAGAATACCAACGCTTATTTGTGGAACGCGCGGATTTGGAAGATTCATTTCAACGCCGTGTGAAGGCCGGACTTACAAGTCCGGCTCAGTTGGAAACCATTCGTGCACGTCTTGATGAGTTGAAGGCTGCGAAAGAGGACTATATGCGCCAAATCAAGGGGCGCATGGGACCCTTCAAGTCGGCAATGGACCGCACCCTTCGTTACCAGGACCCCCTCACATACGATGGAATGATTGCCGAATGGGAGGCAACATGTGCCAGGGCCCGTTGTAATTACATGGCCATTGAATATCCAGAGTTCGCCGCCCCTGGGGGATACCAGCTGGCCATTAACGCCAAGCCCCGTTTCATTAAGAAGGCGCTGGAGCTTTGTGGTAGCGACGGTAGCAACCGTGGCGTTCTGTACATTGACGGTGATATGACTGTGAATAAATACCCTGCGATTTTTGATATGCCGGATGTTGATTTAATGGCCCGTGGATGGAATGTGGACCCCCGCTCTTCCTACAAGTTCCGAGAGTCCATTCTTATTGATCCCTATACATTTGAGACTTCGGGTGGTATAATGTTTTACGGAAACACGCCCGAGGCCGCTCTGCTTCTGGAGAAATGGATTGAGGTGAGCGAGCAGTACTCCCAGTGGGGCAAGGCGGATGACCGCATTCTGTCACTCGTCTTCAATACCTACAAACTCTTGTTGCCCCTCAAGGTAATTCAGCTGCCGGTGGAATATCTGTGGCTCACACTTGACTTTAATGATAACTTGGAGGATATTATGGACTCTAACGCCATTTACATTGAACACCCTGAATGCCTGACCTCCGAGGAAACGGCTGCGGGTCAGGGCGCCTCCTCCTCGCGTACACCCAAATTTTACGAGGTTATTGAGGATTCTTACCCTCGCAGTGAGTATTTGCATGAGTCCGTTCTCTTTCCCACCCAGGAGTTGACATCCGCCTTCCGCCCCTACCTTGACTACCTACATGGCGCCCGCTACTTTCCCAATGTGGAGGATGAGACCCTTGTAGGAGAACAACCCTTTTATGTCGTTCCATTTGAGGAGGGTTTGGGACCCTTTCAGGCGGTCGCGGATGCCAATGCAGCCGCTGTTGCCGCTCTACCGACACTTACGGGAACGAACGCGGGAGGAATGTTGGAAATTCGGGAAAACGATGGTACCACCGTACCCCGTATTCTCCAGGCATTGGCCGCGGGCGTTCATGTGAAGTACTTGCCCCCCACTGCTTCCACGGAGTATTTGGAATCCCTGGAAACCACTTTGGCGCGTTTTCCACGTATTGAGTTTGCATTCGTAAACGCATCTACAAAAATGCAGCGCAATATGTTCTTTAATTCCGTATTCAATGTTGCGGAACCGGCGTTTTTCCGTGCGGGATGCCCCCATCTCCAACAACTCCTCATGGCGTGCTCAACTCTTGATGAATTGAGTGCCTTCTTCCGCAATGCCTACCAATTCCTATCGCGCATTCGCACCCATTACCTGAAAAAGTACCGGCGTGCGGCTACTGCTGCCGCAACCGCTACCGCGAGGGTGGGAGGAGGAGAGGGTAATATGTTGGATTCTGAGGATGCCATGGAGTTCCTGTACGGGGCCAAGGCCCTCACCGGTGGTAAGCGTCGCGGCGGTAGACGTGTTTGTACACGCCGGCGTAAACGCGCGAATCGTCGCACACGTCGTCGCTAAGTCTTGTCAAAAAAGTACCGTTTAATGATGCACCCATTTTATGTGTGTATCATTGAATGAGTGAAGAATAGGCCCTTTACAGCATCATGAGAGCCTTACCATAGATATTATCACCCTTGATTTCGCCACCCTCTTCGTAGCCACTGAATTCGTTACCCTTAGGAGTTGTGTAGAACATGATCTGTCCACCGGCCGCTCTCACGGCATCCAGGGCCGTTCGGAAACGTCCGTCGGCCTCATAGCGCTGTTTTACATAGGCCTGAACAATCTCGGCGAGTCCCTTTTCCCATTTTTTGGGATCCAGTTTGGCACCCGCCTTCTTCATTTCCGTACCGCGCATCATCTTGCGTACCTCATCACCTTCGTCTTCCTGGAGCGACCATTCCTTGGTATCCGTAATTTTCTTCATTTCGGCCCTCTGTAGGGCGTATTTCTGATGTATTTCACCATCAACGCCGAATAGCTTGGGACCGAGTTCCGGTTTATTGGAGGCGATTTGGAATTTCGCGGATGCAAAGGCCGCCTCCAGGGACGGATATTCCACAGAGGCATCTGTCAGATCCTTGAGGGGAAACTGGGCATATGTGCCTAGCCAGCGACGCCAGCCCTTGTCGCCTATTTCCAGGTCATCCTTGAGCTCCCCCTTTTGCCAGATCTTATAAATTCCGCGCTTTTTGTTGGGGGACTTCTTTACCTCTTTTACTTCCTGTGCTGCCTCTTCCTCCTCCACTTCCTCCTCCGCTTCCAACACGGGTGCTTTCTCCACCTCCTGTTCTTCCGCCGCCTTCTCAAAGACCTCCTCCAAATCCGCCGGCACCTCCTCCACTTCCAACACGGGTCCACCCAAATCCGGCAAGGTATCCTCCTCCTGAATTGCCTCAGGAGCCGGTGCATCGCCGGTGGGACCTACTGGTCCCATGGCCTCCTCGCGCTCCTCGCGCGTGAGAGAAGAGGCGACACCTGGAGCACTGTAGGGAATTTCGGCACCCGTAGAACGCCGTTTCAGAATAAACCAGCGATTGGGGAAGGAGAATTGTTTGAGTGTGGGGGACATGGGAAATACACGACCCGCCTTGGCCGCCATTTCGTAACTCTCGTCAAACGTATTGGTGGAGTGTTGGAGACCCAGGTCCGCCAGTTCCTCCGCATTCAGCAATTCAAAGCCTATTGCTTCAAAACGTTCTTTCAGGTAGGGCCAGGATACAAGATACTCGGTATAGCTCTCGCCAATTGAAATGAAGTTGACGGTAATCGCCTTACCGAGACTGGCATCCGTGGGGGGCAGTACATCCTCCTCATACTGTTTGGTGATACTCCACACTTCTACACCTCCCTCCACGCCCCTCTTTGTGCCTCCGAATGGCAGGTCCGCCAGGAGTGTCGCCACCTTATCACCGTCAAAGCAGCAGCCCACAAAGAGTCCACCTACGCGGCAAGTTTCCGAAATATTCCGGAGCCAACCGTCCAATGTGGGTTTATCCTTGAAGAAGTAATGTAGCGAGAACATACAGGCCACGACATCAAATCCGTCCTTCGCCTTGCCCTTGAAAAGGGCGGCATAGGGAGGTGTGTCGGCCTCCTCGTTACCCCATAGGGTGCGCAGGATGGCACGATCCATGGGTGATTGACCGGCACCGCCATCCGAAAGACGCTGGGATGCATCGGCCTGCACAAAGAGCATGGAGGGGAGCTTTCCATCCAGGCGCACCGTCTGGTCCAGGAACCGGCGGTAAGCACCATCCCGCGGATCCGTGAAGTTGCGTTCCGCAAGGTCAGTGCCGAGCACCCACTCGGCCTTCCCGCGAATCCATTTATGAATATCTCCCGCCATTCCGCAGGTCATATCATACAGGGCCACACCGGGTTTCATGGCGTGTCCTAGGAGAATCTCCTCCTTCACATAACGGTTGTGGAATTCACGGAGGCCACGAATCCGGTGGAGATCACGGGCGGGGACCTTGCGCTGGTAATAGGCCGCGGCCTTCACGGCCGTTGAACCATCCTCTGCAATACCCTCCTCCAGGGCACCTGTGCGAATCATATGCTCCGTGATGGGCTGATGAATGGAGGTCCAGATGGAATTGGCCACCCAATCCGCGTTCATTGTGCGGCCCATTTGTCCCCGCTGGAATCGCTCGGTCTTATCCCAGCGAACGCGCATAGGTTCCCACCGCCATCCCGCGGCTTTCTCGGGATGATAGGCCATTTCCACAATGGCCCGCGACTCAATGGGGTCACCCGTGCGTGTGCAACGCATCGTCTCATTCATGGCCGCCAAGTCCTTCGCGGCGGCCGTGGCACCCGCCACATCGGTAGCACCCGCATTGAGGGCAATGTAACAGACGGAGGCCATGGGATCCGCGGGCTGGGGCACGAATTCTACGGGCCGGTACTCACCCGCCTCCAAAGACGCGGGTAGCGGCTTTCGCTGAAGAATTGTATCGCGGGGATTGGCGAGTGCCGGATCCGTGTTGGAACCCACGAAGAGTCGTAGGGTCTTGTAGCGCACGACCTCATTGGTATCCTCATTCACCTTGATTCCAACAGTCTCCTCTCCATCCTCCCCCTTTTCCACCATGACCAGGAAATCAATGGAATTCTCGGCGGCGGGTTTCCACTTGAGCTGTGCGGGCCAACTGGAGGTGTTTTTGGGAAGGGTGGCGGCATTGGGTGTAAAGATGAGACCGTCGCTGTGGTAGGGGGGGTCCGCGGCAAGTCGGTCCAGAATCCCCGCCGCCTCCGTGAATATACCCCCCGTCGCCCCCAGTGACGCGGGAGTGTGAAACGATTTCATGTGTACCGAGAACGCCGCGGATTTCGGGGCAGTGCCCACACGTTCCGCATTGGCGAGGACTCCCGTGGCGGCCGTGAGGGCTGCATGGCGAGAGGCCTTTTCTCTGTCCTCTCCCATTTCACCCGCACCACGCACAATAAAGGGGAGACGCGTCATATCGGCACCCCCAATACCATTAAATATATCAAATGCATAGTAGCGACTCACCGGGTTACCCCCGTAATCACGACGCACCCATTCACCGTCCAACACGGTTCCCGCCCATTGCGCGGCGGCCTCCTTACCGAGACGAATATCCGTTCCATAGACGGACATGTTGGTATCTACGAGATGCACGGTGCCCGTCTTCATGACCACGAGGAGACAACGCTGGCCATCGGCCTTATCCGTAACATTGTAGTCGGTGAGACGGATGTTGGGAACGTCGGAACCCTCTGCATCGGGCATGATATTGGCGCGCTCAAGTGTTGCGGGCTGGGGACCGGGAAATACACCGACTTTTGCACCCGTCAGGGCCGCCACGAATTCCAACACATTCCGCTTAGTCACCTCGCGTGTCAGGACAAACGCATTTTGGATACCACGTAAGACCGTGGCGACTCCAACGAGGAGGGATTTGAAGGTGGCACCCTTGAGTGCCTCCACCTCCGCCTCGTATTGAATGGGTTGTTTGACTATTTCCGCACCGGTAAATGTGGTCGCGGGAATGAAATCGCCGCGGGGGGACTTCTTGCTCTGTCGCACAAGTGAGAGATCAAAGACGAGACCCTTGTGTTGTAGGGAACTGAAGGAATAGCGTTTGATGAGACGGAAGGATTTGGGAATCGTGGCCCAACGGGACAAGACATCACGCACACGCACATCGTCCATGGCAAGGGGTAACTCACGGCGCAACTTCACGCGCACGCCGTACTCTTTCCAATCAACCTCAGTGCGGGGACCCTCCGCACCGGTGTGCTTCTTCCCCTTGAGGACAACGTGAAAGGGCTTGCCGAGGAGTACATTATCCTCACAGAATTGCTGGATAATACCCTCATCCACCAGGGTAAACCGGAGTCCACCGGCGACCATGATATTGAGCTTGGTGGGCTGGGCCTCCTCCTGCAGACCGAGGGACCGCAGGTGCTGGACAACCTGAAGCCATTTCGTCAAATCCAGGGTTTTAAAGGTCGCCTCCAACTCCACATCGGTTCCGTACTCCCATGTTTGAAACAGGGTTTCGGCGGCCGACACGTCATTGGGATGTAACTCCAGGGACATCTTTCTCTACTTGGGGTGTTGTACCGGCCTTTATCCCCTGCACCGCCTTGTCTCAACTTTGAACAACATTAAAAAATAGCTTGCCAGGGGGCGAGTTACACCTGGAATCGCATGCGCATACGGTGCGATGCAAGGACGCGCACTTTATCCACCTTTTTACCGGCGGGTTCCGCAATTCCCAGTTTTTCGGCGACACTATTGAGTTCATCAATCGTGAGTTTTTCTAGGGCGTTCTCTACGGAAAGGGGCGCCTTGAGGGCGTAGGCGGATTGTAGGATATCGCGGTGTGGGACGGGGACTCCCTGGGCATTCACATGGAATATAGTGGGATTGGATGCCGCCTGGTCGGCGGCGGGCCAAATACCCACGACCTTTTCGGCATCCCTCCATACCGCCAGGCGAATACCCTTTGCAATACAAATGAAATCCAGGATTGCCGAAGCCTCCTTATCGCCCCAGATTTTGGACCAGTCAAATGCGTCCTTTGGCTGAATACGACTTCCAACAGCCGCCCTGGGCATCATGAATGCCTCCAGTTTCGTTTTAACCCAGCCCCGTGAACGGCCCGATTCCTCTTTATAGAGTTTCCCAATAAGCCCTTCAATGCGTCGGGCCTCTTCGGCCTCAATACTTTGTTTGGCCGTATGATTGGCAATCGCATACATGGCATCGCGGGCCTCCAATGCAATACACAACGGATCCACGGGCCTGCCACGCGGTTCGCGCGGAGGTGAAGGAAGGGGGGAAGGAGATGTTGGTGGTTGGGGAACGGATGTAGGCACGGGGGGAACGGATGTGGGGAGTTGGGGCATGGGTGCAATACGTGGTTGCGGCACCGGTTCCAACGCTTCCTCGGAACGTGATGGTGATACCGTGCGAATTGTAGGGCGTTTCGGAATTACCACGGCTTCAATGGGTATTGTTGGGAGTTTGAAACTCTCCACAATAGCAGCGGGACGCAAACGGTATGCGGCGACTTGTAGGGATGCCAGAGGATTCTGCTGAATTGCAGCACGAATAGATTGGAATGCGAGAACCATATTGGGTGAATGATAAATGAGTGTTGGAAGTTTAGGTGTCCGTGCCGGGTTGAACTAAGAGGGTGCTGAGAAGGATATCACGGTCCTGCAAATTTTTCCGATTGCACTGGGTAAATACCAAAAACCGTTCCAAATCATCAAATGTCTTCTGTGAAATAACCGTCAAGTTCAAAAATATTCCATTGTGATTTTCGGAATACGGTGCCTCGTGTTTTTGAAGCAGGCGTACAATTTCCATATACTCATCCGCCGTTAATCCCTTCAAACTATCCAAAAAATGCTTACGACGAGCGTATTCCTCGGCGGATAGTTTAGGGGTCGCATCGCCTCCGGGTGTAGCTGTATTCATTTTATATTTTCCGCGGGCTTATTCGTCGCGATTTAAACGCCCCACAGCCATAATGAATTCGTCGTTTGTCTGGAAACGACTGCGATCCAATACAACATCCACTATATCGCCCGGCTTAATTGCATCAAATGCCTCACTACCGATATGTAGATCGCGGGGAAGTAGAATGCGCACGGCGTCCTCAAATATGGCGTAGGCACCCATGGGATTCACTTTGAGTACATTGGCGCGCATAACGGCACCCACGGAAGGATACAGGACGTCGCAGGCCACCTTACAATCAAACAGTAAATTTCCCGTGAATCGCCCATTTTCGGCGGCACCCATGCTGCGTGCCAGGAGTTTCAGAGAACCGGGTTTTACAAAGCCGTTCGCATTACAGCGTCCCTCAAACTTCTCGCGCAACTTGGTTTCCAACATGGATTTAATGGAGTCCGTAGATGTTATAATGTTCATTTCTGCAGGAGAGAGTGCCACTCGCTCGTCCAGATACATAGTTTGAAATAGGGCCATTCTTCTATGTTTCTCGGTATATTCCATTTAGCCCGTCCTCAACTTTTGTCTTACATGGATTGCGCGGTTTCCAACATGGATAAAAACCACCGCTTGCCCCCAATACGATTCTCATTCATCCAGCGTAGTAAAAACTCCATGTAGGGACAAATCTGTTTTTGCGTAAGGTCGTAGATGTGTAGAATTTCACCCGATTTGGCGCGCTCCTTTATTGTCTGGGCAGACGGTTGTGTGGCAACGGCGTCATCCAACATGAGTGCGTGAATGGGGTGGTCCTCATCCACATGTTGGCGAATGATGTTTTGGATAATGGATACGCGTTCACGGGGTGTATTCAAGTTACTCGTGTTGAAACATTGGGCTCCCTTCCAGCTTCCATCGGCCTTATTAATTGTCTTAAAAAGTGCCGTCTGTTCCTTGGGATCCAATGTGAGAAATCCAAAGACAGGGCCGGTATCCTTATCCTTGTGAAGGGGTGGGCCGGTGAGCGCATGGACATCCTCCATTAAGTTGGAGGGACAGAGGGAGGTCTCGGCGTCGCCGTCAAAAAAGCAATATGTCAGTACCTTTGCCTTGGCCTTTGGTGTCGTATTCACGACCTGGTAACCGCTGAAATCGCCGCGGAAATACTCGGCGGGCTTGAAGGCCTTCACAAGATCGCCGCGCACTCCCTCGGTTCCATGGGTTACCCAGTGACGCAGAACTGCAGCCCGCTGTTCCAGGGTCCATTCGTGATCTATCCACCACTTACGGGCTACGGCCTGAACACCCTCCAACGTCCTAAACCGATAGTATACCATGCGCCAACCTTCGTAAAAGGGTCCACTGGGAAGACCCGCCGGAGGTTGAAGGGGCATAGTGAGATTTGTTGGGAATAGTTTTTCGGTCAGGTGTGTCTCCCATTCACGTAGGGTTCCCATGGCCAATCCGTATAAATCGGAGTCATCCCGCATTCCCAACACGGTCTCTTCCTCCTCCTTCACCTCATCCACGACGGGCTTTTCCGTGGCAAGAATGGCACCACGGGGGAGGTCCATGAATCGCGGGAGACGTCCAAATGCGCGCCCAAATCGCATGGCGAGGGGAATGGATGTATCGGTTACACCGAGGGGCTGAAATACTACGTATCCGTGTTGGAGATGGAGAGTTCCGCGCACACCGTCCTCGCGCTCAATGACAAAACGGGGATTATCCAGGAAACTACGAATCCCCACAATCGCCACATCCCACGGCATATCCGCATAAATGAGACGGAGATCGGCGATGGAGAGGGCGACTTCGGTACGATACCGGCGGCGAAGAACCGCCTCTTTTTGTTGGAATTTGCGTCGGGCATCCTCCACGCGATAGGACGCCGTGTCAGGGGCGGCGGTCTCACCCGTTTCTTTCGCGGCACACAGGTACTCGCAGGATTCCTGAAAGTCGCATATACTCGTGTAGGGTTGGTCGTGGGGATTGTAATTGGGGATTGGACGACCGCGTGCGTCTATCACGCGCCTGCGGGGCAATCCCTTAAGGACAATGGCCTGCCGATTCATGAGGCAATCCCAGGCGGCGATTTTAATGATGCGCTGAACCTGGCCGATGGGTATGGATTTCTTGGCGGCGAGACGATAGGCGTAGAGGTCGGCGGTCTCATATTCAGGAATGGAGACGGCGTGTAGGTAGATGAGGCAGTTTTGCTCTTCCTTGGGGAGGGCCACATGACTGCAGTAGCGGACGGCGCGACCGATGACCTGTTCAATCCGATTCAAATGATACCATCCGTCCATAATGTGATTTTCGCGAATACACTTGAGATCCAGACCCTCCGATGTAATCTGGGAACCGAGAATGGCCTTGACCTTTCCACCGCTGACATCATGGGGCGTGTTGAGAGTATTGGCGTATCGCAGGAGACCCTTGAAATCGGGTGTGAGCCCCTCGTTTCCGGTGAGGAGGACGTAATTCGCGGGTGAGAAAGTATGATCGGCGTGGGATCCCCCTTCTCGCTGCGGGCAGAATGCGCAGGCACGCGGGACGGGCGGCACATCCCGTAGCAGGGGAACCGCCGAACCGTCCGCCATAACGCGCGTCCAGCCCGCGCGTTCCAGGGCCGCCGCCAGGGGTAGTGCCCCCGCATTCACGAAACGTGAAAAGACGAAACACATTCCCTGGGCCGCCTGAAGACTCTCCACAATTGCCGCGATTTTCGGGGCGTGTTTAGCCAAGTGACCGGTACCGAATACCTCGTCCACCGTCGGTGTCCATTCATCTTCCGTAATTTCCTCATTGGCCCACCGAAACTGACGTAGGCGACCTACACTCGTTTCATGCCAAAAGGTCTCCCATCCCCGTGATCCATACGAACCATCAGGATATGTGATGTTGGCGGCCTGGGTCACCTGATTGAGAATAAAATCGGATACCTCGGTTTCCAACATATCTCCCTCCTCCTCTTCACCGTGCGCCTCGCCACGTGCAGTTGCCAGAATTTTATGAAGAACACGCCCTACGGGTGTTCGCTTCACTTCGGGCCGGTGTACAACGAGGGGCAACATACTCATAATCTTTTTGATGTGGGGAGTCCAGGTTACCTTATCCTCACGACGCGAGATGGATTTGGTCGGATATGACGCGAAAAGGTTTGCACCGGCGGCCTCGGGTGGCGTAAGACGTAGGGGGAAAGAGGCGGGATTCTCACCGCGCATGTAGGAAATGTAGCGACCGCATACGCGCGCCAAGGGTGCTTTGGCACTCTCCAACAGGGTTCCATCCGCCCCAAAAAAATCACGGGGGCGCAGCAATTTGGCCTCGTCCTTTACATCATTGAGCATGAGAATATTCAGGAGAAAGAGGATTTCGGGGGCGGTGTTGTACATGGGTGTTGCCGTCATCAGGACGAGCCGTAATCCCTCACAAATGCGCGCAATACGCCGCAGCACGGGTGTCAGTTTCTTGCCCTCCGCCGCATCCGCGGCCGCCCCCGCCACGGGGGATTCCGTGGATTGTACATCTTCATCCATGGGTGGGACTGGGGCGGCGACTGGGACTGCGGCGGCACCCGTCCCCTCAATATCACGCAAATTATGGGCCTCGTCAATAATAATGAGGTGATCCGAGAAAAGTCGGTGGAGAATCGCAGCCTCCTTTTGTTCGCGTGCCTCACCCTCAAATGACTTGGGCACCTCTGTTGCCAACTTCTTAAGAACCCAATTGGCGAATTGTAGGTAGCCCATGATTTGATAGCGTTTCCGAATGAGCTGCTCGGCATCCTTTTCAATTACCGCGCGATCCGTCTCCATTCCATTGCCCGCCAGGTGCAGGTAGGTCATCCCTGTACACTGATTACTCTCCCATGCCTCCCCACGTAACTGGGCATCCCGTGTGGAAAGGGGTTTGAGCCGGTCGGCATCAAAAATCGTGCGACGGAATCCTGAGGCTATCGCCTGAGGACACAGAATAATAACGCGATTGGTGGGCATGGATTCCAGGAACATTTCGGCAATTGTAATCGCCGAACACGTCTTTCCCACTCCCACACCGTGGTCCAACAACATACCGCGATAGGGTGTGTGGACGTGTAAAAACCGCGCAACAAGTCGCTGGACAGCCGTGGTATCAAACGCACTGGTTTGACTACTACAAATATCCTCCGCGACGGAGCCGGATTGTAAATCGGCAAATTCCGTTTTACTATAGAGCCGTGTGGCGAAATCGGGATCCATAACATCGGGATAAAGACCCGCACGACGTTCACGATCGTGCATCCAGGCGGAGGGAAATAGATCCCTGGCACGCATGGCTTCCAACATCGCATCACGGGTCGCTAAATCGTCCAAGTCCGCGTGGGCCTCCCAGGCCTGCACGAGTTGTGCATCCGTCATTTCCTGATAGGCTTTGACGGTTGCACCTCCTGGCATTTGTAATGTTCTCTGTTAGAGTCCCGAAATTCGCCCGTGAATACGTCCGAGGGCCGCACGCTTTTCCGGATTCGTCTCGCGAATCTTCAAATAGGCCTCCGTAAAGGGGAACCATCCAATATCGCCCACTTCACGCGTTTGAATCCGATTGGCGATATTCACTGACACGGGGGCGGCCGATAAACCGCCGTATGATGCAATGTAATATATATGTTTGTAGGTGATATTGTTGGATCCAACATATTCCTCCACCTCGGGCGCCATAGTTGTACGAACATGGAGGTCTTTTGTTGGAAGTCCCGTCTCCTCCGCGAACTCACGAATTGCACATGCGAGCTCGGTTTCATGGGAGGATCGGCGGCCTTTCGGAAATCCCCATTCGGGTTCGGTCCACGCCGTGTCCACCTCCGCCACATAGCGTTGGAGGGTTTTACCATGAATATCGCCGGTGGACCGTAGGGATTCAAATGTCCGCTTGGCTCCCTCGTGTTCCAGACGAAACTGGCGCGTATTCTGCCCATTCCAGAGGTCCGTCCATAATTCCTCAAATGGACGTGTGAGAAGTCGTGTAAGTTCGGTGCGTGTCATTGAATTCAGGAGCGTCTGAATGTATTTTTCGTCCGCGAGGGAGTATTTGCCGCGCATAAAGTCCACGTATCCGAGCGAATCCCTACGGCGAATGAGCAGGTATTCGTAATCATACTCACCCCTTCTTACCGCGGCGATTCCATATGATAATGTCGGCTCCTTACAGTCGCGAAAGGTATGTCCCACCCTGCGGCAATTCACGCACTCCATTAAGTTTCATATATTTGGCACGGCTTTAGTAGAAGGTGCAATGTTGCGAAGAGCCTTATTCGGTTTCAACAATACAAATAACTCCCAACCCGCAGCATACAATTCCAACAATCCGGTAATGATTCCGTATATGGACTATGATATTGACCCCGTGTGGTATAATTGGGACTGTACTCCCACAGAGAGTGGGAATTATGTGAGGGCTGATGCACCGCCTACGAATGCATCTGCATTTCCTCGGATGGTTTTTCATTCAATGGAGGAATTGTTGGAACACCCTGGTATTTACGCATGGATCCTGTTTTCGGACAATTCATTTGCAGCGGCGCGGACCTTTTCACCCCAGGAAATCCTGAGTAAGCATAAAAACCTTCACCGAAATCGGGCTGACCAGGGAATATTGGCGGCCGGTGAATGTCGGATATTGGAGAGAGAGTGGAATGGGGAGGGAAGGCGTGTAGAATTCAATCTCCTCTCTGGCACATACATGGTTCATATATTGAAACGGTTCAGTAAAAGGTTTCCCGATTTTAACGGAACGCAGTGGTATGCACAACAAATAGGGAATTTATGGGAGCGGGCGGGTGCAGTCACCGTTACTTTTACGGAATCCGAAATAATACCCAAGGTGGCCACGGAGGCGGAGTTGGCACAATACGCCGGCATTGGTTATCGCTTTCAACGATTTCCAACACTTCAGGCGTGTCGGGCCTCTACCATGAGGGGTGGGGGTGGACGTAAGCGTAGGGGCCAAAGGCGTCGCGTCACACGTCGCAGAAAAACACGTCTGTGACCCGAATAGAGTAACACGTCATGGAGGGAATGGATATTACAATGCCCCCCGATGTATGGGGTCCCATTTTCTGGGATACTATGCATATCGTATCACTTGCGTATCCCGTCCAGCCTACCGAGGCGGATAAGGCGGGAGCCAGGGCCTTTTTTGAGAGTCTCGCGGTGGTTCTTCCATGCCCCATTTGTCGCGTCCACTACGCCGAGAAAATCAAGGAATCACCCATCAATGTGGATAGTAAGGGGGAGTTAATATACTGGGTGTGGGACATTCATAATCAGGTCAATGTACTCCTCAAAAAGCCCACGGTGACTCTTGAGCAGTTTCTGGAACGTATGCGGACCCTGAGTCGTACCCGAACTCCAACAGTCAACGTAAACGCTGCCCTGGTGGGATCCGCGGCGATTGTGGGTATTGCGGTGGGTGTTGGAGCCTACTGGGCCTATCAGAAGTGGGCAAAATAGATTAGGCAGATGCGACGGCCGGATTCCATTCCTGAAACGCCTCAATTGCATCGTCGGGTTTGTAGGACATCCAGGATAGGAGCTTGGCGAGCACAGGATGGTTAATGAAATACGGAATTAGTGGTAAGAGCGCGTAATAACGCGGTTTTTTACCACTCCACCACCACCGATACCCCAACACATATAAAATAACGACGGGGAAAAATACGAATCCGTAAATGGCGTAAAGTACACGATAGGGCCATGACCGGTAGAGATTCAAATTGGTGGCGAGATGGGCGCCATAAATACCGCCCGCAACGCAGGCAAAGATGATGAAAATCGTGAAAATCGTGCCCGTGACCTTTCCCATGAAACGTCCCGTATTAAATTGGCTGCGCGCCTTCCTATCCGCGGCCTCGGTGGCTTTCCGTTCTTTCTCGGCGGCCGCAGCCTCCTCCGCGGCCTTTTGACGGCTGGCCTTATCGGTGGCGGCCTTTTCCGCGGCCTGTGCAGCCTCCTGTGACGCCTTTACACTCGCCGCATATTCCTCCGCCGCCGGATCATAAGTGTAATTGTGTATCGTATACGATACCTTATCCTGTAAGTTTGATAGCAAACCCATTCTCCTGTAGGGGTCGGTGGAATCTTACAGGGATATCAGAACGTGTGATATAGCGATTGATTGGGCGACATGAAGGGGTTGTACACGAGTCCCCCGTTGGCGGTTACACCCAGGGGAAGTGCGGAGGATTCGGTATATTCACAGGCTTCGCGTGAGGGAAATGTATCAAGGGGACCACATGTTCCCTCGTCCCGCTCCACACAATACCGTCCCAGTGTATTCTCACCAACAAAGCACCACGTTTCGGGTTTGTAGGTACGCGGGTCATCGGGTGCAGCGGCAGCAGGCGAAGGCGGTACAATATGCAGCGGCACGGTCGTCCACGCACGTAATGCATACGCAATTCCTGTTAGAAGTGCAATAATGACCAGAACCTCCCACATATCTCTATTCACGCATGCGGTCTAAATGCGAATACCAGCACCCGATTAGAGGATGTCGGGAGGACTTATTACACTTATTAGTTTCGGGAATGAAAATACGGTGGTCAACGGAAATCCCCAGACAACGTACTTTTATAAGGCGTTCATGCGCTATACCCATTTTTCCATGGAACCCATGCAGATACCGCTAGAAGGCCCCCAACAGTTACAGCTGGATGCACCGATTCTTGTAAAGGCGATTATACCCCGTAATGGCGACTTGTTGAAGGACTTGGTATTGCGTGTTGATGTACCGGAAATATACAGTAAAGCCTATATTGATAGCTCGGGTGAGGAGCCCGTGCTGACACGTGATCCGCCCCAACAATTCAAGTGGATCCGACAGCTCGGTCTCCGTATGATAGAACGGGTGACGTTTCTTGTGGGGGGTACGAAGGTTCAGGAATTCACGGCGGATTGGATTGCGGCGCGGGCCATGTTGGATATGGACCAGACGGAGTATCAGAAATGGCGGGTAATGATTGGGGATGTTCCGGAACTGTTTGATCCGGCCAATGGAATTTATGCGGATCCCACGGGCCAGGGGTATCCCAATGTGGTTAATTGGACTGGGGCACCTGGCGCGCAGACCAATGCACCCAGTATTCCCGCACGCCGCCTTCGTATTCCCCTGGGTCTCTGGTTTTCCGATACAATTGAGAATGCCCTTCCCCTTGTGGCACTTCAGAGCCATTTTGCGGAAGTCCAGATTACGTTGCGTCCCCTGCGCGACCTATATACCATTCGCGATTTGTCGGGAGTGCGTGTAAAATACGGGTATCGTTCTGTGCCCTATGTTCCCACCGACCAATACACCGGTATATGGGACCCCGCGTATTACGGTGAACTCCCCCCCACATTGAACAACCTCTACACTTCCTACACGGATCCCAGTGGTGCCCCCCGCTTCTTTTATACCGATTTCGGGAGTTCCGTTCCATTCAGTGACGGCTGGCCACTCAATATGACATTGGAGGGCACGTATGTCTTCCTAACGGATGCCGAGCGCAAGGTATTTGCAACACGGTCCCTGTCCTATATGGTGCGCCAGGTCCAACCCTTCATATTCCCAGGGGTGGTGGGGAAGGCGCGATACGATGTGTATAGTCACAATATTGCCACACGGGCCGTGTGGTTCGCGCGCCGCTCGGATGCCATACAATACCGCAACGATTACCTGAATTTGACGAATTGGATGTTTACTACCGATCGTCCCTATGTTGCTCCCATATCCGGATATCCGGCCATAACGGGTGTGGGGCGTTCCGGATTACAATTGGCGGGCCTACAGCGCCGTATTCTCCGCAATGCCACGTTTATTGCGAATGGCACGAATATATTTGATCCAGAGGATGCCGCGTTTTTTACGGAATACGTGCCGTATAAATACTTGCGGGGCGATGCCATGCCCAATGAGAATTTCGGCCTGGCGTCCCAGTTTGAAATGTGGCCCCTTCATGTGTACTCCTTCGCGTTACATGGTTCGGATCCGGCTCAACCGAGCGGAACATTCAATATGAGCCGCATTAACAACTTGCAATTTGAGGTGGACGTTGAACCAATTCCAGTGGGTGCATTTTACACGTATACGATTTCGTTATTTATTGAAACCGTGAACTTTTTGGAAATATCCAGTGGTATGGGTGGTCTCAAATTCGCACTGTAATTTCGTACAGTCTAGAATGATAATGTTGATGATATTTATGATGTTGGACACACGAATATCATTAGGAGTCATATAGGTAGTTTACAGTCCGTAATGGGGATTCTGGGCGTTGAAACGTGTAACCCACCAGCTATCGTGCAGGTAAGGAGGAGTATGGTCGTAGGACGTGCTTACAATCTTCTTGCTGGGTCCCTGGTTATAGAGGGAGTCAATCTGAGTGAAGCTCAGAGCATAGGAGTAGTATGTGAGACGTGAGATCATTCCCTGCATACTTCCGGTAACCGAGAACCCTCCTGTTGCGACTGAACCATCTTGGGTCGCGCCAGAAAACACCGTGACCGATTCGTAATTGAGCATGGGCACAAACTTAAAGGTCATGCGAACGGCAATGTTACCATTGATGAACACGTCCATATTTTGGCCCCGCTGGACAATGACCATGTGGAACCACTTACCAACAGGAATGTTGGGTATCTCCACGTAATTGTCCTTGGTGTTAACGACACTATTCATGTAAATACGAATCGTGTTTTGGCCCTTATTGAGAAAAACACCGGGTCCGAGGTAGGGCCAGGGTTTGGGACCACCCTTGTAAAAGATATTCAGGAATTGGTTGGTATCTGTGCCGGCTGTTGCAAAGCTTTTGGGGTCCACATACAAGTAAAAGGAATACGAGAATTCTACACCATTCACCTCATTCTCGGAGGGATACATGAATGGATAATCACCGTCCTTGGTTTTTTGGGTCACTACGATCTTGTTTTCACCGGTGGCACTCGTTGAAGTGTATGTATAGGGTAGTAATGAGGCACTCAGATGACTGTAATTTTGAATACCCTTGACAAATGATTCCACTGCCAAAATGATAAAATGAATTACCAAAATAATAACGACAGTTAGGACGAGTTGGGGAATAAGTCCATCGGCGTTTAAAAAACCAATGGACCGGTTCCAAAGTTGTTGACCGTATGATCGGACTGTATCCATTTTCTCTAATGTGTATTCGTAATTTATTAACTACTAGGCTTGAAAGGAAGAAAGCTAGCCAATGTAAACTCACTTGTTGCATCAGTATTATCTGTGTATGTAATGCGGATACCCAACTTATCAATCAGGTAGTCCAGGAATCCCGTGCCGGAGTAGGGACCACTCTGGTAACGTGCATACACTGCATCCGGGGTAATAGCGTAGTTAGAGAACACCACACCGCTCACGTAACCATTGAATGCTTCGCTATTAGGAATAAAATACATGAGTTGCTGCCCTGTTGAAAGTTGCTGATTGGCCTGCATAATGCATGAGCGGGCCAACTTTCCATCCATATACACATCCATAATACGACCACTCACCGATATTGTCACGTTTATCCAGCGCTGAATATCCACATCCATGATATCACAAGGTGTCAGTGCATCAATATCCGTCGTGGCTGCAGCATTGGTACCTCCCCAGACCGGTGCGGCACCAGGTGATAATGATGTAGTTGTTGTATACTTGTTATATTCATCGGATGCATCACCCGCCGGGTTAAAACCATCCGGACGAATAATCATCTTGGGTTGGTTGGGATGCAGACCCACATACAAAAAGGACTTATCAGTAAGATTCTCATCAAACAGCGCCATAATACCCATGGGAGTAGTACCGGTCGTTCCATATGAATTAATGTAAATCCAAAAACTCACAGTATACTCATTTCCCGCACGGAATTTAGTATCACCCGATTTACCGATTTCAAATGTTTTACCCTGCAGACCGGATGCTTCTATCTTCGTTTTTTGAACATACTTATCTTTGAGCTCACTTCCACTTCCGAAGAAGTACATAACAATGTAGTAAATCAAAATCGCCGCCGCCACAATATA
>JACCDW010516748.1_pt1 | contig 19423 bp, 11 predicted proteins | sample 7449781 | NCBI WGS metagenome assembly JACCDW01 (sample SAMN15323449, study PRJNA562643) | freshwater metagenome | isolation source: river surface water | place: USA:Blue River Watershed | collected 2017-08-18
CTGTCCCTGTCCCTGCCCCTGTCCCTGTTGAGAGCTACAGGATCCGCGTCGATGCCTGCACGGTTACGCCTGTTTCGGACACATTATCCGCTTTGCACCGGACCGACGGTCCGACCATAAGAGTGCACCCCCATGAGAAAGCCCCTCTCACGTCGCAGCTTCGTGCAGACCTCCGCGCTCGCCGTCGCCGGCTTCCCCGCGCTCGTCAGCTGCCAGAACGTCAACTCCAAGCTCCAGATCGCCGCCGTCGGCGTGAGCAACAAAGGCCTCTCCGACGTCCGCGAGGTCGGGTCGCATCCCAAGGCCAAGTTCGTCGCCTTCTGCGACATCGACACCTCCCGTTTCAAGGGCGCCGACGCCGCCTTCCCCGGCACCCCGCACTTCGCCGACTTCCGCGAGATGTATGAGAAGCTCGGCGACAAGTTCGACGCCGTGACCGTCTCGACGCCGGACCACATGCACGCGCTGCCCGCGCTGCTGGCCATGCGCAAGCGGAAGCACGTCTACCTTCAGAAACCCCTCACCCACTCCGTCGAGGAGGCCCGGCTGCTCACCCAGGAGGCGGCGCGGATGGGCGTGCAGACCCGCATGGGCAACCAGATCCATTCCCGCACCGAGTACCGCACCGCCGTGAAGCTCATCCAGTCGGGACGCATCGGCAAAGTCAAAGAAGTGCACTCCTGGCATCCCAACCCCGGCAACCGCTACACCGGACTCACCGGCCTGCCCCAGGCCACCGCACCCGTGCCCGCAGGACTGTCGTGGGACCTCTGGCTGGGCGTCGCGCCCGCCCGTCCTTTCGCGCCCGACATCTATCACCCCTTCAAGTGGCGCGACTGGCTCGACTTCGGCTGCGGCACCCTCGGCGACTTCGGCTGCCACATCTACGACCCCGTCTTCTGCGCCCTCGAGCTGACCAAGCCCATCACCATCAAGGCGGACAGCGTCGGAGCGAATGAACAGACCTGGTGCTCAGCGGAGACGATCACCTACGTCTATCCCGGGACCAAGTACACCGCCGGCGAGACCATCACCATGACGTGGCATGACGGAGGCAGGCAGCCGGACGTGGCGCTCGCGCGCCTGCCCAAGGGCAGGAAGCTTTTCGACGGAGGCTCGATGTTCATCGGCACCGAGGGCGTCATGCTCCTCCCGCACATCGGCATCCCCGTGCTGCTGCCCGAGGAGAAATACGGCACGACGCTGACCCCGGGCGAGGAAGTCCGACGCAAGCGCGCCATCGCCAAGGGCGAGAAAGTCCCCGCGATCAAGATCGCGGAGATCGAGGCCGAGGAGAGCCTGAACCACTACCACGGCTGGGTCGACGCCGCCCTCACCGGCGTGGAATGCACCGACAACTTCGCCTATGCCGGCCCCCTCACCGAGGCCGTCCTGCTGGGCACCATCGCGTCGCGCTTCTCCGGCAGCACCCTCCGGTGGGACGCCGAGAATCTGAACATCACCAACCACAAGGCCGCCAACGCCCTCGTCCGTAAGGAATACCGGGACGGCTGGAAGGCGTGAGAGCGGCGCGGATGGGGGAAGCTTGGGACAGGGACACGGGCAGGGGCTGGATCAGATGCTTAGGGGAAGGGGCAGTCGCAGGGGCGGAAGATTCTGTCCCTGCCCCAGCAGCTGTCCCTAATTAACGGAACCTGTCCGTGTCCCTGTCCCTGCGTCTGTTGGGCTTAGTTGAACGGTTGGCCATTTGGCCGGAAGGAGAGTGCCGATGACTAGCTGGCAGGCTGGCAAGTTGACAGGTTGGCAAGGGGACGATGCAGAGGGCGAGGGCCAGGGCTAGGGCTGGGGCTCGAAAGAATTAGTTGAAAGGTTGAACGGTTGGCCAGTTGGCCGGAGGGACGGAGGGAGGCGCCAACTAGAGGCACTGAGGCCCAGAGGCTCAGATGAACAGAGGAGGCAGGGGCGGATGACGAAGGGTCGTCGACCCTATCTATGGTATGGAGGCGAAAGACGAAGGGTCGGCGGTCCAAACAGGCTGATCACCAGCCCTAGCCCTGACCCTAGCCCTAGCCCTGCAATGCATCTCTTCTTGTCAACTGGCCAACTGATCAACGAGTCAACTGGTTCCAATGGTCCAAAGGATGAACCCAAGCGCACGGCCCTTCTAAGCACATTTATCCTTCATCTCCCATCTTTCATCTCCCATCTTGTCTTCCAGCCCCATGACCCTGCTGCCCCTGATCCTGGCCGCCTCCGCTGCGGCCCCCCTTCCTGAGAAGGTGGACTTCAACCGGGACGTGCGCCCGATCCTCTCGGAGAACTGCTTCTACTGCCACGGCCCTGACGCCAGCCACCGCAAGGCCAAGCTCCGTCTCGATCTCCGCGATTCCGCCCTGGCCAAGGAGGCCTTCATCCCCGGCAAGCCCGAGGAGAGCGAACTCTCCAAGCGTCTCGACGCCGAGGACCCGGAGGAACGCATGCCGCCGGCCGATTCGCACAAGAAACTGGACGAGCGCCAGAAGGCCGTGCTGCGCAAGTGGATCGCGCAGGGCGCCGAATACCGTCAGCACTGGGCGTACGAGGCGCCCGTCAGGCCCGCCGCCCCTGCGGACTCCGCAGGCGTCGACCACCTCGTCGAAGTCCGGCTCAAGGAGCTCGGCCTCGCGCCCGGCCCCGAGGCCGACCGACGCACCTTGGCGCGACGGCTCCATCTCGACCTGCTGGGCCTGCCTCCGACGCCCGAAGCGGTCGACGAATTCGTGAACGACCGGTCGCCCGACGCCTACGCGCGTCTCGTCGAACGGCTGCTCGCCAGCCCGCACTACGGGGAGCGCATGGCCGTCACCTGGCTGGACGTCGTACGCTTCGCCGACACCATCGGCTACCACAGCGACACCCCCCGCAACGTCTGGCCCTACCGCGACTGGGTCATCCGGAGCTTCAACCAGAACAAGCCCTTCGACCGCTTCACCCTCGAACAGGTGGCCGGCGACCTGCTGCCTGACGGCGGCCGCGAGGCGCTCATCGGGTCCGGCTTCAACCGGCTGCTGCTGACGACCGAGGAAGGCGGCGCCCAGGCCAAGGACTACCAGCAGCGCATGCTGACCGACCGCGTCCGCGCCGTCGGCGCCGCGTGGCTCGGACAGACCACCGGCTGCGCCCAGTGCCACGACCACAAGTTCGACCCGATCACCATGCGGGACTTCTACTCCCTCGGCGCCTTCTTCGCCGACGTGCATGAGCCCGACATCGGCCGACGCGAGGAAGGCATCCTCGTCTCCACCCCCGAACAGGAGGCCCGGCTCGCCGAACTCGCCGCCGCCACCGCCGCCGCCCGCAAGAAACTGGACGCCGCCTACCCTTCTCTCGCCGCCGCCCTGACCGCGTGGGAGGCCGAGTTCACCGCGCCTGAGACTCCCGCCAAGAAGGCCAAGGCCAAACGCAAGGACCCCGACGCCGCCCTGGCGGCCAAGGCCCAGCCCATCCTGAAGAAGCCCGCCGACAAGCGCAACGCGGGCGAGAAGGCCGTCGTCCGTGACTACTACCTCTCCCTTCACCCCGAAGCCCTCAAGCAGGAGCGCGCCGACCTCGCGGCCGCGCAGAAGGCCCATGACGCCTTCCGCGCCGAGATTCCCAAGACCCTCGTGACCGCGAAGGCGGCGCAGGCGAGGACCGTCCGCATCCTGCCGCGCGGCAACTGGATGGATGAGTCGGGCGAGATCGTGAAGGCGGCCCTGCCCCATTACCTCCCGCAGCCGAAGTTCGAGGGGCGGACCCCCAACCGCCTCGACCTCGCGCAGTGGCTCGTCTCGCGCGAAAACCCCCTGACCGCGCGCGTGACGATGAACCGTCTCTGGATGCAGCTCTTCGGCACCGCGCTGAGCAAGAACCCGGGCGACCTCGGAGCGCAGGGCGAGCCGCCGCCCAACCAGCCCCTCCTCGACTGGCTCGCGGTCGAGTTCATGGACGGCAAGTGGGACCTGAAGCGGATGGTGCGCATCATCGTGAACAGCCGCGCCTACCGTCGCGTCTCGACCGCCACGCCGGCGCAGCGCGAGGCCGATCCCTACAACCGCGCCCTCGCCCGGCAGACGCCCGTCCGGCTCGACGCCGAGTTCGTGCGCGACAACGCCCTGGCCGTCTCCGGCCTCCTCGTGACCAAGGTCGGCGGTCCGAGCGTCAAGCCCTACCAGCCTGACCGCTACTGGGAGAACCTGAACTTCCCCGTGCGCGACTACGTCCATGACCAGGGCGAAGCGCAGCATCGCCGCGGGCTCTACGTCTGGTGGCAGCGCACCTTCCTGCATCCCAGCCTCCTCGCCTTCGACGCGCCCAGCCGTGAGGAGTCCTGCACCGAGCGCACCCGCTCGAACATCCCCCAGCAGGCGCTCGTGCTGCTCAACGACCCGACCTACGTCGAGGCCGCCCGCGCCTTCGGAGCGGCCGCGTCCGCCCAGTCGGGCGGGGACGACGCCCGCCTCGGCTGGGCCTGGAAACGGGCCCTCCAGCGCGAACCCGACGCCGAAGAGCTCGCCACCCTCCGCAAAGTGCTGGTCGAAAGACGCGCCGCCTACCGCGCCGACCCGGAGGCCGCGAAGAAGCTCCTGCAGACCGGACTGAGTCCGGCGCCCAAGGGCGCCGATCCGGTCGAACTCGCCGCGTGGACGCATGCCGCCCGCGTGCTCCTCAACCTCCACGAGACCGTGACCCGTGACTGACCTGCCCCGCGAACTGGTCTCCGCGCTGACCCGGCGCGCCTTCCTCGGCCGCGCCACCCAGGGCGTGGGCGCGCTGGCGCTCGCCTCGATGGCCGGCCGCGCCGCCGAACCGGGCGCGCTCCGCGAGACGCACCTCAGGCCGCGGGCCAAGCGCGTCATCTGGCTCTCCATGGCCGGCGGACCCTCGCATCTCGAGACCTTCGACCCCAAGCCGAAGCTGGCGGAGATGCACGGCCAGCCCATGCCCGAGAGCATGACCAAGGGCCAGCAGCTGGCGCAGCTGCAGGGCCAGCAGCTCAAGTGCTTCGGCCCGCAGCACAAGTTCTCACGCTTCGGCCGGGAAGGCGCGGAGATCTGCGAGCTCTTCCCGCAGATCGGCTCCGTCCTCGGTGACATCGCGCTCGTGCGCTCCATGACCACGGACGCCATCAACCACGATCCCGCGCACATGTTCATGAACACCGGTTCGCAGATCGCCGGACGCCCCTCCATGGGCTCCTGGGTGACCTACGGACTCGGCTCCGAGGCCCACGACCTGCCCGGCTTCGTCGTGCTCACCTCGCTGGGCAGGGGCGGCCAGAACCAGCCCATCGCCGCCCGTCAGTGGAGCAGCGGCTTCCTGCCCTCGCGGCATCAGGGCGTCCAGCTGCGCTCGAAGGGCGATCCCGTCCTCTACCTGAGCAGCCCCGCCGGGGTGAACCGCGAGGCGCAGGGCGCCGACATCGCGGCCATCGCCGCGCTCAACCGCCGACGCGACGGCCTCGTCGCCGACCCCGAGATCGCGACCCGCATCGCGCAGTATGAGATGGCCTTCCGCATGCAGGCCGGCGTGCCCGGCCTGATGGACCTCAAGGACGAGGACGCGAAGACGATGGAACTCTACGGCTGCGCGCCCGGCGACGGGTCGTTCGCCTCCAACTGCCTGCTCGCCCGCCGTCTCGCCGAGCGCGGCGTGCGCTTCATCCAGCTCTACCACAAGGACTGGGACCATCATGGCGGCGTCAAGGACGGCGTGGCCCTCAAGGCGCAGGAGATCGACCGCGCGTGCATGGCGCTCATCACCGACCTCAAGCGCCGCGGCATGCTGGACGAGACCCTCATCGTCTGGGCGGGAGAATTCGGCCGCACTCCGATGTCGCAGGGCGGCAGCGGGCGCGACCACCACAACAAGGCCATGTCCGTCTGGCTGGCCGGCGGCGGCGTCCGCGGCGGCGTCGTCCACGGCGAGACGGACGAGCTCGGCTACGCCGCGGTCAAGGACGTCTGCACCGTGCATGACCTGCACGCCACGATGCTGCGCTGCCTCGGCGTCGACCATGAGCGCTTCACCTTCAAGTTCCAGGGTCTCGACGCCAAGCTGACGGGCGTCGAGCCCAGCAAGCCCATCGCCGGGATCCTCGCATGAGCCCCGAAGCCCGGACGGCGCTCCTGCGGCGCCGCGCCTTCCTCAAGGGCGCGGGGCGCGGCCTGGGCGCGGCCGCCCTGGCCTCGTTGCTCACCCGCGGCCTCGCGGCCGCGCCCGGCACGCTCAGCCCGACGCATCACCCCGCCCGGGCCAAGCGCGTCATCTGGCTGACGATGGCGGGCGGCCCTTCGCAGCTGGAGCTCTTCGACCACAAGCCGAAGCTCGCCGAGATGCATGACCAGGGGATGCCCGAGAGCTTCACCAAAGGGCAGCAGCTGGCGCAGCTGCAGGGCCAGAAGCTCCTCTGCCAGGGTCCGCAGTTCAAGTTCACCCGTTACGGCCGGGCGGGCATGGAGATGTCGGAACTGCTCCCGCACATCGGCTCCGTGTGCGACGACATCTGCCTCGTGCGGTCGATGACCACCGACGCGATCAACCACGATCCCGCGCACATGTTCATGAACACCGGGTCGCAGATCGCCGGACGACCCTCCATGGGCTCCTGGGTGACCTACGGACTCGGCACCGAGGCGGAGGACCTGCCCGGCTTCGTCGTGCTGACCTCGACCGGCAAGGGGCGGTCGCCGCAGCCCATCGCGCCCGCCAGTGGAGCAGCGGCTTCCTCCCTTCACGGCATCAGGGCGTGCAGCTGCGTTCCTCCGGCGACCCCGTGCTCTACCTCGGCAGCCCCGCCGGCGTGAGCCGCGAGGCGCAGGGCGCCGACGTCGCCGCCGTCAACGCGCTCAACCGCCGTCGCGCGGGCGAGGTCGACGACCCCGAGATCGCGACCCGCATCGCCCAGTATGAGATGGCCTTCCGCATGCAGGCCAGCGTCCCCGACCTGATGGACGTCCGCGGCGAGGATCCCCGTACGCTTGAGCTGTACGGCTGCCAGCCGGGCGACGGCTCGTTCGCCTCCAACTGCGTGCTCGCCCGCCGCCTCGCCCAGCGCGGCGTGCGCTTCATCCAGCTCTATCACCGCGACTGGGACCACCACAGCCTGCTCAAGGAGGAGCTCCCCCTCCGCGCCAAGGAGGTCGACCGCGCCTGCATGGCGCTCATCACCGACCTCAAGCGGCTCGGCATGTTCGAGGACACCCTGATCGTCTGGACCGGAGAGTTCGGACGCACCCCGATGAAACAGGGCAACAAGGGCCCCGTCGGCCGCGACCATCACAACAAGGCCATGTCCGTCTGGATGGCGGGCGCCGGACTCCGCCGCGGCTTCCAGACCGGAGCCACCGACGAGCTCGGCTACGCCGCCGTCGACAACGTGTGCACCGTGCACGACCTGCACGCCACCATGCTGCATCTGCTGGGCGTCGACCACGAGCGCTTCACCTTCAAGTTCCAGGGCCTGGACGCCAAGCTGACCGGCGTCGAGCCCAGCCGCGTCCTCAAGGAGCTCATCGCCTGAGGCGCCCCGTCACAGGTCCGTAACAGACACTTCAGTTGACTAGGTTAAAAGGGGGCTTTGCCTTGCAGTCAGCCCCATGAGCCTGCTGCAAGCCGCCCTGCGCCGCCCCGTCACCATCCTGGCGGCCGTCGTCGCCCTCGTGCTGACCTCGGCGGTCGCCGTCCGGCGGATGCCCAAGGACGTCTTCCCGCCCCTCAACGTCCCCACCGTCTACGTCGCCCAGCCTTACGGCGGCATGGACGCCGCGCAGATGGAGGGCTTCCTCACCTTCTTCTACGAATACCACTTCCTGTACATCACGGGGATCGAGCACGTCGAGTCGCGCAACATCCAGGGCGCCGCCGTGATGAAGCTGCAGTTCCATCCCGGCACTGACATGGCGCAGGCCATGAGCGAAGTCGTCGGCTACGTGAACCGCTCCCGCGCCATGATGCCGCCCGGCACCGTGCCGCCCTTCATCATGCGCTTCGACGGCGGCAGCGTGGCCGTCGGACAGCTCGTCTTCACCAGCCCGACCCGGACCGTCGCCCAGCTGCAGGACGTCGCGCTGAACACCGTCCGGCCGCTCTTCGCCACCCTGCCCGGCGTCTCCGCGCCTCCGCCCTTCGGCGGCAGCGCGCGCACGATCCTCGTCAACCTCGACCCCGACCGCCTGCGCAGCGTGGGCGTCACGCCGGAGGAGGTCGCCACCGCCCTGGCCGGAGCCAACACCATCGCGCCGACCGGCAACCTCGCGCAGGGAGACCTCAACCTGCAGGTCCCGATCAACGCCACCGTGAAGAGCATCCGCGACCTGGAGACCGTGCCGATCCGGCCGGGCGCCGGCGCGGCCGTGCTGCTGAGGGACGTGGCGACGGTGGTCGACGGAGCCGACGTCGTCACCAGCCACGCCCTCGCGGACGGACGTCGCACCGTCTACATCCCCGTCACCAAGCGCGCCGACGCCTCGACGCTGGACGTCGTCGGACACGTGAAGTCCAACCTCGCGCGCTTCCAGGCCGCCGTGCCCGAGGACGTGAAGGTCAGCTATGAGATGGACCAGAGCCCCGTGGTCAGGCGCGCCATCGACGACCTGCTTCTCGAGGCCGTGCTCGGAGCCGTCCTCACCGGCCTGATGGTGCTGGCCTTCCTGAGGGACCTGCGCAGCACCCTCATCGTCGTCGTCAACATCCCGCTCGCGCTGCTGGCCGCCGTGACCGGACTCTGGCTCTGCGGACAGACCATCAACCTCATGACCTTGGGCGGACTCGCCCTCGCCGTGGGCATCCTCGTCGACGAAGCGACCGTGGCGATCGAAGCCGTGCACCAGGAGCTGTCCAAGGGGCTCGCCGCGCCGGTCGCCGTCCGCAACGCCGTGGCCGCCACCGCGCTGCCCCGGCTGCTCGCGATGCTCTGCGTCGTCGCCGTCTTCATCCCCTCCTTCTTCATGGAGGGCGCCGCCCGCGCGCTCTTCCTCCCCCTTTCGCTGGCCGTCGGCTTCAGCATGGCGGCCTCCTACGTGCTCTCCTCGACCCTCCTGCCGGTCCTGGCGGCGAGCCTGCTGCCCCGCGGCGGCGCGCACGGCGAGGCGGGCTTCATGGCCCCGCTCTCCTCCCTTTACCGCGGACTGCTCGGCTCCGTCCTGCGTGCGCCCGGCGCCGCCTCCCTCGCCGGCCTCCTCGCCGCGGTCCTGCTCGGCTGGCTCCTGGTTCCGGGACTCGGCAAGGACATCTTCCCGGCCGCCGACCACGGCCAGCTGCAGGTGCGCCTGCGCGCCGCCCCGGGCACCCGGCTCGACGTCACCGAAGCGATCGCCCTTCGGGCCCTCGACCTCATCAAGGCCGAACTCGGCCCGGCGAACGTCGGCACGACGCTGGGACTGGTGGGCGTGCACGCGCCGAACTACCCCGTCAACCTCGTCCACGCCTGGAACAGCGGCACCGACGAGGCCACCCTGCAGGTGCAGCTCAAGACGGGCGTCAAATCCGACCTGGCGGCCGCCAAGGAACGGCTGCGGGCGCGCTTCGCGCGTGAGCTGCCCGGCGTCCGCGCCTCCTTCGAGCCGGCGGACATCGTCAGCCGGGTGATGAGCTTCGGAGCCTCCACGCCGATCGAGGTCGCCGTCAGCGGGCCCGGACTCGCCGACAACCGGGCCCACGCCGAGAAGATCCGCGATGAGCTCGCCAAGATTCCCGAACTGCGCGACCTGCAGTTCGCGCAGACCCTGGACTATCCCGTGCTCGAGGTGAACATCGACCGCGAGAAGGCGGGGCGACTCGGCCTCCGTCACTCCGAGGCCGCGCGCTCGGTCGTCGCCGGCACCTTCTCCACCCGCTTCATCCTCTCCAACTACTGGGCCGACCCGAAGAACGGCGTCGCCTATCAGGTGCAGGTCCAGGTTCCGGCCGCCGCGGTGAAGAGCGCGGAGGACATCGCCAACCTGCCCGTCGGACCCGGCGGCGCCGAGCGAGGTCCGGTCCTGCTGCGTTCCGTGGCCACGCTGAAGCCCTCGACCGCCGTGGCCCAGTATGACCGCTACAACATGCAGCGGCTCGTGACCCTGACCGCCAACTTCCACGGCTCCGACCTCGGCTCCCTCGCGGAGAAGGTCGACGCGGCGGTGGCCGCCGCCGGCGCCCCGCCGGCGAAGGTCAAGGTCGACGTGCGCGGGCAGGTCGCCCCGATGCGCGAACTCCTGGACGGACTCCGTACCGGGCTTCTCGCGGCCCTCGCGGTCATCGCCCTGCTCCTGACCGCCTCGTTCCAGAACCTGCGGGCCGCGCTCGCGGTGCTCGCGCCGATTCCCGCCGTGCTCGCGGGCGGCGCCGCGCTGCTCCTGCTCACGGGCTCCACCCTGAACATCGAGAGCTACATCGGGCTGATCATGGCCGTGGGCGTCTCCGTCGCGAACTGCATCCTGCTCGTCACCGCGGCCGAGGAGCGGCGCCGCGCGGGACTCGCCGCCGAAGCGGCGGCCGACGAGGCGGGCCGCTCCCGCCTCCGGGCCGTGCTGATGACCGCGGGCGCGATGCTCGCGGGCATGCTGCCCATGGCCCTCGGCCTCACGGAGGCCGGCGAGCAGACCGCCCCGCTGGGCCGCGCCGTCATCGGCGGCCTCCTGCTCGGCACGCCCGCCACCCTGCTCCTCGTCCCGGCCGCCTACGCCGCCCTGCACCGCGGCCGCGCCGCCGTCTCGCCTTCCCTCGACCCCGACGACCCTTCCAGCCCCCACCATGCGCCCCATCAAGCGTAACCTGACGCTCCTGCTCGCCCTCCTGGCGGGCGCCGCCCCCGCGGCCGAATTCAAGACCGTCGCCCTCTCCAAGGCCGACGTCACGCGCAGCGTCGAGCTGCTCGGAGAAGTGCGTCCTTACCGGCAGGTGACGCTGACGGCCAAGGTGGCCGGACACGTGAAGGCGATCCGCGTCGAGATCGGCGACCGCGTCAAGACCGGCCAGGTCCTGGCCGAGCTCGAGTCCCCCGAACTCTCGGCCGACCTCGTGCGCGCCAAGGCCGAGTCCGCCCTCGCCGAACGCGACGCCGCCCGTGCCCGCGAGGCCGCCAAGAAGGCGCCGGACCTCGTGGTGAAGCAGGCGCTCGACGCCGCCGAATCCCGGGCCGCCGCCGCCAAGGCCGAGACCTCCCGCCTCGAGGCGCTCCTGGCCCACGCTCGCATCACCGCGCCCTTCGACGCCACCGTCACGAGGCGCTTCGTCGACGAAGGCGCCTTCGTGCCGGCCGCCACCGGCGCCGCGGCGGGCCAGGCCTCCATCGTCACCCTGACCGACTCCTCCAAGGTGCGCGTGCAGGCCTCGGTGCCGGAATACGAGGCCTCGCTCGTCGCGGCCGGCCAGCCCTTCCTCATCGCCGTCGACACCGCCCGCACGAAGCCCGTGAGCGCCAAGGTCACCCGGCACTCCGAGGCGCTCGACCCCGCGACCAAGACCCTGACGGCGGAGGCCGAGGTCGCGAACGCCGACGGCGTCCTGCGCGCCGGGATGTTCGCCAAGGTGAGGCTCGGCGTCGAGACCCACGCCGGCGCGAACGTGCTGCCGCTCTCCGCGATCACCTTCGAGAAGACGACCGCCGTCGCCTTCGTGGCCGCCGACGGCAAGGCGCGCCGACGCGTCCTCAAGCACGGCTTCAACGACGGGACGAACCTCGAGGTGCTCGAGGGCGTGACCCCGGGGGAGACCGTGATCGTGACCGCCGGCGCCGCCCTCGTCGACGGACAGCCCGTGACTCTCGCCAAGTGATGCGCGCCCTCCTCCTCATCCTGCTGGCCGCGACCGCGCACGCGGAGAAGATCGACCTGCCGTCCGTCCTGCGCCTGGCGGGCGCCGACTCCGTCGAGGTGCGCATCGCGCAGGAGCGACTCGCCGAGGCGCGCGCCCGCGAGGACGGGACGCTCTGGCAGATGTTCCCCGTCATCTCGCCGGGCGTCACCTACCGCAACCACTCGGGCCAGCTCCAGGACATCGTCGGACAGGTGACCGACATCACCAAGAGCTCCTTCGGCGCCGGCGCCACCCTCCAGCTCTCGCTTGAGATCGGCGAATCCACCTACCGTCGCCTCGCCGCCAAGCAGATGACTCTCGCGGCCGAGCACCGGCTCGAGTCCGAACGCCGGCGGATGCTGCTGGCCGCGGCTGAGGCCTACTTCGAACTCACCGCCGCCCAGGCCGCCGCCGACCTGCAGGAGGACGCCGTCCGGCTGGCCTCCGACCTCCACAGGCAGGTGTCGGCCGCGGTCGCCGCGGGCCTCGCCGCCAAGGGGGACGAGCACCGCGCCTTCGCCCAGCTGACCCGTGCGCAGATCCGACGCGAGCAGGCCCGGGACGCGCGCCGCGGCGCCGCGGCCCGGCTGGCCGAAGTCGTGCGCCTGCCGGTCGATGTCGACCTGACCCCGGCCGACCGCCGTCCGGTCGCGATCGCCGTCCCCGGCTCCGACCGCAAACTCGACGCGCTCGTGCAGACCGCCCTCGCGCGCCGGCCCGAAATCGCCGAAGCCGAACGGCTCGATTCCGCGGCCCAGGAGAACCTCGCAGGCGCGAAATACGCGCCCCTCTGGCCGACGCTCGGCGCGCAGGTCTTCGGAGGAGGACTGGGCGGCAGCCCGAGTTCCGCACGTGACGACTGGGGCCGCAGCACCGACACCCAGGTCACCCTCAGCTGGCGGATCGGCGCCGGAGGCCTCCTTGATTCCTCGCGCGTGCGCGCCGCCGAAGCCGCGGCTGCGCAGGGACGCCTCGGCATCGAGAGAATCCGTGACGCCGTCACCCGCGAGGTGGTGGAAGCCCATGCCGCCGTGCAGGCCACCTCCGCCGCGGTGAAATCCGCGCAGGCGGGACTCAAGTCGGCTGAGGACGGCCTGAAACTGGCCGCCCAGCGCCGCGATTTCGCCGTCGGAGCCGTGATGGAGACATTGCAATCGCAACAGGACGCCGTGCAGGCCCGCCTGGAGGCGGTCCGCTCCGTGGCCGACCTTAACAAGGCGCGGCATCGGCTCAAGGCGGCGGTCGGCGAGTGACCCGGGGCGGGTAGCGATTGCCAAGGCCCTTCCCATGGGCCATTGCCAAGCCACCCCCATGTCTCGCCTACCTCTGGCCCTCTTCACTCTGACCGCCGCGCTTTGCCAGGCCGGGCGGCCGGCCAACGTGCTGTTCTTCGCCGTCGACGACCTGCGGCCCGAACTGCTGGCCTCGGGGTCCGACGTCATCCGCACCCCCAACCTCGACCGCATCGCCGCGAAGGGAACGACCTTCGACCGCGCCTACTGCCAGCAGGCCGTGTGCAGCCCGTCGCGGAGTTCGCTCATGACCGGACGTCGCCCCGACTCCACGCGCGTCTGGGACCTCGAGACCCACTTCCGTGTCGCCCTGCCCGACGCCGTGACCCTCGGCCAGCATTTCAAGAACAACGGCTACTTCGTGCAGGGCATGGGCAAGATCTTCCATGGAGGCTACGATGACGCCCCCACCTGGTCCGTGCCGTGGCAGACTCCCAAGGCCGCGCAGTACGCCTCGCCCGAGAACATCAAGGCGACGCAGGATCCGAAGAATCGCGACGGCAAGGGACGCGGCAGGGGCCCGGCCGTCGAATCAGCCGACGTGCCGGACGACACCTACACGGACGGCAAAGTCGCCCGCCTCGCCGCGCAGACCCTCGGCGAGCTCGCGAAGAAGAACCAGCCCTTCTTCCTGGCGGTCGGGATGGCCAAGCCCCACCTGCCGTTCGTCGCCCCGAAGAAGTATTGGGACCTGTACGACCCGTCGAAGATCTACGTGCCGAAGTTCCAGCAGCTGCCGAAGGACGCTCCGGCCTTCGTCGGGCACACCAGCGGCGAACTGCGCAGCTATTCCGACATGCCCAAGGACGGCCCGATCCCTGACGACGTCGCACGGCACCTGCGTCACGGATACTACGCCGCCACCAGCTACATGGACGCCCAGGTCGGACTCGTCCTCGACGCCCTGGAGAAAGAGGGACTGGCGGGCAACACCGTCATCGTCCTGTGGGGCGACCACGGCTGGCAGCTCGGCGAGCACGGCCTCTGGCACAAGCACACCAACTTCGAACTGGCCGCGCGCGCGCCGCTCCTGATCAGCGCCCCCGGACAGAAGGCGGCCGGACGACGCAGCCTCTCCTTGGCCGAGTTCATCGACATCTACCCCACCCTCGCCGACGTCTGCGGCCTGCCCAAGCCCAAGGACGTCGAAGGCGTGAGCCTGCGGCCCGTCCTTGACGACGCCTCCGCCTCGGTGCGTCCCGTGGCCATCAGCCAGTATCCGCGCAACGACGCCGGCAAGTCCCTCATGGGATACAGCATCCGGGACGACCGCTGGCGCCTCACCCTGTGGCGCGACAAGGCGACCGACGCGATCCACGCCACCGAACTGTACGACGAAGCCAACGACCCGCACGAGACCGTGAACGTGGCGGCCAAGTCCGAGAACGCGGAAGTCATCGCGAAGCTCTCGAAATTCCTGCCGCCGCCCATCGTCCCGGCCACCGCGGAGAACACCGCCGCGAAGAACAAGGGCAAGAAGGGCAAGGATGTCCCCAAGAAGGCCGACCCTCAGGCCGCGACCCGCGACCGCGGTGCGATGTTCGACGGACGCGACAAGAACAAGGACGGCAGACTGAACCGCGAGGAGTTCATGCTCAACCAGCGCGAACCCGAGCAGGCCGCCAAGAACTTCATCAAGTTCGACAAGGACAAGAGCGGGGACGTGAACCGCGAGGAGTTCGTGGGCCAGGGACGCTGATTATTGAGCGGAAATGGGGGCGGCCGGCGTCCCTAATCTGTTGCGCCCGAACCGAGGGCGCCTATCGGTGTCTGACCCCTCAGACCCATGCGATTCCCCCTCGCCTCCCTCATCCTGTGCCTGTGCGCCGCCATCCTGCCGGCCCAGGAGGGATTCCGACCGCTCTTCAACGGCAAGGACCTGACCGGCTGGGACGGCAATCCGGAACTCTGGAGCGTCGAGGACGGCGCCATCACCGGACGCACCAAGGGCCCCGACCATCTCGCCTTCAATCAGTTCATCATCTGGCGCGGAGGCGTGCTGAAGAACTTCGAGCTCCGCGCCAAAGTCCGCTGCTCCGCGAGCAACTCCGGCATCCAATACCGCAGCAAGGAGATGCCGGAGGCCGGCAAGTGGGTCATCGCCGGCTACCAGTGCGACATCCACGCCAACGCCCCTTACAACGGCATGGTCTACGACGAACGCGGACGCGGCATCCTCGTCCAGAACGGCCAGACCGTGATCATCGACGACAAGGGGGGCAAGTGGCTGGCCGCCGAACGCGACCCCGTGAAGGTCGATTTCACCCAGTGGCACGAATATGTCGTCATCGCGCGCGGCAACCGCCTCGTCCACCAGGTCGACGGCAAGGTCACCATCGACCTCACCGACCATGACGCCAAGGACCGCGAGCTCGAAGGCCTGCTCGCGTTCCAAGTCCACAAAGGTCCGGCCATGGTCGTGCAGATCAAGGACGTCATGCTCAAGGATCTGCCTGACGAGCCCCTGACCACCCTCGACAAGAGCCCCATTCCCAGCGACGCGCAGCGCATCGAGTCCCCCGCCAACAAGGCGAAGGCCAAGGCCGCGGCTCCGAAGACGCCCGCCCCGAAGGCCCCCGCCAAGAAGGCGCCGGCAAAGAAGGCGGGGCGTCCCGACGCCGTCGGCCCCGTGGTCGGCCAGAACCGCGCCACGCCCGTCAACCTCATCAAGGCGCCCGCGGGCTTCAAGGTGGAGCTCCTTTACTCCGTCCCCGGCGGCGACCAGGGCTCCTGGGTGGCCCTGTGCGCCGATGACAAAGGGCGCATCTACGCCAGCGACCAATACGGCGCGCTCTACCGCTTCAACGCGCCCGCGCCGGGCAAGCCCCTCAACCCTGCCGACGTCAAGAAGATGCCGGCCGAGATCCGCGCCATCAACGGCATGACCTGGGCGTTCGGCGCGCTCTACGTGGGCGTCAACGACTACGAAAAGAAGATCCCCAGCGGCCTCTACCGCATCAGCGACGCCGACGGCGACGACCTGCCCGAGAAAGTGGAGCTCCTCCGGGACATCCAGTCCGGCGGCGACCACGGCGTGCACAAGGTGCTGCTCACGCCGGACGGCCAGGGCTTCTACCTGATCTGCGGCAACAACGCGGTGAAGACCGAGACCCCGGCCACTTCGCCCGTCGCGCCGCTCTGGGGTGACGACCACCTGCTGCCCCGCATGCCCGACGGCCGCGGCCACAACCGGCACGTCCTGGCCCCCGGCGGCATCGTCTACCGCATCAGCAAGGACGGAAAGACCTTCGAGACCTTCGCCAGCGGCTTCCGCAACATCTACGGCGGCGCGCTCAACCGCGACGGCGAGCTGTTCACCTACGACGCGGACATGGAGTATGACTTCAACACGCCCTGGTACCGTCCCACGCGCGTGAACCACGTCGTCAGCGGCGGCGAATACGGCTGGCGCAACGGCGCGGGCAAGTATCCCGAATTCTACCCCGACAACCTCCCGGCGACCGTCAACATCGGCCCCGGTTCACCGACCGGCATCGCCTTCGGCTACGGCGCCAAGTTCCCCGCCAAGTATCAGGATGCGCTCTACATCCTCGACTGGAGCTGGGGCAAGATCTACGCCGTGCACCTCCGTCCGCAGGGCGCGACCTACGTCGGCTCCAAGGAGGAGTTCGTGACCGGGGCACCCCTGCCCGTGACCGACGTCATGATCCACCCCGGCGACGGCGCGATGTACTTCGCCATCGGCGGACGCCGGGTGCAGTCCGGCCTCTACCGCGTGACCTACGCCGGAACCGAGAGCACGGAACGCGTCACTCCGCCGAAGGCCGTCCTGCCTGAAACCGTCGCCCGTCACGAGCTGGAGAAATTCCACGGCAAGCAGGACCCCAAGGCCGTGGACGCCGCCTGGCCGCACCTCTCCTCTCCGGACCGCTGGCTGCGCTTCTCCGCACGCGTGGTGCTCGAGCATCAGCCGCACGCGTCCTGGGCTGACCGCGCCTTCGCCGAGAAGAACGCCACCGCCCGCCTGGAGGCCCTTCTCGCGCTGACCCGGCAGGCCGTCCCCTGCCCTTACCACACCGAGAAGGCCGCCAAGCCCGACCCCCGCACGGGCGTTCCGCCTTCGAAGGCCGACCCGACCCCCGCGCAGGCGGCCCTGCGCGACCGCGTGCTTGACGCGCTTCTCACCACCGACTTCGCCGGCCTCACGCGCGAGCAGAAGCTGCTGCACGTCCGCGTCGCCCAGCTCGCCCTGCACCGCGGCGGCGACCCCGCCGCCGACCTCGCGGCGAAAGTCACGGCGCAGTATGACGCCGCCTATCCCGACGCGTCTTTCGAACTCAACTGGCTCCTGACCGAGACCCTCTCCCACCTCCAGTCTCCGAACCTCGCCGCCAAGGCCATGGCCCTCGTGGCCCGTTCCGGCAGCCAGGAGCCCGAAATGGAGATCATGCGGAGCCTCCGCATGCTGAAGGCCGGCTGGACCCCGGCCCTCCGCGAGGCCCAGCTCAACTGGTTCGTGAAAGCCGCCAGCTACCGAGGCGGCTCGAGCTTCACCAAGTTCGTCGAATTCATCCGCAACGACTCCCTCGCCACCTTCACCCCCGAGGAGAACGCGAAGCACGCCCAGCTCATCGCCCTGGCCAAGAATCCGCCCGTGAAGTCCGCGTATGAGAACGTCGGCGCGATCTTCGCCGGACGCACCCCGAAGAACTGGACCCTGGAGGAGCTAAGCAAGGCCGCGGCCAACGGGCTCAAGGGGCGCGACTTCGAAAGAGGCCGGCAGATGTTCACCGCGGCGGCCTGCTACACCTGCCACCGCTTCGGCAACGCCGGCGGCATGAACGGACCCGACCTGACCGGCGCCGGCGGACGCTACAGCCCGCACGACCTGCTCGACCAGATCATCAACCCCAGCAAGGAGATCAACGAGCAGTTCGCGCCGGTCGTCGTGACGAAGGAGGACGGCTCGACCGTGACCGGCGTGATCGTGAACCTCAACGGCGACACCGTGCAGATCAACACCGACCTCTCCGACCCCGACCAGCGCGTCGGCGTCGACCGCAAGCAGGTGAAGAGCATCGAGGTCTCCAAGGTCTCCCCGATGCCCCCGATGCTGCTGAGCATGCTCACGCAGGAGGAGATCCTCGACCTTCTCGCCTTCACCCTCAGCGGAGGAAACCCCGATGGAAACGCCTTCCGCAAGTGACCGCCCTCTGAGGCCGGCCAAGCTCATCGCCGTCGCCGCCTACGGCGTCGTCAGCGTCTATCTCGTGGGCGGCTACGTCGAAGCCATGGAGGGCAAGCCGGGCATCTGGAGGAAAATCTTCGGCGGCCTCGCCTTCGACCTCGGCCCAAACCCCGGCCTGACGGGGGGCATCATGATGGGCTTGGACATCGTCCTGCTCATCGGGCTCGCCTGGTACCTCAGGCACCTCCGCCGGCAGGAGGACCTCGAGGCGGCCCAGGGCAAGGTCACCCAGGACCAGGGCAAGTTCGGCGGCTGAGGACGCCCGGAAGGACAATCATCGGTTGCCCAGGGACGGGAGGCCCCCTAGGAAGAGCCACCCCATGAAGAAGTTCGCAGCCATCCTGGCGGTCGCGCTCTGCGCCGCCCTGTCCGCCCAGACGAAGAAGGCCGACAAGAAGACCACCGGCTATCCGCCCGTCATCGAGGGCGCCAAAGTCGAGACCTACCGCAAGGTCGGCGGCACCGAGCTCAAGGTCTGGATCTTCGATTCACGGCAGAAGCTGACGGACCGGCCCCTGCCGGCGATCGTGTTCTTCTTCGGAGGAGGCTGGAGTTCCGGCTCGCCCACCCAGTTCGAAGGACAGAGCCGCCATCTCGCCGCGCGCGGCATGGTCGCGATCGTCGCGGACTACCGGGTGAAGACCCGGCACGGCGCCAAGCCCGCCGACTGCGTCTCCGACGCCAAGGCCTGCGTGCGGTGGGTGCGCGCCAACGCGGAGCGCCTGGGAATCGACCCGAATCGCATCGCGGCCGGCGGCGGCTCCGCCGGAGGCCACCTCGCCGGCGCCACGGCCACCCTCCCCGGCCTCGACACCGCCGACGACGACAAGAAAGTCTCCGGCGTGCCGGACGCCTTGGTGCTCTTCAACCCCGGGCTCGTGATGGCGCCCTTCCCGGGGCTCGACCTCAAGGGCTTCGGGGCGGGGCTCGACCGTGAACGCTTCGGCTGCGAGCCGGAGCAGATCTCCCCCATCCATCACGTGAAGAAGGGCGCTCCGCCGACCATCATCTTCCATGGCAAGGCCGACAGCACCGTGCCCTACGCCACCGTCGAGAAGTTCGCCGAAGTCATGAAGTCCGTCGGCAGCCGCTGCGAGCTGGTCGGCTACGAAGGCCAGCCCCACGGCTTCTTCAACAAGGCGAAGTATGACGAGACCCTGGCGGC
>JACCDW011340073.1_pt1 | contig 19420 bp, 22 predicted proteins | sample 7449781 | NCBI WGS metagenome assembly JACCDW01 (sample SAMN15323449, study PRJNA562643) | freshwater metagenome | isolation source: river surface water | place: USA:Blue River Watershed | collected 2017-08-18
CCTTAAATTCAGGTGGTGGTGGTTACATAATTGGTAACACAGTATCTATACTTGGTGGTGACTTTGGTGGTACTAACAGTGTAAATGATATTACTATTACGGTTGATTCTCTTTACTCTGATGATATTACTATAACAGTCACTGAAGTAAGTGCAACACCATCTGTATATGAGTCATATGCTTCTCAAATATTTGAGAGAAGAGGTGGTGATTTTAGATTATCTTTTTATGATGAAAATGATATTCTAACAATAAAAAATATAACTGAATAATTATGTCTACAACAAAATATATTATAAACAACGGAACTCAATCAATATCGGGAAATCTAACAATATCTGGAGATTTGAATATTACGGGTACGGTAAGTACATCTGTTGGAGTTTATAGAGCTCTTCTAACACATACTGGGACAATTGTTGGTACTAACCTTTTATCTTTCAATTTTGCATTAATTATGGGTGAAACTTACACAATAACAAATTATGTTGATGGTGATGACTTTAGTAATATTGCTAACATACAATCTCCTGGTACTATAAATGCGACTGGTTCTGTTTTTGTTGCAACTGGAGAAATTCCAAATGTTTGGTCTAATTCTAGTGAATTAACATCAAGTGGTAATTTAGTTGTTGATGTATTAGAAAATACTTTAGGATTTGATATTACCTGGGAACACGCGCCTTTTGGTGGATATGGATATTATTTTGGAAATGATTCACAATTAGGTCCTTTGTATAACAGATTTCCAAAAAGTAAAACAGATATAAAAGTTGCTACTAAGTATGCATATGATGGTCCGTCGTATGTAGTGCCAATATCTGGTGTAGGTACTCAGTATACAAAAGATGGAACTGTCTTTATTGACATGTATTCACCTTCAATTGATGAGTTACTTAATAATCCATTCTATTTTACTCCTGTTGAGATTAAAATTAACAAAGATTTAGACACAACACCAGTGACTGTGTATGGCATAAATAGAGATTCGTTTCCATATTCAAATCCATCAGTTGATATATTTTCTAATAATAATATAGTTGAAACAATTTATGAATATGAGAATGAGACCGTTAATGACATATATGAATTAGTTGCCAAATTAAATAGTGATTTAAATACTAGCTATCTTGGAAGTTTCTCTGTAAATGAGGATGTTGTGGATGGATTAATACTGACAACTACACCTAGCATAAAGAATCAGTTTTCACCTAATGGTACAATGTCATTTGAGGCATTTAATGATTAAAAATAAAATAATAATATGGTAAAATATATAAAAAGAGTATCAGATAATAAATATCTTCAATCAGCCGAAAATGACACATGGGTTGATGATGTTAAAGATGCGTATGAGATGTCATATAGAGAGTGTGAAGTGGCTAAATCTTTACTATCAAACAATTATTCAACTGATGATATTAAAGAAATTGTGAATAATAGTAAACCAGGAAAACCATTAACACCTGAGGAAAAAAGAGAATTAATAAATTTATTAAAAAAATAATCTAATAATATGAGAATATGTATCTTATGTGAAGAAGAAAAAGTTTCACAAGTAAGAGAGAAAATGAAGAATGATCGTATCTTAAATATGCCTTGTTCTTCTACTGGTGAATTACCAGCTACTCACAGATTTTGTTGTTTATCAGTTCCTGAATATAAAGCAAATGAAATGTTATCTACTGCTGAAATAACTACTATGGAAATAAGTGGTCCAAAAGAATTTTTGGCAAAATGGAATCTGAAAATCATAAAATAATAAAGAATTTTATTTCTCTTCATGAGAGAAAAGAAATTATAGATTGGGTAAAATCTATTCAATTTACTCAGTCTATAGATAATCATCATATAAAAGAGGTTCGAAAAAGTCTTAATGGAAATTCTTATATGTTTGACATTTCAAAGACTAAAGAAACCGAATATATTTGTAACTTTCAATCTGGTGGTAATGTGATTGATTATAGTCCTCCTAAATTCATAATTGATTTATCTAAGAGAATATCCGAATCATTAAAAATACCTTACAAAAATGTATTTTTACAGACAATAGATACAAAAAGCGGAGGAAAAGTTAGTCCTCATTATGACTCTTCTTTAAATGGATTTATTAATTACAAATGTAATATAAGCGTTTTATCCGAGAATTCTAACTTTTTTGTTGGTGATGAAATTATGAATATTGACGAGGGTGATTTATATTGTTTTGAAGCATCTCTTTACAAACACTGGTCAAATAGTTTTAATTTTGACAGAATAATATTAAGTTTTGGATTCATTCTACCATATTCGGTATGTAATAGAGATGAAAATGATCCTAGAATAAGATTAAGTAAACGAATAACGAAATACTTTCAAAATTTATAATTAATATATACACTATAAAAAAATAATATCATGATATGTCATTAATATTAAGAGGAGAGATAGGAAGAAGACTTACTATTCCAGAAATGGATGGAAACTTTATTTATCTTGAAGATTTAGCTTTAACTGTAGTTGGTGCTACCGGTGCACAAGGTGCTACTGGTGCTAGTGGATCAACAACTATAATACTTGTAACAAGAATAGGTGCTACTGGTCCTACTGGACCACAGGGTAGCCCAGGTCAACAAGGAAACCAAGGAAACCAAGGAGCTCCTGGTTTAGGTATTTATTTACAAGGTTCTCTTGCTTCAACTGCTTCTTTACCTACTCAAAGTCAGAATGGTTACTCTTATATTATTAATAATGATGTTTATGTATATGGAACTGACTCTTGGATTGATGCTGGTCCGATTGTCGGACCTATTGGACCTACTGGTCCTGTCGGTGTAACTGGTCCTATCGGTCCCGCTGGTGGTCCTGAAGGACCTGCTGGTCCTACCGGAGCTACTGGTCCTATTGGTCCAGAAGGTCCTGTCGGAGCTACTGGTCCATCAGGTGGCCCTATTGGTCCTACCGGAGCTACTGGACCAGGTGCAACACCTGCTGGATTTATATCAGCAATTTTATCTAATATCACTGGAACCGCTTCTGGTAACTTAGGACTTACAATAGTTGGTGCTTCTTATAGTAGAGACATGGAAATATCTGGTAATAGAATTAGATTAAATCAATCTAATGATCCTGATAAAATTTATAATGTTACTGTTAATTTCTATATGTATAATAACGATATACAGACACACTATTTTAGATTAGAAAAAGATACTGGTTCTGGGTTCTTCTCAACTGGAATACAATTACAAATTGGAAATAATGCAGCTCACGAGTATTTACCAATGACTATAAATGAGATTATTAGAGTTTCAGCAAGTGCCTCATTACTATTTACAAGAACAAACAGTGTAAGCGCAACACCTAGTATCGTTGGTAGAATTAATGTAGTAGAAATTAACTAATTATATGATTATTAAAAAATACTTACAATTTATAAATGAGTCTGAAGACTCATTAGGACAGTGGATTTGTTCATTGATAGATGATGAGTATGTAAGAAACATTGTTGCTAGATACACACAAGATTTTGATCCTTCTATAGATTTAGAAAATGCTATTAATCTTTTAGATAATAAAGTTCAACTTGAAATAAAACAACAAATTGATGAGTATTTACAAAAGGGTATAGAAGAGAAAGAACCAGATATATTAACATCAACTGATACAGAACAACTTTGGGAGTCTGAAATAACAGTTGCTGGAAAAGGAATGTTTGCTTCATTTCTAAAATCATTAACAGCACTCGGTCAAAAAGATTGTTTACCTAATTGGGACAAAACACCTGAGGATTTTCTTTTTTACTATAGTTTCTCAAATTTAAATTCAGTTAGTGTAAAATCTGTTTTTACTAGATTCAAATCCTTGGCTAGATATTTAGATTTAATAGATTATCAACAAAATGAATCTGGTTTGTATTTTGGTGTTAAATGTGATGGTAATTTTGAATACGGAATTGCCTATGAAAATCTACTACCAATTGGACAATTCAAACTAAATCAATCTGTTATTAAATGGTTACTTTCTTTAGAATCAAAATCAGCTTTTTCATTAAAAAAAGAATTAGTTAATTTAAGTTATTCTGATATTTTAACTTTTGGTCAAATAAAAAGAGAGGTTACGACATTTAATCCAGGATACTTTGAGAGAAAACTAACACCACAAATAAAGGATAGAGTCTTCTCATTTGGATTTTATGGAGTTGGTAAATGGGATAATGGAAAGTTAGATGAAGGTGAATTTATGAATATTAAAAATAATTTTACTACTTGGTTGTTATCTAAAAAATGGGGAGGTAAAGTTTTGATTAGTGTTCCTCATCCAAAGTCATTTTGGATAAATCTACATATAAAATTAAAATAATATATAGTATATGAAATATATCGGAAAGTATAAAAACTTTGAATCAAATATAATTGGTGAAGATGATAGTGATTTTATTATTACTAAAATAACTGATAATTTTACAAAAGAAGAAGTTCAGTTAAAAATTAATGATGAGTCAGATGAGACTGATATTGAAACTTCACTAATAGATATGATTTGTTGGTTTGAGGATAAATTCAACAGAGAGATATTAGACGAGGATGATATAATTAATAAACTACGAGAATATTACAACATATAAACAACTAACTAAAACTTTTCTATAACAAGAAAAGTTTTTTTGTTTATGAAGAAACCAACACAAGAAGAAATAATGAAAAAGTGGGCTCCTATTTTAGGATCTATGGGTATGACTGGATCGCAACTAGATAGTTTATCACAGTTAGCCGAAAATCAATCAAATCAAATTTTAGAAGAAACTAAAACTGAAGAGTTTCCAACATTATTACCAACTGCTATGAAAATAGCAGCGAGAACTATATCAAATGATTTGATATTTGCATCACAAAAAGAAATTGACGAAGTTAAAAAGAAAGTTCAATCTGAAAATCGTGATGGTAAAATTGAAGCTATTATTGAGGGTGGTGAATTTATTGAAAAGAAATTAGAAGACGATGAAGAATATCAACAACTGATGAAAAAAGGTGTCACTCCACTATCAGCTCCTACTGGTCAATTATTCTATTTAGACTTCAAATACGGAAATGATAAGTCTCATAAAAAAACAAGAAGATCTGGAAAAAAACATAAGAAAAATGGGTAATAAGTATATAAGTCCTGGCGTTTATGTCCAAGAAAGAGAAATATCATTTGTTAAACATCCTAAAAGATATTCAAGAAGAATAAAAATAGGTAAAATATTTGGTATAGACGTTCCTAATGTTATAATTTCTAAACCAAAAGGTGGTCCTCAAAATTTACCACAGTATATAAATTCTTCTAACTTTCAACAATTCTTTTAAGAGAATCATGATGGGGTAATATATACCCTTATGACTTATAATGTTTATCTAATTTGCTCAGAGTTTGAGGGTAGAAGATTATATAAAATAGGATATACTAGGAGACCAATTGAAAAAAGAATTAAAGAAATTAAAACTGGTAATGGTTCTGATATTTATCTTGTTGAGTCTTTTAAATCAATATGGGCAACTAAAGTAGAAGCTCAATTGCATAGATTTTTTAAGTCAAAGAAAGTAAACGGTGAGTGGTTTGATTTAACAGATGATGATGTAAAATCATTTAAAGAAAGGTGTCAGTCGGCACACGATATGTTAGAGTTAATCACAAAAAATAATACTTATTATTTAGACACTGGTCGACTATTCTAAACTAAAAAATAAAATAATATATAAATAAAAAATACTAGTATTATGTCATCACTAAAAGAACTATCAATTAAAGAATACATCACTCAAATTGACTTCAAATCTGAAAATTGGAGTCTTAATAAAATAAAAGAAGATATGCGTCGATTCTTAGGAGAAGAACCGGGTATAGATGTCATCTATAGAAAAGATGTTATGTTGAATGAATTTACTGGAGAAGCTAAAGAATATAAAGATATCGATAAAATCTGTATCATTTTTACTGACTTAGATGATAAATTTAAGAAGTTAGAATTTAACGTAAATGAAGTTTTATAATTATGAAATTTGATAATTATTATTTAGACTTAGACAAGGTATCTAAGATTTCTTCAGAAGAAGAAAGAAAACAAATCCATAGATACTATACAGATATGTTGCACTATTTTACTGATAATAGAGATTCTATGGCTTTTTCTATTTTCAATACGCTACATCAGTCTGGTTATCTAAAAGAAATTCGTTCTGAAAAAATAGACCAAGTACTATCATAATATGGAATTTGATATAATAGAATATATGGGTCAGGTTGATGGTGGAATTTTTGTCTTACTATCAATAAATTACAGAGGTAAATTCTTTGAGGCAATTTTTTATTACAAAGAACACAAAGTAGCATTAACTATAGAAAAGAAGCTCGAAAACTTACTTGGTTGTAAAATAGAAGATTATGCTGACTACAAAAATTTGATGTTAAATATCATAAGTAAAGTTTTACCTTATGAAAACGCCAAAAACACAATTGGTGAGTTTGATAAAAATCATTATAAAGTAATTTTCAACGATAAATAACCTTTTGTATTTTTTATGATATAATAAAGAAAAAGTACATTAAATGCTTATAAGTGAATTATCAATTAGAGGTTATAAATCATTTGGAAATAACGAACAAATAATAAAATTAAATACTGATAAAGGTGAACTTGTTTTACTTGTTGGAAATAACGGAAACGGTAAATCATCTTTGTTAGAATCTTTTGAGTACACTTTATACGGAAAGGTAAAATCCGGTAAAACTAAAAAGTGGCACAAACTATCTACATTACCTAATAGAATCAACGGTGAACTATTAAACAAAATTAAATTTAATTCCAATGGAGTTGATGTTGAAGTCAGTAGAGGAATATCTCCCAACACACTTGACTTAGTTGAAAATGGTGTTCTTAATGAGAGAGCAGGTAAATCAAATGTAGATGAAAAAATCGAAAAGTATATCGGAATGGATATTGAGACATTCAAGTCTTTTATATCTATGTCTATTAACGACTTTAAGAATTTCATTTCACTAAGTAATGAAGAAAAACAGTTACTACTTGATAAGTTATTTAACCTAGAAGTAATCAACATACTTAATGGTGTTCTTAAAGATTTGAATAAGAACAATAAGATAAGATTGGCTTCTTTTGATGCTGAGATTAAAACTTTAGATGAATCAATTGATTCTATTAAAAGATCAATTGATAAAGCTATCGAAAGAGAAAAGCAAGAAGCTCAATTAGCACTTGAAAGAGAAAAAGAAGATATACAATCAGAGATTGACAGAATTACAAATGAGATGAATTCTAAAAAAGATGATTATAAATCTCTGAAAGAAAAAATTGAAAAAATTAAACAAAAAGAAAATGAACTTAGTGAAGAACTGGATATTGAAAAGAAACAATATCTTAATACACAGAATGACATTAAAAATGTACAACGAGAAATTGATTTATATGATTCAGGAAAGTGTCCTACTTGTAGAACAGATTTTAATTCTGATCATTTTGTCAATCTAAGATCTTCACTTGTTGATAAAAAGAATGGATTTGAGAATATTAAATTAGAAATAGAAGTTAATATAACTAAAGTAAAAGAAAGACAAGCTAAACTAAAAACTCTTTCAGATACAACTACAAATTCTTTTAATGATTTAAACTTCTTACTTAGAAATTATAAATCAGAGATTGATAAATTGACTCAAAAGAAAGAAAGTCAAAAAGTTCCAGTTAATACTACACCATCAGTTAATATACAAGAATTCCAAAATACTATACTTGATCTTGAGGACAAGAAAAAAAATAGTTCATCTAGTTCTACCATTTGTAAAGAAAAAGAACTTTATTACAAAGAATTAAATAGAATCTTTGGTGAGGATGGTGTCAAGAAAGCAATTATTTCTGGTATTATTAAACCAATCAACCACTTTATTTCTGAGAATATTAAAAAAATGATGTTACCATTTGATGTTAGATTAGATGAGACATTCACTGCTGAAATAAAAAGTTTAGGCGTTCCGGTAGAACACGACTCACTTTCAACAGGAGAAACTAAGAAAATAAATATTTCTATATTAATTGCCTATTTAAAATTAATTAGAACTAAAAGACACATCAATATATTGTTCTTAGATGAGGTTTTCTCATCTATTGACTTAGAAGGTATAGATTCTATACTTGGTCTCTTAAAATCATTTGCCAATGATTATAATATAAACATTTTTGTTGTTCACCATGCTATTTTAAGTCAAGAAATGTTCGACAGGATAATAAAAGTGAACAAAGAAGTATTTACGTCAATAGAAGAAGTTACTAATGAAATTTAATAAATATAAAAAATAAATTTAGATATGTTAATTGTAGAAGTAAATGAAAAACAAACTATCGAAAGAGCTCTTAAAGTTCTAAAAAGAAAATGGGATAAAACTAAAGCTATGAAAGAGCTTAGAGAAAGAAAAGAGTTTATTCCTAAATCTGACAAAAAAAGATCTGCTAAAAGTAGAGCGGCTTATATTCAGAAGAAATACAGAAGTAATGATTAAAAAATTACTTAGTTTATTTCCTAATCAGAACGATAAAACATATGATTTGGGTAAACTACAGAAGTCTGGGTTTATATCATCTTTATCTGATATGTCTGCTTGTCCAAATTGTAAAAGTAAAAATATTGAATGGCGATTTTTTACACCAGTAGATGGTTCTAAGTCAAATCAAGATAGTATTACAGTTTGTAAAGATTGTAGTTATAAAGATAAACGAGGTGGATTTGAAGAAACAAATAAATCCATTTTTAGACAACAAAAAATTAATCAGGTATTAGATGAGCTTTAATAAAAGAAAATTTTTAGAAATAAATGATTTTTATCCAGATTCATTAGTTTCTGATAATTATTCAATATACAAGCAGGTTTTAACAGATGAGCATCTAGAATTGTGTGTTAATAATATTGGTGAGTTATATAAAGATAAAGTAAAAGTAGGGAAAGAATATCTGTTCTTAGTTCAACATAATCTTAGAAAGACAATGATGTCTAATCATGAATCAGAGACTATCACTAATCAAAAATTTATTGATGTTGCTAGAGGAGAAGTTCTAGTTTTTGGATTAGGAATAGGATTGATTATTTTCCCTATTTTACAAGATTCTGAAATTAAAAAAATTACAATAGTTGAGATTGATAATGGTCTAATTGAAATTGTATCACCTGTAGTTAAAAACAGAGATGTGTTAAATAAATTAGAAATTATTAATGCGGACGCATTTACTTGGGAAACAGAAAAAAAGTTTGATACTATTTACTTTGATATTTGGCATACAATAAATACCGAATCTTTTGATGAAATGGAAAGATTAAAAGAGAGATATCTAAAAAACCTAAGTACTGATGGTTGGATAGATAGCTGGTGTTCTGAGTTAAACCCTCTTGAAAAATAAAATAAAATTTATGAATTTAAATAAAAATTACTATTCTATTCTTGGTGTAAAAAATACAGATGATGAGAAGATAATAAAAAAAGCTTACTATAAACTATCATTTAAACACCATCCAGACAAAGGAGGAGATTCAATTATTTTTGGAGAGATGACAGAAGCATATGATGTTCTTTGCTCTGAGTCAAGAAAAGATTATGACCTAAAAAGTAAATTTGGTAATAATTATAATGAGTATTATGAGTTGTTTGATATAAACATTGACTATGACTATGATAAACAAAAGGCTGATAAACAAAATTTTATTAAAAATGAAGTCTTGAACATACGAGTGGAGGTTGATAAGTCATTTGATGGAAGTTTAGAGTACGAAAGATGGATAAAATGTAAAACTTGTGATGGTACTGGTAAAGACCTCTCATCTAAAATACTTATCAAGGACAACAACGGAAATATTCTGAAAACTTTTGATGCCGAGGATGGCTGTGACTTTTGTGAAGGAACAGGTAAATTTATGGGATATGACTGCACTTTTTGTTCAGGTAAAGGAAAGGTTGGTTTGAATCCGTGTAAGAAATGTAGTGGTGAAAAAAGAATTTTAGGTAAACAAAAATTGAGTAAAATAAAGTTAGATGGAACAGAAACTAGAATATTAGCAATGGGTCATCATTCTAAGAATGAGGTAGGTGCTGTTGGTTATTTAGTTATATCGATGAAAGATTAACTATAAGCTATTCCTGTTGTAATTGCTGTCTGTGTTGTCGGTATACTAGAAGCATTAACAGATATACTATCAAATCCAAATGTGATATTCTCAACAAATGAGAAATTTAAATTATTATAATCTATAAATGGTGCTCTTGCTTGATAAGGAACTTGTACTTGTTTATTTACATAGTCTTCAGTTGTATAACTAAAGAATGGAATAGAATCAACCTCATAGAATTTAATATTATCAAGTTCATAATAAGCATTAAGTGTACCAATTAATCCTAAATTTAATTTTTGTCTATTGTAAAAATAAAATCTTTTCTTAGTACCCGGAGTTCTTGATGTCACCGGTAGTGTACTATCAGGGAAAGCATTTACATAATTGAAAGTTCCAGATTCATCTACAAAAAATGGCCAGTTAAATAAATAAGCTTGTGCTGGTGAACTAGGAAATAAAATAATTTGAGAATCTAATAAATCAAATTCAATAATTGAATATCTTTTTTTCTCTATATTGATATTTGTATTATCAAAAGTCATAGTTGATAACAACTCTGAGCTTTGGTACTTTAATGTAGCGTTTGTAGTTCTACTAAACGTATATGGGTATAGTGTAGAAGTAAGACCTGGTGTCAAAAACGACCATTCTCCACTAAAGCTAAAGGTCCATCCATCTTGTATAAATCCATCTAATCCTCCTGATGAGGATGTTGTTCCAAATGGTTTGTTAAACTCTGATATATCACCTAAAAAGTCTTGATAAATTTCATATTTGGAACCTAGAGTATATTTTTTCTGACTAAAAGAGTCTATGTCTCTAAAATAAGACTCAGAAGACATAACATCATCAGTTGAAAATCCATATAAGTTTGGAGCAGTGAATGGACCGTATCCGAAATTACCAGCGACGAATTCTGTTGTACTTTGAGGAAAATTATTTAGATACTCTTTCTCTGAGTTTATAGTAACTGTTGAATAAGTTGAATAATTTAAGTCCATCCATGAATTAAATCTCCATATATCTTTAAGAGTTTGAGATTGCTTTGAGTTTTTTGGAGCCACATTGTTATCATAGAATGTTACATTTTGTAATAATGATTTTGAGTAATATCTTCTTATAACACCACTCTCTGTTGAAGTGTTTTGACCCCAAGTCAAATCCGTAGTTATAAAATATTCATCTAAAATACTAACCACCGAGGCTGTACCATCATAGTCTGGATTTACTGTTTTATCGTCTTTATCTATAATAATTAAATCTCCTACTAATAAATTGTGAGGAGTTGAATTAGAGAAACTTAGACCAACGTAACCATTAGTATAAATAGTTTCGATAAAATCATAAAAAGTGTAATCAGAGTTAAAATGACCACCATCAAATGTACCATCAATCCAATGAGTATTGTATAGTTCAGTAACCATTGGATAACCTTTTACTAAACCATTATTCCATATACCCTCGAAATATCCATTAAGAAAGGCCCCACTCAACCAAACATTTTTAGTTACTCTAATCTTGTGATTTTCTGAGTCTTTAATTACTCTTCTTATTGGAAAGTTATTTTCAATTTCTACGACGATGTTATTCTCATCCTTGAGTATCACTGTAAAGAATTTTTTAAGTAGTTTTCTTTCGTTATTTATATTTATTGAAACAATGTTACCTATTGATACCTTATCACCAACGCTAAAGTTTTCAACAGATTGAGTTGGTCCAGAAATCTGTATTCTCCATTTGTAGTTCTTAGTTGTTGTTGTAAAAGCCGCAACTATCTCATTAAATTCATAAACTTGTTCATCGACTCTATACCCACTATTCCATACTCCATTTTCCCAAACACCCGATTTGAAATTTCCGTTTCCAATTTTTGAATTTTGTTCTGATAAATTTATTACTTGTCCATAAATATTACTATAATAAGCAGGACTATCGGTTGCTCCAAAATATTCTGTTCCGTTATAATGAAGAGTTTGTGGTGTTGTTGTTAATGAACTATATGTAGCTGATGAATCACCTCCAAGTAAGGATAGTGTGGTTGGTGAATAATATTCATTAGTATTTGTAAACAAAAACTGTTCATTATTATCATTCTCATTATAACCACCAGTTACTTGAATGTTACTTAGTGAAAATTGATACCAATTTGTAATTATATTGAAAACACCACCATCTTCCCAATTTGCCTGAAATAATAAATACTGATTACCAGTAAGATTATAAAATTCATAATTTGATGCTGTAAAACCACCAACTCCTATTCTACCTAAAAACTGACCGTTATTTAAACTTGTTGTAAAGGATAATAAATTTAAAGTATTTAGTGAGGTCAAATTATTTACTAAGAATAAGTCTACGTATGCATAGTTTGGAGAACCTGCCTCTGTGTAGTTAAAAGATAAATTAAATGTAGAATAAGGAATATATTTTGCTATATAATTTGTTTCTGTAAACTTATCACCAGGATTTCTTCTAGTATGATCACCAGCTTTTGGTACAAGTCCATTATATCTTGTAAAAGTAAATGAATTATTTGAGTCAACATACGTCCATCCTTGATATCTATTTGGATAAACAGATGATGTAGCTAGTGACCATCCTTGACCTACCCAATCAAACTCAATTATATCAATAGATTTTATTACACTTGCTGTTGTTGATCCACTACTTGTTGCGAATCCATTATAAGTTGCATCATATCTAATAGGAAAATTTGAATTTATATTACTTGGTGGTTTAGAATAATATGTTAAGTAAACATCGGAATCGTTTGCAATTGGAAGTTTAGAGTTAACATTACCTGAATTTATTGAATATGTGAATGAGTCCCAAGGTGTATTTAGAAATAATTGTTTATAACTATTTCCTAAACTATAGTTAAAGTTATTAACTTTAGTCTTAAATAAGTATGTTTTTTCCGGTGAAAATTTTCTATTTTGTGTATAGTAAGTTAAAGAAGCAGTTAATGATGGTTGTACATTGACTCGCGTCATACCTAACCAAGTGTTATTCACTTGCCAAGTTACAGCATTAACACCACCAAAATCTGCCATCCACGTCATTTTTTATATATTATTTTTTTATCTATATGTAAGTGTTATTGGAATTACTGTTGAGTATGTTGTTGATAGAATTGTATTATCCATTGTACTGTTACCCGTAAATACATTCCATATATGGACTGATGCTGTTCCAGACCAAGTCATTCCTCTATAAAGAATTTGAGTATTGAACTCACTTTGGTTACTTCCGTCATATTGGAAATATGAACCATACCAGTTTCCGTTACGCCAAACTCCATCTTCCCAGAATATATTATAAGCATTCATATAATTTGAAGTACCGTTTTTCCAAACCATACCAAATGCTGTTCCTGATAAAAATATTCCCTTTTTCCATTGTGAAATATAAAATTCACTATTATCAAATGTACCATCGTTCCATATACAACTACCTGTTTCTAAAGCTAAGTCATCGTTTATATTAAATGTTGACATAGTAGCACCATATCGTTTTACAAATGGATTGAAAGAACTACTCTTAAAAGTTCCTTTATTAAATTTACCATCTAGCCAAATACTGTTCTGTATTTCTGCATTAGGGTGACTAAATGTACCACCTAACCAAAGCATATTTTTAAAGTAACTTCTAGGTGGTCTTCTTAATGGATCATTAAATCTTGCTGGTCTTGTAAATGTTTTCTTTTCTTTAACAAAATCATCTTTGACATTACTTACAAATCCATCTACCCAAACCCCATAATATGATGGTTGACTAAATGATACAACAAAATTGTTAGCGTTTGATTCAGTCATTGAGTCAACATTATATCCACCAGTAGCTGAATAAGTAGAACCACCTCTAAACTCACCTTTTGTAAATACACCATTTCTCCATAACTTACCTTTCCAAGTTCCTCCATTAAATTCACCACTGAACCAAGTAGAATTTGTTAAATAGTCACCATTACCAAATTCACCTCCATTAAACTCACCATCTTGCCAAGCATATTGTGATTGAGCACTTGATATACTAGATATATTACTTGCTGCACTTTGCCAACTATAACCAGAAATGAACTTACCTCCATTAAAAATTCCTGTCTGCCAATAAGCATCTGATTTAAATTCTCCACCATTAAATACACCATCTTGCCATATAGAAACATTTGATGCTGTGGTTTGTAAGATGTTTGTACCAAATATACCTGAGTTAAAAATACCATTTTTCCAAAGTATATTTTGAGTTGTATCTCCATAGTATGATGTGTCATTTGCTACAAGTTCGGCGTTAATAACATTGGCATACATAATTGTTCCGTTGTAGAATCTTGTGGATTCTTTTGGAACAGCTTCATCACCAATTATTCCATTACTGAAAGTACCACCATACCATTTTGAGTTATAGAATCTTCCTTTTTTAAATATTCCATTTTCCCAATCACTTTTCACAAATTCACCGTCTAAGAAATTACCACTTTTCCAAGAATTTCTATTATTTGAGTATGTCGCACTTGTTGTGCCATCTTTATAGTAGCTTCTAATGTTATTTATGTAGTAAAATTGATTGTCAAATGTCGGATTAGCGTCAAAACTTTTTGATGCGTAGAATCGACCGGTTAAAAACTGACCACCATCCCAACTTGAATCTTTAAATAGTCCTCTTGAAAAAGTACCACCATTCCAAATAGAGTTATGAATTATACCATCATTAAAAATATCAGAACCTGATTTAAAGAATGAATACACATAAGTTGCTTTTGATAATAGATTTTGTTGGTCTGAAAAGATCATATCAGTTAGTATCAAACTTTTAACATTGTCATAGTTTAAGAAGTCATAATCTGATGTGTTTATATCATCTTTTTGTATTAATGAATTTTTAATGTATGATCTTCTAAATAAACCTGATTGGATTTTTGATTTATAAATTTTAGTTGTGTGTATATAACCATATCTATTTTCCATTCCTATGGAACTATAAATTCCTCTTTCTAAAAGAGTTGACAAAACACTTGATGAACCAGTGACTATTTCTTTAAGACCTAAAACTCCGTTAACATTAGATGTTACTTCATAAGCATCAGGCAGTCTTATTATTGATCCAGTTGTTGATAATATTTCAATTTGAGCATCATTGTTACCAGCTTCTAATGTTATGAAATCTCCTACCTGATAGAATAGTCCACCAAAACTAAGAGTTGCCGCTATTACTTGACCTCCGGTATCTATCGAGGTAATGTTAGCTGTTCCTTGAGTACCAGAACCTGGTGATGGTTGAAGTATATAGACTAAATCACCAATCTGATATCCAGTTCCACCTTGATTTACCGTGACAGAACCTACGTTACCAGTTGTCACAGATATATCCAAGGTAAGACCAATTCCTAAACCAGTTGTAGTTGTTGGTTGATTGGTTGATACACCATTTGCGTAGTTTATTCCAGGGGCTAGTACGTTTGCGGTAAGGGCGGAATCTATATTAGTTGCTGTTATAGTAAATGATGATCCAAATCCAGGTGAAGCTGTTCCAGATACAAAACTTGAACTTGTATATCCTGATCCAGAAGCTGTTATCTGATACGTATATACTCTTCCAGTAGTGTCATAATCAACAGAGTTTAAGAATACTATACTTCCTGTTTTTCCAATCCATAATGAATCTAACTCTTCTTTATTTGGTGTATATGATGTTGTTGCTATTAATGTAGAACTCGATGTTACTACACTTAATTTGTATTTACCTCCATTTATACTATAGTCTGTTATATTTAAGTCGTAACTATAATTGATGTTATTTCCACTTTGCCAAGTAGTGTTTTCTAACAAACCACTTGAAAAATTAGAATCTAAAATATATGCGTTAGACACATCAATTACACTACCTATTAAAGTATTAGAAACTGTTGCGTATGTATCTATAGTCGAACTATAATCATAGTTAAACTTTTGAGTCAATATTGGATTATTTTCTAAATCTTCGAGTGATACTACAATATCAATTGAATAATCACTTTTTGGATTCAGACCAAACGTTTTTGTATAATATAACCCACCGGTAGTTGAATAAACCGATGAGTAGATATATTTATTATCCTCTTTTGTACTTAGAAAACAAGTCGTTTCTTGTCCTTTCTTCCAGAAAGATTCAGAGATTATATTATTCGGAGGTGTATTTACTTGTGGTAAATTTGCAACAGAAGAATCATAATAGGAATCAGAGTACTCATTCCAGGCTGAAATTCTAAATTTCTTATCAAAAAAATGAATTAGATTTTTTAACCCATCATTTACTTTAAGACCTTTTATATAAAAGTCATCTTTTAATTTTAATCTTTCATAGTTTTGTCTATTTATATAAAACTTATAAACCTTATGTGTAGCAGCCGCTGTATTACTAAGTGTAGCACCAGCTGTTAAATTTTCTGAGATGACGAATTCATCGTATCCTAATATTTTAATTATTGAGTCACTGATATAAACAGAGTTTTTTAATACAGATTCTCTATAATTTGTATTTATAGATTTTATATTATTTGACACTGAATTTACCAATGTGCTCTTTTTTAGTTCAGAATTATCAACATAAGAATTGTAGAATGTGCAATTCTCAAAATAACCTTTCTCAATATTACTATTAAATGTTGATTGTGATCCTAAAATGTGATTTTTCACAGCTGACCACTGACTATGTGTAGTTCCAATTGTAGTGTCATATAAACTAGCATTCTTAATAGAGATTGATTCTATTTCTGAATCCACCACGAAGTTATATCCTTTTCCGTTATTATTAGGACCTGTAATTTTTTGATATGCGATTCCATATTGGTCAAATTCAGATGTGAAACTTTGTGGTAAGGTAAATAAAGAAAGCATTGTTCCTTTTTTCCAAACAGTATTCATTAGAGTTCCTGTATTCCAAGTTGATTTTTCTCCTTTATAAATTACTTTATAATTTGGTTGTCCATATAAACCAACATTCCAAATTCCATCAAAATCACCATCTCTAAAATTACCCTTGGTTATAAAAGGTTGTACATATTTAACATCAGGTACCCAGATAGACTGTGTTGGGCCGACCTCAAATTTATAAACTTTACCTTTTTTATATTCTCTACCTAAGTAACTAAAACTTTTATTTACAATTTTAAGCCTATCATTTGATGACGTTGATGTTATAGATTTAGCAACTGAAAAAGAACCTAACATCAAATTTGAGCTTATATTTGTCCAGTTTGTAGAACCATTTCTTACAAAGAATCCTGGACTTGATGTCAATCCAATGTTTGCTCCATAACCATTTGATAATAGTGGGTTTGTAAAGTCTTGGTCTGTGAATATTACATTATTTTGATAGTAATTAAATTTGTAATTGAATTGACCATCTTTAGTTGTAATTTGTCTATTGACAAGATGAAAATCTGATTCATCTGACACATAATGTACTTGGATAAAGTTATCCGGAATATCTTCTAAAAATGGCAAAACGCCGGTATATTCAATATTTAATACTACTTGGCATCTATCAATGTAAAGAATTTTATATCCATCTCTACCCTTTTTATATTTGTTAATTTTTATAAGAGCATCACTGTCATAATTACCACCAATAATAAAAACTCTATCACCAACCTTTAATCCAGAATTAGCTTCTGTATAGAATGAAGTGTAAGCAATACCAAGAATGTAATAAGGTTCAACCCAGTTAAGTATTCTTGGTGAAAATGGTTTATTCTGGTCCGCAATTAATCCAGCTAGTGGATCTACATAAACAGTATTTATAGCGGATCCAGTTTCTATAAAAAGTGGTTTAGGAACTAATTTTGGCTTTAATTTGATTAATGCATTATTAGCAATCATCGTTTGTTGAGAAGATGAGAACGTCGCTAAATTTGGAATCTTACCTAGTATTTTATTTATCTTAACAGACGAAAAAGTTGCCATTAACTAATTAGAGTTCTTTTGTAGATATATATTAAGTTCTGAATGGTTTCTATTAATTATGTTAGTAATAAATTTGTTCATTAAACTTAATTTATTTAATTTTGTAAGATATTATGAAAAAAAAGATTTTAATATTTACTGGTGCTGGAGTTTCGGCTGAAAGTGGCGTCGCTACTTTTAGAACAGGTGATGATGGATTGTGGTATAATCACAAAGTAGAGGATGTTGCAACTTTAGATGGTTGGAGAAGAGATAGGAAAAAAGTTCTTGATTTCTACAATATGAGAAGGTCTCAACTTAAGCAAGTTGAACCAAACTTAGCACATAAAATAATTGCTGATTTAGAAAAAGAATTTGATGTTACAGTTGTAACTCAAAACGTTGATAATCTACATGAAAGAGCAGGTTCAACTAAAGTTGTTCATTTACACGGTGAGTTAACAAAAGTTCGCTCTACACTAGATTCAACTTTAATTTACGACTGGATTGAAGATTGTAATGTTGGTGATAAATGTGAAAAAGGTTCACAACTTAGACCACATATTGTTTGGTTTGGGGAAAGTCTAAATGAAAAAATGATTGAAAGAGCCGAAGAAGCAGCTTTTGAGTGTGATATTTGTATTATTGTAGGAACTTCAATGCAAGTTGCTCCAGCAAATCAAATTCCATTTTTAACAAAGTCAGATACACTTATTTATGTAATTGACCCTGCTGAAATGGATTTTCATATTGACAAACAAAGAAAACCATTTTTGTATCATATTAAAGAAGTAGCTTCGGTTGGGATGGAAAAAGTTAAATCAGAAATAGAAAGTTATGTTGTTAATTGAAAAATTTGATTCATATAGAGACGGTGGAACTGTTGTTATGAAGTGTAGAATAGGTGGACCTATTTGGAAATTCTATTTTGATTCTATAGGAAAACATAGTCTTCTAGGTGACGAAGTTGAAATTTGTATAGATGGTAGAATTGGGAAAAAACCAACTTTATGGCTAGGCTATCCTGATAAAGAAGAACATCTTGGACGTGCTTCTCAAGGTTCTTTTATTATTGAAGATGAAAGTATTATTGATATGATAATTGAAAAGGTAAAAGAACATAAAAGACTTACTAATCATAAAATGGATAGTTTTATTAACTATAAAGAAAATTTAAGAGATTGGAAAATTGACGAGACTATAAACAAATAAAAAATAAAAGCCGCAGAAAATCAAACTAATTTTCCACCAAAAGGTTGGAGTGGAAACAAAAATTATTGGGAAAGACTGAATAGTTTAGGAATTCCAAATTATTTAGAACATAAAGAAACTGGAGAATTACTACTTATTGTTTCAGAAGAAAAACGAAA
>JACCDW010138086.1_pt1 | contig 19417 bp, 18 predicted proteins | sample 7449781 | NCBI WGS metagenome assembly JACCDW01 (sample SAMN15323449, study PRJNA562643) | freshwater metagenome | isolation source: river surface water | place: USA:Blue River Watershed | collected 2017-08-18
AGAAAAATTTTCAATATTTCTTATATTAGTTTTTGCGAACACTATAAGATATGGAAGGCGAATTAATAAAAGTGAGTGTTTTCCAAAATTAAAAGAATGCATAAAAATTGATAAACATTTTTGTATTCTTGGTGTTATAAATCAAAAAGTCATCTGTTACCCATATAGTAAACTTCTTAATCCAAGGGTACTGATGTTAGCTATTGCTATAAGTACTGATTCACATAAAAATAAAATATTTTTATTAAACTATGGAGATTCATCAACCTACAGTTCTGCTGCTGTAAGCTTTTTTGTTTTTTGTAAGGATAAAAATATTGGAGGACAAATTCTTATACCGGATCCAGAGGCGTACTTTGATGACTCAAATTTATTAGAGTTAATTTTGCAAAAAGGAAAAGAATCAGATTTTGGAGCCAGAAAATCAATTGGCTATTGGCGTGGAGCGACTACAGGAGGAGATTTTAATGCTGACTCTTGGTCTTTTTACCCGCGGTCTATTTTGGTAGCCCTATCTCTTAAGTATACAGAGATCATAGACGCGAAATTTACTAGATTAGTTCAAGGTGCAGTGCTGGGAAAAAATGGGTTATCGGAGATTTATCTAGCGCCAGAAAGCTCACCTTACGAAGTCTTAAAATATAAATTTTTGATTGACGTTGATGGAAATTCAAATTCTTGGTCTAGGCTAAGGCAACTGTTAGTGAGTGGTGGGGTTGTACTCAAGCAAGAAAGTAAATATGAACAATGGTATTATAAAGCATTAAAATCTAATGAGAACTGCATAATATTTAGAAAAGATTTTTCCGATCTCATTGAAAAAATTTCTCATCTAGAGGCTAATGAAGCTGATTGCATTCGAATAGTCAAAAATCAATATCAATTATTTGAAGATTTCTTAAGGCCACAGGCCGCAAGAAATTACTTATCGGATGTAATAGATAAATATGGTTTAGATGTCTAATTTATATACTCCATAAATTAAAATATATAGATATTGAAAAATTAAAAAATATAACAATAAATAATATTTAGAATTTATTAAGAATAGTATTATCATTAGAAAAATTTATTTTAATTATTACTTTGCCTTTAAGATAAATTTGATATCAATTATTTTAAGCACAATTTGTTGATAGTTTAGAATTTATATATTTTTGAGATCACTATGAAAATGATCACTTCATTCTTGGATAATTGTGTTTAAATAAAATCTTTTAGCATTTATTGCTGTAGCCTAATCACCTTGGTGCCCCCTTTCTTCTTAGGGGCTATTCACTCGAAAACGGATTACGTATTTATTGACGATAATCATTAATCTTTAGCAAAATTAATAAATCAATCTTGTTGTTAGGTAGGAATTTAGGATGAAACTAAAAAATATCATTTTGAATAAACGAAAATTTAATAATTTCATCTAATTTTGCACAAGTTTGTACAAAATAAATTTATCTTCTATAGTTAATAAGGTAGAAGTATTTCTGTAGCAAAATTTTTACATTTGCTCAGGTGTTTATTTCAAGTTCTGAATTTATTCACAATCCTTGCATATTAAAAGCGCGTCTTAATTATAGCAATTTGATAGTGAACGTTGATAATTTTATAAGCCCCTTGTTTAAGAGTAAGAAAGATATTTATTGCATAAGCAGGGTTATGTTTTGGATTTGGATAAAATCTCCAGAAATAATCGTCAAAAATTAGCACTCCACCAACTTTTAGCATTTCAAAACATTTCAATGCGTCTATCAAAACATCATCACAGTGATGTGAGCCATCAACATATATAAGATCGTAGAAGTTTTTAATATTGAAGTTGTTGCAAAAAAATGCAAAAGATGTAAGTTTTTTCTTGGATAATCGTGCAGCAAAGTCAGATAAATTCTGATCAAATGTGCTTTCAATTCTTCCAAGCACATCGGGGGTAGAAGCAGTACCATCCTTATGTTCATCAGCCCCTTCCCATGTGTCAACACAGGTAAGTAAGGCAGTTGGCGCTTCTGTCAAAATAAAATAACTTGATAGTCCCTCCCAGCTTCCTATTTCAAGGGCATTAATGTCCTTATTTTTAAAATTTTGTGAATCAAAAATGGAAAACCAAAATGGAAGATTACCACTAAACCAATCATTTGATAGATGTAAATTTTGCTTAGCCAAATTAAAGATGGCAATCTCTTTGTGGTATTTTTTTTTCAGCGACCATTTTCTTAGCAATCCTCTGTTAAAACTTAAGAATACCAATATTGGCGCATTAGTTTGAATAAGGTATAAATTATTAATTACTACAAGATTAAATAATCTAATAAAATTGTTAAAATGTTTATTTTTAGATATTTTCATGTTTCTTATTGATTATTTTAAATTTTCTAATATGAGTTTCCCTACTGTCTTCATTTACAATATTGCTTCGATTATTCAAAGCTGTGTAATCCAAAAATAATATTTGAGGATGATCAATATCATAGCTTACGAAGCCAACTTGGAACTTTGAAGTATACGATTGATGTGTATAGATAAATATAAAACAAAGTAAAAAATATCGTGAAACTCACGAGCATTGCTGTTGAGTTCCACCAAATAATTGCAGGAATGACCGCTATTCCACTTAAAAACCAAATATATGGTGCAGTTTTGGAATTTCTTGTGAACCAAGAAACGACATTTCTTTGATTTATTGGATTTAGTATGCGTCTGTAAATTAACGTATGAAAATGTGTTGCATCTGCTAGACCCGGATTTTTGCCTTGATGTATTTTGCGACGATAAATGGTGAAAAGTGTCTCTATTACAGGATATGCATTAATTAGTAACGCAAACCATGGTGAAACTTCGGGATGCCTAGTAACAAGAATGATACTTATTACTGCTATCCCAAATCCAATCAAATAGGCACCTCCATCCCCTAAGAAAATTAGACCTCTGGGGTAGTTCCATAGGAAAAATCCTGCAATGCTACTAGCTAGTATTAGGCTAAGATTGGTTAGTTGTGTATCCCCAACGATAAAACTTACATACGATAAGCCCAATAAAGTTATTATTCCAACCATGCTTGCTAAACCATTAAATCCATCAATAATGTTATAAGCGTTTGATAAACCAGTAATTGTAAAAGCAGTGAAAATAAGGGAGATGATATTGAAGCTTAGTAAAAAATTAAGTCCAAAAATATCTAAGTAAGTGATTTGTGTTTCAAGATATATACACGCTAAAAGTGAAATAAAATACGTTGATAATAAACGCGTTCTAACATTTAGTCTTTTGCTGAGATCTTCGGAAAATCCAATTGTAAAAATAAGTAAAGAAAATAATAAGAATTTGAGTTCATTAGTTGATTCTTTAGCTATTTGCCAATGAAAAATTACGGCAATAGCTAAGCTGGATATGATGCTAGCGCCACCAATTCGGGGTATTGAGCCATCATGAATTTTTTGGGGGCCTGATTTGCCATCATCACTTGAAAAGGCAATGTGAAAATTCTTTAGGTTTATAAGAATTTTAGTAATTACGAATGAGGATATGAATGCAATTAATGAAGTAATCATTTAAACCTAATTGATAATTCGTATGTCTTAATTTTAGTTGAAATGATTTTCTGTGACTAAATATAAATGTTCTTGGGAATTTGTTAAGTGCATGTACCCTAATCAATCGAAATATGAAAGACAAGATTGTAGACCATGTGCTCGGTATATTGTATAAACTATGTGACCGGTTTACGCCCTAACGGTGACCGACTATGCAAGCCGTTACCTGATTTGCTGTGAAGGCCTATCGAGCACCAAAGAAGCCCAGGCCATCACGGTCTTTGAGCAATTCTTTAAGGAGTATGGGCTACCAGACAGTATCCGCTCCGATAATGGGGTGCCCTTTGCCTGTGCCAATGCCCTTTATGGCCTCTCTAGTCTATCGGTGTGGTGGCTCAGATTAGGCATTGGCATTGATCGCATCCAACCCGGTAACCCCTAGCAAAATGGTCGGCATGAGTCCATGCATTTAACCTTAAAGCAAGCCACCATTAAACCCCTAGCAATAACGCTCTTACAACAGCAAGATAAGTTTGAAGACTTCATCCACGAGAACAACTATGAGCGACCCCACCAAGCCCTAGAGATGATGCGTCCGACCGATCTCTACACGCCCTCGACTCGCAATTATGAGGGACTACCCGATGTGAGCTACCACTCTCATGACAAAACGGTCACCATCGCGAACTGTGGTCGTATCTGCATCGCGGGTCAGAAGATCCACTTAAGCACGGTCTTTGCCGGATACGATGTGGGCGTACGGCAAGTGGAAGACGATGTGTGGTTAGTCAGCTTTATGGATTACGATTTAGGATACTTTGATTTGGAATCGAATAAGGTGCAAGCCTTAGACAATCCATTTGGTCCCAAAGTACTTGGCGTGTGAGCGGTAAAAAGTGTAAACCATGTGCTCGGTATATTGTGTAAACCATGTGACCGGTTTACACCCTATGGAAAATGGTGGGTCGGGCGAGATTCGAACTCGCGACCAACGGATTAAAAGAAGTCGTAGCTCTTCGTTTCCTTATATAGATATTAGCTTATCGGGCGATCAAAATCAGTGTGCGATTGACTGTGCGATTGCTTTTTGGTGCAAAGTTCGAATCTGAGGACCGGATTTCGAGCTTTTGAGCGTTACTTAAGTAACGGTTAGAAGCTGTAGCCCTGTTGATCAATAGCGGTAGTCGGTCTTGAAAATCTTGGTAGAAGGGGTTTGGAGAGGTAAAAAGTAAGCGCACTAAATTAAGCTCGAAAAAGATGGGTATGTATTAAGGATTTATAAAATAATCTAATCCGCTGATAATGGCCATAGATTAGGTTTTCCATGCTAAAAGCTAATTTCTAAAGGATATGGCGATGGCCAAAATTAGAAAAATTGAGATAAAAAATTTTAGGTCTATTAAATCATTAACCTGGCTTCCGTTACCGGGAGTTAATTGCTTGATTGGTCCTGGCGATATTGGTAAGTCAACGATTCTTGATGCAATAGATCTTTGCTTGGGGGCAAGAAGGTCAATATCTATAAGTGATGCTGATTTTCACTCTCTGGATATTGGATGTGCAATTTCAATAACTCTTACCTTGGGTGACCTGGAGGATTCTCTAAAGAGTATTGAGGCCTATGGCATCTATTTCCAGGCCTTTAATTCTGAAACTGGTGAAGTATTAGAGGAGCCAAAAAGAGGGTTGGAAACCGTGCTTAACCTCAATTTGACTATTAACGATGATTTGGAGCCAGAGTGGAGTCTTGTGTCGGGCCGCGCCACCTCGCAAGGGTTGACTAAGAATATTGCTTGGAAGGATAGGGTTGCTATAGCGCCAATGAGATTAGGTAGCTACGAAAACTCAAATTTTTCTTGGTCTAAAGGATCTGTTTTAAATAGACTTTCTGATCAAAAAATTGAAGCAGGCGAATTATTGGCACAAGTTGCTAGAGAGGCGAGAAATACTTTTGGCGCTTATACGGATGAGCAACTTTCCTCTACCCTTGCTTTGGTTATTAAAGCTGCAAATGAGTTGGGGGTTGAGATTGGTGATGCAGCAAAGGCTATGCTTGATGTGAGATCTGTCTCATTTACAAATGGGGCAATATCTTTGCATGATAACAATGGGGTGCCATCACTCTTTTCAATAGCCAAATAGCCATCTCCTGTGGATTTAGCTTTATAAGTACCGACAACTAGCGGCGCGAAGCCGCCATCAGCTCCATCGCTTAATCGTTTGCGGGCATTAAAGCCCTTTAATATTTGGATATTCATATGTTATGCATTTTAGCGAATACATCGTACTGTAAAAAAAAGGGGGGGTGATGACCATTACCCCAATGTCATTTGCTCTCATAACCAGAGAACCTTAACAGGACCTAAAACACACAAAAAACTAGCTTTTGAGACTAAAGGTTAGGTTTGGTCATTTGAGCGTTACTTTAAGTAATGCTGGGCATGCAAAGCTAGAGGGCTGCGACGTTCTCTACTAAGGAGGCTGTACGTTCGAATCGTGCGGGGCTGGCCAACTCAACTAACTAATTCAAGTTTGTTAATTCAAAATAACTGATTAAATACCTGGTATTAATCAGTTGTATGAATATATCTGATTTATCATTTGAGACTTCAAGTCATCGAGATAAATTGAATATGGCGAACCTTCCTTCATTGCGACAGTTGAAATATTTAACTGCGATTGCTCAGCATCTTAATTTCACAAAAGCAGCTGAATTATGTTTTGTGAGTCAATCAACACTTAGCACGGGCCTAAAGGAGCTTGAGCAATCATTGGGCGCTCAATTGATTGAGCGCGATCGACAGAATGTTTCTGTTACTCCAATTGGTAAAGAGGTGGTAGAGCGTGCCATCAAATTATTAGCAGGGGCTGAAGATTTGGTTCAATACAGTCAGAATTCAGGCCTTTCTATGACGGGAACCATTAGGCTTGGAATCATTCCAACCATTGCACCTTTCTTATTACCCAAGGTTTTGCCTGCAATACGTCATCAATATAAAAATTTACAAATTACCTTAAGAGAAGATTTGACAGCGAACTTGTTGCAACGAGTAGTGAGTCATCAGCTTGATTTTGCTTTGATCGCCTTGCCTTATCCAACTGAAGGTCTTTTAGTCAAAGAATTATTCTCAGATGAGTTTTGGTTAGCGGCCCATGCTGATGAACCTGCACTCAAGATGCCTGAAGTAAAAGTACCTGCTTCATTGTCTGAAAAGATGTTGTTATTGGAGGAAGGGCATTGCCTAAGGGACCATAGCTTGAAGGCCTGTCGTCAAAAAGAAGTTGTAAATAATTATGGTGTTGAGGCTACAAGCTTATTAACTTTGGTTCAAATGGTTGAGGCGCGCTTGGGCGTTGCTTTGCTACCGGAAATGGCAATAAAAAGTGGCATCCTAGATGGAACAACTTTATTGGCAAGACCTCTGGCGCCTCCAGCGCCTAAGCGCCGTATTTGTTTGGTGGCTCGTCAAACAACGGCCAGAATTGATGAGTTCATGGCCATTGCTGAAATCATTACTACGCAACATTTACTGGCGGTTAAAGGCCGGTCAAGTAAGACAAAATCAATGCATAAGCCCTCAAAATAATTACCTATCTATTTTGAAAAAATAAGGGTTGGAATAACTATTCCAACCCTTATTTCATTTCAGATAAGTGTTAAGCTAAATCAAAGCGATCAGCATTCATAACTTTGACCCAAGCCTTGACGAAGTCTTTGACAAATTTCTCTTTAGCATCGTCTTGTGCATAAACTTCTGCATAAGAGCGAAGAATCGAGTTAGAGCCAAAAACAAGATCGACTCGACTTGCTGTCCACTTAACTTCGCCTGATTTGCGATCACGGATTTCATACACATTTTTACTTACTGGTTTCCATGTGTATTTCATATCTGTTAAATGAACAAAAAAGTCATTACTAAGAACGCCTACTTTGTCTGTGAACACCCCATGTTTTGAACCACCATGGTTAGTGCCTAAGACGCGCATGCCGCCTACCAAAACAGTCATTTCGTGTGCGGTTAAACCCATTAACTGCGTACGATCCAACATGAGTTCTTCAGCAGATACAACATAGTCCTTCTTCACCCAATTGCGATAGCCGTCATGGATTGGCTCAAGCACTGCAAATGACTCTGCATCTGTCATTTCTTGAGTGGCATCCCCACGTCCTGGGCTGAATGGCACGGTGATCTGAACACCTGCAGCTTGGGCTGATTTCTCAACCGCAGCAGTACCAGCAAGAATAACTAAATCAGCCATGCTGACAGGCTTACCAAATTCCTTTTGTACTTTCTCAAGTACAGCAAGAACTTTTTGGAGTCTGGTAGGTTCATTGCCTTCCCAATCCTTTTGAGGAGCCAAGCGGATGCGAGCGCCATTGGCACCGCCACGCATGTCTGAGCCTCTGAAAGTTCTGGCGCTGTCCCACGCTGTTGCAACCAACTCAGAAATACTCAAGCCACTGCTTAAAATCTTGGCTTTTAATTCAGTGATTTCTGCATCACTTAATTGATGAGTGGCCTTTGGCACTGGATCTTGCCAAATAAGATCTTCTTTAGGCACATCTGCACCCAAGTAGCGAGTCTTAGGTCCCAAATCACGGTGCGTCAATTTGAACCAGGCGCGCGCGAACACTTCTGAGAAGTAGTCTGGGTCTTTGTAAAAGCGCTCAGAAATTTCACGATAAATCGGATCTTTCACCATCGCCATGTCTGCATCAGTCATGATTGGGTTATAGCGAATAGAAGGATCTTCAACATCCACTGGTTTATCTTCTTCCTTGATGTTGATTGGTTCCCACTGCCAAGCTCCAGCTGGGCTCTTCTTTAATTCCCAATCGTAAGTAAAGAGAAGGTAAAAGTATCCGTTATCCCATTTTGTAGGATGTGTGGTCCATGCGCCTTCAATACCGCTTGTAACAGTATCTCGACCCACGCCACGACCGGTTTTGTTCAACCAACCAAGACCTTGTGCATCAACGTCTTCTGCTTCTGGATCAGGGCCTAGATTTTTAGCGCTGCCATTGCCGTGACATTTACCCACGGTGTGACCACCGGCAGTTAATGCCACAGTCTCTTCATCATTCATGGCCATGCGTGCAAAGGTCAAACGTACATCACGTGCTGTTTTTAATGGATCAGGCTTGCCATCCACGCCTTCTGGGTTGACGTAGATAAGACCCATTTGAACGGCAGCAAGAGGATTGTCTAAAGCAGTTGCCTCATCAGAGCCTTGACGCTCAGAATTCTTAGCCAACCATTCTTTTTCTGAGCCCCAATAAATGTCTTTTTCTGGATTCCAGATATCAGCTCGACCACCTGCGAAGCCGTAGACTTTTAAGCCCATAGATTCATAGGCCACATTGCCGGCCAAGATCATGAGGTCAGCCCATGAAATCTTGTTGCCATACTTTTTCTTGATCGGCCATAACAAGCGACGTGCCTTGTCTAGGTTCGCATTGTCTGGCCAAGAGTTCAAGGGCGCAAAACGTTGATTGCCTGTGCCTGCACCGCCGCGACCATCAGCAATACGGTATGAGCCAGCAGCATGCCAAGCCATACGAATCATAAGACCACCATAGTGACCCCAGTCGGCTGGCCACCATTCTTGGCTATCTGTCATAAGAGCTTTTAGATCCTTTTTGACTGCTTCAAGATCTAGAGACTTGAACTCTTTAGCGTAATCAAAATCCTCACCCAATGGGTTGGTTTTGGTGTCGTGCTGATGCAAGATATCTAGATTGAGAGCGTTGGGCCACCAATCCATGTTTGAAGTACCGGTAGCTGTATTACCACCGTGCATCACAGGGCATTGGCCGCCTGAAGCATGTTTCTTTTGTTCCATGTTGAACTCCTTTGTGTTGTGGTGAATTAGAAAGAATAAGCTAAATCTGCAAGCAATGTCACAAGACCTGCGCTGAATAGGGCAAGACCCATACCTTTTTGTAATGGGTGATGTTTGATTTGATTAACGACTAATTGAGACATAGTGACCTCCATGCATAACGTTTCGATGGATGAACTTTAGGCTCAAGTCATTAATTTGTAAAACCAATTAAATTAATATTAATTATCGATTTATTAGATTAATAATAGTCCTTATTCCTCTGTAGAATGAATTTATTCATCGGAGGTTCACATGAGTACCAAATTGTTAGATAGCCCAAGCTGGTTCAATGCAGCAGAAATGCATGCGAAACAGCACCCATTAACTGCCATTGCTTTGCTAATTGCTGTATTGGGTGTTGTTGCCTTGATTGCCCAAAGCGCCTATGAAATTATTTCTGGCCAACAGTCCATGGCACTCAGCTATGCCCTGGCGGCCGGTCTCATTGGCTTTGCTGCTACCGCTTTGGGCGCTATCCCCATCTTATTCATCAAGTCCTTGCCCACAAATCTTGAAGACAGCATGTTAGGTTTTGCGGCTGGAATGATGTTAGCTGCCAGTGCATTCTCACTCATCATCCCAGGCATTGAAGCTGGAAATGCTATTTTTGATAACAAGTTCTTGGGGGCTGGCTTGGTTGTTGTCGGCATAGGCTTGGGTGTCTTTTTAATGTTGGGTCTAGATCAATTCACGCCGCATGAACATCATCAAACAGGTCCTTGTGGCGCTGGTTACGAGCGATGTGGCAAGGTCATGCTGTTTGTTATGGCCATTGCATTACATAACTTACCTGAAGGCATGGCCATGGGTGTCAGTATGTCTGCCGGTGATTTATCTGTGGGCATTCCTTTATCGATGGCCATCGCGATTCAAGATATCCCAGAAGGATTAGCTGTTGCGATGAGTTTGAGAAGCGCAGGCATTAAACCAAAGCTCGCTCTTTTAATTGCGATTGCCAGTGGGTTATTGGAGCCGATTGGAGCTCTATTAGGGGTCAGCATTGCCAGTGGTATGGCGTGGGCTTACCCAGTAGGGTTGGGTTTGTCAGCGGGAGCGATGTTGTTTGTTGTTTCTCACGAAGTGATTCCTGAGACTCATCGCAACGGTCATCAAACGACAGCAACGATTGGGTTGATGATAGGATTTTCATTGATGATGATTCTTGATACAACCCTTGGATAAAAGCGCATACTAAAATAAGTAATACAAACTAAATAAAGGAATTGATATGAAAAAAGTAAGCTCTAGTAAAGATGCAAAATCAATGACCATTAACATTGGTATCAGCGAAGCTGACCGAAAGAAAATTGCGGATGGTTTGTCTAAATTTTTAGCTGATAGCTACACGCTTTATTTGATGACTCATAACTTCCATTGGAACGTTACTGGCCCACAGTTCAATACTTTGCACACGATGTTCATGACTCAGTACACAGAGCAGTGGGCTGCGTTAGACATGATTGCAGAAAGAATTCGCGCCTTGGGTCATCCTGCACCTGGCACTTATAAAGAATTTGTAAAACTTTCATCAATCAAAGAAGTTGAAGGTAAACCAAAGGCTTTGGAAATGGTGCGTCATTTGGTTCGCGCTCAAGAGGCAACAGCCAAAACAGCAAGAAGTCTTTTCCCAATCATTGAAAAAGCCAATGATCAACCCTCTGCTGATTTATTGACTCAACGAATTGATATTCATGAGAAGACAGCCTGGATGTTGCGCAGTATGTTGGAAGAGTAAGTTGTTGAGAAATTCTTATAAAACGTCTCTAAGGTATAGGCCGCACGTTTGAATCGTGCTGGTTAGGCTAATCCGGCAAATATTAGATTCAATCCTTAGTGGTAATTAGCAATTCGAGCGTTACTTAAAGTAACGCTTGGTGACCAAAAAGTACTTTGGAGCAACGAAGTGCAAGACGGTTGCTCCGAAAATCCTGTGGTTTTCAAAATCAAAGAGCACTTAGGACGAATAAACCACCATCTTAGCGTTATCCACAATCTGCACAGCAACAGCGCCAGCTTTCTTCTTTCTTAGCGCCATAGATAGGGCGTTATTAAAGTCGCCATAAGTGCCCGCAGACACCCAGGCGGTATATGGATTATTCATTTTGTAGATAGTCTTATAGCTTTGAGACTTCTTTCTATGGGTACTTTCAACTTTAGCTAAGTCCATTTGTCCAGCTTGGATCTTCTGTCTAGCCCGCTCAGCTTTAACTGCTGCTTGTGCTCTTTCAGCCTGATCTTTAAGAGCTTTGATTCGTGCTTGTGCTGGACTTAAGGGCTTTTGTATTTTGGGTGTTTGGAATTCAAAAAATCGCATACCAGTATTTAGTGCCTAGTATTCACTAGGCAGCAAAATCACCCACTTATCTTCATTTAAACAAGCATATAAGCTAATCTCATTAAATGGAAAGTCTGTATACGGAATGCGTTGCTTAGCTAGTACATTGCCGTTGCCATCGGTAATGGTTAAGTTACCTGAACCATTGGTGCAAGTTAGGCTACAGCTAGTAAAGCCCTCATTGCTGCCTAAGTGCATGACATGGCTGGCTATGGCGTCCATTAGCCAGTAGCAACCCACGGTTTCCGCTAGGTACTTGGTGCCATCGGTTAGTAAGACTTTAGGCCATAAGGGGTAGTAGTACTGCGTTCCATAAAATTGCTCCAAATGATTCAAAAGCTGGGTTTTAGATAGATTCATTTTTGCTATGCCTCACAGTCATTTATTTATGAATTGGGTTTAGGCAATAGATCTAGTCAAAACCTTGCTCGTTTGACTCGTTTTCGGGATTTTTAATTCAAAGCGACTGCGTAGTTGCAGGCTCGCCGCTTCAATGGCCGCATCAAACGTACCTAACTCAACTTCGCGCTTTAAGAGTTCAAGTACTTCAATGACATTGGCAAGATTTTCGGCCTCAACTGCAGTTTTGCCATCAGCCAGCTCTAAAACCTTACTGCCATAAAACACATTGATGCAGAGCGTTCCTGTGCTGCTGGTAAACCACCAGGGTTTGATGCGTTTAGGCTTTTCAATGCTCTTGATATTGCCCTCTAGATCTTTGACATTTTTATAGCGCTTTACGACAAAGTCTTTACCGCCATGTTTTGCTTTGGCTAATTCCAGCTGTTCCCATAACTTATTGATTAGCTTGTTTCTGCGCTGCACTATTGGGGGTTGGTTTTTAGGCCGTTTTGCATCGGTCAATTTAAGGGTATTTAGACTATCTAGTGTTGCCATAGTGTTCTCCATAAAGTTGATAGGACAACACAACAATATGATCAGAAAACCCCTTTGGACAACCGAAAAAACACCATTTTTAGGCTTTAGAACACATATCTACTTTTTTTACCGATCTTTATGTTCAAGCTAAATAAATTCATAGAAAGAAGTAAAAACAGTAAGGCATAAAGGTTGGCACGCCGAAGGTAATAGTGCTGCGAAACCCGTTCTGATGTGTGACGGTACGCAATTCAGATCTCTTACTATCTGGCCTCATTGCACTACCCAAGACCCTGGCTGTTTTGGATGCTTTAAACGACGCCCCTGTGTGGCAGTACCGTTTGCGATGTTGTATTAGTTGGTAGCGTAGAAATACGTGAATGTAGGCTAAATGGCGAAGTAATTCGCATAGGCTGAAAGTGAGTGGGATGGCCAATGAAATAAACCCACAAGCTAGTTTGTAAGGGTTCCTGATATAGACCGCAAATTAGCTGCGTATGACGGCACGTAATAGGAGATAGCAATACCTACCTACCTTGCATTAGCAAGTTGTGTGTATATCAGTTGAAAACCTCAGTGAAAGAGGTAGGCATGAGTTGAGCCCTTTATCAGGGCTTGGCTTGTGCTTCCTAGTGAAAGAGATAATCATAATTAATAAAAAAAGAAAAATGCGATGAGCGGAAGCGAAGAGCTGGTGAACTTAGTTCACCATATAACTTAAAACTTTTAATTGATCAAAAAAATATTAGCATTTAGTGTAAATATTCTAAATATCAATCAACAAAAAGTGCTAATAATTAGATACTACAAATACAGCAATTTCGCTGTTTTAAGTTAAAGGTTGGAAATGAGAATTAATCAATTAAGTCGGCAAAACTCTTTAAGTTCTTATATAGATTACTGTAAATTCTATGTTGAGAGATTTGCACTAGGCGGTAAGTTCTATGGGGTGAAATTAGGTAAGAGATACAGCACTAGGAAATGTATCGATATCAGCTTGTCAATTTAAATTTTAAAAAAGGTTAATGGAGAAAAAATGGCTTACGATTTTGATAGATATAGTGAAATAGTTGAAGTGCTGCTTGGATCAGCTTGGCGCGATTCGCAAAATCCAACAATTGGTGAGGACATCTCAGATTTTCCTGAGATTAAGGTGATGTTCAACAAATACGGTTTTAATGAGAATACGGGGCTTGACGATAACGCTGATGTTGAAGAGTATTGCATTTTTATTCATCTAAATTCTGGAATTAAAGGATTTAATTTCCCAGAACACCAGCTCTCTCCATTTGGAATCATTCATCGTCCGAATGAAGAAATTTGCTCAAGAGCTTGGTTTTTAAAGAATCAGAATCGTAGTGATCAAGAAATTGAAGATGGTGAAAATGAGGGAGAATGGGAAATAGAAGACCTTATTAATACTTCTCAGAATATCGATCTCGATGACATGATGGATGTGCTCGAGAATTTTGCGAAAAACTATTCTATTTAGAGAATTTCGTGGCGGAAATGCCACGAAATTCGGCCTAAAACCAAATTATTACCACTCAACACAAAATATGCATATTCTGTTGAGTACTTGTAACTATTTGAAAATCAAACAGAAAAAATCAGTATTTTTCGGTTGAAAAACCCGTCATTCTAAGTGTATTTGTGGCTATTTTCGGTAGGAATTTGGCAGCTTTGACTACACAATTAACTTAAATACAGTAGGTATTGTGTAATCAAAGGAGAATTTAATGGTACAAGCAAGAACACTCACAGATCAAGAGCTGCAAAGGGTTTTAGAGTTCGCGGCAACTACTAAAGCAGCACAGCGTAATCGCGCTATATTGCTTTTAACCCATTGGGCGGGTATGCGTATTGGTGAAGTAGCTAGTGTGCGCTACAGCGATGTTTTAAGCACGAATATGAAGGTTTTAAGTGAGATTCGTTTAAATGCCAGTCAAACCAAAGGTAATAAAAGTAGAACTGTCTTATTGTCTGAGCGTATGCGTGCTGAATTGGCCCAATACATCGCAGCGCATCCACCTAAAGATATTCACAAACCATTGTTTCCAACACAAAGAGCGCAAGGATTTACTCCGAATACGCTTACTCACATTGTGAATGGCTTATACAAGCAGGCCGGTTTAAATGGTGCGACCAGTCACAGTGGTAGAAGAGGCTTTTTAACTCGATTGAGCGAAAAAGGGGTGTCGGTACGTGTGATGATGCAACTTGCCGGGCACAGTCAAATGTCGACTACCCAGAGATATATTGATACCAGGCCAGATATCTTACGCAATGCTGTAGAACTTATCTAGAGCGTGGTTTGGCGTTATTATATTTAATGGTGAGACGTTGATAGATATCCTCAAAATCATACTGAGGTAATAGCACTTTATTGGAGCTTGGAAAATCTCCCCTGGCTGAATTTTCAGCGACTAGCTTAGCTTTCAATAGATATCGGCTAGTGAGGATGTTGAGATTTACTTTAGCGCCGCTGTCTTGCAATCGTTTTTTATTCACCTCAATGCCTAGCTGACTAAACTTTTTACTGACTTTAGCTCTAAGGCCTAGTTTCCATAGCGGCCAATCTTCATGTTGTGCCTTAGCCATTAATAAGCGAAGCATGATGAATAATGGTTCAGGTCGTAATCGTTGAACAGCCAGTGGTTTGGTGGCTCTTTTCGCTAGGTTTTGTACCGGCACTTTTTCGGCATCTATCAGTTTTGAGATGCGTTGCATCAATACTCGCTTGGGTAATCCCAGTGGAATACCTACAATTAAAGCAGGTGGTTGTCCTTGATTAGCGAGTTTCACATTGAAGTAATTCTGAAGTGCTTTTTCAAAGAGGGGCTCATAAGCTTCATTTTTACTGACGCTAGCTATCTTTATGGGCACAGGTTTGTCATAAGGGGATCCAAAAATATGAATACCTCTATTAATCCACCAATCATCAAAGTCGATTGTTGTGACGTCCCCGAATTCATCGTAAGTCTTTAAAACTTTATTGAACCCATCCAGAATCTCTTGTTCCTGCACCGTGGTCAGTGGTTTTGATTCATCTTTGTATAAATCCAGCACCAGTTGTCTTCGTTTGCCTGCGCTAACTGGCTGATTGCGCAGTCGATGGGCTAGTGCATAGCTCGGACTAATCCTTAAAAACTCCAAAAGCAGTAGGGCGTATTTCTTAATACCAGTGGTGGACCATTCTTTACTGGTTCGATTAGGTAGATTTGCAGCAGTCTTCATAGAAATATATTAACACTTTATAAATCACTAATAACAGTCAATTATTAAAAAATGATAATAATAAGAAACTACACATACGGTAATTTCGCCGTTTTGAATAAAGGGTTTTTTATGTCAGCTTTAGCAAACAATGTAGCAAACTTAAACTCAGCCATGAATAACGGCTTTTTTGGTGTTGTTGATGGCTTTTCACTAATCTACAAAAATATGGACTTTAGCAGCATCGAGCAGAAGTACGCAGATGTTGAAAGCTATGTAGAAGGTATCGCTGTAGGCCAATATCGCAGCGTTATTGTCAATGGTCCCGCTGGTGTTGGTAAAACTTTCTCAGTCGAGTCTTATTTACAGAAATATTCTCACGCAGATAACTATAAGGTCGTTGCTGGCCATATGACGCCTTTGAGCTTGTATGGCAATTTGTATCAATATCGTAATGTTGGTGAAGTGCTTGTTTTGGATGATATTGATTCAGTTTTTAGCAAAATTGAAGGTATTAACTTGCTAAAAGCCGCGATGGATACAAAGCCTAGCCGTCGCGTTAACTGGGAATCATCTAGCTCTACAGTTTTATCAATGGGTTTGCCATCAGGCTTTGACTTTAATGGCAGCGTCGTTTTGATCTCAAACATCGGTTTCAACCGCAAGAAAAGCAAGCTGCAAGAACATTTGGATGCGCTAAAGGATCGTAGCTACTGTCTACAGATCTCTGATGGCACCAATGAGAGCTTGTACTTACAAGTTTGTTTTATGGTTGTTAAGAAAGGACTTCTTAATAGCTTTGGTCTTAGCGGTACTCAGCAATCTCAAATTCTTGATTACATTGGTGAGAACTTGGATCGTTTGCACAAAATTAGCTTGCGTCTTGCCATGAAGCTTGCATCGCTGGTACAGGCTAATCCGGAAGACTGGCGTTCTATGGCAGATAGCGGCTTATTAAACGACGAGTAAGGAGAATCTATGGCACGAGAAACTTTATACGTAACTGTTGCAAATGGGACGCAAGTCCCATTTGATGAATTTTCAAAGTGGTCTGAACATAAACAGCGAATGATGACAGATCATCCAATAAGAAATGTTGACTGGGGTGTTGATCACTGTCATAACATGCGACGTATTGTCAAAGAACAATATCAGTCTGGTGAACGCCCGCGCCCAGGAAATTGGGGCGCTAAGAATGGGCAGTCAATCGCGGTAATTACACCGCAGGGTGAATATCCAAGCTTGAAGGCTGCTGCAAGAAGCTATGATGTTGATGTAGCTACCTTAAAAGAATGGATTACTGTTTATCCTAAGCAGTATCGTTATGCAAACCCGTTGTCAGAAGATGAGCGCAAAAAGTTGCGTCCAGGTAAACGTGCTGTTATGACGCCATCAGGTCGCTTTGAAAGTATCGCAGCGGCTGCCAAATATTATGGGGTGGGAGTTCGCACTATCAAAACTTGGATACGATCTATGCGAAAAGATGAGTTTAAGTATTACGACAGTTAATTAGTTTAATAACCCGGCTAAGCTTAACTGTTTTTCAACATCCATCAGGGCCACCTCTGTGTGGCCCTTTTTTACATCTTTCATATCTGCAGATACCAAAATGTAATTGCCTTGTGTTTTCACGCTGACAGTGACTTCGCCGAATGCAGTTTTAAATTCATAAGCTGCCTTAAATCTAGGCACTAACTCCGTAACAAATTTCTCATGCTTGACCGTCACTTTAGATTTGGCAGCTTTGGCTAAGTTCCAATAATTGGCTAAATCCGTATCGCATCGTTTGATCAATGTGTTTAATGATCCAACAGCATCTTTCTTGGCTAGCTTTTTGAGTTGAGGCAGTTCTTTACTTAAATCTTCACCAGCCTCAATGCGACGTTTCACCTGCTTAAAGTAACTGAGATCACTAGCCCGATCCATGCTTTCGTTGAGTGCCTGACGAGCTTTACGCTCAAAAAAAGTTTGAATGAATTCACTCATTTGATCACCATAGCCGTGAGAGATTAATGTTTATAAGTGATTTCATCTGATTAGTCTGTAGAGATTAATGCTTTATTCAGCTCTTCTTTGAGCTCTTTAGTTGCTCTAAGATTTTGCTCTACCAGCGGTAGATACACCCCAGTTGTGATTCCGACTAAATTCATGACATCTGCGCGAACAGGGCTTGGGTTCATGTAGCGACGAATTTCCTCAGCTTCAGCAGTCTTATCACTGGGTATATCACCAGCTAGCTGCTCTGCCACCATTAAGGGTTTGAGATGGCTGTAGTGACGTTCAATCATCAAAATACTGGTTCCCATCTGTTTAGCCAAAAGGCCAAAGCTCATACCTTCTAGTACTCGTTGGGTCGCATAGTAATGCCTCAGGCTATATAAGCTTCTTGGACGTCCATCTTTATCGCCCTTATCCATTCCAGCCTCACGTAGACAGTCTCCAAAAGCATTTACTAGGTTATAGGGGATCTTGCCATCACGGGTTCTAAAGAGGTGTTTATTAGACTTGCTGGCTACAAGTTCCTCTAAAGTCATACGTTTGAATTCATCTTGTAGATCACGTAGTTTGTCTAATAGTGGCCATAGCTCATTTCTTGCCACTAGTTCTCGACTGCCACGCTTACCTTGAGGAAGAGTAATGTGGATGATTCGCATATTCGGCTTTTGTATAAATTGAATATGCTTCCACTTCAACTCTTTTGTTTCTGTTCCAGGTCGAACACCGGTACAGGCAATAAAAGTTACATATAAACCCAGTAGCTCCCTGAGGTTTCTCGTGATGCTACTTCGACCATTAGCGGACCATTTTTGAATGAACTTTTGCAATTCAATTAATTCATCTGTACTGAAAATACCACGAGCTGAAGTGGCCTCACCGGTGTTTTTTAGGCTAGGGCGTTGACTGTGTGTCATCCAACCCTTTTCAATGGCATAGTCAAAAACGCTATTAAGAGCAGCATTGTGATTATTTTGAGTAGACGCTTTTAATTCATAACCTACTTGTTCAGTACGCCATTGATGAAATTCAGCAATTAAGGCTGGGGTTATATTGTCAATATTGTGATTACCAAAAAATGGAATCAAATAATTATCAATAGCTCTGAAGTAGTCCGCAAAGCTTTTTTTGCCTGTTTTAGCTTTGAGTTGTTCTTTAAATCGATTACTGACGGTTTCTGCAACTGCTTTGAACTTTTTGCTAATAATAGATAAGCCACGCTTATCAAGAACCCTGGCTTCGTGAAACAGGTCTTCTGCCACTTGTTTTGCTTCTTTTAAGTCTTTAGTTTTACTGCTGACTCTAAACCATTTTTTGTGGGAGCCAATTTTGTAATGAATTTGCCAGGCGTCAGAATTAGCGCGACGTTTTAGACGTAGCTCCTGAGGTCTTAATACGACAGTAGATTCAGCAGTGGCGCGCATATGACGGTTTTTTACTAACGTGCACCTAGTATAACTTCAAAAACTAATAATTGAATTGTGCGATTACTGTGCGATTTAATTTTGCATAAAAAATAAGCAAAAAAAATGACTTGCGTTGAGCAAGTCATTGTTTCTAAAACAGATTTTTGGTGGGTCGGGCG
>JACCDW010525435.1_pt1 | contig 19416 bp, 15 predicted proteins | sample 7449781 | NCBI WGS metagenome assembly JACCDW01 (sample SAMN15323449, study PRJNA562643) | freshwater metagenome | isolation source: river surface water | place: USA:Blue River Watershed | collected 2017-08-18
ACCCCTTGCTATGATTTGGAAAGGCCATTCGACGCTTATTATCCGACAGAACATATAACTGAGGAGATGATAATAGCAGCAAGTAAAACATTTCTCGGAGAGCAATTTCAGATACCACCTAAGTACTCTGCCTTAAAGCAAGATGGCAAACCAATTTATAAAAAGGCGCATAAAGGGAAAGCGGAGGAAGTTGAAGTAAAACCGAGACGAGTTTTTATCCATGAATTTGAAATAGTTAAAATTGAAATGCCAGATATTCATTTTAGAATAAAATGTTCGTCAGGCACCTATATTCGTAGTATTGCACATGATATTGGGAAGGTCCTAGAAAGTGGATCTCATTTATCTGAGCTACGAAGAACGAAAGTTGGAGAATTCAAGGTGGAGGATGCCATGGAGCCTTTAGATTTTATCGAAAAGCATAAATTAGAATTTCCTGATCGTTTCATTGAAGTAAGCCCACAATTATGAAAAAAATTGGATTAACAGGTGGAATTGGGTCTGGCAAAAGCACGGCTGCGAAGGTATTTGAGTTTTTGCAAGTTCCTGTTTATTATGCAGATGAAGCTGCTAAAGAATTAATGAATACTGATTCCAATTTAAAGGGACAAGTAATGGCAAGCTTTGGTCCAGAAACTTATTTAGAAGGGGTATTACAACGAAAAGTGTTAGCCAATAAAGTCTTCGGTAAGGAGTCTGAGATTCAAAAATTGAATGCGATTGTTCATCCAATAGTTTTTGCTGATTTTGATAAATGGTGTTCAGAACGAAAGCATTTACCATATATTGTAAAAGAGGCGGCCTTGATTTTTGAAACCATTTTACATCAGAAGCTTGATAAAGTAATCCATGTAAGTGCTCCGGAGGAATTGCGTATCGCAAGAGTGATGTTAAGGGATGCTTGCAGCAAGGAGGAAGTGTTGAATAGAATTGCTCGACAGATGAATGAGGAGGAGAAATTAAAAAGGGCAGATTTCGTATTGTATAACGACGAAATCCACCCTCTTCTACCGCAAGTTGTTAGCTTGCATCAACAAATAATGCAATTAGTTTAAATGACTATATTGATCATTCGTCCTTTGACAAATATGAATTTTTTAACGGCAGCTCCGTTCAAGTATTTTTGAACTTGCTCCTCTGCTAATACGATAGATTCTACTTCTTTTGGATCCGCATCTAATGCAAATTCAAGATTGATCCTTGTTTTGCCATTGATTGCAACCGGATAAGAAAAACTATTTTCCACCAAGTATTTCTCCTCTAGTAATGGGAAAGCAGCATCTACAATACTTCCTGTATTACCAAGATTTTTCCAAAGCTCTTCTGTAATGAAAGGCGCGAATGGATTTAATAAAATAATTAGTGGTTCAAGTATAGCACGTTTATTACACTTCAAACTACCTAGTTCGTTCACGGCTATCATAAATTGTGCAACGGCAGTATTGAAAGAAAGGCGCTGAATATCTTCTTCAATCTTCTTGATAGTTTTATGTAATACTTTCCACTCAGCATCTGACGGAGCGGTATTGTCTACACTGAAGTTGTCTTGCGCATCATAAAACAAGTTCCATAATTTACGCAGGAAGCGACTTACGCCTTCGATACCTTTCGTATCCCAAGGCTTAGACACTTCAATGGGTCCGAGGAACATTTCATACATTCTGAAACAATCCGCACCATACTGCTCAATCACATCATCCGGATTCACCACATTGTACTTCGACTTAGACATTTTCTCCACCTCTGTTCTTGCGATAAATTGTCCGCCTTCGTTTGGAATAAATTGCGCCTTACCACTTACGTTATATTTAAATGAATAATCAGTAAGTAACTTTTCTACAGAGACTTTGTCGCCATCCACACAAGCTATTGGAACGTGAATTGGATAGACACGACAAATTGCATCTGAAGAAAGATTTATCGCGTGCTGTTTTAAAAATTCGATGATTTCAGTGTTCGATAATCCCTTTAGATTGATATCTGCCGACAAGTAAATTTCTTTGCTCGTCTCATCCCCTTCTACAGCTATTGCTGTGATAAATTTGCTTTGTCCCTGAATCATTCCTTGGTTAACCATTTTTTTGAACGGTTCATCAAAGTTTAAATAGCCCAAGTCATGAAGCACTTTTGTCCATAAACGACTATATAACAAATGTCCTACCGCATGTTCACTTCCACCCACATAAAGATCCACTTGATTCCAATATTTTAAGGCTTCTGGAGATGCCATTGCATGCTCATTATTTGGATCCATGTAACGCAAGAAATACCAAGAACTTCCCGCATAACCAGGCATAGTATTCGTTTCTCGGGTTCCTATGTTTTTATAATTAACCCACTCACCTAAATTCGCTAGAGGTCCTTGTCCTTCTGGACCTGGAGAATAGGATTTAACGTGAGGCAATAAAACAGGTAATTCTTCATTTGGAACAGCCTTTGCAATATCGTTTTCAAAATAAATTGGAAACGGTTCACCCCAATAACGTTGACGACTAAAACCAGCATCACGCATTTTATAATTCGTCTTGGCGTGGCCTAAATTCTTTTGCTGTATGGCAGACAATATTGTTTCAGTTGCCTCTTGATAGGTTTTTCCATTCAAGAAATCGCTATTCGTTAAAACAGCATCTTTCTCGGTATAACATTCCGTTTTACCTTCAAAAATGTAAGGAATATCGATATTGAAATGTGTAGCGAAGTTAAAATCTCTTTCGTCTCCGCAAGGAACTGCCATGATTGCGCCAGTACCATAACCCGCTAAAACATATTCTGAAATCCAAATAGGGAGCTTCTTTCCTGAAAACGGATTAGTGGCATAAGCTCCTGTGAAGCAACCTGTAATTTTCTTTTCAGCCATACGATCCACATCGCTACGGCTCTTTACGTAGGCGATATATTCTTCCACTTCCTTACGTTGCGCTTCAGTGCAAACTTCTTTTACCAAATCTAATTCTGGCGCAAGCACCATGAAAGAGGCCCCGAATATTGTATCCGGACGGGTGGTGAAAATTGGAAGTTTTTGAGTGGCATTTTCAATTTCAAATTCAATATAAGCACCTTTGGATTTTCCAATCCAATTGCGTTGCATTTCTTTCAATGGTTCAGGCCAATCCAACGTATCCAAACTAGTTAAAAGTCGATCCGCAAATTCAGAAATACGTAAGAACCATTGGCGCATTTTTTTCTTAACAACCGGATGGCCCCCCCTTACACTAACTCCATTCACCACTTCGTCATTCGCTAAAACTGTTCCAAGTGCCTCACACCAATTCACCTCAGCCCAAGCTATAAATGCAAGACGATATTGCATAAGTATATCCGCTTGTTCCTTCTCTGAAAAATCATTAAACTCCTTAGCGGTGAAGCTTTTGTTTATTTCACGTAAGCCTTCAGAACCACGAGCAATTAGCCATTCTCTTAGAGTGGATATGTTTTCCGCTTTATTAGTGGATGGATTAAACCAAGATTCAAATAATTGCAAGAAAATCCATTGAGTCCATTTGTAATAAGCAGGATCACAGGTTTGTACTTCCTTTGACCAATCATAGCTTAAACCGATCAACCGCAATTGCTCTTTATATCTTTTAATATTTACAGCACTTGTATCGGCAGGATGCTGCCCTGTTTCAATCGCATATTGTTCGGCAGGTAAACCAAAGGCATCAAATCCCATTGGATGCAAGACATTGAATCCTTTCAAACGCTTGTAACGAGCAAAAATATCAGAAGCGATATAACCTAATGGATGTCCCACATGTAGTCCTGCTCCGCTTGGATAAGGAAACATTTCTAATACATAGTACTTTGGTTTATCAGATTGATGTGTTACCTGATAGACATTATTCTTTTCCCACTGATCAATCCAAAATGACTCAATTGTTTTGTGATGATAATCCATAATATTCGTAAAAATCGATAAAAAGCAAAAATACCAAAACTAAGGCAGATTCTTTTCTTTCAAATCGACAAAATGCTTTGTATTTTGTGTTCACTTTATGACAGCATTTCCAGAATTATATCAATATTTCCAAGAGGCATTGGATCGCAATAGCATCAAAGGAAATCCAGACACCTTGTACTCTCCTATCCAATACTTTGTAAATATTGGAGGAAAACGTATTCGTCCGATTTTAGTGATGATGAGTGCGGAATTATTTGGCGCAAAAGCTTCGGAGGGCTTGAATGCAGCACTAGCTATTGAACTGTTTCATAACTTTAGTTTGATTCATGATGATATAATGGATCAGGCTCCACTTCGTCGTGGACAGCAGACTATCCATGAGAAACACGGCTTACCGACAGCAATTTTAACTGGTGACGCTACTCTGGTATTGGCCTATCAATATTTTGAAAAATACCCTGCAGAGGTTGCCATGGAATTATTCAAGATATTTAATTCTACTGCGCTAGGAGTTTGTGAGGGACAACAGGTGGACATGGACTTTGAATCGATGAAAGATATTAGTGTAGAGATGTATAACGATATGATTCGTAAAAAGACGGCGATTTTGTTGGGTTGTGCTATGCAGATGGGAGCAATTATCGGTGGGGCGAATAAAGAAAAGCAAGCATTAGCTTATGAATTTGGTATCCAAACCGGATTAGCCTTTCAATTGCAGGATGATTATTTAGATGCATTCGCAAGTTCAGACCTTTCCGGAAAACAAGTGGGTGGTGATATCATTGCAAATAAAAAGACATTCCTTTGGTTACGTTTAAAAGAGAAAGCAAACGCGGAAGACCTTTCGTTAATAAAAGAATGGGAATTGAAAAAGGAGTTTAATGCAGAGGAGAAAGTACAGTTTTTTACAGAGAAAATGACTGCTTATGGAGTGAAAGATGAAAGTAAGGCATTAATTGAAATGTATACACAAAAGGCCTTTGAAAGTTTAGATCACCTAACTACTTCATCGGATGCTAAAAGACCATTATTTGAATTAGCCAATCAATTGCTTAATAGAAAATACTAACATGAAACACACTCTTAGTACCTTAATTTTTTGCCTACTATTTGCTGGATTTAGTTTCGCAAATAACGGGGACACCATTACTGTCAATACCCACAATGCTACTTTGATTCAAACGAATCCTGCTGTCGGACATACGGAATATCCAGCTTGGGGAGTATTTCCATCGGATAGCGTTTCCATTAGAAAAGTACTTTTGTATGTCAAGTTCGCTTGTCCAACTGGATTACATTGCGGAGAATGGGATTATTTGAATTATATCTACTTAAAAAGAAAAGGTGGCGTTGATAGTGCAAATCGCTCAATCGAATTAGCCAGAATTATCACTCCTTATGGATATTACTTTGCGGGTACCTGGAAGCATACCTGGGTGATTGACATAACTGATTTCGAACCTTTATTACATGACTCAGTGGAAATAGAATATCGTCATACGGGTTATGAAGCGAAGAACGATCGCGGTTGGTTAGTTACTTTAAACTTCGTAATGATTGAAGGTCCGAAAGTAATGGAGCAAACGAGCATGAAAAAATTGTGGTATGGTTCATGGCAATATGGGAATCCTGCCAATGATATTGAAACGCATATCACGCCTGACACATTCACTTCAGATAACGGAGCGGTGATAAACCGATTACGCCTATTGCAAACCGGACATGGTGCGGAAAACAGAGAATATTGCAGCGAATTTTGTGATAAAAAAAGATCGCTTACCTATGATGGGCAAGGAATAGATACACAACATGTTTGGCGTTTATGTGGTTTCAATTCAATTCCTGCTCAAGGAGGTACTTGGGTTTATGATCGAGCGAATTGGTGCCCTGGGTCGATGGTTGAACCGTATGTGTATAATTTACCATTAGGAACTGCTGCAAGTCATATCGTCGATATAGCCATGGATACTTTTACAGCTTCTGGATGGGCTAATTATGTATTTTCAGCCCAAGAGTTTCAATACAAGCCAATAAAAAATAAATTAGACGCTAGTATAGAATCCATTTTTTCGCCAAACAATCAAGATGAATATGCAAGAATCAATCCTGTTTGTTCGAACCCTTTGGTGGAGGTTAAAAACAATGGGTCCTCAACCATCAGTAGTTTGACGTTCGATTATGAAATTGGAGGAGAACCTACTCAATACTTTACATGGACAGGTACCTTGAAACCACTAGAAAAGACAATTATCAATTTAGGAAATTTTGTGATGGTTAATGCCAATAATAATTTATTCCGAGTAAATATTGGTAAGGTAAATGGAAAGGCAGATGACTACCCTACTGATAATCAGGCTTATTCTACAGCTTTGGTTCCAAAGAACTTAGACTCACTTTTGATTTTCTATGTAAAAACAAACAATTATCCGAATGAAACGGATTATGTTTTAAAAGATGATTTAGGTAATAAAATTATTGATCGTAAAGGTTCAACTTTAGCAGCTAATACCGTTTATCGTGATACAGTTTCCTTGAAAGACGGTTGTTATACTTTCTCACTTTATGATAAAGGAAACGATGGCCTAAGTTTTTGGGCAAATTCCGCGCAAGGAAGTGGAATGGCCAGAATCTATTGGCGTTGGGGTATGTTATTGCATACATTCGCTACTGATTTTGGTTCTGAGACACGCCTAAGTTTTCAAGTTGGAGTTCCTCAATATCATTTAGGCACTAACCCAATAAACATGAATGTAAGTTCCATTTTGGCTGCGTTTCCAAACCCAAGCAATGATCAAATAACCTTGGATTGGCAGTCAGGTTCAGGAATGATTGAACCTTACAGAATAATCGTTCGAGATATCATGGGACGTGTTATGTGGCAATCAGAAGAGAAGTTTAATAGTGGAGGCCGATTAAACCTTGTAACCAAAAATTGGTCAAATGGTATCTATACAGCTACAGCTGAAAGCAATACTAGCGTTAAAACTGTAAAATTCGTTGTAGAACATTAATCAAGACCTTAGAAAATTGTAAATTCGCAGATCAAATTAAACATATGAAGAAAATTGAAATGGTCGATTTGAAGACCCAGTATGCAGCCATAAAACAAGAAGTGGATAATGGAATTATGGATGTATTGAATAATGCGTCATTCATTAATGGAAAGCAAGTTGGTGATTTTGCAGAACACTTAGCACAATATTTAGGGGCAAAGCATGTTATTCCTTGTGCAAATGGTACCGATGCCCTTCAAATTGCATTAATGGGCTTAGGCTTACAACCTGGAGATGAAGTAATCACTCCTTCCTTTACCTATATTGCTACTTGCGAAGTTTTAGCTTTATTGGGTTTAACACCAGTATTTGTAGATGTTTATCCAGACACGTTTACAATCAATCCAATTGAAATAGAAAAAGCAATCACGCCAAAAACTAAAGCAATTGTTCCAGTTCATTTATACGGACAAAGCGCAGATATGGATGCGGTGATGGCAATTGCTAAAAAGCATAATTTGTTTGTCATAGAAGATAATGCGCAAGCTATTGGCGGTTCTTATACAGGAGCAGATGGTGTTAAGAAGGCGAATGGTACTATGGGTGACATTGGCTGTACGAGCTTCTTCCCTTCTAAGAATTTAGGTTGTTATGGCGATGGCGGTGCCATGTATACAAATAATGATGAATTGGCGAATAAGTTAAGAATGGTCGCTAATCATGGTCAGCGTGTTCGCTATTATCATGATATGGTAGGTGTAAATTCTCGTCTTGACACTATTCAAGCAGTTATTTTGGATGCAAAACTAAAGCATCTAGATCAGTATTGCAGTAACCGTCGTGCTGTTGCTGATGCTTATGATAACGCATTTGCAAACCATCCTAAGATTAAAACCCCGGCTCGCGCTAGCTATAGCTACCATGTATATCATCAATATACTTTAGTTATTGAGGGTGATAGAAACGGTTTACAGACATTCCTCGCTAAAAACAATATCCCATCTATGATTTATTATCCTGTGCCTGCGCATCGCCAAAAAGCGTTTGAAGGTAAAGGAAAAATTGTAGGCGATTTGTATCATACCGATTGGTTAACAGATCGTGTAATTTCATTGCCAATTCATACAGAAATGCAAGCTGATCAACAAGCTTACATTATAGAAAAGGTTTTGGAATTCATGAATAAATAAACGTTATGAACAGTTTTTGGGGACAGATTAAAGAATATTTATTCTTAAAAAAACAGGATGGTAGCAAGCCGAAGAATATCAATATAAAATTGATGCACAGCATGAACCGTATTTCTATAATTCTGTTTTTAACGGCAGCTGTCATTATTATTTATCGCTTGATAAAATAGTAATCATGACTGTAAAAGAACTATTTGAAGCGAGCTTGCATCCCGTTCATGGAGCATACGCAGACGATATTTGTTCTTATTATTTCGCTTATCAAAAACACTTTAAAACTAAAGATTCCATCGAGCAATTAAAGCTAGATGGAATCTTTTTTTTGGCGCAGTACGACTTGAATCGCCTACTTGCCGGAGTTCCTGTACAACATGTGGTTGGATTGGTAGAAATTATGGGACAAGAATTCTGTACCACGCCTGCTGCACTTATCCCCCGTCCGGAAACAGAGGAACTCATTCATTTTATTCATCAGAAACATCAGGCTGATCAAGAATTAAATGTGTTGGATATTGGAACAGGGACAGGTATTATTCCAATTAGTTTGAAAAAACTTCATCCAAACTGGAGTTTATTCGGATTAGATATTTCTAAAAACGCACTTAGGCTAGCTAGTAACAATGCGCAGAAATTAAATGCAGCGATTCAGTTTGTCAACGAAAATATTTTTGCCTACGAAAGCACAAAAACTTTTGATATCATCATTTCAAATCCACCTTATATTCCACGAGAAGAATGTTTGATTTTGGATGAATCAGTGCGAAAATTTGAACCGATTTTGGCACTTGAAGTGCCTGACGAAGACCCTTTGCTGTTTTATAAAGCCATTTTAACGTTTTCACTAAAACATCTTACAAAGAATGGATGTTTGTATTTAGAAATCCATCAAAATTTTGGAGAAGAGATGATAAAATTAGTGAGTCCGCACTTTGCAAATTGTACTTTAAAAAAGGATTTTGCAAATAATGATCGATTTGTATTGGCTTCCAATCCTAAAATTTAAAATGCAATGCCAATGAAGAAATTTTTAATCATTTTTATTGTATTCGCTCCGTTGCTCTGTCATGCTGTGAACGCTCAAAATGAAAGTAAACACTTCATTTTTTTTACGGACAAAAACAATTCTAATTATAACATTAATCGTCCGACGGAATTCTTAAGTAATGCGGCCATTGAACGCAGAAACAAAGCAGGGATTGCAATTGATTCATTGGATTTACCAGTTAATCAAAATTATATAGATTCCATTCTAAGTACCGGCGTTCAGTTTCATTACAGCAGTAAGTGGCTAAATGGTATACTGATTGAAACTACAGACAGCTTAGCATTGGATAAAATTTCAAATTTTTCATTTGTCAAATCTCAAAAAACAGTTGGACTTCGTAGTTTGAATCAAAAGTTACCAATGAGTAGTGACCATAATTTAAAATTCGATTACGGTTTTACGCAACAACAGGTTGAAATGGCTAATGGTACTTATCTACATGAGCGGGGCTTTTTTGGAGATGGCATGAAAATCGCTATTTTGGATTTAGGCTTTTTAAATTTTAATCGCTTAAGTGCTTTTCGAAATGTTTTCAACAGTCAGCAAGTCATTGCAACACACGACTTCGTTAACGGAGGAGATTCTGTATACGAAGCTGGAACGCACGGTACTGTGGTTGCTTCAACGATTATCGGACAAGAACCTGGTGTTTATATCGGTACAGCCCCTAACGCAAGTTTGGTATTATTACGCACCGAAAATGAATACAAAGAAGAGATTTTAGAAGAATTTAATTGGGTGGTAGGTGCTGAATATGCCGATGCAATCGGTTGTGATTTAATCAACTCCTCACTTGGCTATTATACCTTCGACAATCCTAGTCAAAATCACAGCTATGCCGATCTAGATGGGAATACCTGTATTGCGACCATAGGCGCTAATTTGGCTGCACAAAAAGGAATGCTGGTTTGTGTCAGTGCGGGCAATGAAGGTGAATCAGATTGGCGCCATATTGGTACACCTGCCGATGCCAAGGGTATTCTTACGGTTGGTGCTGTAAAAAGTAATCGAGATCCTGCAAGTTTTAGTTCTTTCGGTCCAGCTGCAGATGGCAGAATAAAGCCAGAAGTTTCTATTTTAGGGAAGGACGCAGCCATTATTAATACTTCAGGAGAAATTAAGAATGGTAGCGGCACTTCCTTTGCCTCCCCTATTCTATGTGGATTGGCTGCCTGTTTATGGCAAAAACATCCAGAAAAGCGTGCTTCAGAGATAAGAGAGGCTATAATAAAAAGTGCTAGTTTGTACGAAAATCCGGAGGATCAAAGAGGTTACGGCATACCAAATTTTGGAATAGCTGATGCTTTATTATCGGATTATAAACTACTCTATGATACGAGCAACCAACTCATCCTTTTTCCAAACCCGACGAGTGAATTTACAAGATTGATTATCAAAAGTGATTATCCGCAAGCCGTGCATTTAAAAGCATATAATATCGTAGGGCAACCTGTTTTCACGAAAACAGTATATACAAATGAAGGGGTTGGATTTTTTACGTGTGAGATTCCGGAAATGCAAGCATTAACTACCGGAGTTTATTTCTTGTATTCGGACGCCAATTCAAAAAATGAAATGATTAAGTTTGTTCGGTAATACTATGCGCAGATTTATTATACTTGTTTTTAGCATTTTCTTTTTATCTAATTCTAGCTATGCACAAGAATGGGTAAAGGTTAAAGCATTTGTTATGGACACTTTGCATCGTCCTATCACTTATGTTTTTGTGGCAAACAAGAATACCCAAGATGCAATTGTAGATATGGATGGAGCTGCTGTTGAATGGACTGCTAAAATTTCAGACACTTTAATTTTTTCTTCACAATCGTATGGTATGAAGAAATTTGCAGTTCGCGATTCTATTAAAAACAATGTTTGTGAGATTACTGTCGTATTAAAACCTCTTTCGAAAAATTTAAAGGAGGTACAAATAATAGCACCTAAAAGTGCTTCGGAAATACGAACAGAAATACAAAAATTACATTTAGAAGCGACGGATGTCTATAAGGACGTAAATGCGTTTCAAAGTCCAATTACGGCCTTATATGAAGCATTTAATAAGAATGAAAGAGCGAAGCGTACCGTTGCCGCTTTAGAATATGAAGAGAATAGAACACGAATTTTAAAAGATATTTGTCGTTTACTTAGAAGCTACCAAGTTATCGATCCATCCGAGAAAGAATTGGAGGCATTTGTTCACTTTATCCCATTGGATGAGAGCTTTTTAAAAGGAAGTACCGACTATGAAATTGGTTTAACCGTAAAGGAGGCTTTCTTAAAATTTAAAAAAATATATAGAGGTGATTAAACCTTTCTAGTTTTATAGTGTCCTATAATTGAATTCAGTATTAAACACATAAATCTATTTTTATGAAAACACAAAAATTTCTTTCAGCAAGTCTAATCGCCGTTTTGCTAGGCGGTTCTTTACTTTATTCTTCTTGTGGTCGTATGCGCATGAGCGACGACGAATTGGAGGCAGTTAGTGATAACAGTACGGCAGCAGGTGCTTCTCAGGAGGTACAAAATATCTCCGAACAAGCATTCACCGCTTCCGGAAATATGTCCTTTAGAGGTGCGTCTAACAACGGAGGTTTGTCATCTTGTGCTACCATTACAAATGATACTGCAAATAATGTATTGACAATCGACTTCGGTTCAAGTCCTTGTTTATGCAAAGACAATCGCTACCGTCAAGGACAAATCATTTCTTCTTATACCGGAAAGTATCGTGATTCAGGCACCATCATTTCAACTACCTTCAATAATTTCTATGTTGGTGTTAATAATACAGCCATGAACCAAATTACAGGCACTAAAACTGTAACCAATAATGGACATAATGCTGCTGGTAATTTGAATTGGACGATTGTAGCTGCCTTGAATGTGTTAAAAGCAAATAATGGTGGTACCGTCATTTTTAACGAAACACGTAATCGTGAAATGATTGCAGGGGAATCCACTCCATTTATTTTCAGCGATGATAAGTTTCAAGTAACCGGTTCTGCGAATGGAACTACTGCAAGAGGAGATAATTATACAGCTCAAGTTTTGACTGGTCATGAATTAATCAGAGACATGAGTTGTCCAAAGCATTTCACACAAGGACAGGTTGATATTACTGTGGGTTCAAAACCTACTATGACCCTCGATTATGGTTCTGGAACTTGCGATAATTCAGCAACCGTTACACGCAATGGTAAAACAAAAACCATTACACTTAAATAATTGTCAATTAGTGCTAAAAAGCCCGCCTAATCTTAACGGATTGGCGGGTTTTTTCGTTTATTTTTGATATATTTGAAAGGTAAATATTTGGTATGATTAAGGCAATTTTAGAGTTTATTCTCATCTTCTTTTTCCTTCGCTTTATTTTCAACTTTGTGTTGCCTCTTTTTTCAATGAGTCAAAGAAATAAGGATAATCAACAGAACAATTCTTCCTCTTCAAAATCTAATACTCAACGTGAGTATACTAGCACTCATTCAACTACTAATACTTCCAAACATAAAGAGGAAAAGAAAAAAGAAATTGGTGAATACATTGAATTTGAAGAAATCAAAGAAAAAAAATAATTAGGGTGGAAACAAAAGAACAAGCACTAGATAGAATTCAAAACTTTGAAGGAAAGTACCCTAAGCAATTATGGTATTTGTTCTTCTCAGAAATGTGGGAACGTTTCAGTTTTTACGGTATGCGTGGAATGCTTACCTTCTTTATGGTGCATCAATTAATGATGAAGGAGGATGTAGCCAATCTTCAGTATGGAGCTACCCAGGCATTTGTATATGCCTTTACCTTTATCGGAGGTTTCTTTGCAGATAAAATATTAGGATTTAGAAAATCACTTTTTTGGGGAGGTATACTAATGATTGTAGGTTCGATCATTCTTGCCATTGATCCGCATCAATACTTTTTCTTAGGTATCAGTTTTACCGTAATAGGTACAGGTTTCTTTAAACCTAATATTTCCACGATGGTTGGCCAACTCTATAAAGATGGCGATGCTAGAACGGATGCAGGTTTCTCTTTATTCTATTCAGGTATCAATATTGGAGCCTTGCTTGGAGGTTATGCCTGTGTGGCCATAGGAAAAGGCTACTCATGGAACTTAGCATTCGGATTAGCGGCTATCGTTATGACTATCTCTTTAGTTACTTTCCTTGTTACGAAGAAACATATGGGCCCTATTGGTTTGCAACCAGAAACCATTACAGCAGATAAAAAATGGTATGAATACATCACGTACCTTGGTTCTTTAGTGGCTATTCCATTAATCATGACGATGGTTTCTAAACCGGCCTATACAGATTGGTTTATGTACATCATCGGTCCAGTCGCTTTAGTATATATCATCATTGAAATCTTTAAATTAAAGCAAAAGACCGAACGAGAGAAGATGTATGCGGCTTTGATATTTATTGTGTTCTCCGTTTTCTTTTGGGCATTTTTTGAGCAGAGTGGCGGCTCGCTTAGCCTATTCGCAGCAGACCATTTGAATAATACTTTATTAGGTTTCTTGAAATTAGATCCAAATGGAGTAAACAACTCAAGTAACTCCTTCTTCGTTATTTTATTCTCCCCTATTATAGGACTTATTTGGATTTGGTTGAATCAACGTAAATTGGAACCCAACACCGTAAATAAGTTCGGTTTAGGATTTTTGTTTCTAGGAGCTTCCTTCGTTATTTTATACTTATGTCGATTTACAGCGAATGTAAATGCGATTGCTTCGTTAGACGTATTTACCCTAGCCTATTTTGTCATGACGCTTGGGGAATTATGTTTATCCCCAATTGGATTATCTATCATGACGAAGTTATCCCCTGAACATTTACAAGGTGTAATGATGGGAATGTGGTTCTTAGCAAGTGCCTATGGTCAATATGTTGCAGGTATCTTAGGGGCCGGAATTGCACAGGCTTCAGATAACGCAAGTCCGATTCAAAAACTAAACACCTATACCGAGGGCTATCTTCAATTAGGATACTATGCTTTGGCAGCTGGCTTGATTCTGATTGCCATCTCTTTTACAGTTAAAAAATTAATGCACGAAGTTCGATGAGATATCTCAAGTCCATTATTATATTTTTCCTTTTGACTTTTGGGTTTAGTCAATTGAGTGCACAAACCATTCAGCAAATTGATACCACAACTGCTGCTGAAGTAGATGCAAAAAAAGCAGTAGAATACTATACACATGGTTTGGCGCTAATGAAAAAATCTAATTTCAAAGGAGCTATTGAGGCTTTTGCGGATGCAGTCGACTTAGATAGTAGCAAATTAGTATATCAGTATCAATTAGGACTCGCCTACTTTTACGGACGAAATTATAAGACCACTATTGATGTAATGAAACGAATCATTACAATTGACCCTAAAGTAGATCGTTATTATCAGGTGATGGGACAATCCTATCAAGAGTTACGAGAGCCCAATAAAGCCTATCATGTATATCTAGATGGACTTAAAGCAATTCCATGTTCCGGACCATTGAATTGTGAATTAGGTAGAATTGAATATGAACACAAGAACTTCAATCTCGCGTTACAATATTGGGAGAATGGAATAATATGCGATCCGAACTATCCTTCGAATTATTACTATGCAGCTAAGGCATACGCACGTACATCCGAGAAAATTTGGTCCTTGATTTATGGTGAAATTTTTATCAATATTGAAATCTCTTCTCCTCGTACTTATGAAATGAGTAAGATAATGTACGAAGTATACAAGCGCAGTATTTATATCAAGAATGAACGTAATAAATATTTATTCTTTTCTGATGTACCTCTTCATTTAAGTAGTAAAATGATGAAGGATACTATGTTATTACATAAGAACTTTGAACAAGCCTATACCGTTACGGGAAGAAAATGTCTTGCTGCATTTAAAAAAGATTTCAATCTACCTGAACTCATTAAATTTAGGCACAATTTCGTAATGAAATGGTACGAGAAGAATTATCCTACAGATTACCCAAATGCATTATTCGATTATCAACGTACAGTAATTTCTTCTAACTATAATGATTGCTATAATTACTGGTTATTTAATCGCGGAGATATCATGCAATTTAATCTCTGGTATGAAAGAAACAGTAAACGATATGAAGAATTTCTAATTTGGTTAAAGGATCATCCATTAGAAGTGAATAGTGAGAATGTAGTGAGCAGAATGAGAATGATTAATCAAAACGATCCAGATCAACGTAAGCCCTTATTTCCTACAAAAAAATAACCTCATAATATGAAGCATCAATCAATTTTAGATCGCGCTATTCAAGCGAATCACGAACGTAGTTTTTTTGCACAATACCCTGAACATCCAAAAGCCTATGGTGATGAAGGTATGCAAACAGGCCTAGCTAATGTGCAAGGACTTTACAATAACTTTTACAAAGGATTATTACAAGAAAACATGGATAATAGTGTAGGAGAAGAAGTATCTCCCTATACACAAGAACCTTTAAATGTTCGCTATCCAACTGCTAATACAGCTGTTTTTATAAAACAAGCTCTTCAAGCTTTTTCAAGCTGGAAAAAATTATCAAAAGAGCAAAGAGCAGATATTTTGATAGAATGCTTAGAACAAATCAAAACAAAGTTCTATGAAATCGCTTATGCCACAATGCACACAACAGGGCAATCATTCATGATGAGCTTTCAAGCAAGTGGACCGCATTCAAATGATCGTGCATTAGAAGCCATTGCAGCTGGATATGAAGCTTTAAATGCATACTCTAATGAAGTTTTATGGGAAAAGCCAATGGGCAAATTCAACCTTAAACTAAAAAAAGAATTTCATGCAGTACCTAGAGGAATTGGCCTAGTGATAGGTTGTTCTACTTTTCCTGTTTGGAATACCTTACCTGGGGCATTTGCGGATCTAATGACCGGAAATACCGTAATTATCAAGCCACATCCAAAAGCTGTATTGCCTATTGCAATTGTGGTAGAAGAAATGCAAAAAGTGATGAAGGCAAACGGTGTAGATGTTCACACCATTCAATTAGCTTGTGATGATTCTTCGAAATTAATTACTAAAGAACTTTGCGAACATCCTGCCATCAAATTAATTGATTATACAGGCGGTTCTACTTTTGGTAATTATGTTGAGTCATTACAAGGTAAAACAGTATTTACTGAAAAGGCAGGGGTTAACTCAGCTATCTTAGATTCAGTCAACAAGATTGACGAGGTACTAGGCAACTTAGCTTTCTCTGTTTCTCTCTATTCAGGTCAAATGTGTACAGCTCCTCAAAACTTTTTCATCCCAGCAAAAGTAAATACTGCTGAAGGGGAATTAAGTTTTGAAGAAATCGCAGAGAAGTTCAAAGCAAGTGTGGCAGGTATTGCAAACAACCCTAAAATGGGACCAGGTACTTTAGGCGCTATTCAAAATGAATTAACCGCCGCTCGCGTTAAAAATATCGCATCACTTGGTAAAACAGTTTTATTAGAAAGTACTGCAATTGCTAATGAAGAGTTTCCTTCAGCACGTACCTGTTCGCCAACAATCCTCGTTTGTGACGCTTCAGATACAAATGTCTTCGAACAAGAATTATTCGGACCGATTGTCTTATTGATCAAAACAACGGATACCAATCAAGCCGTTAGTTTGGCAAAAGATATGTGTGAAAAACATGGCGCCATCACTTGTGCGGTTTATAGCACAGATACTACAAAAGCAGAATGGATTAAAGAAGAAATGGAAAGCGTATTCGCACCTGTTTCATTAAACCTTACTGGCTTCATTTGGGTAAACCAGCATGCCGCGTTTAGTGATTTCCACGTAACTGGTGGCAACCCTGCAGGTAATGCAACCTTTACAAATTCTTCTTTCGTCGACAGAAGATTTGTTTGGGTAGGACATAGAGAAGTAATCGCATAATATAAATTCAGGATGTTAGGAATCAGTGATGCTTTAAATTATTCGCAACAGTTTCTTAAAAAAGAAGCGAGCGATAACGACATGGAAATCTTGCGTGAGGTTATTCGTTTTCATGAATACCGCTACTATGTCCTTGCAGAGCCACTGATTGCTGACATTGAATATGATCACTTGTTCCGACAGCTAAAGCATTTAGAACACTTAAATCCTCTTTTTATAACTCCCGACTCTCCTACTCAACGAGTAGCAGTCGGTATTGCGGATGGATTTCAAGAAGTCGCACATATAGTGCCCATGCTTTCATTGGAAAACAGCTACAATGCCGATGATTTGCGTGCTTGGGATAAACGCGTAAAAGAGTTGATTGAAACAGAACAAGTGGAATATGTCGTGGAGCCTAAATATGATGGAGCTGGTCTTTCTTTGTTATACGAAAACGACACCTTACTTCGTGGCGCAACCCGTGGAGATGGCGCCAAAGGAGAAGATATAACAAATAACACTAAGCAATTAAGATCAATTCCATTAAGCGCTCCTTTTAGTAAGTGGAATATTAAGCGTATTGAAATTAGAGGTGAGGTTATTATTCCTAATTCAAAGTTTAGAGCGATCAATCAAAAAAGATTAGAATCGAATTTAGCTCCATTTGCTAACCCGAGAAATACGGCTGCAGGTGGATTGCGTATGCAAGATCCCGCAGAAGTCGCACAAAGAGGTATGGAAGCTTATTTGTATCACATAAGCTATATCCAGCTTAAGGATGGTAATGAGCGTTTAATGAATGCTTTCCCAACGCATGAAGCGGCTATCAAAATTCTGCATGAGGCCGGTTTAAAAAGTTCATTTCAAGGTGCGATTGTTTGTCCCAATATAGAGGCGGTAATACATGCTTGCAATGAGTACCAAAACAAGCGCGATTCTCTGCCATACGAAATTGACGGGATGGTGATTAAGTTGAACAACATCACCCTACAAGAAAAATGCGGTGCTACTGCTCATCATCCAAGATGGGCAATTGCCTATAAATTCCCTGCTCGTCAAGCTACTTCAACATTAGTTGACGTAGAGTTTCAAGTAGGACGCACAGGCGCTATTACGCCGGTTGCGAAAATAGAACCAGTTCCATTAGGTGGAGTTACGATTTCATCTATTTCACTTTTTAATGCAGATGTCATCAAAGAAAAGGAATTAAGAATCGGGGATCGCGTATTATTGGAACGAAGCGGAGATGTAATTCCATACATCGTAAAATCATTAACAGAAGCTAGAAATGGAAATGAACGTGAAATAATCTTTCCAAGTGATTGCCCGGTTTGTGGATCAAAACTTGAAAAGCCTTTGGAGGAAGCCGTTTGGAGATGTATCAATACCAATTGTGAAGCACAACGCGTTGAAAAAATAATTCATTTCGTGAGTAAAGACGCAATGGATATTTCCGGATTAGGAGAAGAAAAAGTGAGACGTTTATATCAGGAAGGAATAATTAAATCTATTCCCGATGTCTTTAAAATGGATTATTACCGACTCGGAAAAATGGATGGCTTTGGTGCGAAGTCAATACAAAATTTAAAAGTAGCATTAGAAGAAGCGAAACTACGTCCCTTAGCAAAATTAATCTTCGCCTTAGGTATTCGTTTTGTTGGAGAAACTACAGCCAAAACTATCGCGAAGAAAATTCATCATCTGAACGAATTGTACAGTATTCCAAAAGAAGAATTTTTGAAATGGGATGATATCGGTGAAAAAGTGGCTACTACCCTTACTGACTATTTTGCGAATGAATCCAACAAAGCATTAATTGAAGAATTAGGCCAATTAGGAGTTGTTTTGAAGGCACAAGAAGAAGCAAAACAGAATATTGAAGATCTTACGCTCAATGGCATGAGTTTCTTGTTTACCGGCACCTTACCTACTTTAAGCCGTGGCAAAGCTGAAGCGATGGTAGAACACCTTGGAGGTACGGTTTCTGGCTCTGTCAATAAAAAATTAAACTATCTCGTAGTAGGAGAAGATGCAGGTAGTAAATTGGAGAAAGCAAAGACCATAGCCAGTATCCGTATTATTGACGAAGACGCGTTTTTAAAGCTTTGCGAAGGTCAAAGTATCGACTAAGGCATATTTATCGGAGCCGTAATTTTTGCAGGAGGCAATTTAAGCCAATGGTGTTTTGCATCCATTGTCCAATAGCCAACCTCATCCACATTTCTAGGATGGGTACTATTTGGGTTTAAAAGAGGATTACGTGTGAAATCAGCCATTTGCAAATCGCTCACCACACCGATATAAATCAGTGTGTCAGCGTCCGCAACAGGATTTCCTTTAGCGTCAAAACGATCACTTTCTAAGTTTAATGCAATGGCGTATCCATAGGTTAAATACAAACTATCGATACTA
>JACCDW010585903.1_pt1 | contig 19402 bp, 19 predicted proteins | sample 7449781 | NCBI WGS metagenome assembly JACCDW01 (sample SAMN15323449, study PRJNA562643) | freshwater metagenome | isolation source: river surface water | place: USA:Blue River Watershed | collected 2017-08-18
AAGCATTTTCTGCAAAGAATTGGACTTGCGAAATTTGCCATATATTCCAACAAATGATCAGGCTTCTGGTCTCATGGTTGGGAAGAAGAGTACATCTCTAATGGAATCCTGGCCAGTGAGCAACATTACCAAACGATCAATTCCAATGCCGAGTCCAGCAGTTGGTGGCATACCAACTTCGATTGCCTGAAGAAAATCTTCATCCAATACCATTGCTTCTTCATCTCCACCTGCTCTATCGCGAGCTTGGTCTTCTAATCTTTGACGCTGATCAACGGGATCATTCAATTCAGTGAAGCAGTTTGCGAATTCATATCCATTGATAAATAATTCAAAGCGTTCCACAAGGCCTTCCTCGCTTCGATGAGCTTTTGCAAGTGGAGACATTTCAACAGGATAGTCCATAACAAATGTGGGTTGTATCAGATGATGTTCCACTTTCTGCGAGAAGATTTCATCAAGAATTTTCATAGCTGTGGCATCAGAAGCAACTTCAACATGAAGTGATCGAGCTGCTTTCAAGAGTTCTGCTCTATTCAATCCACGAAGATTCATGCCGGTATATTCTTGGAATAGATCAAACATTTTTGCCCTTCTGAATGGCTGATCAAAAGAAATAACATGTTCGCCCGCATGAATTTCTCTTTTGCCAAGTGCTTTGTCAGCAATGGTTTGAAAGAGATCTTCGACCATATCCATCATCCAATAGTAGTCTTTGTAAGCTATATAAATTTCCATCATTGTGAATTCAGGATTATGAGTTCTATCCATTCCCTCATTTCGGAAATTCTTGCTGATCTCATAAACGCCTTCAAAACCACCTACGATGAGTCTTTTGAGATATAATTCTATAGCAATGCGTAAGTATAGGTCGAAATCAAGCGCATTATGATGTGTGATGAAAGGTCTTGCTGATGCACCCCCATAGAGTGGCTGCAATATGGGTGTTTCTACTTCCATCCAGCCATGATCATCAAAATAGCGTCTCATAGCGCTTATGATCATAGATCTTTTCTCGAAAACATGCCGTATTTCAGGATTGACAATCAGATCCACATAGCGTTTTCTATAGCGTAATTCTTTGTCTGAAAAGGCATCATATACAATTTTATTCCCATCAGCATCTGTTTCTTCTTTTGCAATTGGAATTGGTCTGAGTGATTTTGTGAGTAATGCTGCTTCGCTAGCATGCACACTGATTTCTCCCATGCGAGTCCGAAAGACATATCCCTTGATACCAATGATATCTCCAATATCGAGCAAATTGATGCAATTGTAAAAATCAGGTAATTCATCCTGTTTGACATAAATCTGAATGCGACCTTGTTGATCTTGTATTGTTGCAAATGTTGCTTTCCCCATCTTTCTAATCGCCATGATTCTACCAGCAACAGATACATCTGCAAATGCTTCAGGATGTTCATCGGAATATTGGGAGTGAATTTGGAGAGATGAATGGGTTCTCTCGAATACATGAGGATATGGATCGATACCTCGACTTCTCAGTTCATGTAACTCTTCAAATCTTCTTTGTTCTTGATCATTTCTGATATGCTGACTCATGGAAATACTCAATTTTGATGAATTTTTGCTGTGAAAACTGTTCAAATCTACATAATTCATAGAGGATTTCATGAATTCCATAGGAATTATACCGCGGTTTTTTCGTAAGTTGCGGGCCGTTGAAAAGTCTGTGATCAAAACATTTGGTCACTATTCATGCATCATCTCATAGGTCGTATTTGGAAAATACATCATCGAATAAAGGGGCGGGAGAATCCCAAAACAGGCCCACACAAGGTAGTGGACCGATGCGTTCTCAATCTTCTTCACCTAGTGGAGGATTTCGTGGTCCAAGACCACCAATGACTGGTTCAAGGCCTCCTGGTCCTCGTCCTTCCGGTCCCCGTGGACCGAGAGAGCGTGATCAAATGCCTGAGAAACAGCGTAAGAATCGTATCAATGAGGAGATTCGCGTTCCTGAAGTAAGGGTCGTCGATGAAGACGGAGCCATGCTAGGAGTTATGCCTACTCGCGATGCGGTTGAATTAGCCTATGAGAGAGAAAAAGATTTGGTTGAGATAGCTCAGCAAGCAAATCCTCCGGTATGTAAAATCATCGATTATGGGAAATTTGCTTATGAGCAACAAAAGAGAGAAAAATTAGCCAAAAAGGCACAGCATCATGCCCAGTTGAAAGAAGTGAGATTTAAATGGCGTACAGATACCCATGATTTCGACTTCAAAACCAGACATGCTCGTGAATTTTTGGGTGAAGGACATAAAGTAAAAGCAACTGTGATGTTCAAAGGTCGTGAGATTATGCACCAAGAAATTGGTCTTGCTCTCCTTGAGCGTTTTGTGACAGCCCTTGAGGATTGTTCCAGAATAGATCAGGCTATTCATCCCGAAGGCAGAACATTGTCAGTGATTCTTGCACCTGATAAGGTGACAAAGAAACCAAAGAAAGAAAAATCTTCAGATGAAGAATAGACAAGGAATGACTTTGCATGGAGTCATTTACATTTTTTCACAATTTCAGGTGTGAACAATGCCTAAAATGAAAACGAATAGTGGTGCAAAGAAGCGCTTTACTGTGACTGGATCAGGAAAGATTCGTCGCAATCGAGCCTTCAAAAATCACATTCTGACACACAAGACACGCAAGCGCAAGCGCTTGTTGCGTCAAGCGGCACTCGTGAATGTTGCTGATCAACAGAACATTCAGCGTTTGCTTTGTCTGCGCTAATATGCGCATCGCATTTCTTTTGAAATGCATTTGGTTGGTTCATCGGGATATAGCGAAGCTCCCCTTTGACCGCTTTTATTCAACAAATCATGTAGGAGGGCATCATGCCACGTTCCACGCATAAAGTAGCATCGCATCGCCGCCGTCGTAAGTTTATTAAACTTGCCAAAGGATATTGGGGCGCGCGTAGCAAAGTATGGACAATTGCCAAGAATCATATCGAGAAAGGTTTGCAATATGCATACCGTGATCGTCGCAATAAGAAGCGCACATTCCGCAGATTGTGGATTGTTCGTATCAATGCAGGCGCTCGTTTGAATGGCACAACGTATTCTCGCTTGATGCATGCACTCAAGCAAAAGAATATATCTATCAATCGCAAGGTATTAGCCGATTTGGCAGCAAATCAGCCATCCATTTTCAAGCGCATCGTTCGCTCGGCAATTGGATAATCTTTGTGATTTCCGTATGTTCGAGGCGTTCTTAGGAACGCCTTTTTTTATGTTAATCCATCATAAAACCAATGATAGAAACCATATCTGAATTACGAAAAGAAATAGAACTCGATCTTCAGAGCATCAAAGACGCAGCCACACTTGAAGCATTTAGGCTCAAGCATCTTGTCAAGAAAGGAACAATCCAAGCACTTATTGATGGAATGCGCGCTGTCCCAAAAGAGGATAAACCAGCTATTGGTAAAGTACTCAATGAGTTTCGTCAATTTGTTGATTCATCTTTTGCACAAGCAAAAGACGAGATTGAGCAAAAGGATACAGGAGTTGATCAGATTGATGTTACATTGCCCGGAAGAGTTCCAATATTGGGTCATATACATCCAATTAGAAAAACACTTGATCGCATCACCGAGATTTTTGTAGGTATGGGTTTCTCAGTGGCAGAAGGAATTGACATTGAAGATGATTATCATAATTATGAAGCATTGAATTTCCCGGCTGATCATCCTGCTAGAGATATGCAGGATACTTTTTTCATTGATGATCCGCGCGGTGATATCATGTTGCGCTCACATACATCGCCGGTGCAGATACGAATGATGAAGCATCATGCCCCGCCAATTAGATCAATTATGCCAGGTAGAGTATATAGAAATGAAGCAGTCACCGCTCGTTCACTCGCTGAATTCCATCAGATTGAGGGTTTGTATATTGATAAGGGTGTGACTTTTGCCGATTTGAAAGGAACGGTGATTTCATTTGCAAAGCAGATGTATGGAGAACATTCAAAATTCAAATTCCGTCCTTCGTATTTTCCATTCACTGAGCCAAGTGCCGAGGTTGATATCACTTGTTATCTCTGTTCTGGAAAGGGCTGTAGAGTTTGTAAACATTCGGGTTGGCTAGAAATTTGTGGTTGCGGAATGGTGCATCCAAATGTATTACAGAATTGTGGTATTGATCCTGAGATCTATTCTGGATTTGCTTTCGGATTCGGAATAGAGCGTGTTACCATGCTTGCAACGGGAATTGATGATATTCGCGCACTATATGAGAATGATATGCGCATATTGAAACAATTTTAGGGTTTGCCATGAGTATTATCATCGCTGATTCCATTGTAAAATCCTATTCCATGCATTCAATGCATGATACTCCTGTGTTAAAGGGTATCTCTTTGACCATACAAAAAGGTGAATTTATTGCTTTCATGGGGCCATCAGGAGCAGGAAAAAGTACACTTCTCCATATTCTAGGATTGCTTGATATACCAGATTCTGGTTCAATCCAATATGAATTGTCGGGAAATGTATTTTCGCTGTCTTCCATGAAAAAGGGAGTAACTGCTGAGTTGAGAAATAAGCATATAGGTTTTATTTTTCAATTCCATCATTTATTGCCTGAATTCACAGCTTTAGAAAATATCATGATGCCGGCATTAATTGGTGGTATGGCAATGTCGAAGGCAAAAAGCAAGGCATTGACTTTAGCTGAACAGGTTGGAATGTCACATCGAATAGAGCATAGACCCTCTGAGCTATCTGGTGGGGAACAACAGCGCATTGCAATTGCAAGATCTTTGATGAATGATCCTGAAATTATTATCGCGGATGAGCCAACAGGAAATTTAGATTCTGCAAATACCATTGCTGTATTAGAATTGATTAGACAAATCAGACAAGAGCGTTCACTTACTTTACTCATAGCCACACATAGCATGGATGTTGCGAGAATGGCTGAAAGAATCATCACGCTTCGAGATGGAGTTATTTCCTCAGAAGTTCGAACACAGGCCTTTAATACCGAATCCTGATCTCATGAAACAAATTGCTTCCAATATTGCATTCTACATTCGTGCCTTTCTGATTGTGATTGCAACCATTGCTTATTCTCTCGGGGCATTATTCTTGGGACTAATAGGCATCCGTACTGCATATTTCTTCTTTTCCAAAAATTGGTCATCTCTATTGTTAACATTGGCCGGAGTTAGAGTTCATGTTCACGGACTTGAACATCTTTATCCAATGCAAAGCAGAATATATGTGGTGAATCACACGAGCTACTTTGATATCCCAATTCTTCTTGCATCATTGCCCGATACAGTGCGATTTATGTACAGAAAAAATCTTGAACGAATACCATTTTTTGGTTGGGGTCTTGCTCGTTCACCATTCATTGGCATTCAAAGAGAAAAAGCAAGACATGCAATGAAAGGTATTGATGAAGCAGTGAAATCTATTAGCATAGGTGAATCTGTTGTGATTTTTGCTGAAGGCACAAGATCAAAAGATGGAAAGTTATCTACCTTTAAGCGTGGAGCATTTCTTCTGGCATCTAGATCTGGAAAACAGATTATTCCAATAGCTCTTGCAGGAGCGCATAAAATCATGCCAAAGGACAGCAATAGATTCTATCCAGGCGAGGTTAGTATAACTGTTCTTCCGCCATTCGAAGTAATGAAGGACATGGATAAAGAACATGAGTTAGAATTGCAGGATAATGTTCATTCTGCCATCAATGAAGCATTACCTTCTGAAATGAAATCACAAAAAAGAAATTGATATGAGCAAAGATTATTCTTGGCTGAAAGGATTCGTAACCATTTTTTCAAAACCGCATCAAACCGGTTTGAATGATAATTCAGAACCACTTAAAACGATTGTCTTTGCAGGAATTCTTGAAACAATAGCAGTACTATTTATTACATGGTTGCATAGGCAAAGCCCTGCATTGATTGATGAAAATATAGCAATGATGCAGCCATGGATGAAGAATGCCGCTAATGCTCAAAAAGACACCCTTACTTCACTCCCTTTTGATCAAGTATTACTATCAACTCTCACGATTTCATTTATTGGCATCTTGGGTTTTGGATTTATTATCTGGGTTATACATTGGGCATTGACAAAGGAAAGCAAAAAACTATATGAAATCACCGGGATTTCAGCTTATGGTTCGAGCATTTATGCAATTGGCACATTGATTACCGGAGTAATGGCATTTGCATTTGGATCTTTGCAATGGGGACCACATCTGGGGGTATTCGTAAATCCAATTGAAAATACTTTTCTCTATGCAATACTTGCAAGGATGAATATCTTCTTTCTTGCTTCATATGTAGCATCTGCATATGCTATGATAGGTTATTCGCACATTGAATCTCGATATGGTAAGATTGCATCCATGATTGCAATAATCATGGTGCTCTTATGGTTTTCTGTATTTACATTACTTGGTTCTGTATACACTTCTTGATGCATAAAGAAATCATAATTCAATATAAACTACTTGATTTGAAAAGTATATTTGCATTCATACATACAATAATCCACAGAAGCATATGAATATTGATGAATCCGAAGAGATTGAATTCGAAGAAGCAATCGAAGAGGTTGATACTTTGATTGTTTCAGACATTCATCTAGGTTCAGAGGTTTCGAGATCTAAGCATTTACTTGAAATCATTAAGCAATTTCACTTTAAGAGATTAATCCTAAATGGTGATGTGTTTGATGATTTGAATTTTAAAAGACTCAGTAAAAGTGATTGGAAATTTTTATCCTATATCAGGAAGATATCTGGTCATAAGATAGATTCTCAAGTTACTTGGGTGATTGGAAATCATGATGGCGTTGCAGAAATTCTTTCCCATTTATTGGGTATTGAAGTTTTGGAAGAGTTTATATGGGAATTTGAGAATAAGAAATATCTGGCATTGCATGGACATCAATTTGATTCATTTATCACTGAAAATGCTCGATTGACTGATATAGCATCGTATCTCTATTTGCTTTTGCAAAAAGTTGATTCTGAACAACAACAATTGAGTAGATGGGTGAAAAGAACCAGTAAAAAATGGTTGCAATTGTCCGATTCAAGTGCTGATTCTGCAATAGCATATGCACGAAAGAAAGGCGCTCAATTTGTCTTTTGTGGTCATACTCATATTCCTTTGCTTAAAGAACAGGATGGCATTCTATATTGTAATTCGGGTTGTTGGACAGATCGTCCTTCGCATTATATCACAATTTGTTCTCAGCATGGCATTCAATTGCGAGAATGTTTTTAAAATTAGGTATGAAATTATATCCAATTCTTTTTACGCAAGTGCTTCTCGAAAAAGTATGGGGAGGACATTCAATTCATGAGTGGAAATATGGTGTAAAAAACAAGGAATCCATTGGTGAATCTTGGGAAATTCATACTAAGAATATCATAAGCAATGGTGAGTTTGCAGGAAAAACTCTACAGGAATTGATATGTGAAGATCCTCTTGGAATGACCGGAAGAAATGAAGCAATTGAATTCCCATTGCTTGTCAAAATACTTGATGCTCAGGAATGGCTTTCCGTTCAAGTACATCCGGATGATGCTCTTGCACTTGACTTGGAAGGTGAACCCAGAGGAAAAACAGAATGTTGGTATATTTTGTCTGCAGAAAATGATGCCAAGATTCAATACGATTTAAAGGCAGGAATCGCTATTCAAGATTATGCTGAATCAATTGATCAAGGTAAACCAATCGAGCAATTGCAATTTATGAATGTAAAAATGGGGGATGTGATATTTGTGCCTGCCGGTACCGTGCATGCCATTGGACCCGGTATTCTTCTCTATGAATTACAACAAACTAGTGATACAACATATCGGCTCTATGATTGGGACAGACCTGGACTGGATGGTAAACCACGTGAATTGCATATCGAAAAAGGATTGAAATGTAGCCGGCCTGGAGCAGGGAAATTTCCATATCTTCAATTTCCAATTACTATTGATGCAAATGGAAATACATCTCAGAAATTAATACATGAACAGTATTTTACTCTTGAGAAAATTACAATTGGCTCGCATGCATTTGACTGTTCAATGAATAATAGGGCCAAGTTGATCACAAATATCGGTGAACATGATGTTCATATTATCCATGATGATTCAGTCGAATTATTACCGAAAGCACATTCAGCATTTGTTCCTGCGGGACTTATTACAGTGAGATTATCTTCGCCTGATGCAAATGCTGTTGTTTTGATTGCAAGCGAGCATGCCTCCTGAATTACATTAATTGGTTAATTTTGCATGGCATAAGTAATCCAATGGACCAACATGAATCCCCTCATTTTAGACGGTAAATCACTCGCAAAACAGATAGAGCAACAGCTTGCACAAAGGACGCAGGCATTGCTCGATCATGCACCAGGAAGAATACCAATATTAGCAACTATTCTTGTGGGAAATGATCCAGCAAGTGCAACGTATGTCAAAATGAAAGGCAATGCTTGCAGGCGCATCGGAATGGATTCTCGATCTATTGAATTGCCTGAGCATACTACAACAGCAGAACTTGAATCAGTGATAAAAGGATTAAATGCTGATCCTGATGTTCATGGAATTTTGCTCCAACATCCGGTGCCACATCAGATTGATGAAAGACATTGTTTCGATACCATTGACTTGAAAAAAGATGTTGATGGAGTTACTTGTCTTGGTTTCGGAAGAATGTCCATGGGGTCAGATGCATATGGTTCTGCAACACCAGCTGGAATCATGACAATCCTCAAACATTATGATATTCCATTGAGAGGGAAGCATGCTGTTGTATTGGGTCGTAGCCCCATTCTCGGTAAACCTATGTCCGCAATGCTTTTAAATGAGGATTGTACGGTTACAATATGTCATTCGCGTACAGCTAATGTGCAAGAGCATATTCGTATGGCGGATATTCTAGTTGCGGCTGTTGGAAAGCCAGCTTTTGTACAAAAAGAATGGATTCGCGAAGGTTCCATAATCATTGATGCAGGATATCATCCTGGTGGTATTGGTGATGTAGATCCGGATGCTTATCATCTTTCATCGGCTTTTACACCAGTGCCTGGTGGAGTTGGGCCCATGACTATTAGCACATTGATGTCGCAAACACTTTCGGCAGCGGAAAGAGCATTAGGAATCATTCAGTAACTATTCTTGAGTCTTCATATGAAAATCTATACAAAAACAGGCGATGATGGAACCACCGGCCTATTTGGTGGCAAGCGCGTTGCAAAATACTCTTCGAGAATTGAAGCATATGGAACAGTTGATGAATTGAATGCAGTGATTGGCGTAGCTCTTACACATGATTTGCATGAAAAAGTAAGTGAGCCATTGCAACATATATCTTCGCTACTTTTTACTGTTGGATCTGATCTTGCAACACCACAAGATGCATCTCAAAAATCTTCTGTACCTGCAATCACTGAAGAGCATGTGAATTTTCTAGAGAAATGGATAGATGATTATCAGGAACATCTTCCAGCTTTGAGGAATTTCATATTGCCGGGTGGTTCTCCTGGGGGCGCGCATTTGCATCTAGCCAGAACTATCTGCAGAAGAGCAGAGCGAGCTATTGTGGCTCTAAAACAAGATGAAGAAATAAATCCGATTGTTCTCAGGTTTATCAATCGATTATCTGATTATCTCTTTGTAGCTGCACGATTTGTCAATGCAAAAGAAGGTCATGAAGATATTGAATGGAAACCGTAATCTGATTATATGAAGAGAACTCTGATTTCAAATATTGGATCGCTCATAACTATTGCACAAAAACCAGATGCGAGAGGAAATGTGCTTAAATCCATGAATGAACTTACTATCATTCATGATGCAGCGATGATATTCAGCGACAAATTTGAATGGATTGGCAAAGCTTCTGACTTACCTAAAGAAATCGATATTGATGATGTCATTGATGCAAATGGCAGAGCTATTATTCCGGGATTTGTGGATTCTCACACTCACTGTGTCTTTGCCGGAGATCGCTCTATTGAATTTGCAAGAAGACTGAGAGGGGTTTCTTATCAACAAATAGCCTCTGAGGGTGGTGGAATTTTAAGTACAGTTTCCGCAGTTCGTAAAGCATCTATTGAAGAATTAGCTGAAAAGGGGATTGATCTTGCTTGGAAGGCTATTGAATATGGAACGACGACTATTGAAATGAAGAGTGGATATGGGCTTTCCTTGGAATCTGAAATTTCACTGCTTAAAGCAATTGAAATTGTCAAAAGTGAAGTTCCCATACGCATCATAAGTACATTCATGGGAGCACATGATTTCCCTCCTGAATATGCAGGAAATCGCTCAGGATATATCGATCTTATCATCAATGAAATGTTACCTGCTGTCAAAGAAATGAATGTCATTGATTTCTGTGATGTTTTTACTGATACAGGGTATTATACGATTGAAGATTCTCGTAGAATATTACAGAAGGCTATAGAGCTTGGTTTCTCTTGTAAAGTACATGCTGATGAATTATCAGCCTTTGGTGCTGCTGAAATGGCAGGTGAATTAAAAGCTGTGTCTGCAGATCATTTATTGTATTGTTCAGAAGCAGGCATGGATGCAATGAAACTAGGTGGAACAATTGCTACTTTGCTCCCAGGTACAGCATATACATTGCGTTTGCCTTATGCACCTGCGAGAACAATGATTGATCGAGGTTTGATTGTAGCGTTAGCCACAGATTGTAATCCTGGTTCATGTTATACGCCCAATATGCAGACTATACTCTCGCTTGCTTGCATGAATATGGGTATGAGCATCGAAGAAGCATTGACTGCAGCCACTTTGCATGGTGCATATGCATTAAAAAGTGAAGATGATTGTGGAAGCATCGAAATTGGAAAGAGTGCGGACTTTAATATATTAGACACTACATCATATTCAGATATGGTATATCATTTTGGAGTGAATCATATTGCAAAAACATGGTGTAAAGCGGTATCCATACAATAAAAAAAGGCGCTCAATTTGAGAGCCATCATTTATTGATCTAGTTTTTGTATGATTAGGGGCGTGCAATTGCAAACATCTTTAACCAAAGCAATACCAGCTTCAGCATTTTTTCGGGATGAATATTCACCAATCGTCACAACATATCGTAAAGAGCCATCAGGCATTTTTCTATCCGTTAGATTCACTTTCATTCTTTTAGCTTTATAGTCTTCATAATCTTGCTCGGCTGCGGGTTTTGTTTTGAAAACTCCCACTTGCAAAGTGAATAAAGACTCCGTGCGATTTTCTTTCGGCTTATTTCCTCGAGTAATCAAGCTAGTGTCAATCTTTGTGGCCTTGGGATTGATAATCACCGAATCTCTTTTGATTATTTTCTTCTCTTCTATTTTCTGTTCTATTTTTGATTCAGGCTTTATTATTTGCTTTATAGGTCTTCCTGCTCCACCAACAGTGGCACGAAGTAGATCATAAGCTGTTAATAACAATTCAGATTTTGGATAAGCAGTTCTAAAATTTTGCATCTCCTCTCTGGCTTTGCTTGTATCTCGTTTCATTGCATAATAATGAACTATACGCCATTGTGCATCATCTGCCCATTCACAATCTGGTTTTTCTTTCACAATGCGTAGATACATAGGAAGTGATTTTGACATATCTTCTAAAACAGAAGCATGTAAAAATTGCACTCCGGGATCATCCGGAAATTCAGCCAATAAATCCGGCAAATCTCTTTTGACCTCTTCAAGTTTTCCCATTGCAAGAGATTGTAATCTATTTCTTACAATAGAAGCTTGGCCGGATGCAAATGGGGAAGTGCATAGTCCTAAGAGTATCGCACTTAATACAATTGGCAAAGCCATTTTGATGGATTTCATTGGATTATTGATCATGTCTTTACTGACATTATAAATGATATAAGTACCAACCCCCAATTACCCCACTTTTATGCCAAAATCATCCAATTAGATGAAAAAACTGTCGATTTTGAGTGAATTATTGATTATTTCGGTCGGAAATCTAGGATTTAGAATGAGGGATATACTTGGAGATTAATTCTGCAGCTTCTTTTGCAGCATTGGGTTTCCCATGTTTGATTGCATTATTGCCCATTTCATGTAACTTTTCTTGATTATTCACCAATAGTTCAATGGCATATTCCAATTCTGTATCCAAAGCACCATCTTCAATAACAATTGCTGCACCATGCTGATATAGAGTTTCTGCATTGAGAACTTGCTCATTATTGGAGGCGCCTGGTAGGGGAATGAGAATGGCAGGTTTTCCACAAACTGCTAATTCCGCAACCGTTCCACCTCCTGCTCTACATATAACCAAATCAGCACATGCATATGCTGAAGGCATATCATCTATGAATTGCATTACATGGACATTTGCAGGCAATGTACGATTAATTTTAAACTCGGTTCCGGTTTGCCAAAGAATTTGGATACCTTTTTCGGATAAACGATCAATCATCTTAATCAAGGCCTGATTAATAGATCTTGCTCCGAGTGACCCTCCGAATACAAATAATGTGGTTTTTGATGCATCCAGATTAAATGCTTTTGCACCATATTCTTTTGTTGGGATTCTATCTATGAATACTGATCGCAGAGGATTACCACAATGTACCATATTCGGGAAAGTCATTTTTCCAATAATGGATTTGTATACTCGCTTTGTTTCTTCAAAACCAAGAATGATGAGTTTTGCATATTTTCCAAGTAATGCATTGGTTTTTCCAGGCTTTACATTTGGTTCAATTAATATGAGTGGAATTCGTGATAATACAGCATAAATTCCAACTGGTAGACTGATATAGTTACCACCACAAATAATGCAAGCTGGTTGATGCTTTTGAATGATTGACTTTGCTTCCAAGACTGCTTTCAAAATAGTTATTGGAAGTTTCAACATGGATGAAGAAAGTCCACGAAAACCACGCAGACTATTCATAGGTGTGAATGGATACCCATTTTGTGGGAGATAGCGAGATTCTATGCGATCGGGACTTCCGGTAAAATGTACGGTTAAATTTGGTATAATTTTATGTAATTCTTCCATTACTGCAATGGCAGGGAAAAGATCTCCACCAGTTCCACCGGCTGCAATAAGAATACTAGAATTCGATGTTGCTGATTTCTTCATGAATAGTTTGTAGTGTTAGTCAAGTAAATCATGAAGAGCTTTGTCACAATCTGTATATTGAAATTGATATCCAGATTCAATTGTTCTCTGTGGCAATACATGTTGGCCCCCTGTTGCAATTACAGCGCCCTCGCCTAGCATGATTGATAATGCAATATCGGGAACATGTAACCATGATGGTCGATGTAATACAGATGAAAGTAGTTCTGTGAAACGATTCATAGTAACCGCCCCAGGAGATACCAAATTAAATGTGCCTCTTACATGTGTATGCTCTATTGCATGCATAATAAAGCCAATGATATCACCAGGATGAACCCATGACATCCATTGATTGCCGGAACCAATTTTCCCGCCAACAAAAAGCGAAAAAGGGAGAAGCATTTTTGCCAATGCGCCTTCACGTGGATCCAATACAATGCCGATTCTTCCAATTACTACTCTCGTGAATTCATTGGCTTGCATTGCCTGTTTTTCCCATTCAATACATACATTGGCCAAGAAACCGGCACCAGCCTCAGAAAATTCTGTGAAAATAGCATCGCCTCCATCAGAACCATAAAATCCAATTGCAGAAGCCGAAAAGAAAAACTGAGGTGGATTGGCAACTTGGCTGATAGCTTTTACAATTCCAGCAGTACCATTTTTTCGACTTTCGAAGATTGCCTTTTTTTGTTGATCTGACCAGCGTTTTGCAACAGGTTCACCTGCAAGATGGATGATTGCAAATGCTCCATTGATTTTTTCTATGCATTCTGCCGAAATATTTACTTCGCCATTCCACTTTACAAAGTCCTGTGCCATAGGCAATACTCTGCGTGCTTTATCAGGTGATCTGCTGAATACGATAATCGAATATCCTGACTCACTCAATACCTTGATGAGTTTTTTTCCGATGAGTCCGGCACCGCCGGTCACTATAATAGACTTCATCTTGAATCCTCCGATTTATTCATCAAAGATGTGATAGGCATATTTGGTCGTGCATAAGCAAAACGATCAATAACATTGGTGGAATAATATGCGTCTAATCCTGTAACTGTCAAAGTTCCAGCTTCATGAATATCAATAAATCCATCTTGCTTGATGATATCTGTAGGGACTTTGATTTCGATAATTTCACCAATCAGAAAGATAGTACCATTTAATGGTATTGGAATATGCATTCGATATTCAAGCATCATCTTAACAGCGCTTTCTTTGATATATGGAGCTTTGCCAGCATTACTGAATTCAGCTGAGAATTCACATGCCAAAAACTCAGAGACATCATCGTCAAATTTAGCACTTGCTAGATGAGCCCTTGAGAGCATTGATGCATTCACTTGATTAATTGTATAATGCTTATTTGTAAGTATATTCTCAAGTGTATGTCTTCTTACTGTATCGGGTCTGAACACCATGCCAATCAATGGCGGAAAGGCACCAATATGCACGATGGAATTGAATACGCCGATATTGGTGATGCCTTGTTCATTTATCGTCCCAACCAATCCAAGAGACTTAAATCCCGAAATTGAATTGATCAATGTGGCACGATAACGATCGGACATTGCTTCAAAATCATCTTTATGCAAAATGGTTTGTTTAGACATTATGCTTTCCATTCAAGCATGCCACCAACCAAATTCAGCACATTGAAACCGCGAGCATAGAGATATTCACATGCTTTTCCACTTCTTCCACCACTTCTGCAGTATAGGATTAGCTCATGTTCTTTGAAATGTTCTAATTCTTCAATGCGCGAAGGAAGTGTATCCAAAGGGATGAGAATGGAATTCGGAATATGTTTTTCCTGATGCTCTTCAGGTTGTCTTACATCAATCATGACAGGTGTTTCACCAATGTCAAGTCTGAGGCGCAATTCTTCGGGGGTGATTAGTCCATAGCTCATAATTATAACCTTTAGAATGTACTTTTAATACCGAGATTAAATCGTAAAGATGAGAAGTTCCAAACGGGTGGATTATTGCCAACTGTATTATTGCCCACTTGACTTAAAATCGAATTTAAAACTTGTTGATACTGAGCTTCTCCAAACACTGTGAGTGATTGTGAAACTTGCTTTTGTAATCCAATACCGATATTTGCGGAGAACCAAATGGAAGAAACTTCATCGAGCGTTCTTTCTCCAAGTGGTAATTCTCTCGTCCCGGTTTCAACATAAGAAAAAGATAAAGGAGAATCGATCTGTCGAAATGCATTTGCATTTTTATTTGGAATGAAAGAAGCTTGACCCATCGCAAAGAGATACAATAATTCATGCATGTCCCAACGGAAACCACCGGAAATGGCAATGGTGGGTAGATTAGCCTGCAATACTGTTGATTCTCTGAATGGAACATAGTTATTGATTAGACTATCATAGACCTGAACAGAATTAGTATCCTGTCCTCTGAGCATAACTGAATAAGGTAAATATTCCATGCGGAACATGGTTTTGAAATTAGACATGCCTCCTGAGCCTATATGCAAACCAAGTCCTAATGGTGAGGAACTTTCAGCTTGAAAACCACTCGGTGAATCAATCATTGCGATTGTCCTCGGTGAATTCACATCATGAAATTGTGCACTTGCGATGGCATATGCTCCCCATTCCCAACTATTCTTATCAGGAATTGTAATAGTTTTTTGTTCAACTTTGGATTGAAAAACCGCACCCTCATATTGCAAAATGAAAGTGGAAATATTTCCTGCAATATCTTTTGCCTCTATCTCCATCATTCCTTTAGTTACACCTGAGGCAGGCTTGACAAAGAGCGTATATTGAGGCATGCCTTTCATGATCATTGCTTCTGTGATCACAACCCCTTTTTCAATCGCTAATAATCCTTGGCTGGAAAGAACTCGTATGCTTTCCAATCCTTTGTCTTCCGAGCGTTCATCCCGAATCACAACATTGATAGAATTTTCAAGATTACGTCTTTCAAATGATGGTGGAAGTGTATCAATTGCCTCTTGTAAAACTTCAAATCCTTGACCAATCATATTGCCATATGCATCATTTGTTGCAAATCCATAAGAATATAAACCAAATGGTACATCTGCTTTTATCGTATGCACTCCGAAAGGAATATCCATCTTGATTGCAACATAATTGCTTAATCCAACGAATTCTGGGGAATACTTCAGTGTGTCAATCATCCGTCCATTGAAGCGCAAGAATTCAACTGAAGTTGATGGAACTATGATATTCACAAAATGCTTCCAATTTGTATAACTGGTTTTGGGTGTGGCAAATCGATATTCAGTTAGAAATTGTTGTGTAGGACTCACCACAAGCATCATTGGATCGCCGATGGAATCTCCTCTAATTTTTGACACTCTTCCATCGACCGGTCCGGCAGCACCAAGGAATCCTTGTGAAAACTGTGCGACCAAAACTGGCTCGCTTGCAGTGAGCATGATATTCCTTGAACCTGCTGAGGAATTTTCATACATCTCACCAGCTTGCAATTCTTTGATCAATACCGAGTTTTCAAAAATCTTAGTTTTAGGTTTTGAGGCAATTACTCGATATACATAACTACTTCTTTTTGCAAATTGACCTAAAATGAAATGCTTCCCCCAACTATGAACAGGAGGCAATTGTTCAACGAGATAATTACAGAATGGAACTCGCAATGGAACATCAGCGCATTGATGTCCACTAAAAACAGCAATAGGTTTTGATGCCTGTATTCTTGTTCCAGTCAAATCGGGAAAAATCAAAGAGTCGCTACCATTTGACGATTTTACCATTGGCTGAAAATTCAATGCAGCGATTTGATAGACATCACCTTTATTCATGATAACCGGAAATGCAGTTTTGGCAGGTTTATTTCTGGATGTCATTACTGATGGAGTGATATACACCAAAGTGCTATCCTGAGTTGCAACAATGGCCAAATGGGAAACCAAATCATTCGTTGGAGTTGAATGATAGCTCATTGCATAGTATTCCAAACCTAAAGCTGTTGCTGGTAATGCCAAATAAGAATCAGTAGAGCTTCCTCTTTCATTCAAACATGTGACTGAAATTGGTGACTTCGAAGTGATGCGCACTGCATTTGGTTGTAATGTACCATCACCTGTTACCTCTGCTGCAGCTGGTATTGATATCCTTCTTACAGTGCCACCAACTACTGTTGTGTCAAGCTTATATCGTATCCCTTCTATTTCGATGCGAATCTTGGTTGTAATATCAGAGCTGATGAATAATTCAAAATTCGGCGTGCTTCTATCCTCGATATATACATCGCCACCTCTCGAATCTGTTAATTTCATTTTACCAACGCGATTCGCAGAGTGATGCCATGAATTTTCTTGAAAGCACAACCAAAATTCTGTACCCTCTGATGTTTTAGATATGCGTTTTGTGGATTGCTGTGCATGCAATATGCCAGATGTAAAAAGAATGAATAGGAAGAGAATCCTAGATATATGTTGCATGGTAGATATCATTTTTTGTTCACCATGCTCATGTGATATATCCCTTGTTCAGTCTTCATACGGATGATATATACACCGCTCGAGAAATCCATTGGATTATCAACATTCAATGTGAATGAATATCGTCCCGCCACTTTTCTTTCAAGTGGAAATTCCTTTATTAATTTCCCCTGAGTATTATAAAGAAAGAACTGTACATCTCCAGTTTTTCCAATATAATAACTGAATGTGGTTGTATATGCAAAAGGATTTGGTGCATTAATATCCATTCCTTCAGTATTTGCTTGAATAACTGGAGGATCTATAAATCTGATAATACCCCCAATTTGCTCTATATCTTGAACTGAATCTGCTATGCTAAATGAAAGCACTTTAATGCTAGATGCTGAGTCATCTCCAGCAAGAGCTTCTAGATCCAAGTAAAAAACAATTCCCGAGGAGTCAAAAAGGGGATTCGGACATGTAATCGAATACTCCTTGTATTCATCACCATCGGAAAGAAATGTAATATTCGTTTTCTTGCAAGAGTATAATGTGCCTGGTTCCGTTAATGCATCATGAAGAATGATACGCTTTTTGGGTATTGCTATGCGAATGGTGCATATTTCCTGCATGGCACTACTATTTGAGCGTAAAAAAACAGGTAATTTCCACCGAGTACCCTGCCTGAGCAAAGTATCAGGAAGAGTAAATGAAGCATCACTTGCCAAAGCAAAGCTCAATGGAAAAAGCAATGAAAGTAGAATTACTATGTATAATGGCGTCTTTTGCACTAAAATGCCAAAAAATAAGCAAGGTTGAAATTGAGTTTGTCGAAATAATTGAGGACAAAGATAAGAATTTTGAACCTAGTCTTCCCCTATAAACTCAATACTTGTGGATAATAAATCGGTAATCTTACATCACCGAGCAAATGAGTGAAACATCGATGATGTCCTGCGCAGAACAACCTCTCGAAAGATCACAATATGGTTTTTGTAAGCCCTGAACTATAGGTCCGATTGCTTTGGCATTTGCTAATCGTTCCGTGAGTTTATAGGCAATATTTCCAGCATCTAAATCGGGGAAAATCAAAATATTTGCCTGACCTTGGACTGGAGAATTGGGGGCTTTTCTCTGTGCTATTGTTGGAATTAATGCCGCATCCACCTGTAATTCGCCATCTGCAAGTATATCAGGATATGTTTGGGTGAATAATGCAAATGCTTCTCGAACCTTGAGAATATCAGGATGTTCGGCACTACCTTTCGTTGAGAATGACAGAAATGCCACGCGGGGCTCCATATTCAAAATGGATTCTGCATGTTTTGCTGTCATGCCTGCGATATCGCATAATTGCTCTGGCGTTGGAGAAGGAATCACAGCTCCATCAGCATAAAATAGGATGGACTCTGGAAGAATCATGATGAAAAAACTACTAACAGTTTTTACACCACTTGGCAAGCCAACCGTTTTGATTCCTGCTCTAATCACCTCGCCAGTTGTTGAGATATTTCCAGCAACTGTCCCATCCACATATCCCAAATTCGTCTCAATCCCAGCAAAGTATAGCGGATTTTGAAGAATCTCTTTTGCTTCTTCATTGGAATTGATAGAATTCATCATTTTCCTTATAAGCTCTATATGTTCATTTGTGCAGTATCTCTTGGGATCACGAATCTCTATACCTTTGATATCAATGTTGTTTTCTTTAGCATACTGATCAATTGCTTCAGTAGTACCTATGAATATGGGAATAGCAAAAGACTGTTGTTTGAGTATTTGAGCAGCCTCAAGCACTCTTTTGTCCAAAGCATCCGGAAATGCGATGCGTTTTTGCTTCGATTTGGCCTTCGCAATGAGACCTGCAT
>JACCDW011134985.1_pt1 | contig 19399 bp, 18 predicted proteins | sample 7449781 | NCBI WGS metagenome assembly JACCDW01 (sample SAMN15323449, study PRJNA562643) | freshwater metagenome | isolation source: river surface water | place: USA:Blue River Watershed | collected 2017-08-18
AGATTTAGACAAGAACGGTTGAACATATGGCAAAAGAGTACAAAGATTTGGTGGTCGGTCTTGACATTGGAACTTCCAAGGTCATGGTCGTCGTCGCCGAGGTCATGCCAGGTGGCGAGTTAAAGCTGGCGGGCATGGGCGTTGCACCTGGCAACGGCTTGAAACGCGGTGTGGTGGTCAACATTGATGCCACTGTTCAAAGCATTCAGCAAGCCTTGAAAGAGGCCGAGTTGATGGCGGATTGCAAAATCACACGCGTGAACACTGGCATCACAGGCAGCCATATTCGCGGTTTGAATTCAAGTGGCATGGTGGCCGTCAAAGACAAAGAAGTGACCCCTGCCGATGTGGCACGGGTCGTTGAAACTGCGCGCGCCATCAACATTTCGACGGACCAACGTTTGCTGTTGGTTGCGCCCCAAGAATTTGTCATCGATGGCCAAGACGTCAAAGAGCCTATCGGTATGAGTGGTATGCGTCTTGAAGCCAAGGTGCACATTGTCACTGGCGCACAAAGCGCTGCAGAAAACATCATCAAGTGTGTGCGTCGCTGCGGTTTAGAAGTCGATCAACTGTTGCTCAACCCCTTGTCCTCTAGCTTGGCCGTGCTGACCGAAGACGAACGCGAATTGGGTGTGGCTTGCGTCGACATCGGCGCTGGCACAACCGACGTGGCTATTTTTACCAATGGCGCCATTCGCCACACGGCAGTCATTCCCATTGCCGGCGATTTGATCACCAGCGACATTGCCATGGCGCTTCGCACACCCACCAAGGATGCAGAAGACATCAAGGTAGAGAACGGCTGCGCCAAGCAATTGTTGGCCGATCCAGAGGCCCAAGTCGAAGTACCTGGCCTGGGCGATCGCGCCCCTCGCATGTTGTCCAAACAAGCATTGGCCGGTGTGATTGAACCTCGGGTCGAGGAAATTTTCTCGCTGGTTCAACAAGTCATCCGTGAATCGGGTTACGAAGAAGTGCTGTCCTCCGGCATTGTCTTGACAGGCGGCAGTGCCGTCATGCCAGGCATGGTGGAGTTGGGCGAAGACATCTTCCTCAAGCCAGTGAGAAGAGGCGTTCCCAAATACAGCGGTGCGCTGTCAGACATGGTCAGTCAGCCCCGTGTTGCTACGGTCATGGGCTTAATGGAAGAAGCCAGACTGGCTCGTTTGAGAGGTTTTAAAGTGTCCCAAAAGAAGGGTTCCATGAACAATGCTTTCACCCGATTGAAAGACTTCATTGTGGGGAATTTCTAATGGACTGGCGCAAACTTTATTTGGCAAGGGGGAGTCCACATCAGCGATGTTGAAACCCCACTGAACCCATAAAAAAAATTTTCAAAATCAATATTTAGGCAACTGCAAAAGTTTTAGGAGAGCACCATGAGCATTGAAATGATCCAAGTCGAAGAGTTCAACCAAGGAACGCAAATCAAAGTGATCGGCGTGGGCGGTGGCGGCGGTAACGCGGTCGAGCACATGATCGAGCGCAACGTTCAAGGCGTTGAATTCATTTGCGCCAACACGGACGCACAAGCACTGGCACGCAGCGCAGCGCACCGTTTCATCCAATTGGGCCATACCGGTTTGGGCGCTGGTAGCAAACCCGAAAAAGGCCGCGATGCTGCTGAAGAAGCCATAGAAGACATTCGCGCAGCCATTGAAGGCGCGCACATGTTGTTCATTACAGCAGGCATGGGCGGCGGAACAGGCACTGGCGCAGCGCCTGTCATTGCACGTGTCGCTAAAGAAATGGGCATCCTCACGGTCGGTGTGGTGACCAAGCCATTCGACTTTGAAGGTGGCCGTCGCATGCAAAGTGCGGAAGCAGGTTTGTCAGAACTCGAAGCCAACGTCGATTCATTGATCGTGGTGCTCAATGAAAAATTGATGGAATTGCCCGGCGGCGATGACATGACCCAAGACGAAGCTTTTGCGCACGCCAATGACGTGCTCAAAAACGCTGTGGGCGGTATTGCTGAAATCATCAATGTCCCCGGCCACGTCAACGTCGACTTCGAAGACGTGCGCACAGTCATGGGTGAGCCAGGCAAAGCCATGATGGGCACAGCCTCTGCCAGCGGTCCTGACCGTGCACGCATTGCCTCTGAGCAAGCGGTGGCCTGTCCCTTGTTGGAAGGCATTGATTTGTCGGGCGCCAAAGGCGTGTTGGTCTTGATCAGCGCAGCCAAAGGTTCACTCAAATTGAGCGAGTCCAAGCAAGCCATGAACACCATCCGCGCTTATGCTTCAGAAAGCGCACACGTCATTTACGGTACCGCTTATGACGAAAGCTTGGGCGACGAAATTCGCGTCACCGTGGTGGCCACGGGCCTGTCAAGCCAAGGTGCACGCCGCACAGCGCCACCTTTGCAAGTGCTGAGAACGGGTACTGACAATGTGCCGTTCACCGTCGACACGCACGACAGTAACTTGCCGACATTGGGCGGTCAAAGCCCTGCTTTGGGAGGTGACTATGGTCGTTTGAACACACCAAGCGTGTGGCGCACCAACCGCACACAGGCCGCTGCCAAAGTGGATGGCATGGCGTCTGCAGGCATGGACGACATCGAAATCCCAGCTTTCTTGCGCAAGCAAGCAGACTGATTTTTAAGCACAGTGGGTTCTAAAACCCTCTTCAAGCAAGCATGCGTTTGAGAATTTAAAATCAAGCCCATGCTTGCTCAAAGAACCATCAAAACCCTCACCCAAGCGGTGGGTGTGGGATTGCACAGCGGCCAACGGGTTGAGCTAACCCTTCGGCCCGCCCCGCCCAATACGGGTATTGTGTTTCGCCGGGTTGATTTGGTTGAGCCCGTTGACATCCCCATCAACGCCTTGAGCGTGACCGACACCCGATTGGCCTCCACCATCTCCAGTGGCCAAGCCAAAGTGCACACGGTTGAGCACTTGATGTCGGCCTGTGCTGGTTTGGGCATCGACAACCTCATCGTCGACATCACGGCAGAAGAAGTGCCTATTTTGGACGGCTCTGCCTCTTCCTTTGTGTTCTTGCTGCAGAGTGCAGGCATTGAGTTACAAAAGGAACCCAAAAAATTCATCCGTGTTTTAAAAACTGTCGAGGTCAAAGAGGGACAAGGCGAGAACATCAAATGGGCCAAGCTGGAACCCTATAACGGCTACAGACTGAGCTTTGAAATTGATTTTCATCACCCCGCCGTCGATTCAACGGGCCAGCAAGTCGTGTTTGACATGGGACGCGATTTGTATGCGCGCGACATTGCCCGCGCCCGCACTTTTGGCTTCACCAAAGATGTCGAAATGTTGCGTTCGAATGGGCTGGCTTTAGGCGGCGGGTTGGACAATGCGATTGTGATGGACGACTACAAAGTTTTGAACAGCGATGGACTGCGCTACGACGACGAATTTGTCAAACACAAAATTTTGGATGCCATGGGCGATTTGTACTTGATTGGTAAACCGCTCATCGCCAGTTACACCGCCTTCCGTTCTGGGCATGCCATGAACAATCAGTTGCTCAGAGCACTGCTAGACCAGCCAGATGCTTACGAAATTGTGAGCTTTGACGATATCAAAAAAGCACCTGAAGGTTTTGCCTTGCCCGTGCGAGCTTGGTAATTCGTTTTGAATCAGGATTTCGCCAAGCCGTCCTTAAAGGACTTGTGGCGCCACCAAGCCTTCATGCGATTTTGGGTGGCTCGATTGAGTGGCATCTTGGCCAACCAAATGCTCATGGTTGCTTTGGCATGGCACATGTACGAGATCACAGGCAGTGCTTGGGATTTAGGCCTGGTGGGCTTGTTTCAGTTTGTGCCTTCTTTGCTCATGACTTTGCCCGCAGGGCATATTGTCGACAGACTCCATAAGGTTCATATTTACTCGGTCTGTATGCTGGTTCAGGCCGCTGTGGCGTGCTTGCTGTTTTGGGGGACCCACACCGATTCAGTCACACGTGAAATGGTGTTTTTCGTCTCTGCCATGTTGGGTCTTGTGCGTGCTTTCCAAATGCCCACGCAACAAGCGCTCACGCCTCATTTGGTGCCGCCATCCTTGCTGCAGCGGGCAGTGGCCATGAGCTCAACAGGCGTCCAAGCGGCGGTGGTCGGAGGACCCGCATTGGGCGGCATTTTGTACGCCTTGCACGTCAATGCCGTTTACGCGTCGTGCACCCTGTTCTTGTTGTTTGCTTTTTTGATCTCGCTCACTGTGAAATACGACCACAAGCCTTCGAACGCTGCTGTCGATTTTCAGAGTGTCATGGCGGGCGCCTACTTTGTTTGGAATCACAAAGTCATTTTGGGTGCATTTGCATTGGACTTGTTTGCAGTTTTGCTAGGTGGGGTGACGGCTTTGTTGCCCATTTATGCCAAAGACATATTGCAAACAGGTCCCGAAGGATTGGGTATTTTGCGGTCAGCGCCTGCAGTTGGCGCTTTGTTGATGGCGGCTGTCCTGACACAGTTCCCCATCGAGCGCAAAGTGGGTCGCTGGTTGCTGATGTCGGTGGCAGTTTTTGGTTTGGCCAATTTTGTCTTTGGCATGTCAACCCACATGGGCTTGTCCATTGCAGCACTCATGCTTGCAGGTGCCGCAGACAATGTGAGCGTGGTGGTCAGGCTCACCCTCATGCAATTGGAGACACCAGACGAAATGCGCGGCAGGGTGGCCGCCGTCAATTCAATTTTCATTGGTGCTTCAAACCAATTGGGCGAATTTGAATCGGGCGCGACAGCCGCTGCATGGGGCCCTGTTGGTTCAGCAGTTTTTGGTGGGCTGGCAACAGTGGGCGTGGCCTTGGCGGCCCTCAAAATATTTCCAGACTTGGCCAAACGAGATCAAATGGTTTTACCCAAGTAGTGGACCATTTTTTTCATAGATCGTCAGTGGCTTCGACCGTCTTTGAACATGCCATGGGTTTTGCGGTTCAACACATCCAAAGCTGCTAATTTGTTCATAGAAGGACTGGCGTGTGCGTGCGTTATGGCCAAGCCCAAGGCATCAGAAGCGTCTGGGCCTGGCGCTGCAGGCAGTTTTAACATCCGCTTGACCATTTCCTGAATTTGAGACTTTGCAGCACGGCCATGACCCGTGATGGCTTTTTTCATTTGAAGCGCTGTGTATTCGGCCACCGATAAGTTGCATGAAACCAAAGCAGTGAGACAACACCCCCGTGCTTGACCCAACAGCAAAGTCGCTTGTGGATTGACGTTGACGAACACAATTTCAACCGATGCCACATCGGGTTGATAGCGTGCATTGATTTCCAGAATGCCGTCGTAAATCACTTTAAGTCGTTGTGGCAGATGGCCTTGATGGACTTTGTCTGTTTTGATGACGCCGCTGGCCACATACGTCAGCTTTGAGCCGTTGACGTCGATGACGCCAAAACCTGTGGTTTGTAAACCGGGGTCAATGCCAAGAATTCTCATGCTGTAATTGTGATCTGCCAATCAAGGCAAGGCAACATCGTTCATGCGCCCCATGATGGTTTGAGCGCGGTCGCTGAGATAAACCGATTGAGGCAGTTTTTCGAAAAAACGCGGTCGAGGCAACATCACTGACAGACGCGCGGCTTCCCATTCACTCAATTTGGCAGCAGGTTTTTGAAAGTAATGTTGGGCTGCCGCCTCGGCTCCAAAAACACCCAGCCCCCACTCCACATGATTCAAGTAAAGCGTCAATATTTGCTTTTTGGTCAAGAATGTTTCGAGCGCCATGGTGATGACCCATTCTTGTGCTTTGCGGACCATGGTGCGTTCGCCTGTGAGCAATAAATTCTTTGCCAATTGCTGCGTGATGGTGGAACCACCCACTATTTTGGGCATGTTTTTTTTGCCATTTGCTTTGGCGGCCTGTGCTTCAAGCTTAGCCTGCGCACTGGCGTTTTTTCGCCAAGCTTTTTCTACGGCATCCCACCACACGCCCTTGTGTTGTGTGAAACCACTGTCTTCTGAAGCCAAGACGGCACGTTTTAGATGGACAGAAATTTGATCGGCAGATCGCCAATCTTGACGCCACTTGAGTTGGCCTTTTTGCGAAAAAATTTGCCAAGCTTGCGAGCGTTCAAAAGCTGTTGAAGAAGGGTTTGACACAGCCATCCACGCCACTCTGCCGATGAAAAATACTTGCAGCAATACCAAGGCCACCAGGACCAACAGAAGCCATTCACGGATTGCTTTGAGAACCTGTTTCATGGTGCATTGGCGGGTGGGGCAAGCATGCGTGTTTCAAGTGTTTCATCGCGTGCAAAATTAAAACGTGTGACAACCACCAATTGATCCGATTGGCGTTTCATCTCGGCGGTAAAGTTGTCGAAAGGGGATGCCCCTTGAACAATGGCAATGGCACGTTGGTCAAGCAGTGCACGCCCAGAACCTTTGGCAATTTCAGTTTGAATGACCTTGCCATTCGAGTTCAAGGTGATCACCATGGTTAGGCTGCCATAGAGTTTTTCGCCACCAGCTTGCGGAAAATTTTCTGTGCCTGTCGCCTCAATGGTTCTGCGCATCTTGTCATAGTAGCGCGCAAAAATGGTCTCTTGCGTGGCTGGGCCGATGTAGCGTTTTTTAGAGCCGCCTTGCAAAGCTTGTGACTGCTTTTCAATTTGCGCCAATTGCTGCGACAACTGCTTTTGTTTTTCGACGAGTGCGTCAGATTCAGCTGTGCCTTGTGCAGCGTTTGGAGGCTGGCTGCTCAACTCAAACAATTGGCGTTTCAATTGTTGAATCAGCTTGAGTTGTTCTGTCTTGAGCGCTTCAATTTTCTTTTCGACTTGTTGTAAGTCTTCGCCGTTTTGAATTTGTTCAGAGGCACTCAACGGCGAAGATTGCAATTGCTGGCCAGGAACTTGGCCGCCCCCTGCCAAGTTCACTTGCGCCATGGCTTGTGGTTTGTCGGGAGCCTGACTGCTTCTGGCATTGACCAAAACAACTTCCAAGACATTGCTTTGAAAAATTCGATCGATGCTGCTGGGCGAAATCCACTTGACTGTTAAAAAAACAGCATGCAGCAGAATGGAAATACCCAAGGCCCACATCAAATTTCGATGTGAACCCGTTTGAATCGACAGGGGCGAAAGCGGATGGTGCATCAGGGTGATGTGGGCTCTTCAAGGGGTGCTTCGTCGACATTCATGGCCAATGCGATCGGTCCAGTGACCGTCTCTTCCAGTTCGTCCAAGGCATCGTCTAAATTGACTTCATTGGCATCCAACGCAGTGTCTGTGTTTTCGATTTTCTCAATCACGGTGCCATTGACATCGAGCGCCATGGTATCCATGTTGCCCAATTGCACACGAACTTTGTCGCCACGTTGCATGCCGGTTGCGCCCATCACATTGAACACCAAAGGCAATTCATCTGCACGGACCATCCAACTGCCACCCGCCATTTCCTTGACCAAACTGGCCAACAATTCGGTGATGTTTTCTTGCTTCAAATACTGCAGCGTCCAAAATCTTTCCATGCCAGATTGGTAGCTGTTGTAGGCGGTGTAGGCCGCATCAAAGGCACTGATGATGGCAAACATTTGTGCATCTTTGGGTTTGAACGGTGCTGCCAATGCGGCTGTTGCGCCATACTTGGCACAGGCAATGATTTGCCATTGATTGACCAAATCGGTATAGCGCCTCAGCGGTGATGTACTCCATGCATAGGCGGGGACGCCAATCCCTGCATGGGGCAAAGCTTTGGTGCCCATGCGCACTTTGACGCCTGGTGCCATGCTGGCTTGGCTACGGTAAATGGCAGGCACGCCCAAACTGGCAAGCCACTGACCCCAGGTGCTGTTGGCCAAGATCATGGCCTCCGCAACAATCAAGTCAAGCGGTGCGCCCCGTTGACGCACGCTGATTTGAACCGACTCATTGCCTGTGGGTGCAGCGTCATTGCTTTCACGCACCAAGCGGAAGTTGTAATCAGAGCGATTGAAATTTTCAGGCTTGCCGCGAACCACTTCTCTGCCTGCTTTGAGATGCTGCGCCAGTCGCCAGAAAAATGCCAAGCTTTGGTGAGAAATGGGCAACTGAGGTTCACCACTTCGCACTGCAGGAGCGCTGTCTTCTAACCACTCTGGGGTGACCCAAGTGTCGAGTTGGTCGTGTCTTAAATTGGCGGCAATTGGCACGCGCTCTAGTTTGGTTTCGCTGTGTTGAATGCTGAGCGTTGCTTCATCCAAGGTGACATACAGAGAGACCGCAGGGCAAGCCTGACCTTCAGCCAGGGTGTATTGCTGGACCACTTCATCGGGCAACATGGTGATTTTGTAGCCAGGCATGTACACCGTTGACAAACGTGTGCGTCCCAATTGATCGATGGCGCTGCTGGGTTCAATGGCCAAACCTGGCGCAGCGATGTGAATGCCCACGACCACGGTGCCTGAGCCAAGACCTTGTAAAGACAGGGCATCGTCAATTTCTGTGGTTTGCGAGTCGTCAATGGAATAAGCCTGCACCTGGGCCAAGGGCAATTCGTCTCGAATTTTGGGCGCATCCAATTTGGGAAAGCCCGTGCCCTTGGGAAAATTGTCGAACAAGAAACGTTGCCAGTGGAAATCGTAGGCACTGGCAATGGCACCTGCGTTTTGCAAAAGAGTTAACGGCGCAGTTTGACTGTTGCGACTGGCTTCGACGACCGCTTTGTATTCGGGCGCATTTTTGTCGGGTCTGAATAAAATTTTGTAGAGCTGATCTTTGATGGGTGCCGGGCACTGGCCGGCCATCAAGTCTTGTGACCAGCTTTCTATTTGCGCCAAAATTTGTTTTTTCTTTTCAATGCCAGCCAAGGCCAATTGAACAGTTTCTGCGGAGGCTTTTTTGAAGCGGCCTTTGCCGGCACGCCTGAAATAGTGGGGTGCCTCGTAGAGTCGAATGAGCGCAGCCACTTGTTGGATGGTATTGGCATCGGCGCTGAAGTACTCGCGTGCGACATCGGCAAAACCAAATTCAGTGTCGGGCGCAAACTCCCACGCCAAATCAAGCTCAATGCTTGGGCTGATTGCGTTGGCCTCGGCCAACAGTTGGGCAGGGTTGGGCTTGTCAAATTTCAAAAGCAAATTAGCGCCTTTGACTTTGACTCTTTTGCCGCTGTCCAATTCCACCTGAACCGAGGCTTCTCCCTCGGACAGGACGCGTCCGGCTAAAAATTTGCCAGCTTCTTCAAACAATGCATACATGGTCAGATTGTCCCATGAGGCGGCATCTTCGGCACAAGCCTTTGGGAAATGCAGAAATTCAGAAAAAACTGGGGAAGGGACGGATAATCGGCGGATGCCACGCGTGATCGAAACCCCCAGTTTGTCGTCGAGAGTCCTTCGTTTGTTCGAAGGCTTTGATGGCCCCTTGGCTTTCGCCATCTTCATGCTGGCCTGTGCCGGGATGCTCATCATGTATTCGTCGGGTTACGACCATGGCACCCGCTTTGTAGACCATGGCCGAAACATGCTCATTGCGGGCGCCATCATGTTTGGGGTGGCGCAGATCCCCCCCCAAAGACTGATGACCCTGGCTGTTCCCATTTACACCGTGGGGGTTTTGCTGCTCATTGCGGTGGCCATTTTTGGCATCACCAAAAAAGGTGCGCGCCGCTGGCTCAATGTGGGCGTGGTCATCCAGCCCAGTGAAATTTTAAAAATTGCCATGCCCTTGATGTTGGCTTGGTGGTTTCAAAAAAGAGAAGGGCAATTGCGGCCCCTCGACTTTGCAGTGGCCAGCCTTCTCTTGGTCATACCCGTGGGACTCATCATGCGTCAACCAGACCTGGGAACCGCTTTGCTGGTGTTGAGTACAGGCCTTGCCGTCTTGTTTTTTGCGGGTTTAAGTTGGCGTTTGATATTGCCCCCCGTCATTTTGGGCGTCATTGGCATTGTGTTGTTGGTCATTTTTGAGCCAAAACTCTGTGTCGATGGCATGGATTGGAAAGTCTTGCATGAGTACCAACGCCAAAGGGTGTGCACCCTCCTCGATCCAGCGCGAGATCCTTTGGGCAAGGGCTTTCACATCATTCAGGGCATGATTGCCATCGGGTCTGGCGGTTTTTGGGGCAAGGGGTTTATGCAGGGAACGCAAACCCACCTAGAGTTCATTCCCGAAAGAACCACCGACTTTATTTTTGCAGCTTTTTCTGAAGAGTTTGGTTTGGTAGGTACGTTGCTGTTGATTGCGGGTTTCTTCTTTTTGGTTTTCAGGGGCTTGGTGATCGCGCGTGAGGCGCCCACCCTGTTTGCACGCCTGTTGGCTGGGAGCATCAGCATGATTTTCTTCACCTATGCCTTTGTCAACATGGGCATGGTCAGTGGCATCTTGCCTGTGGTCGGCGTACCGCTGCCTTTTATCAGTTATGGCGGTACAGCCATGGTGACCTTGGGTCTGGGTCTGGGTATTTTGATGTCCATCGCCAAAGCCAAGCGCTTGGTCCAGACCTGATTGGGGGCATCTCAATTTGACTTTCTAGCCTGTTCAACGCAGGGGCATCTCAGCATGCCTACAATGTCGAAATGATTTCACGCGAACCCACCATTGAACGCCTGGCTACCGCCAGATCCCTGTTGCTCGAACCTTTTGGTTTGGACGAAACCCATTTGGCCAAAGCCTTGGGTGCCATCAAGGCGCACAAGGTGGACGATGCCGATTTGTATTTTCAATACACCCGCGCCGAAGGTTGGAGCCTTGAAGAAGGCATTGTCAAAACAGGCAGTTTCAGCATCGATCAAGGCGTAGGCGTTCGTGCAGTCGCCGGTGAAAAAACGGCCTTTGCCTACTCCGACGACATTTCTGAAGCCTCCCTAATGGATGCAGCCCTCACGGTCCGCGCCATTGGACAGGCCAACCAAAATGGCAAAGCCAAAGTACCTGCTCGCAAGGTGGCGGGTATTCGCTCTTTGTACCCTTCGCTCGATCCGATGGGCACCATGAACAGCACAGACAAAGTGCAGTTGCTTGAAAAAGTTGAACAATTGGCACGCGCCAAAGACCCCCGAGTGGTTCAGGTCATGGCGGGCTTGGCCAGTGAATACGATGTGGTCATGGTGGCCAGAGCCGATGGCACTTTGGCGGCCGATGTCCGCCCACTGGTGCGACTGTCCGTCACGGTCATTGCCGAGCAAAACGGTCGACGCGAAGTGGGCAGCGGCGGCGGCGGTGGTCGCTTTGGCTTGGCTTACTTTGACGACGCCATCATCACGGGTTACGTCAACGACGCGGTGCATGCCGCACTGACCAATTTAGAGGCGCGCCCTGCACCCGCGGGTGTGATGAGTGTGGTGCTTGGCCCCGGATGGCCAGGCGTGCTCTTGCACGAAGCCATTGGCCATGGTCTGGAGGGCGACTTCAACCGCAAAGGCTCTAGTGCTTTCAGCGGCATGATCGGCAAACGTGTGGCCGCCAAAGGTGTCACTGTCTTGGACGACGGGACCATTTCGGATCGACGTGGTTCTTTGAATGTCGATGACGAAGGCTGCCCCAGCCAGCGCAATGTGCTCATTGAAGATGGCATTTTGAAGGGCTACATTCAAGACGCCATGAACGCGCGCTTAATGGGCGTCAAACCTACAGGCAATGGTCGCCGTGAAAGCTATGCGCACATTCCCATGCCGCGCATGACCAACACCTACATGTTGGGCGGTGACAAAACGCCAGAAGAAATTGTGGCGAGCATGAAAAAAGGTTTGTACGCCACCAACTTTGGCGGTGGCCAAGTCGATATCACCAGCGGCAAGTTTGTGTTTTCTGCCAGTGAAGCTTACTGGGTCGAAAACGGCAAGATTCAATACCCCGTGAAGGGTGCTACCTTGGTGGGCAGTGGTCCTGAGTGTTTGAAGCATGTCAGCATGATTGGCAACGACATGCGCCTTGACACAGGCGTGGGCGTGTGTGGCAAAGAGGGGCAAAGCGTGCCGGTGGGCGTGGGACAACCTACGTTGCGCATTGAAGGCCTGACGGTTGGCGGTACGGCATAAGTCTGGCCAGAAGCATTGGCTTGTCAGAAAACCCTCAAAAACATGTGCTACATTTCAAACCTATGAACCAGCGCTTCAGCTTTTTTAGCTTTTATTTTGCATTCTCAGTCCTAGGCGGACGAGAGGCCAGCGCATAAGTCACTGAACCCCTCTACCAACCGCCGGACTCAACACCCGGCGGTTTTTTTTATTCCAGACTTTTTCAAATTTCAATTTTCAGACAGGAGCACACGATGAATACCAAAGCCAAAGCCAGTTCGGAGCCTCGCTATGCAAACCCATTGGACCGCATGGGGCAGACCGATGACGAACGTATCAAGGACATCACCGTGTTGCCACCGCCCGAGCATTTGATGCGATTTTTCCCCATCACGGGAACGGCTGTGGAGTCGCTGATTTCTCAGACGCGTCGCAAAATTCACAACATCATGGCTGGCAAAGACGACCGCTTGCTGGTTGTCATTGGCCCATGCTCTATTCATGATCCTGCTGCCGCATTGGATTACGCAAGACGTCTCAAGCCCTTGCGTGACAAATACCAAGGTACTTTAGAAATTGTCATGCGGGTGTACTTTGAAAAACCTCGAACCACCGTGGGCTGGAAAGGTTTGATCAACGATCCGTACTTGGACGAGAGCTATCGCATCGACGAAGGGCTGCGCATTGCGCGTCAACTCTTGATTGAAATCAATCGACAAGGCTTGCCTGCGGGCAGTGAGTTCTTGGATGTGATTTCACCCCAGTACATTGGTGACCTCATCAGCTGGGGGGCCATTGGTGCGCGCACCACTGAAAGCCAAGTTCACCGAGAACTTGCTTCTGGTTTGTCAGCGCCGATTGGATTTAAAAATGGCACCGATGGCAACATCAAAATTGCCACCGATGCCATTCAAGCAGCAGCGCGCGGCCACCACTTTTTGTCAGTTCACAAGAACGGTCAGGTGGCCATTGTGCAAACCCAAGGCAATCCCGATTGCCATGTGATTTTGCGTGGCGGCAAGGCTCCCAACTATGACGAAGAGAGCGTCAACGCAGCCTGCAATGACTTGACGGCTTCCAAACTTCCTCCCAGCTTGATGGTGGACTGCAGTCACGCTAACAGCAGCAAGCAACATGAGCGGCAAATCAATGTGACGCAAGACATTGCAGCTCAAATCAGCAAGGGCTCACGTCAAATTTTTGGGGTGATGGTGGAAAGCCACATCGAAGCGGGCACACAAAAATTCACACCGGGTAAGGACGATGTGAATACATTGAAATATGCACAAAGCATTACCGATGCCTGCATTGGTTGGGCTGACAGTGAGAAGGTCTTGGCCATCTTGGCCAAAGCCGTTGAGACGCGTCGTCAAAAATAAATCAGCGCTGTTTCAAGGCATTCAACAATTGATCGTGAATGCCTCCGAAACCGCCATTGCTCATGCACAACAAGTGATCACCCGCTTTGGCGTGTGACATGACTTGGTTCACCAATTCATCGATGCTGGCGGCCACCAGGGCCTTTGAGCCCATGGTTGCCAGGGCTTCATGGGCATTCCAGTCGAGTCCGCCACTGTGGCAGAAAGACAGGTCGGCTTGTTCAAGGCTCCAGGGAAGTTGTGACTTCATGGTGCCCAATTTCATGGTGTTGCTGCGTGGCTCGAAGATGGCCAAGATGCGTTGTTCTGTGCCAATTTGACGGCGCAAACCATCTACCGTGGTTCGAATGGCTGTTGGGTGATGGGCAAAGTCGTCATAAACCGTCACACCCGCCACTGTGCCGCGCACTTCCATGCGCCGCTTGACGTTTTGAAAACTTGACAACGCCTGAGCAGCAACTTGCGGTGAAACGCCCACATGGTCGGCAGCTGCGATGGCGGCCAAAGCATTGAGCTGGTTGTGAACGCCCCCGATGGCCCAATTCACGTGGGCGACTTTTTTGCCATGTTGAAGGACATCAAAATCGTGGGGGTTGCCTTCAGCGCTGAAGTCGCTGACGGCGGCGCCGAAAGTTCTGACTTCACTCCAGCAACCTTGATTCAAAACGCGGGTCAAACTCTCTTCGAGCCCATTCACCACCAAGCGCCCTTGACTTGGCACAGTCCGCACCAAGTGATGGAATTGTTTTTCGATGGCTTTCAAGTCTTCAAAAATGTCGGCGTGGTCAAACTCGAGGTTGTTCAAAATGGCTGTGCGCGGTTTGTAATGAACAAACTTGCTGCGTTTGTCAAAAAAGGCGGTGTCGTACTCATCGGCTTCAATCACAAAGTAGTTTCGCGCATGGCCTGATACGACTTCCCCCAAGCGCGCTGAAACACCAAAATTGAGAGGCACGCCGCCCACCAAAAAACCTGGCTTTAGGCCAGCCGCTTCCAAGATCCAAGTCAGCATGGAGGTGGTGGAAGTTTTGCCATGGGTGCCGGCGACAGCCAGGACATGCCGCCCCTGCAACACATGTTCAGACAACCATTGGGGGCCGCTGGTATAGGGCGCCCCTGACTCAAGAATGGCTTCCATCAAGGGAAATTTGGGCTCACCCGAGGCCAAGCGACTGCGACTGACCACATTGCCAATGACGTACAAATCAGGCTTGAGTTTCAACTGACCGACGTCAAAGCCCTCAATCAACTCAATGCCCAATGCTTCTAATTGGTGGCTCATTGGCGGGTAAACGCCAGCATCACAGCCAGTGACCTTGTGTCCGGCCTCTCTGGCCAATGCGGCCAAGCCGCCCATGAATGTTCCGCAAATGCCCAAAATATGTATATGCATAAGGGGATTTTAGGCGGTGCACAATGCAGTTATGACAGATTTGACAGACGAAATTGCAGCTTCTGCAGCACAGTGTGTGGTGGAGGAGGGTTTGGAATATGGGCCCGCCAAACGACGTGCACTCAAAGTATTGGGTTTGCCGCCTAAAACACCTTTGCCCAACAACGACCAAGTGGAAGCGCAAGTGCGTGAGTACATTGAATTGTTCTGTGCAGACACACAGCCCCATGAGTTGTTGGCATTGCGTCAACATGCTTGGATGTGGATGAACCGGTTGGCGGCCTTTCGGCCTTATTTAGGGGGTGCCGTTTGGCATGGGACTGCGACACGTTTGTCCGACATTTATTTGCAGTTGTTTTGTGATGATGCCAAGTCCACTGAAATTGAGTTGATCAACCAAGGGATTGAGTTTGAAGCTCGGACAGTCAATGGTCTCCATGGCGAGCCTGTTGAGGCCTTGAGCATTCACAGTTTCTGCAAGGCGTTGGGGGAAGAAATTGGCGTTCATTTGTTGATCAATGACTACGACGATGTGCGCGGTGCCTTGAAATTGGACGCTCAGGGTCGTTCACCCAGGGGTGATGCAGAGGCAGTTAAACGATTAATTGAGGCATGATGTGCATATGAAGAACGAAGATATTGAAAATTCTCAGCAGGAAGTCGCTTCCGTGCCTGCTTCAGCCCCCAATCGCCGGGCATGGATGGTCGGCGGCTTGGGTGTGGCAGCTGGCTTGGCAGGTGCGATGGTGGCCTGGCAAAAGTTTGAACCCCATGCGGTCATGGACGAGGCTGTCTTGAATTTTTGGACGCAATCCTTCGAAAGGCCTGAGGGTGGCACATTGCGCATGCAAGAATTTCAAGGAAAGCCCTTGTTGATCAACTTTTGGGCGACCTGGTGCCCCCCTTGTATTGAGGAACTGCCGTTAATTGACGCCTTTTTCAATCAAAATAAGTCAAAATCTCTTCAAGTGATTGGTTTGGCTGTAGATCAACCCAGCATGGTGAGGCGTTACTTGACTCAAAAGCCATTGAGCTTTCCGATCGGTTTGGCGGGATTGAATGGCACTGAACTGGGTCGAACTTTAGGCAATGCACAAAGTGTTTTGCCTTTTAGTGCCATTTTCGATGCAAAAGGAAGGCTTTTAGCTCAAAAAGCCGGCAAGTTAGATCAAGCAGACCTGGATGCTTGGTTGAAAAAGGTCATTTAAGGGCCTTTTCGTCGAGGATTTGGATTTTTCTCCCTACGATGGCGTGAAATGATTGCTTCCTTTTTTGAGAAATGAGAGCATTTGTAGCTATTTAAATGTGTTTTTAGTGTAAATTCACCGTTTTCGACAGCAAACACTGGGGGTAACATGGATTTGCGCAAACTCAAAACCTTGATCGACTTGGTTTCCGACTCTAACGTCACAGAACTGGAAATCACCGAAGCAGAAGGCAAGGTCAGAATTGTCAAAGGCCCTTCAGGCACTGCAGCGCCCGTATTGACCCAGCAAGTCATGATGCCCGCTGTGGCTCCCGTGGTTTCTGCACCCGTTGCGCCTACCGCTACCGAAATTGCAGATGCCGCTGCCGTCACGGCTGCCGCCGTGGCCGCAGAAGCTGCTGCCGCTGGCCATGCCGTCAAGTCCCCAATGGTGGGCACGTTCTATCGCTCGTCCAGCCCAGGTGCTGCGCCATTTGTTCAAGTGGGCGATAGCGTCAAAGAAGGCGACACCTTGTGCATCATTGAAGCCATGAAAATTTTGAACGAAATTGAGTCGGACAAAGCGGGCGTTGTGAAGCAGATCTTGTGCGAAAACGGTCAAGCTGTTGAATACGGCCAAACCCTCTACGTCATTGAATAAGCCACCAGGATTTTTATGTTCAAGAAAATTCTGGTTGCGAATCGCGGCGAAATTGCATTGCGCATTCAGCGCGCATGCCGTGAACTTGGCATCAAAGCGGTCATGGTTTACTCAGAAGCCGACCGTGAAGCCAAATATGTCAAGTTGGCAGAAGAGGCTGTCTGTATTGGCCCCGCTGCTTCTACTTTAAGTTACCTCAACATGCCGGCCATTATTTCAGCGGCCGAAGTCACCGATGCCGAAGCCATTCACCCAGGTTATGGTTTCCTGAGTGAAAACGCAGACTTTGCCGAGCGTGTTGAAAAAAGTGGTTTTCAATTCATTGGGCCAGCCCCCGAATCCATTCGAATCATGGGCGACAAAGTGTCTGCCAAGCAGGCCATGATCAAGGCGGGTGTACCTTGCGTCCCTGGCTCTGAAGGCGAGTTGCCCGACGACCCTGCCCAAATTCGCCGAATTGCCAAAAGCATTGGCTACCCCGTCATCATCAAAGCCGCTGGCGGCGGCGGTGGACGAGGCATGCGCGTGGTGCACACCGAAGCAGCATTGATCAATGCCGTCCAAATGACCAAGGCAGAAGCGGGCGCCGCTTTCAGCAATCCTTCGGTCTACATGGAAAAGTATTTGCAGAATCCGCGCCACATTGAAATTCAAATCCTGGCCGATAAGCACCGCAACGCGGTGTATTTGGGTGAGCGCGATTGCTCGATGCAAAGACGTCACCAAAAAGTGTTGGAAGAAGCGCCTGCGCCAGGCATTCCCCGCAAGCTCATTGACAAAATTGGCGAGCGCTGTGTGGCAGCCTGTAAAAAAATCAATTACCGCGGAGCGGGTACTTTTGAGTTCCTCTACGAAAACGGCGAGTTCTATTTCATTGAAATGAACACACGCGTGCAAGTCGAACACCCCGTCACGGAATGGGTCACAGGCATTGACATTGTGAAAACTCAAATCATGGTGGCTGCCGGTGAAAAACTGCCTTTCACACAACGTCAAATTGAAATCAAGGGCCACGCCATCGAATGCCGCGTGAATGCCGAAGACCCCTTCAAGTTCACGCCATCGCCTGGCCGAATCACAACTTGGCATGCACCCGGTGGCCCTGGTATCCGTGTTGACTCACACGTTTACAACAATTACTTTGTGCCCCCCAATTACGATTCCATGATTGGCAAAATCATTGCCCATGGTGATACACGCGAGCAAGCCATGGCGCGCATGCAAACGGCTTTGTCTGAAACCGTCGTGGAAGGCATCAGCACCAACATTCCTTTACACCGAGAAATTTTGCGCGATTCAAAATTTGTAGCCGGTGGCACCAACATTCATTACTTGGAAGAGTGGTTGCGTCATCGCAAAATCTAATCCATGTATGAGTTGAACTTGTTGTGCCCAGAGGCACACGTTGAAGATTTAAGCGAAGCCCTAGAAGCGCTGGATGCTTTGAGTGTGTCTGTCGAAGACGCCGATGCGCAAACCGAACACGAACAAGCTTTGTTTGGAGAGCCCGGCATGCCGCCACCCAAAGAAGGCTGGCAGCGCTCCAAGGTTGTTGCCTTGTTTGCCAAAGAAGAAGACGCCAAAGAAGCCGCTGTTTTATTGGCGGCGCAAGACTTTTTTGAATCGTGTCAAATCTTGTCCATCGCGGTCGTACCCGATCAAGATTGGGTCAGACTCACGCAGTCTCAATTTGCGCCCGTCGAAATTACGCCTGAGTTTTGGATTGTGCCCACGTGGCATGAGCCCCCAGCGCAAGCCCAGAAAATCATTCGACTGGACCCCGGGTTGGCTTTTGGTACCGGGACGCACCCCACCACGCGCATGTGCCTCAGGTGGATTGCCACCCACGAAGTGCAAGGTCAACGCGTCCTTGACTATGGGTGTGGTTCTGGCATTCTGGCCATTGGCGCTGCCAAATTTGGCGCCCAAAGCATTGACGCTGTCGACATCGATGAAGCGGCCGTCACTGCCACCTTGCTCAACGCCCAAGCCAATGAAGTCAGCTTGAATGCAGGCTTGCCAGACATGGCTGTGGGCATTTATCAAACTGTACTGGCCAATATTCTGGCCACACCGCTCAAAGTTTTAGCCCCTTTGTTGTGCCAACATGTGGCCTCGGGCGGGCATTTGGTCTTGGCCGGCATCTTGGATCGTCAAGCGGAAGAACTGATTCAAGCTTATGCCCCCTTCTTGAAATTGGAAGTGGCTGATCGAGAGGATGGCTGGATTTTGATGACAGCCCGCAGCCCTTCAGCCAACTGACCAACATGGCCTACAAAGGTTTGATTGCCTGGGCCGTCTTTGGTGTTTTGGGCCTTGTCTTTCAGGCAACTTTGTTTTTCAAAGACAGTTTGGCGGCACATCATCCGCAATTGCGGGAAGCGTTGACTGTTTTTTGCAAATGGGCCGCTTGTCAAATTGAGCCTCTGCAACTGGCTGACGCAGTTCTCATCGACCATGCCGCAGTTGATTTGATCACTGAGCAAGAGGTGCTATCAAATACCGTGACCACAGTGGATGCGCTTGATGCATCCTTGATGAACTTGGCACTGTGGCGGTTTCAGATCACCTTGCGAAACGCTGAAAAAATTTCGGTGGCCATGCCGTGGATAGAACTCACTTTGACCGACTTGCAAGATCGACCCGTCATGCGACAAGTGTTCAATCCCGCGGACTTTGGTGCGCCCAAGGTTTTAAAAGCCGGCGAAATATGGTCTCAGGACTTGCGACTTCGTTTGGCCAACGAGCAAATTGGTTTTCTTGGTTACCGTTTGCAGACTTTTTATCCCTGACGCTGACAAGAAAAAAGCCCGACGCTTTTCAGCATCGGGCTTTGCTTTCGCTTAGCGATTCAGACTTGAATCAAGG
>JACCDW010432850.1_pt1 | contig 19392 bp, 17 predicted proteins | sample 7449781 | NCBI WGS metagenome assembly JACCDW01 (sample SAMN15323449, study PRJNA562643) | freshwater metagenome | isolation source: river surface water | place: USA:Blue River Watershed | collected 2017-08-18
CCCTAGTGGAGAGAAGCGCATGACGCATGCTACTCCAGAGTGGATCCAAGGTAAAGAAGAAGGTGGTATCTTAATCCTTGATGACTATACTCGTGCTGACAGCAGATTCTTGCAGGCATGTATGGAGTTAATTGACCGCCAAACTTATATCTCTTGGAAGCTACCAAAAGACTGGCACATCATCTTGACTACTAATCCTGATAATGGTGACTATAATGTTACTAGTATTGACGTAGCTCAGAAGACTCGTTTCATCACTACTTATCTTAAGTTTGATGCAGAGTGCTGGGCTCGTTGGGCAGAGCAAAATGATATTGACTCTCGTTGTATTAACTTCTTGTTGATGCACCCTGAGACGGTAACACAAAAGACTAATGCTCGTAGTATTACCACTTTCTTTAACTCTATCTCTAGTGTAGAGAACTTTGAGGAAAGCTTACCGCTAATTCAAATGATTGGTGAAGGTAGTGTAGGTGGCGAGTTCGCTACTCTATTTACTACATTCATCCACAACAAGTTGGATAAAATGGTATCTCCTAAAGACATGCTTACTAACGCAAGTTGGGAATATGTTAAAGGACAAATGGGTAGTGCTATGGGTAAAGTAGCAGATGATGGGTACCGTGCAGACATTGCTAGTGTACTAGCTCACCGTCTAATTAACTTTACTGTAGTTTATTCTGAGAAGAATACTGTAGACCAAAAGATCTTGGATCGCATCACTAACTTTATTACTGACAAGGACATCTTTAACAATGACCTTAAGTATGCAATCATTAAAGGTATTGTGAATGGTAATAAGGCTAAGTTCACTAAGCTTATGATGAATCCAGAAATTGCTAAAATCGCTGTAAAATAATGAGAGGTAACCTTCTTAACAACAATGTTACTCCTGAGATGCTTGCACAACTCCCCTTCATTGAGGGGGAGCTGCAAGTTGTCATGATTAGGGGTAAGAAGGTAGGGAATATATACAAGCTATATAACCTTACTAAAGAAAATATAGAGAAAGCTAAAAAGCTTTTGGCCGGGGATCTAATGCCTACTCTACCAAAAAAGAGTAGGGTATATGTATTACCCAATTGTATATATACTCAGGTTCAAATCAGAGAGTTATGTAAGTTTCATGGGTTTACGATTACTCATGATATATCTAGGGCAGACTTATTTGTGGGTAACAATAACGCCATTCTTGCTGGCATGGATAACAATGAGTTTCCTGATGCACTGGGTAGTCTAGAGACTAGATTGTATAAGTATGAAATGAAAGATGACTTTGCTAAAGTAGCATTCACTGCAAGGTATCCAGATTTTTTAGAGCCTGTTACTGATACCAATGCAGATGTGTATTTCAGCCGTCAGTATTATAATAATATAGACGCTTGGTCTACCTTATATGGTACTGATGATTACTATACGTTGATTAGTGGAGAAGCTGTAGAGATTTTACATAGAATACTTTCTGCTAAAGTCCCTGTTGTAAACGAGGATAACATCTTTAATTCTATTGAGCGTCTAGTTATAGATGACGAAATGTATAATACAATAAACATGATGCTTGACGCATCTATGGATGATAAAAAGATTGCTTGTGAGTTACTCTTTAATGCTGACTATGATAAGTCTTATTATAAGATTTATAAGTTAATTAAGAATCATTACTATACTATAGATTCTTGGATGAACCGTAAAAACAAAGAGATAATTTCTAAAACTTTTCCGATGAGAGAGATATATAACTCAGACTTTAAAAGAGATTTAGATAGGATTTATACAGCGAAGCATCTTACTGAAGAAGTATACTTTGATATTTTATATAACCAAGCTGCTGCAGATACCAAGAACATACATGACTCTCTAGGTAGACTCCAAGATTTCTTTGCTGTAGATCTGTTTGTAAAAAAGAGTTATGAAGAATACATAGAATCTAAAAAACCAAAAGCAAATGAAGAAAATGTTGAAAGTACTGAATCTAACAGTCCCTTCTAATAGTAACACGTTTAAGTTAGAAGTAACGCATGTTATTCCAGGTTCAGATGGTAATATTACTAAAAACTGGGGTCGTGAAACACCAGCTAATCCTGTAGATAAAACTAAAGAGTTAGATATTAACTCAATTAAAACCATACACTTTGCTCCTAAAGTTAATGTACCTAGAGAAAGGGTAAGACCTTTCTTGGAAGAGAAGGGTATTAAGATTATCCGAGATGTAGATAAAGCTGATGCTGTAATTGTTTCAGATGATACTTATGACTATAATGTAACCAACTGGTGGGGTAATGCATGTGGTGCTGCATCTATGTTACACTTCTTAAGAAGTTTTAATGGTGCTCTAAATACCAACCAGATTATAATACAATTAGAAGCCTATGTAAACTCAGGTGTACTTGATTCCAACTATGTAATCTATAATATAAATGAACTAAATGGTATTTATAGGCATAGCCCTAACTGTGTTACATCAAAGTCAAGCTGGGGTTTACACTATACTAGTCCAGGTAAATCTGATTTTGGTGGAGATGCTCAAGCTGTAGATAGAGGTTACATATCTCAGGTTAAAGATCATACTATTTATGACCCTACATATATGTCTAAATGCTATGACCAAACAGCAATCCTTAAACACCTTGGTGAAAATGTTATAGATAAAGAATCATATGAAAGTCTTAGAACGATGTTTAATAGTACTGATAAAAGTAACCATCTTATTGCTATGACCATTATGGCTAATGCTAACTATGAGCAAAGCTTTATGTATTTAGCATTCTTGCTGGAGGAGTTTGGTAGAGGCCCTATCTATAATCATACGTACAGAAATACTGTAGGGTTTAAGTCTTTAACTAAATGGATAGGGTATAATAAATATCGTTTTGATAAAGATGCTATCCTAGATATAAGCTTGGAGAAAAAGTTACTTACACGTGAACTATTGGCTATTGTTAAAGATTATTATCTTCAAGGTGCTAATGCTTATAGTTCTAACTTTGAAGTATCTGAGATTAAGCTAAACGCTGAGTCACAAAAAAAGATTGATAAATATTTTAACGAGAAAGAGAATGGTAACAGACTTCCAAGCGGAGGAGAACTTCTACAAGAAGAAGTATCACTTTAGTTATTCGGGCTTAAACAAGTTATTGTTTAGCCCTAGATCATTTTATAACCATTATATCCTAAACCAAAGAGAGGACAAGATGGAGCAGCACCTAATTGAAGGTACGCTGCTTCACTGTCTTCTCCTAGAGGAGGATAAGTTTAATGAGAAGTTTGTATTATCTCCTAACAAGCTACCTGGGGACAGCGCTAAGAAAGTTCTTGACAAAGTATTCACTAGAGCCCTAATTGATGGCTATACTGAGTTATCTTTGGAAGACCTTTCTAGTGATATCATAATGGTATTACAAGAAATAAATCTTCATCAAAGTCTTAAGACTGATGAACAACGTGTAGAGAAAATGATAACTGAGGAAAACAAAAGTTATTATGATTTCCTACGCACTAAGGGTGACAAGCTTGTCATTGACAACGAGACCCTGGACAAAGTAAAGATATCTGTAGATGAAGTAAAAGGTAATAGTAAAGCTTGGAGCTTGCTTGGTATCGGTAACCCGGATACAAAAAGTGAGGTGCCACTCCAGATTGATTTACTTAACTATAACTTTGGACTTAAAGGTATAGTAGATAATATCCGTGTAGCCCACGATGAAAAAACTATCTACATCAATGACCTGAAAACTACAGGTAAAATGATTCAGGATTTTCCTGAAACAGTAGAGTATTACAAGTACTGGCTACAAGCTGCTGTATATGTAAGACTCGTTAGAGCATCTTACCCCGAGTTAAGTAGTTACAAAATTAAGTTTCATTTCGTAGTGGTTGATAAGATTAACCAGTGTTACGCATTTGAAGTTAGTAAAGTAACACTTAACAAGTGGTTAGATGATCTAGACGATGTGTTAAAAATTGCGGCGTATCATTATGATTCCCGTAATTATGACTTACCTTATATGTATAAGGAAGGTAATGTAATCTTGTAAAACAATCATCCCAATGATTAATAAATTGTATACTGATCATTTCCAAAAGTCGCGTGCATTTTTGTACCCACTTTTAGGAATAAGAAGAGGTGCTATTATAACTCCTATGGAGACTTATGTCGCATGGGAGGATGAGTTTCTTGCAGAAGATAGGAAGCTTATATTAACGTATCACCTAAGGGAAGATAAGGAGTTCTCAGATTTTGAGAAAGCCAAATTACTTGATAACAGTTTGTTGTGTGACTTTAGAGAAACAAATCATAAAGTTGGTGTATATATCTTCGACTATGAAGGTTTTGCCAATGATTGGGATTGTTTTCTTAAAGGTCGTTACTCTAAGATGTCTGCTCCTGTTAAACGCAGGATACTAGATTTCTTTAAAAACAATCACAGTAATTATAAATACTTAGAAAGTTATCTATACCCTGAAAAGTATTTTAAAACTTATGCAGAACTACTTGATGTACCTATTGAAGTACTACAAGAAGTTGGTGAGCTTGCTAGTCCACCAGATATTGCTAAAGAAACTTTACGCCTAAAGGCTGAAGAACTAATTAATTTTAATATTTTTGAAAAAAAATAATTTATGAATAACATGATGTTGATCTCCGCTGGTACTAAAGAAGGAGATAAAACTTTTAAGATGATTCCACTAACTGAGGAATGTGCTTATGTAGAGGGTATTTTCTATCCTGGAAATAATATCTTAGCACTTATTGGTGTAAACAAAAAGGATATTTTCCATATGATGCCTAAGTTAGATCCTAATGGTGATCCTGAATTCCGTAAGACTCCGTCTAAAGATGGTGTACCGGTTAAACAAGAGCGCCGTACCATTGAAACTTATCAAGAGTATTATTTAGAAGACCGTGCTGATATTGACGCATTCATTAAGTATTTTGCTATTAATGCAGATACGTTTGATTATGGTCAATACTTTAAAGAAGAACCTGCAGCATAAATGAGAGGGGGAGAAATCCCCCTTTCTTAACTTTATATGGGGGAACAGCTTAACTGAACAAATGTATATGAGACACTGGGTCATGGATTATGAAACCTTAACGAATTGTTTTGTTGCGGTATTCATACACTATAAAGAAGAAGAGCAAAGAGTATTTACAATACATAAATCTAAGAATGATTTTTATGCTCTGTGGAATTTCCTACATACATGTAAAGAAGATAATGAATGGCATGTATCATTTAATGGTTTAGCATTTGACTCTCAAATCACTGAGTATATCCTTAAGCAAGGAGAACAACTTATTGATTTACCTGGGGAAGAAATAGCTAAGGCTATTTATAGGAAAGCCCAAAATGTAATTGAACGTAGTAATAATAATGAGTTCTCGGAGTATCCCGAGTGGAAGTTATCTATTCCACAAATTGATTTATATAAACTAAATCACTGGGATAACAACGCTAAAAGATCTAGCCTCAAGTGGATTGAGTATTCAATGGATTGGCATAACGTACAAGAGATGCCTATACATCATACTACAGTTATTGAAACACAAGATCAAATAGATAGCATTATATCTTATTGTATTAATGACGTACTAGCAACTAAAAAGATCTTGCATATTAGCAAAGAGCAGATTGCTTTACGGAAGAGTCTTACTGAAGAGTATAATGTTAATTTATATAGCGCATCTGAACCGAGAATCTCTAAAGAGCTATTTGCTTTATTCTTATGTGAATCGCTTGGTATGAAAAAAGCTGAGCTTAAATCACTAAGAACAAGAAGAGGAACAATTGCTGTTAAAGATATCATATTAGATTATGTAAAGTTTAACCGTAAGGAATTCCAAAATCTTCTTGAAAAGTTTAAAAGCCTTAATATTGATGCGAGCAATACCAAAGGTGCCTTCAAGTATACAATGACCCACAAAGGGGTTAAAACAGATTTTGGTTTTGGTGGTGTTCATGGTGCTACAAAAGCGGGTGTTTATAAAAGCCAAGATGGTATGATTATAATGACGTCTGACGTTACTAGTTTTTATCCCAACCTTGCTATCCGTAATAAGTGGTCGCCGGCACATTTACCAAAGAAGATTTTTTGTGATCAATATGAGTGGTTCTTTGAAGAAAGAAAGAAGATACCCAAGAAAGATCCAAAGAACTATGTATATAAGATTATTCTTAATAGTACTTATGGTTTAAGTAATGATGAGAATAGCTTCCTATATGATCCTGAGTTTACTATGCGCATTACTATGAATGGTCAATTAAGTTTGATGATGTTATATGAAATGTTGTCTGAGGGTATTCCAGGTAGTATTCCGATTATGCAAAATACAGATGGTCTTGAGATGATGATTCCTGAAACTTATAAGGAAAAGTATTTAGAGATCTGCGAAGAGTGGGAAAAGATAACCCAGCTTCAGCTAGAGCATGATCAATATGATAAGCTTATACTTGGTGATGTAAATAATTATATCGCAGTCTTTAGTGCTAAAGAGGTATCTATAGAAGACTGGGAAGTGTTGAAGAAAAAGAATCCGCATTATGTTTTTAAACAGGACGGCGGAAAGTATTTTTATCAAGCTACTAAGTGTAAAGGTAGATTTGAGTTTACAGATCTAGCTTTACATAAGAATAAAAGCTTCCTAGTAATACCAAAAGGTATTTATAATTATTTCGTACATGATATTATTCCTGAGCAGTATATAAAAACCAATAGAAACATATTTGATTTCTGTGCCGGTGCCAAAATAAAAGGCGATTGGTATTTTATAGAGACATGCTTTAGAAATAATCAAAGGTATGATACTGAGTTACAGCATATTGTAAGATACTATATATCTAATAGAGGTTGTAAGATAATCAAGCATAACAAAATAGATAAGCGCCAAATCCAGCTTGAGTCTGGTAAGTGGATGCAAACTGTTTATAATGTACATGAAGACAAACCTTGGAGCTCTTATGGTATTAATGAAGAATATTATCTTCAGAATATCTATAAAGAAATAGAGCACATTACAAAAGCAAAGCAAAATTCACAATTAAGTTTATTTTAAAATGAGTAAAAGAATTCCAACGGGTATTACCCGAGAGTATTTGGAGTCTGTAGCCCTGCCTAACCACGGTGGGCGCTACACTCCTATTAGCCACAAGTCTATTATAGATAAAGTTCATGAAGAACTTACTAACCGTGGCTTTAATGTAGAATCAGAACTATACCGTGCAAGTATTGGCGGTAATGTTGCAAACGGGATGTATATCCTAGACCAGGGAGCTGATCCCGATATGAAAATGATGTTTGTATGGGGTAACTCATATGACAAGTCTATGAGATTCAAGTGCGGTGTTGGTGTGTATATACCAAAAACTGGTAACTATATCTTTGCCGGTAACATTTCTAGTTATGCTAGAAAGCACACAGGTAAGGCTGATGAAGAAGCTATTGCTATGATTCAGACTCAACTTAACCAAGCTAATGCTCACTATACTGAGTTACTTGCGTCAAGAGACATGCTTGTAAATCATAAAGCTACAGTACGCACATATTCTGAATTAGTAGGACGTATGTTTATTGAGAAGAATTGTCTTAATAAGGAGCAAGCATCTGCAGTAAGAGACCGTATTGTAAATGAAGTTGCACTATTGGACAACTTAGAGTGGGATAATGCATGGAACTTCTACAACTCTGTAGCTACATCTTTGCGCATGTCACATCCTAAGAATTGGTTTGAGGACCAGTCTACATGCCATGAACTTATCAATGGCTATTTTAATTTAGTGGAGCTAACAAAGCTTGGTGAGGAATTAGAAGAACGTATTTTACAAGATTCTGTACATGAGGATGTACAAGATATTGTACAAGAGTCTACTAATCAACTAAATATCTTTGATGTTATTGAGGAGATAGAAGTAGCACCTAAATTAAGTTCTCCTACAGATGTTATTGTTGATGAAATTCCAGAAGAATTCTTTACCTTTGAAGAACCTGAAACAACAACATTTGAATTACCTGATCTATGACAAGAGAAGAGTTTACTAAGAGAGTTGAAAAGCGTATTGATTTAGTACGCCAGACTCTATTAACTAAGCATAAGGAGTACGCTAAAGACGATAATGTATTTAGAAATTTTGATGAAGCTGCGGGGGGATTTTCCCTCCACAGCACATCAGCTGAAGTTCTCTGGAGCTACATGACTAAGCACTTGGTTTCTATTAAAGATATAGTCTCTGACAATGTACCTGTTAACAATGCTGTAGTATCTGAGAAGATTGGAGATGTGATAAACTATCTTATCTTACTAGAGGCTATGTTAAATGAGAAAGGTGAAAGACACTGTAAGCTTAAAGAAGCATACGCTAAGCATAAGCTTTACAACAAATCTATAGATAGATTATCTATGTGGACTAGTGACTACACTAAGAACACGGACATGCTAGGTCTTGTAAAAATGGCTAATGCTGACTTTATTAAAAAGAGTAGTGATTATGATATAGATAAGGTAAAGTATAATACTAACGGAGATAAAGGATATTAATGAAGAAATTTATAGATATGGTAGCGGAATTCCATACCGCGTTTAACATGCCTGACCCACAAGATTACAAACAACTAACACAAGAACAATATGAGTTACGTCACAGGCTCTTGGAAGAAGAGAACAATGAATACCTTGAAGCTTGTGGTGATGATGACTTGGTGGGTATTGCGGATGCTCTTGGTGACCAGCTTTATATCATTTACGGGACTATTCTTAAGCATGGCTTACAAGACCGGATTGAAGAAGTCTTCACAGAAATCCACAGATCTAACATGAGTAAGCTGGATGAAAATGGAAAACCCATCCTACGAGAAGATGGGAAGATCCTTAAAGGTCCTGGCTATTTCAAGCCTGATATTAAAAAGATATTGGGTATTTAAAGTAAAACTCTTTTATCAAAGTTTTTAGTTTTACGAGTTATCCCAATAGCTCTACTCATTTCTGTAAGAGATGGATAAAATACTCCTGTATACGCATCACATACAGGGGTACCATTTTTTTCTTTTATACTTTCAATTTGAGAAGTAGTAAAAGTTTTCTTTTTTCCATAGAAGTGATGGTTAGAGCCTCTCATTCTTAATGAAGTTGCCTCACTTTTAGTACCTTTATTCCAAGGTACTCTACCTTTTTTAGATATACTCATCTTTAGTTTAGCTTCTTCAGAATGAGTATAGCCACTCATCCCACCATTAAAGTAGTTTTGATTACATAGGTTTGATAAACCAATAGTGTCTATAATTAACTCTTCTAATTCTAAGGACTCTTCCTCACTTATATTAGATTTTATAATTTTAGAGTACCAACCATTTTTACTAGCGGTATTAAACCAATGTTTATTCCTACCGCTTTTAGATTTATGCCTATTGTTTTTACCCTTACCTACATAAAAGATTGTATGAGAGTTAGCTTTAAAATGTAGATATACATAATAGTTATCGCTTTCCTCCTTGACCAACATACTTTTTTTTATAGTTTTTGCTAGACTTTAATTTTGAACTTGAGTTCTTACTGTGTACCCCAGGGCGACTAACCTTAGTTGCTCTTGGAGCATAGCTATTTTTTGCGTTTACTAGTTTTGCCATTGTTTTAAGTTTTAAGATCCGCAATATAAACAGCCGTCATCTGCGTCTTCGCTTTCGCCGGCTAATATTTTTTTACACTCAGCATCCACTTGTTCCTCAGACCATTGGGGATGAAATGCTTTTACTTGAGCTCTAAGAAATTGATAGTTATTATCCATCTTACTTCTTACCCATTTTCTTCATAGTCATTTTAGGCTTGCTACCACCTTTTTTCATGACACTTGCTACTTTAGTAGTGCCACCTTTTTTGTAGCCAGCTCCTACACCTGCTCCGCCGCCGCGTGGAGTACGTCCCATCGGCATGTAATTGTTTGTTGCCATTGTATTATAGTTTAATGTGTTATCGTATATATAAGACTACCAAATAAAAATACGCCAATTCCTCCGAATATCCAATTATTTTTTCTGGCTATATGGAGTTTATCTTGGGTATCAGCTAGTGAATCCCTTGATGCTTCTAGGCTTACATGTAAAGCAGAGTTTTTATTGACGCACTCTGTTGTTCTTTCATTCGCCAAAGAGACTTGTTCACCAGCCTTCTTGATCTCGTACTCCTTATCAAGGATCCTGAGATTAAGTGTGGTGATGATTTCATCTTTACGTAAGAGGCTAGCTTTGATATAGTCATAGTCCACAACAATCTTGAGGAGTTGTTCCTCTTGTTTATCTGTAAAGAAGATCCCTTTGGTACCATCCCAATTAATTCTTTGGGGTGTAAGTTGCCCATAAGTGGTCCCGTTGCTTATCATCAGCAGTAGGGATAATAGCAATAGTTTTATCGCGTTCATCTTTATCTTGTTTATCTTGTTGATTAATTACGTTAATCTTGTTAATTCTCTGAAGATCTACAATCTTTAAGCTGTCTTGTACAAGCTTAAACTTTAGAGAGTCTATCTCCATAGCATGTTTGGTATCTTTAGCAAAGGCTTTAGATTTTAAATCCTCTATCTTAGCCTCTTTAACTTTTATTTTATATAAAAGTACAGCTATCCATATACCTATTGCTAATATACCTGCAAATACTAATATCTCAATTAGTAGATTCTTGTGTTTCCGGTTTGGCATTTTCTTCAGGTTTAGGTAAATTCATCTTTTGAGTAAATACTCCTTCAATCATGGTTCCTACAAATACCCCACCACCTATAAACATAATAGTATTATACATGTATTCCGGGGTTTTGTATTCTGAGAATGTAGCTATCCATGCTAAAGCGGACCCTGTTATAATACAATAGAGACCAACAAGTCTTTTAGAACTCTGGTCCCCATCTTTACTTAATATAGATAGTATCCACTTTTTCATTTCTTTAACTCTTTAATAGTGTCATTGCACTCTTCTAATCTCTTAATTAGTCTTTCTTTTTCAGCCTTATCTCTTTTCCAATATTGCCATAAGATAAAACCCATTGCTAAGGTCATTACCCCTAGGGCACCAAAGTCTATAAGTCTTTCTATAAATGCCTGTTCCATTTTAAAACTCTCTTAATAGGGTATAAGTAAATGCCTTTTTACCTGATGCTTTACAAGCTGCAAGTACTGTAGCAAATTGCTTAGGATCATTAAGCACTTGACATCCTGCTGACCACTTATCTATAAGACTAGAGATAGCTGATGCATTAGCACGGTGTATGTTAATACCAAATAAGCCAGTGTCTTCTTTACCTTGCTCTTCTGCAGTATCATCTTTATCTCCATCACGGTATACAGTAACAGGCTTAGCTTGTACTAATGCCTCGTACTTACCTTGGTGTAAACCTAGTTTCCAGCTGTCTACATATTGTCCTGGTTTTAATACTGCTGTACCTTTTGGGTTTAGCAAGTTCTTTAACCAGTGTGTACCGGGATTAGTTGTTCCTGAGAATACTTGCATCATTGGACCATTCACTAAGTAAAAGGTATCATCAAACTTGTTCTTCTCATTAGCCTTAGACCTTACACCAATAACGTGTAAAGTTGGCCATTGATATCCTAGTCTAGCAAATTCTGCTTCTAGTTCTGTGTAAGAGTACTTTTTCATTATTGTTCTGTTGCTATGTTTTTACGTCTTGTTTCCATTGTTTTTTGTCTACCTGCAGGGTCTATAAACTGACCACTTAATCCAAAGAACTGGCCAAGTGTTGAATACCATTTCGGATCACCAGCTTTTTCCCAAGGATATACACCAGAGTCTTTTTGATAAATACCAGATCTATTATCGGTAATATCTGCTGCAATGTAGTTAACTAAGTTTATTGTACGGTTAACCGTAGGATTAAGCATAGCACCCGTTTTAAGGTTAAATATACTAGTAAGATTGCTAAGTCCATAACCTGGCCATGCTAACCAGTCTTCTTGGTCATGACCTACACGAGTTGTAATATACAAAGCTTGTAGTTCTAACCAATCTTTTGGTCTAAATACGGCAGATTCTTTTTCAATATCTCCATATAAGTCGCTTTCAACCTCAGCCCCTAAAATTGGTAAAGGACCGCTTCTTCTATAAAGCTTTTTCCAAGTATCAGGAGTTGGTAGTTGTTCTACAGTACCTTCTTTTTTACGCTCTTTAATTCTTCTTTTTAAATAGCTTTCAACATCTCCTGTTACAAGTAATCTTGCTTTAGCTTTTAAGTCAGCTTGTCTTTTCTTTTTAGCTTGTTCTTCTATAGCTTCTTCTTCATCATCATCTGGGTTATAACCAAAAATTACAGATTTCATGTAGCCAATAGCTATTAGCATGCCTATCCATCTTACACTTTTCATCATATAGACACCCTCTTCTCTTGAAGGAGATACTAATCCTGATCCATATGTTCTTACAGATTTAGTAAGATAGTTAGCTACAGCACTAAAGAATCCCATGTGAATATCATCGTTACCCCAATCATATCTTCCAACACCTTTACCAGCAAGTATATTACCTTTTACACCATAGTGATTCATTAACATTCTTGTAAGGTGCTTTTGAATAAATGATACTATTCTGTATAAAGCCCACTTCATTGCTTGTGGCTGGTTGAATTCTCCAAATGCTCCATTTATATTAGATATAACGGTTTGCATTCTACTTTTTACTTTTAAGAATTCTGGACCATTAATATCATATTTAGGATCTACACCATCTTTTAATTTTATAAGACCATCTGGACCTTTTTCCCAAGCATCTAAATAATTTATATACTTAGTCTCACCATTTACAGTTTGTTTAACTTTTTGATAGTGCATCAATGCCCCCATAGTTTGCATTGTTGCTAACATCTCAAACCACTTACGTGTGTTAGTCATGAAGTTAAGCTTAACAATGTCACCTGCAAGATTTCTAGCAAGACCGTCATCTAAAGCTCTTTTTTGGTAATCCTCTCCAGGATCAAAAAGCTCAATAAGCTGACCTGTAACTGACTTAGGACCTGTTTTATAGATCTCTGCAGTCACAGTACTCATAGCTTTTACACCAAAAACTTTTCCTGCTTGTAAACTAATTGGGTTAATATACTTAAATCCCCAGCCTTCAATTTTTAATTCCATTAAGGCATCATAGTAGTTTACAAGAGCACTACTTGGGTCTAAAGCAAAGTATCCAAATGACGCTACTTTAGCCATTCCCCCAAATAAATTATTTATTCCTACAGCACCACCGCCTTTTCCATATTTTTGACCTTCAAATTCCCTAGCGATAAGGTAATCTAACGCTTCATATCTAGGAGTTTCCTTAAAGAAGCCAACTACTTTTTCTTTTTTGGTCTTTTTATCTTGTTTCTCAGATGTAATTATTTCACCTAAGTTATCTAACTTATTCTTTTTATAAACTCTTTTTCCAGTTTCAGCATCCTTAACATAGTAGAATTCTTTCATAGCTTTAGCCATTGGAGATAATTCAACAAGCTTTTGATGCTTTTCTAAAGATGCCATATAACGCATTGTACTTTTTACAAAGTTTCTTGATACGTTATTCATTTCAATATTAGACCTACCTTGAATAGGAATTTTTGAATTTTGCTTAGCAAAGAAGCTTAGTGATTCTACTTCATAGTCTTCGGTAAAGTTTGCATCACCTTCTTCAAATGATCCAGCTCTTGGTGTAAAGAATCTTATTACATCCTCAAACCAGCGACTGAAAACTTTTGGTTTTTCTAAATTAGCTTTACCAGATATTTTTCTTTTTGTATTTCTTAATACATCTCCTATGTCCTCTGCAATATCTGTGGTATATCTAGGAAGCTCCAAATACATTTTAGTGCTGCGGTCTTTGCCTTCTTGAATACCTACATAAAATTCTTTATACTTTTCAAGAGCATCGAACATAGCCTTATTAGTTCTACGAAGTTCTAAATAACGCTTGTTTATAAATGGACTATCTGCAGGAGCACCTTGTGTTAAACGTTTAGGTAACCAATTACCTTTATTGTCTTTGTTAGGTGGAATAATATTACCATTTGCATCTTGTGTGTTAGGTAATATTTCTTCAGTTAAAAATTCTGGTTTAACATCAAACGTATAGTACTCTAAGTTAGGTACTGCTAATAGTGTTTCTTTTACAAGATTTCCTGATGCATCTTTTTCTAAAGTTGCTGTAGGTATTTCAATACTTTCAAATAACTTATCATCTGCAGGCTGGCTATAGTTCCAAACTTGTAGTCTTTGCCAAGAATCTACCCAACCACCTTTACCATCATAAATCTTTACTCGTATGTGATTTTTATCAAACCATGTTGCAAACTGTGCATTTTGAGATTTGATATTATCTACAACATCATCTGCTAAAAAGTAATCAGCATCGCTTTCACTTATGTAGTTAACACCTAAATCATCAATAATAAATTGAGTATCTACAAGAGTTAGATAGTTATTATATATATCTAGGTAGTAAGTATTAGCCTTTTTCTCACTAAGACTTCTTAATGTTTTATAAGCTGTTGCTAATGCTTTGTTCTCATCTTTAGTTAAACCATTGTAAGATTGCTTTTCAAATAGTTCAGCAGCACGATCTTGTTCATCTTGAGCTGGCATTTGTCCCATTCCGTAGTTGGCCAATGCAAAACGTTCAACATAGTCAAGTAAGAAATCATTTTCTTCCTCAGTAAGATTGTTAATTTTACCAGAGTTTTCTTTTGCATATACAATAACCTCTTGAATATTTTTAATAAGCGCCATAGCTTCTTCTGTTATTTCAGAAGCTGCTACCATTTTACTTTCATCTCTACTAATAGAAGCAATGTCATTTATAATAGAATATAAATCACCAACTGATTCTATTTGATCAATTATATCTTGACTTACATTTCTTTGTGCAAGCTGTTCTTTAAGAACCTTAGCGGTTGCCTCTTTTATCTTTGGATCTTTTTTAGCTTCAAGTTCTTTAATAGCTTGATAAAGACCTGCTTGTATTTCGTAATATTCTTTTTTTGCACTTACTCTTGTATTATTTGCAAGCCAAGCTTCACGCTCTCTTAAAAATTCTTCAGAAGTTCTATCACCATTTATACTTGGTCTTAATAGTAACTGTTGCTCGTAGTCAGATAAGGCTTTTAAAAATACACCAGGACGTGGTTTAGATTCATAGAACCCTGAGCTTAAACTTCTATACTCACGTAATCTTTCAGCAATAAGTTTTTCATCTCCGGTTTTAAGGTTTCCAAATCTGTCTACTAAGCTGTATAAAAATCTTTTTTCTTCTAGTGCAAGTTTACGTTGTTCTGTTTCATCTTTAATTTCAAAGCCTTGACGCTTCATGTCTTTCCACATTTGAAGCTTTTCATTAATATCGTCAAGTCTTCTTTTAGCTTCTGCACCTATATCATCTCTTTCAAAGAGCTCTTGTCTTTCATAGAATTCAGGCTTATATTTATTGTTAAAGTACAAGCGTCGCATCTTATCATACTCTTGCTTAACCTTATTATATGCTTTTTTATCAGCATCGTTTAAGCTTTGGTAGTATGCAAAACGAGCTTTCTCAATATTAAATTGTTGTTGTGCATCCCACCATTCATACCCTACAAATTCATCTAAGAACTTTAATACTTTAAATTCGTAAAGATTACCATTTGCATTTTTTTCAGCAATGCTATCTTCCATTAAGAAAGTATCTGCCATGCTAACTAAGTTTCTTGCATTTATACCAGCTTTCTTAAGAGCTGGTATAACTTGAGATGCAAACATAACTTTATGAGTATGGATCTTTGATTCCATTTCCATATAGTTATTTCTTAGGTACTTAGCAAAAGCTCCTACAACAGGATCTTGGTTAACTAAGTAGCTTTCAAATAACGCATTCATCTGGCTGGCAAGTCCGTTGTTTACAAGATCGCCATCTACCATTTTCTTAAAGGAATCTTTAGTAAGCTTTATACTATTGTAAGCAGCCTCTTCTACAGCTAGTAATCTTTTAGTAGCTAACGGAGAATTTTCTAAAAATGCTTTACGCTTTAACCAACGTTCATCTATTTTTTTAGCTGTTGGCTCAACAAACTCCCAAAGAGTATCTGTTAAGTTTTCACCATATACATATAGTGCAGCTTTTTTACCTCTCTTTGAAGCCTTTTCAATTTCTGATACAAGCTTTTGAAGATCGGATTCTTCTGTAATACCAAGGTTTTCTAAGTCAGTAGTAATTTTATCAGCTAGCTCTATGAAAGAATCTAGATAATCACTAAGATTTTTAACACGGTAAATACTAGTTTCAGATACACCAAGGTTTTTAATCTCCTCAATTCTACCAGCAATCTTTTTAGAAATCATATTTAATTGCTGAAGACTATTAACAAATGCTATAGCAAGCTTTCTATTTTCTTCTACAAGATCTTTAATATGTCTAGTTCTATTAGACTGGTAATTACTAAGAGTAGAAGTAATATATGCAAGATCCCTACTATCGTCAGTTGTTAATAGGAGAGCAAGTTCCTGGTACTCTTCTTTAGTGGTAGCTTGAAGCTGGTCACTAAATAGTTTGTACATTGAATCAATAGTATTTTTAAGTTGAGCGTGTGTCTTCTTAGCAGTCTCATCATCAACTGCATTATCCAACTCCTTAATGAAATCATTTATTTCTTTAGCGTATTGTACAGCATCCTGCCCTAAAGATTCTGCAGTACCTATTGATGTATCTATATTAAACTTCTCGGATAGCATTTCATTTGCTAAATCCATAAAAGAAGTATTAACTCCTAGGTCACTAAGCTTAGGTCCAGCACCAAATAGTTTTCTAAAGAACTTTTTAATTTGATAAAGTATATTAGAAATCATTTCGCTGAATGAATTTGGCATAGGTGTGCTAGAAAGCTGAGCCTGTGCTGCTATAGTCAACGCATGTACAATAATTTCTTCTGAAAATCCTTGTGGATCACCTTCAAGTTCAGGGTATTGCTTTAAAAAGTTTTCTTGTAAACCTAATTTACCTAATTCAGACCAAGCCTTCTTAGCTAATTTTTGAAATAACTCTGGGTTTTCTTTTGCTAAGTACTTTACAAAAGGGTGAGCAAACTCGTGGAATAAAGTCTTTGTGCTTAATGCACCATCTACTATATATACTTTTCCATTATAAAAGAATGCTGGTGCATTATTATAAGGGGCATTTGTATTCTTAGTAAGCTCTATTGCATCGTCTTTACTAATAAATTGAACCTCAGCCTCACCAAAAACATTTAGCATGTTCATACTAGCTGCTAAGTTTTTTACAACTTGCATTGCTTGAACATGTTCTGATTGCTCTTGTGTTAATGTATCTGATAATAAATCATTTATTGCCTCATTATCTTCTTCATAAGTAAGGCTTATCATATCATCGATAGCCTCAATTTCCTTGATAAACCACGCCCTATCTATACCATTTTCCTGAGAACTAGGTGAGTTAGGTTGTATAGGTATTGGAGTTTTAAGTACTTTTATGTAATACTTTTGAGGTCCACTTCTTAAATCATTATCCTCTTTTACAACATCCAAGTAGCGTATGTTACCATTAAGTCTGTTGTATGCATTAACCTCATTCATAGCATTGGTGTAACCACCTTGCGATAAATACTTTTTGTTATATATGTTTGTATCACCATTCAGCTTCATAAGATGTTTCTTAAACTGAGCTGGTGTTAAATCATATATGTTCTTGTTATACTGCGGAGTATCTGTTGCTACATCTACAATGGCGTCATTGCTAAATGCAACTAGGTATTGACTATCTGAAAACATTGTATAGTCAAGTCCCTTATAGCCTCTATCTTTAAGAAAATTAAAGAAGTCATTTTGAATAGCTAATCCTTCTGGAGAATTATCAAGTATATTAAAATCAGTACCAGTTTGCTTTGTAAACTCAGATCTAAGAGTTCTATACTCTTTAGCATCTCCTTGTAAAAATCCTTTGGTATCTACACTTACCTGTCTTACATTTTTACCGTAGTCTTTTGCCTCTGCTTTATCAACAGTAAAATAGTTAACATCTCTATTGTCTAGAGTATTATATCCTTGATATACAGTTTTAATGTCATCATTAGTTTCTTCAGTTTCCTGTATAGTATCTTCTATAAAAGAAAAATATCTGAACCCTGGAGCATTAAACTTATAAATGTCTTTCTTAAATGGGGCAAAGTAAATTAAGTCCATGATATCTTTACCACGGCCCATATTTATTTTTGCTTCAAAGATTTGCTTCCAGTCTTTCCAGTAGTTATCAAATATTTCTGGATAGTTACCTTCTCCAGTTCTTAAAAAGAAATCTAAAACGTATCTCTTAGGTCTGGTTTCACCAGTTTCTTCATCAATCTCAAATGCTGTAGGATGTTCAATATACCCGGTAATTGTAACACTTTCACCCTTTTTATGGTCACGTCCTATAAATGCAGTTTGGAATGTCCATGATGGAAATATGTTTTTTAGATTTTTATACCAAGATTGATCTTCCAAAAATGGTATGATCTCTTCATTAAATTTATTACGACCTAAAGCTGAACCAACACTTGATCTACGCTGCATGTAACCTAGACCTTTAGTTTGAATCCAATTTAAAAATTGCTGAGCATTTGCTTCTTTTCTAAAATGATCTAGTGTAATAACACCATCAATATCATGTAAGTCTTCACTAAAGCTTCTATATGTAGCACCGTATCTTCTTAATACTTGTGAACCAGATAACTTATAGGCTTTACCCTCAGGATCTAAAGAGTTAAATAGTTTTTGTAACACATCTGCTGCAAAAGGATCTGCAGATAATGTAGTGTAATAGTTTTTTTGCTCTAGTAGATTACCCTTTTTGTCGTATAGCATACCATCGCGGACCTCTATACCACGCATCCACTTTTTGAAATCCTTCTTATAGATATCATCTACTAAATCAAAAAGTAAATCATTAAGCTTTTCAGCATTGTACTTAGTAAAAGGTTTACCATGTATTGCTTTATGTACGAAGTTATATATAGCAGCTAAAGCTGTTTTAAGAACTGTTACTGCATAAGGGCTTTTAAAACCTTTTTTCTCAAAGAAAGATTTATCAATATCTGGATTTTCAAAGTCTACCTTCTCACGTAAATCTGGTCTATAGTTAAGTAAACCTTCTGTAATAAACTCAATAATAACTTGTTTATGAGCCCAAGCGTTTTTAGGTGCACCTCTACGCTCTGAAGGGTCATCAACGGTTTCTTCAATGATCTCTAAATCAGCTTGTTGAACAGCATTGTTTTTAGTTAGGGTATCATATTTATCATATAATTCCTCATACTTATTCCAAAGCTTAATGTTAAACCATAGGTCTTTGGCTATTTTAGACTTTCTACCTAAAAATGTATAAGCAATATTAGCAGTTTGTTTTGCTAGTCC
>JACCDW010628532.1_pt1 | contig 19391 bp, 17 predicted proteins | sample 7449781 | NCBI WGS metagenome assembly JACCDW01 (sample SAMN15323449, study PRJNA562643) | freshwater metagenome | isolation source: river surface water | place: USA:Blue River Watershed | collected 2017-08-18
TAAATATTTCAGTCAACTACTGTGTCTCCCATGCCGTTGAATGATCACTCCCGATCGGTGGAGTTTTCAAACAACATGAAGGAAACATCATGACTAAACTTCTCGCTACCTTGATCATCGGCGCATTCTCTGCCGCAGCATTTGCAAGCACCCCTGCTGCAAGCGCAACCCCTCCTGCAACGCCAGCAAAAGCAGAAGCTAAGACTGAAGTCAAAGCTGAAGTGAAGGCAGACGCAAAAGCAGAAGGTAAAAAAGAAGCCAAGAAATCAGAAAAGGCTGTTAAAGAAACAAGCACCAAAGACGTGCCTGCCAAAGACACGCCAAAAAACACCCTGAAAAAATAATTCATGGGCATAACAGCCAGCGTTTCACAACTGTGAAGCGCTGGCTTTTTCATTGAAAGCAGCACTTTCAATGATCGACTAAGATCATGCTTTCGAACTGTCAGTAAAGCACGATCTCTATGGCTTTTTTCCCCAGCATGAATCACCGAGGTGTTTGGATCACCACCCTCATGGCGGCGTCCATTCTCATGATCACCATGGGCACTCGCCAATCGATGGGTCTGTACATGGGGCCCATCAACACCGACACAGGCTTGGGCATTGTGACCATCAGTTTGGCCATGGCAGTCGGCCAATTTGTGTGGGGCGCTATCCAACCCATCGCAGGCGCATTTGCTGACAAATACGGTCCTCGACCTGTTCTGCTTGTGGGTATCGTCACGCTGGTCATTGGTACCGCGCTGACACCCTTTGTCAGTAGCAGCCTAGGACTGATTCTCACCATGGGCGTTCTCACAGCCATGGGCGCTGGTACTTGCAGCTTTTCTGTTTTATTGAGTGCCGCGGCGCAACGTATGCCCGCGGAGTCGCGAGGCGTTTCGTCGGGCATCATCAATGCGGGTGGCTCATTTGGTCAATTTGTGTTTGCGCCCATCATTCAAAAGCTGATTCAAGGCTTTGGCTGGATGGGCACCATGTGGTCCATGGCCGTTGTCACCCTATTGGCCATACCATTGCTCAACAAACTGACCAGTGACACGCATGCCCCCGTCAAAACACCCGACCCCGAGGGCGGGCTTAAAAAAGCAGTGGCCGATGCCATCAAAAATCCGAGTTATTTCTTGCTCCACCTCGGTTTTTTCACTTGCGGTTTTCACATTGCATTTTTAGTGACCCACTTGCCCACTGAAGTGGGTTTGTGCGGCCTATCACCAACCGTTGCCAGTTGGTCTTTGGCCATCATTGGCTTGGCCAATATTTTGGGCAGCTTGTATGCCGGTTCATGTGTCAATGTCTACCGCAGCAAATACATTCTGGCGGCCATGTATGGTTCTCGCGCTGTCTTAATCGCCTTGTATTTGGTCGCACCCAAAACCGAATGGACTTTTTACGCATTTGCGGTGGGACTTGGCTTTACATGGCTGGCCACTGTGTCGCCTACAGCCGCCATTGTTGGTAAATTATTTGGCATTCGATACTTAGCCACTTTGTTTGGCCTGACCCTGTTGTCACACCAAGTAGGCGGCTTTTTGGGGGCCTACTTAGGTGGCTTGGCCCTCAGTTTTAACGGTGACTACCAATGGATGTGGTGGGCAGACATTGCCTTGTCAGCCATGGCCGCCTTGATCAATTTACCCATCAAAGAAGCGCCCATTGTGAAACCACAAATGGCCTGAATCTAATTTTTTTGTCTGGAGTCTTTCAATGAAATCTATGCGTACTTTGCGCCAACTGTTTGCAGCAGCGTCCATTTTGGGATTGGCCAGCGTGGCCGTTCAGGCACAAAACTTTCCAAGCAAACCTATTCAAGTGGTGGTTCCTGTCGCGGCAGGCGGTGGCACCGATTTGTTGGCACGCAACCTCAGTCAACGCGTCAGTGAAATTTTGGGTCAGCCCTTGGTGGTCGAAAACAAATTGGGCGCTGGCGGCAACATCGGCGTTGAATATGTCATGAAGTCAAAGGCCGATGGTCACACACTTCTCATCAGCCCAGCCACCATCGCCACCAACGTCGCGGTTTATAAAAAAATTCCCTACGATTTGGTGAAGGACCTACAAGCCATTACCCTCATCGGTCAAACTGGTGTAGTCCTGGTGGTCCACCCTTCAGTCAAGGCCAACAATCTCAAAGAATTCATTGAGCTCATGAAGTCTAAAAATGGCGACATGAACTATGGCTCTGCTGGCATGGGCAGCCCACAACATTTGCAAGCTGAGTTTTTCAATCAACTGGTCAGTTTGAAATCCAATCACATCCCCTACAAAGGCCAATCACAAGCCATGAACGATCTGGTTGGCGGTCAACTGAATTACATGTTCAGCCCCATTCAAAATGCATTGCCACAAATTCAACAAGGCCGCCTCAGGGCCTTGGCCGTGGCATCTGCAGAACGACACAAAGCCATGCCACAAGTCCCTACTCTGAATGAACAAGGCTACAAAGGGGTTGAATTGACCAATTGGTTTGCTGTCTATGCGCCCATTAACACGCCACCCGCTGTCATCAAGAAACTGAATGCCGCATTCACGCAAGCTGGCAAAGAGGCCAAGATGAAAGAAAAATTAGACACGCTTGGCTTTGAAAGTTTCTTCACAAGCTCTGAAGAAGCCACAGATTTCATGCGCGCAGAAATTGTCCGCTGGGCCAGGGTTGCAGCGTATGCAGGCATCAAAGCCGAGTAATCAGTTCACGCATCAAACGTCCAACCGTTAAACAACCTTGTTCATCTCATGAAAAAAATATTGCTATTGGGTTCTGGCGAACTCGGTAAAGAATTCGTCATCAGTGCCAAACGCTTGGGTTGTCATGTCATTGCTTGTGACAGTTACGCCGGTGCACCAGCCATGCAGGTGGCTGACGAATGCGAAATATTCAGCATGCTGGACGAAGCGCCCTTGCGCGCAGCCATCCTCAAACACCAGCCCGATCTCATCGTTCCGGAAATTGAAGCCATTCGAACTGAAGTCTTGCTAGAAGTCGAAAAAGAAGGCTTTGAAGTCATTCCCAGTGCCCGTGCCGCCAACCTCACCATGAACCGTGATCGCATTCGCGATGTGGCCGTCGGCTTGGGTGTACGCACAGCCAAATTCAATTACGCCGAATCCAGCGACGAACTCTTGGCGCAAGCCAAGGCCATTGGTTTTCCAGTCGTGATCAAACCCGTAATGAGTTCCTCGGGCAAAGGTCAAAGTGTCGCCAAAACTGAGGCTGACATTCAAGCCAGTTGGGATTACGCTTGTGCCGGCATGCGCGGCGACAGAAAGAAAGTCATTGTTGAAGAGTTCATCAACTTTGAATTTGAAATCACCCTCCTCACCATTCGTCAAAGAAATGGTCAAACCTTGTTTTGCCAACCCATCGGTCATGTGCAGGAGCGTGGCGACTACCAATACAGTTGGCAACCCCAAGCGATGGCACCCGACTATCTGAAAACTGCCCAAGACATGGCAGAAAAAGTAACCGCCGATTTAGGGGGCGCGGGTTTGTTTGGTGTCGAGTTTTTCGTTACAGCCAAAGAAGTTATCTTCAGTGAACTCAGCCCACGTCCTCACGACACAGGCATGGTGACTTTGATCAGTCAAAACTTGAGTGAATTCGATTTGCATGCCCGCGCTGTATTGGGATTGCCCATTCCCAACATCGAGGCCACCGAAGGCGCTAGCGCTGTGGTGTTGGCCGACCGCGACGGCAAACAGCCCACCTTTTCAGGTGTGTCTGATGCTTTGCAAGAACCTGGCGTCGATGTGCGTATTTTTGGCAAACCCACAACCCGACCCTTTAGACGAATGGCAGTGGCCCTGGCCAAGGGCCCTGACGCATTGGCACGCGCACGGGCTGCTGCATCCAAAATTAGTATTCACGTTGGCCCATAAAAAAAGGTGCGCCCTGATGGGAACGCACCTTTTCTTTTGGAATCACTTTGTTCTGATCGATTACTTCACTTCAGTGATGAAATTTTCGTTGGTACGGCGAACCTTTTTCATATTGACCAACCAATCCTTGTCGGCTTCGCGATAGCCCAAAGGCAACAAGACCGTACTGCGTAAACCGCGCGCTGTCAGGCCTAAAATTTCGTCCACTGCGGCAGGGTTGAATCCCTCCATGGGCGTGGCATCGACTTCTTGCTCTGCAGCTGCAATCATGGCAGTACCCAAAGCAATGTAGGCTTGCTTGGCCGCGTGCTGGAAATTAACTTCAGCACCCTTGCTTGGGTAGTTTTTCAACAACATGTTGCGATAGTTTTCCGCGCCTTCATTCACAAAGCCGCGCACTTCATTGTTGTAGTCAAACATCATGTTGATGCGATCAGCGGTGTAATCGTTCCAAGCAGCAAACACCAACACATGTGAGCCCTCTGTAATTTGAGCTTGGTTGTTGGCAGCTGCCTGAATCTTGGCGCGAACTTCTGGGTTGGTGACCACATAAATTTCGTAGGGTTGCAAACCGCTGGAGGTCGCTGTCAAGCGAATGGCCTCCAAAATACGTTGAACTTTTTCTTCTGGGACCCTTTTTGTCGGGTCCATTTTTTTGGTCGCATAGCGCCAATTGAGTGCTTTGAGCAAATCCATCTTCATCATTCCAAAAATTGAATACAGCGGGAAGTTTAACGCCCTTAAATGGGAAAGATGTGAAGCAAAAGCACAAAGTCGCAAAGATGACCCTCAAGACAAATACGGCATACCCAAGCGGTTAGGATTGATTCCATGAACAATTGGCTGCCCCTGCTCGCAACGTTATTCATACAGGCCATGGTGGCCATGGCCCTGTTGACATTGCCTGTCATGGCGCCAGTTGCGGCCAAGGACTTGGGTGTCTCGCCTGCCTTGGTGGGCTTTTATGTGTCCATCACATACGCGGGCGCCATGCTGGCCAGCCTAACGTCGGGCACCACAGTGAGCCGCTTCGGCCCCATTCGCGTCAGTCAATGGGGCTTGATGCTGTGTGCATTAGGACTGTGTTTGTGCGCAGCGCCTTGGCTTCCGATTGTTGCTTTGGGTGCGTTGCTGATTGGTTTGGGTTATGGCCCCATTACGCCAGCCAGTTCCCAAATTTTGGCGCGAACTACGCCCCCACATCAAATGGGCCTGGTCTTTTCCATCAAACAAACAGGCGTGCCAGTAGGTTCCATGATGGCTGGGGCCATTGTGCCATCGCTTTTACTGGCGCTCAATTGGCAATGGTCGCTGGCAATTGTGGCGTTGGCTTGTGTGCTCAGTGCCGTCTTGGCTCAGCCTCTCAGAAAAGACTTGGACGATTTGCGACAAAGCAATTTGCAATTTCAATGGCGAACATTGGCCAACCCCATCCGCATGGTGTTAGGGCACCGCGCCTTGGCCACCATGGCCGCTTGCTCATTCATGTTCTCCATGGTGCAAATGTCGCTGACCACCTATTTGGTGACTTACTTGCACGACGATTTGGCCTATGGTCTGGTCAGCGCAGGCTTACTATTGTCGGTGACCCAAATGGGCGGTATTGCGGGTCGCATTCTTTGGGGGGTTGTGGCAGACAAATGGTTGGGGGCTCAAAAAGCTTTGGCTTTGTTGGCCGCTTTGATGGCCAGCAGTTCCTTGGCCACCGCCCTGCTGCTGCCCATCTTGCCCATCTGGGGCATTTGGATCGTTCTGATTGTGTTTGGCGCGTCAGCCATCGGCTGGAATGGCGTTTATTTGTCTGAAGTGGCCAGGCAAGCGCCTGAAGGCAAAGCCAGTGTTGCCACGGGTGGCACCCTCACGTTTACTTTTTTGGGCGTGGTCATCGGACCACCCATTTTTGGCGCTTTGTCTACAGCATTTGGCTCTTATCGCGCAGGCTTTTTAGCCCTAGTGTTTACATCGAGTTTGTGCGCATGGGTTTTATTCAGGCTGCGGCACGCAACAAATCAACGCCCTTCTCTGCAATCATGATCGTGGGCGCGTTGGTGTTGCCCGTGACCAAATTGGGCATCACAGACGCATCAATCACCCGCAAATTTTGCAAGCCATGCACTTTGAGATGGGCATCCACCACGGCCAAAGGATCCGATGCCGGCCCCATTTTGCAAGTGCCCACAGGGTGGTATTCGGTGTCGGAGTGATCGCGCAAGAAATTGCGAATGTCTTCAATTCGGTTGCGATCAACAGGGTAAATCATCTTGCCACGGTAAGGCTTCAAGGCCTCTGAATTCATGATGTCCAAACCCAATTGCGTTCCTGCAACGAGGGTGTTGATGTCCTCGGGATCCTTAAAAAATGCTGGATCAATCAGGGGTTTGTCCATGGGGTTGCGACTGGCCAAAGTCAAAGTGCCTCGACTTTGAGGCCGCATCAGCGTCACATGCAAGGTATACCCATGCCCCCAATGCATTTTGCGCGCGTGGTCGTCCACAATGCCTGTGCACAAAGCCAATTGAATATTGGGATAGTCCTGATGACCTTGCGTTGAGACAAAGCCTTGAGTTTCAGACACATTGGACGTTACCCAACCCGTGCGTTTTGCGCGCCATTCAAAAATTGCTTTGATGAAGTTCCAAGTGCCACGAAGGGAAAAGCCCATGGCCTCATTGATTTTGTGCGTCTTATAGATCAAGACCGTGGTGACATGGTCTTGAAGATTTTGTCCCACGCCGGGCAACTCATGCACCAACGGAATACCTAGGGTTTGTAAATGCTGTGCGGGCCCCACACCCGACAACATGAGCAACTGGGGCGAGCCAAACGCGCCCCCCGAAACGATGACCTCTTTTTTAGCTTTGACTTCGTGCACCACGCCATCGACGCTGTATTTCACGCCAACGGCCCGCTTTCCCTCAAACACAATTTGAGTGGCATGTGCTTGGGAGATCACTTTCAAATTGTCTTGATGACGATGCGGATCGACATAGGCTCTGGCCGCATTCCAACGCTCTCCTCCCTTTTGCGTGACTTGACCCGGTGACACGCCATATTGTTGAGCCCCGTTGTAGTCGGGATTGGTGGGAATGCCTTGTTCGTTGCATGCCTTCATGAAGGCGTTATTCAAGGGGCTAGGGCTTCTTAAGAAGCTGACATTCAAGGGCCCCCCCACACCGCGATACTGGTTGGCGCCAAAGCACTCGTTGTTTTCTGCTTTTTTAAAGTACGGCAATACATCCTGATAGGACCAGCCTGCGTTGCCCAATTGGGCCCATTGGTTGTAGTCGTTGGCATTGCCTCGCGTATAAACCATGGCATTGACAGATGAACTACCGCCCATCACTTTGCCGCGAGGCTGAAACCCTTCTCGGCCTTTGAAGCCCGCTTGAGGAATGGTGTTGTAGCCCCAACTGTTGATATTGAAAGGCGCGGTGGCAGCAAAACCCAAAGGCGCTCGCACCAACACAGAATCGTCGGAGCCGCCGGCTTCCAACAAGCACACCGTGGTTGAAAGATCTTCGCTTAAACGCCCTGCAACACAGCACCCAGCCGAACCGCCCCCCACCACCACATAATCAAACTCTGAATGCGACATAGATTTACCTTGTGACGATGGAAAAATTGCCAGGTGCTTTTTCTAACAGGCTGAAGAAAGTGGCCAAGTCCAGTGTACTTCCATCTATTTTGGTTTGATCAGACAACAACAAATCTTTACCACCAGCCTGACCCAAAACCATTTTTAAGAAAAATGGTTGCGTCAAAGTGAGCGTAGCGTTGGCATCTTTTTCGGGTGACTTCTGAGCATGGTGCATCACCGAATTGTCGATGCGCAAAACATACGTTTGCTTGGTGTCAGAAAAAACCAAATTGATTTTGAGCTTTTTGCCTTCTGCTTTGGTGGCATTGAGTGAGGCCGCCATGGCCTCCAAAAATCTTTCAATGGGTGTTTGGTTCAACATCTCGAGCAGACTCTCGCGGGACATGCCTTTTTCTGGCGGCCCCTCACGCAACTCCAATGCGCCCGTCAAATAAAAATTACGCCATGCAGAGGACTCCGAAGCAAATCCCAAATGGTCAAACGTTTCGGCCAACATATTTTTGGCGTCTGTGTTGCCAGGTGAAACATACACCACGTGCTTAAGCAGTTCTGCAGCCCAGCGGTGCTCGCCCTTTGCAAGAGCGTCTTTGGCAGCCTGAATGACTTTGTCGGTACCGCCCATCAAACTCACATAGCGCTCGGAGGCTTGCAAAGCTGGCAAGGGATCGAGGTTTGAGGGATGCGCATCAAACCAGCCCATGTAGTTTTGATACACCGCTTTGACGTTGTGACGCATGGTTCCGTAGTAGCCACGCACACTTAAATGTTCGTCCAATGCTTTGGGCATTTGAACGATTTCGGAGATCTCGGCTGCGTTCAAACCTGCATTCATGTGACGCACAGTTTGATCGTGAATGAACTGATAGGCATCACGCTGTTTGGCAATGAAATCTTGAATATTGGAAGCACCCCAGACCGGCCAGTGGTGTTGATTGAAGACAACTTCAGAGTTTTGAACGTGTCTCAAAGCATCATTCAAAACAGAAGCCCACTTGGTCGCATCGCGAACCTTTGCGCCTCTGAGAGTGTACAAATTGTGCAAGGTGTGACCCATGAGTTCAGCACCGCAGTAGGCCTTGAAATCTGGCAAGTAAAACGTGAACTCTGAGGGCGCCTCCGTGCCTGATGCATTGTGAAAAACAAATCGGACACCGTCCAACGTCAGCATTTGCTTTTCTTGTTGCACAGTGATGGTTGGCGCCAAAATTCCAATCTTGCCAAAGGCCACAGCCTTGCCTAGACCATTGTCAATCAGCCCCTTTTCATTTTTTGGCAAACGACTGCCGTACATGTACATGGCACGCCGACCCATGGCAGGACCCATCAAAATATTTTCACTGGTGGCCTCCTCCATAAAACCCACCGGCGCCACAATTGGAATTTTTCTGGCTTTGGCTTCCTGCGCACTGATCACGCCCAATGCGCCACCAAAATGATCAACGTGGCTGTGGGTAAAAACCACCGCCGACACTTTTTGATTGCCCAAATGCTTGCGCGCAAAGGCCATGGCTGCAGCAGAAGTTTCTTGGGCGGTCAGTGCATCAATCACAATCCAACCACTCTTGCCCTGAATCAGGGTGATGTTGGCCAAATCAAAGCCACGCAATTGCCAAATGCCTTCTGTGACTTTGAACAAGCCAATTTGATTGTTCAAAGTGGCCTGGCGCCACAGACTGGGGTTGACAGTGGCTGGCGCCTCACCTTGCAGAAAAGAGAAAGCGTCAAAATCCCAAATGACTTTGCCATCTGAATCTTTTACCTGCCCTGTGGGTGCCGCAATGAAGCCTCTTCTGGCATCACTTTTTTCTAACCACGCTTGTGATATTTGAGTTTGGGCGGTGTTGACTGGAGATTTTGGCGTGTTCGATGTGTCTGACTTTTGACAAGCCATCGTCAGCAAACTCAGAACCAAGACAAAAAGAAAACGAACTCTTAGGTTCGGTGTCATTACACGGCCATGCATTTCAAAAACTCCTTCGCTGGGGAGTTATAGAGCATGTCTGCCATTTGAACTAGGGGTAATACCCTGTTCAATTCACGATCTGAGTGCATACTTCAGCCATTACTTCAAGGCCCTCACATTCATGCCCCTCAACGCCCTTGATTCAGGCCAGCCACCAACGCCCTTGTATTTGGACAAAAAGCGATATGCCTGGTTGTTTTCAGTCATTGGGCCAGGGCTGTCAATGGTGGGCACTGTGGCTGTCAGCTTTTATAGTGTCGCCACTTGGATCTTATTTTTCCCATTGGTTTTTTTCTATGCCTTGATCCCATTGCTAGATTTTTGGGTGGGCGAAGATACCAGCAATCCACCAGAGTCAGAGGTTCCTTCGCTAGAGCGTGATGGCTATTACCGCGCCATGACCTATGCCACCATTCCAATTTTATGGGTGGCCGTGATTTTCAATTGCATTTTTCTTTGCACACACGCGCTCAGCATTTGGGAATGGTTGGCCACCGTGATTAGCACCGGCTCCGTCTTGGGATTTGGACTGAACGTCAGCCACGAACTGGGCCACAAATTGGGCACCTTGCCCCGCAAAGTGGCTTTATTCAACACAGCTTTAGGCGCTTATGGTCACTTCTCCATCGAACACAACAGAGGTCATCATCGGCATGTGAGTACGCCGGAAGATCCCGCCTCTTCCAAAATGGGCGAAAACATCTACCGGTTTGCGTGCCGAGAAATTCCCGGTGCAGCGCGCAGAGCATGGCACCTAGAAGCCGATCGATTGAGAAGGATGGGACGCTCTGCATGGCACCCCGACAATGAAATTTTGCAGGCGCTGTGTCTGACAGCACACGTGTATGGCACTCTCATCTATTTTTATGGCTTGCCCATGTTGGCGGTGCTCATGCCCGTCGCGCTGTGGGGCGCATTTCAACTGACCTCCGCCAACTACGTCGAGCACTACGGCATACAACGTTTGAAGACGGCACAGGGCGCCTACGAAACCTGCAAGCCGCATCACTCTTGGAATAGCAACCATTTGGTGTCCAACTTGGTTTTGTTTCAGTTGCAACGCCATTCAGACCATCACACCCACCCTGGCCGGTGTTATCAATCGCTCAGAGATTTTCCCAATTTGCCCAGACTGCCCTCGGGCTACTTTGGCATGTTCTTTTTGGCGTACATCCCACCGCTTTGGTATTGGGTCATGGACCCTCTACTGATTAAGACTGTTGGCAGAAATTCAGAACAAATTAATTTTTTACCATGTGCCAAACAGCGACTCATGCAGAAGTACCAACTTCAATAAGTTGCGCCCATTTGAACTTTGGCATCAGCACCCCCTTGTTGTGCATGCAAAATCATCACTTCTATTGCACACAGTAAAGCAGCTTTGAGAGTTTCAGTACTCATGCTGGCCAAGCTGGCACCCGACCTGTTAGCGACCTGTTCCGGCAAGAGGGGCACATGCACAAACCCACTCATGACGCTCTTGTCTTTCAAGGCATGTTGCAAACCATAAAACACTTGATTGCACACAAAGGTACCCGCTGTTTGAGAAATGGCAGCTGGAAAACCGTGGGCCTTCAAAGCTGAAGCCATTTTCTTAATTGGCAAGCTTGAAAAGTAAGCCGCAGGGCCGTTCGGCACCACAGGTTCGTCGATGGGTTGCGCACCTTCGTTGTCTGGAATTCTGGCGTCGCACACATTGATGGCCACACGTTCAATCGAGAAATCGCTTCGACCGTCTGCCTGCCCCAATGACAAAACCATGTTCGGCTGATGTAAATCAATCGCCTGCGAAAGCAATTGCAAGGACTTTGAAAAAACACAAGGCAGTTGAACCGCTGCTAGCGCCGCACCCGACACCATCAAACCATCAAGTTGTTTGGCAACTTCCCAAGAAGGATTGACGGTTTCACCGCCAAAGGGCTCAAAGCCTGTGATGAGAATTTTCAAGTTCAACACCTTCTGCAATTTCAATGATGTTCATTTTAGGCAAGAATGCATGCCATGACTTCCAATCAAACTTCCCAGCTCTCCACACCCATTGGTTTCATAGGCATTGGCAACATGGGCTTTGCCATGATGGCGCGTTTGTTGTCTCAAAACTGGCCTGTGGCTGTTTATGACATCGATCCAATTGCGATGCAAAAAGCCAAGTCTTTGGGCGCATTGGTGTTAAAAAGCCCAGCACAAATTGCAGCCCAATGCAAAAGCACTTTGGTGGTGGTGGTCGATGCACCCCAAGTACACCAAGTCTTCAGTGGACCAGAGGGCTATTTTTCCAATGCGGGCGCGGGGCATAGTCTCTTTCTATGCCCTACCCTGAGCCCCTTGGATGTGGCGCATTTTGCGCAACAAGCACAAGTTCAGTCGGTTGATCTGATCGATGCGCCGATGTCAGGCGGACCGACTCGCGCTCGAGAAGGCGAAATGAGCTTCATGTTGGCTGGCGCTGAATCGGTACTTTTAGCGCACACTGATTTATTGAATGCCATCACGCCAAATCGTTTTGTGATCAGCACAGCACCCGGCGATGCTGCCAAAACCAAGTTGGCCAACAACCTCTTGGCTGGCATTCACTTGGCGGGTATCAGTGAGGTTTTGGCCATGGCCCAATCATGGGGTTTAAATGCACAAACCACTTTGGCTGTCATGCAAGCCAGTAGCGGTCAGAGCTGGATTGGGCAAGACAGAATGCAGCGGGCTTTGCAAAACGATTTTGAACCCAGAGCCCACACCACATTGTTGGCCAAAGACACGCGCTTGGCTTTAGACGCTTGCCAAACCATGTCCGTCAAAATGCCCGCCTTAGGCGTGTTGGCCTCCGAACAGTTTGCTACAGCTTGTCAAAACGGATTTGCGGACTTAGACGATGCCAGCCTGTTTTTGCAGGCGGGTGGCAACCCTATTGCTGATCGATCAATCGACCCGAATCATCCATCAAATTAGGCCAACGCAGGCTCAGGCTTCTGAACGGCTGCGTAGCCCATTTCATCTAAGGCTTGGGCTAAATGCTGAACACTGCGTCCGGGGTTGTGCAGTTTTTCAAGGCCAAACAAGCCAATTCGGAAGGTCATGAAATCTTTAGGCTCATCGCATTGCAAAGGTACGCCTGCAGCTGTTTGCAAACCCAAAGCCAAAAACTTTTTGCTGTTGTGAATTTCGGCATCTTGGGTGTAACTGACCACCACACCAGGCGCTTGAAAACCAACGGCCGCCACACTTTGGAAACCGCGCGATTCCAACAAAGCGCGCACCTGATTGCCCAGATCTTGTTGTTCTTGTTTTACTTTGGCAAAGCCGTACGCTTGTGTTTCTTGCATCACATCCCGCAAGCGAGCCAGTGCATCGGTGGGCATGGTGGTGTGGTACATGTGTGTACCCGATTCATAGGCCTCCATGATTTGAAGCCACTTTTTCAAATCGCACGCAAAGCTGGAGCTTTGCGTCGCATCAATGGCTTTGCGAGCACGCTCGCTGAGCATGACCATGGCACAGCAAGGAGAACCGCTCCATCCCTTTTGGGGTGCACTGATTAAAAGATCGACACCTGTGGCTTTCATGTCGACCCACATGGCACCTGAGGCAATGCAGTCCAATACAAACAGACCGCCTACTTTGTGCACCGCATCTGAGACACGTTTCAAGTAGCCATCGGGCAAAATCATGCCAGCAGATGTTTCGACATGGGGTGCAAACACCACAGCTGGCTTTTCGGCTGCAATTTGCGCTTCAACCTCTTCGATAGGGCAAGGTGCCCAGGCAGATTTTGAGTCCGAGCTTTGCTGTTTTGCTTTTAGAACAACAGAAGCATCTGGAATAGAACCCATCTCAAAGATTTGAGTCCAACGGTAGCTGAACCAACCATTGCGAATGACCATGACTTTTTTGCCATGCGCAAATTGCCTGGCCACAGACTCCATGCCAAAAGTACCGCTGCCTGGCACCAAGGCCACTGAGTGCGCGGCGTACACTTCTTTCAGGATAGCGGAGATGTCTTGCATCACCCCTTGAAAGCGCTTGGACATGTGATTCAAGGCGCGGTCGGTGTAGACCACGGAGAATTCAAGCAAACCATCGGGATCGATGTTAGGCAGTAATGCAGGCATGGCCTGTCTCCTGTTCAGTAGAGGGACATTTCATTTTAGACTTCTAATGACAATTTGCAGCATCTTTCGGGCATTGGACCCCAGATTTCCAACAAACACCTAGGGTTTACACCCGTCATTCAAACAATCCGTGACCACTAGCATCCTCACAAAGGAAAAACACTCATGCAACCCATTCATCATTTATCCAAGCGCGCCAAGCAACTTTTATGGATGGCGGCCCTGCTTCCAACCTTGGCTTTCTCTCAAGCTTGGCCCACCAAGCAACCCATTAAATTGGTGGCTGTTTTCCCGCCAGGTGGTTCCGTGGACCAAGTGTCACGCATCATTGCACCTGTGCTTGCCCAACAATTGGGGCAAAGCGTTGTGGTTGAAAACAAAGGCGGTGCGTCTGGGGTCATTGGTACGGCAAGCGTATTGTCGGCGCCCGCCGATGGCTACACCTTTGCGGTGGTGTTTGACACCCATGGCGTCAACCAAAGCCTGATACCCAACATGCCGTACGACAGCAAAAAAGACATCGTGCCCCTCATCTTGGTTGGCACTTCGGCCATGGTACTGACATCCAATGTCGGCAACGAGTACAAAACTTTTGCCGATGTCGTGGCAGCGGCCAAGGCCAAAAAGAATGTTTCATTTGGCACCATTGGCAATGGCAGTTTGGGTCATTTGGCCATGGCGCTACTGGGGAAAAATGCCAATCTTGAATTCAATCACATTCCCTACAAAGGCGGCGGCCCGCTCATGACCGATGCGGTTGCGGGACATGTGCCTTTGGCCATGGGCACTGTATTTTTGAGCAAGCCCCACATCGACAACAAACGCATTCGCCCCTTGGCCGTGACATCCTTGAAGCGAGTGGCCGAATTTCCAGATGTACCCACCATTGCGGAAGCAGGTTTTCCGGGCTTTGAAGCACCCGCTTGGTGGGCTTTATTGGCTTCTGCCAAAACGCCCCCCGAAATTGTCAAACGCATGAACGAAGAGCTGAACAAGGTTTTGCAAAACCCCGAAGTGTCTCAACGCCTGAGTGCACAAGGGATTGAAATCTCGGGCGGCAGTGTGGACAAAGCCAAAACCTTCATTGACAAACAAATTGACACATGGGCCAAAGTGGTTCGCGACAACGGCATCAAACCCGACTGATTTGAAACAAGCAGAAACCTGTTTGAATCAGGTTTCTGGCGTAATTTGCAAGGCCACCAAAATTCTGGCCACCATGTTGTAAGTGGCAATGGCGGTGGTCAATTCCAATATCTCGGTGGTGCTCAATTTCGCTTGCAAATTATTGAACAAGGCGTCGTCCACCTTGACGCGCTGTGTGATCTGGGCAGCGTACTGCACCACCCATTGCGACATTTCATCAAAACTTGGGTCAGAAACACCATCGGCTGGATGGGCCTTCACAGCCCTTTGAAGCGCATCCAATTCGGCTTGCGTGCCACCCGCCTTCAGAAAGTCAGGCGCGTGGTGATGATATTCATAATCTGCACCCGTTAGCAGTGCCACTGTACAAATGCCGAGTTCGCAAAGTTTGCGCGATGCCGACAAGCCGGTGCGCACATTTCGCATGTAAACATTCCACCCTGCGGCAACGGGCTCACTCCATAAAAGTGCCTTGTCCAAATTCAACAGCGCTCCTCCCCGCCTGGCCAAAATGGCATCGACCAGTTCTTTGGGTTGAGGATGTTGTTCGGGGGTCCAGTCTGGAATGCGCATGATTGAAAACCTTGATCAGTGGCTACGTAAATTAGATAGCCTTATTTGTAAAAAACTTCTAACTTGCCCTTGAGTTTGATCAGCAAAGGCTGGCCTTTTCGGTCCAGCGTTTTGCCAGCGGGCACCTTGACCCAGCCCTCACTCAGGCAATATTCCTCAACGTCTTGCCTTTCTTTGTCATTGAAACGAATGCCAATGTCATGTTTCAAAACTTCGGGGTTGTAAAAGGGGCTGCGCGCGTCGATGGACAAATGATCGGGCAGTTCAGGACGAGAATTGGTGTCACTCATTTTGGGGTTTTAGAAAGTCAAACTCCTTGAATCCTAACACCGGTCTTTAAAATTAGAGTCATGAACACCACAGAGATCTTTCTAGTTGCCATGGGCATCGTTTTTACGGTGCCTTATCTCATTTGGCGATTGGCCAACACTGGCTACTACGCGCCATTGGTCGTCGTCCAAATTGTGACGGGCATTTTGTTGGGCCCAGGCATTTTGGGTTATGTCTTCCCTGAGTACTACCAATTTGTTTTTAACCCTGCAGTTGTTCAATCTCTCGCGGGCATTGCTTGGTGGGCCGTCATGTTGTTTGTGTTCATAGCAGGTATCGAGCTCGATATGAGCCAGGCATGGAAGGACCGCAAAGAAAGCACCATCACGGCGGGCCTGGCCATGTTGGTGCCGCTCATTTTTGGCGGCTTGGCGGCTTCATTGATTGCCTCAGGCGTTTTTGGCTCTGGTTGGATAGGCACTAAAGGACAATCCTGGCAGTTCGTCATGGGTGTGGCCATGGCCTGTGCCGTAACGGCCTTGCCTATTTTGATTTTGTTGATGGAAAAAATGGGCCTGCTTCGCCAGCCCATCGGTCAGCGCATCTTGCGTTATGCCAGCTTGGATGACATTGCCATCTGGGGCGTACTGGCCCTGATCCTGATGGACTGGGAACGCGTGGGCAAACAAGTTTTCTTTTTCATCATGTTCGCCGTGTTGAGCATGGCCCTGAGGCGATTGATGCAAAAGTTGCCCGAGTCTGACCGCTGGTACGCCGCGCTCATTTGGCTCATTTTTTGTGCATTGGGGGCCGATTGGTCTGGCTTGCATTACATGGTGGGTGCGTTTTTGGCGGGGGTTGTCATTGAGTCCAAGTGGTTCGATCAAAAGCAGATGGATTTTCTCAGGCACCATGTTTTACTGGTTCTCATGCCTGTTTTCTTTTTGAGCACGGGCCTTCGCACCAATTGGTCAATGGGCGGCGCAACAGTTTTTCTGGTTGCGGGTTTACTACTTTTCGCCTCTGTTTCGGGCAAACTGGCCGGCGTTCACTTGGCTGGAAAAATTTTGAAATGGCCAGCGGGTGAAGCGTCCTTGATAGGCTGGCTGCTCCAAACCAAGGCCCTGATCATGATTATTTTTGCCAACATTTTGCTGGACAAGCGGATCATTACCTCTGAAACCTTCACCGCACTGCTTTTAATGGCCGTCATGAGCACCATGCTGACCACGCCCATGGTGACCCCGTTGCTAGAAAAAATGAAAGATGTCTTGAACCGGTCTAATTAACCCTCATCTGGTCAGACCAATTAGGGTTATCTTGGATACTGCGACCCAAATTACCATGTGATACTGATTTTGTTTTGAGTTATCTGTGGTCTGTTTGACAGGTCTCGATTTTATTTCAGGAAGTATTCAATGGCCAGTGTATCGATCCGATCCGTCAAAAAGAACTTTGGCGAAGTTCCCATCCTTCACGGTGTCGACATTGAAATCAAGGACGGTTCTTTCACTGTCTTGGTGGGACCCTCGGGTTGCGGCAAATCAACGCTGCTGCGCATGATTGCAGGCCTCGAAGAAGTGTCTTCAGGCGAAATTCACATCGGCAAAAACAAAGTCAACGACCTCCCCCCCAAAGAGCGCGACATTGCCATGGTGTTTCAAAACTATGCGCTCTACCCGCACATGACCGTGGGCGAGAACATGGCCTTCTCCCTCACCTTGGCCAAGCGCCCCCAAGACGAAATTGACAAAAAAGTAGCCCGTGCTGCCGACATCTTGGCTTTGGGCTCTTTGCTAGATCGCTATCCCCGACAGTTATCGGGCGGCCAACGTCAACGTGTGGCTATGGGCCGCGCCATTGTTCGCGATCCGCAAGTGTTTTTGTTTGACGAACCATTGTCTAACTTGGACGCCAAATTGCGCGTGGCCATGCGCAGCGAAATTAAAGAGCTGCACCAGCGCCTTCAAACCACCTCCATCTACGTCACACACGATCAAATTGAAGCCATGACCATGGGCGATCAAATTGTGGTCATGCGCGATGGCCGTATCGAGCAAACTGGCTCCCCCCTTGAGTTGTACGATTTTCCTGCCAACCAATTTGTGGCCGGTTTCATTGGCTCACCCGCCATGAACTTCTTGCCAGGTAAGTTGCGTACAGATGGCGGTCAGCATCAAGTTGAATTGAACGATGGCCTCAAATTGAACTTGCCACACCCCGTCAATGGTCAAAACGGCCAACCCGTGGTTTTTGGAACCCGCCCCGAACACCTCAGCTTGGTCGACAGCGGTGGCATTACAGCCCAAGTGGCCGTCATGGAGCCCACCGGCATGGACACCTTTGTGGCCTGTCGCCATGAGGGCGTTGAATTTTCCGCGGTTTTCCGCGAGCGTCACGAATTTCAATTAGGCCGCACCATCAATTTACAACCCGACATGGACCGTGCGCACGTCTTTGACGCTGCAACGGGCAATCGTCTGGTGGCCTAATTTCGCCCCTTTTCTCTCGTCGCTAAACCACTCAAATAGGAGACATTTCATGACAAAACTGAATCGACGCGACTTCCTGGAAAGCTCAGCCGGCGCGGCGGCAGCTACCACCACTTTGGGCATGGGCGCTATGGCGGTTAGCCCCGCAGCACAAGCCCAAACCATGAGCTTCAAACCCGAAAAAGGCGCCAAGTTGCGCGTTTTGCGTTGGAGCCGATTTGTACAGGGCGATATTGATGCCTACATGGCCAATGTGAAGAAATTCACTGAAGCCACAGGTGTTGAAGTCCGTGTCGACAACGAAGGTTGGGAAGACGTTCGCCCCAAGGCAGCCGTTGCCGCCAACACTGGCGCGGGTCCAGACATCATTTTGTCCACCAACGACGACGCCAACCTGTACCCCGAGAAACTGTTGGACGTGACAGATCTGTGCGAGTATTTGGGTAAAAAATATGGCGGTTTCTTCCCAGCATGCCATGCCTACCTCAAACCCGATGGCAAAAAATGGATTGGTGTGCCACTGGGTGCCGCTGGCGCCATGTTGGTCTATCGTCAAAGCCAAGTCAAAGCCGCTGGTTTTGACACATTCCCCAAAGACACAGACAACTTCATGAAGTTGTTGAAAGCGCTGAAAGAAAAAGGAACACCCGCTGGTTTTGCTTTGGGCAATGCCACAGGTGACGGCCTCTGGTGCAACTGGCTCTTGTGGGCATTCGGCGGCAAATTGGTCGATGCCAACAACAAAGTGGTCATCGACAGCCCCGAAACCATCAAGGCTTTGGAATACGCCAAAGAAATGTATGCCCAGTTCATTCCTGGCACGTTGTCGTGGCTCGACCCCAACAACAACAAAGCGTTCTTGGATGGCCAAATTAGCTTGACCAACAACGGCATCTCTATTTACTACGCCACCAAAACATCTCCCGATGAAAAAGTGCGCGCACTGAATTCAGATGTGCACCACGCACCCTACCCAGTCGGCCCCGTTGGTACGCCCACAGAGTCACACCTGTTCTTCAACCAAATGGTCATGAAGTACACCAAGTTCCCCAATGCAGCCAAAGAGTTCTTGCGCTTCATGATGGAAAAAGAACAGTTCGACCCTTGGTTGACTGCTTCTGGTGGCTACATTGCGCCTCCTCTGGACTTCTACACCAAGTCTGCCATCTGGACATCAGATCCAAAGCACACAGCCTACCGCGACCCTGTCAAAAACATGCGTCCTGCCGGCTATGCAGGCAAGCTGGGTTATGCCTCAGCAGGCGCAGGTGCCGACTTCATTGTGGTGAACATGGTGGCCGAGGCGGCCAGCGGTTCGAGAACCCCCAAAGAAGCTGCAGAACGCGCCCAGAAACGTGCTGAGCGTTA
>JACCDW011564167.1_pt1 | contig 19389 bp, 15 predicted proteins | sample 7449781 | NCBI WGS metagenome assembly JACCDW01 (sample SAMN15323449, study PRJNA562643) | freshwater metagenome | isolation source: river surface water | place: USA:Blue River Watershed | collected 2017-08-18
GCCGCCTTCGCGCTGAGCGAGCCGCAGGCCGGTTCGGACGTGGCCGCCATGCAGTGCGCAGCCCGCGTGGAAGGCGACAAGGCCATCCTCGACGGCGAGAAGACCTGGATTTCCAACGGCGGGATTGCCGACTTCTACGTGGTCTTTGCCCGCACCGGCGAGGCGCCGGGCGCGCGCGGCATATCCGCCTTCATCGTGGACGCGGACACGCCCGGCCTGGAGATCGCCGAACGCATCGACGTGATCGCACCACACCCGCTGGCGCGGCTGAAGTTCACGAACTGCCGCCTCCCGCTGTCCCAGCGCATCGGCGCAGGGGGCGAGGGTTTCAAGATCGCCATGCGCACGCTGGACGTGTTCCGCACCTCGGTGGCCGCCGCGGCCCTGGGTTTCGCCCGCCGCGCGCTGCACGAGGCGCTGGGGCGCGCCACCAGCCGCAAGATGTTCGGCGGCGTGCTGGCCGACTTCCAGCTCACGCAGGCCAGCCTGGCCCGCATGGCCACCACCGTGGAGAGTTCCGCCCTGCTCACCTACCGCGCCGCCTGGCTGCGGGACCAGGGCCGCACCGTGACCCGCGAGGCCGCGATGGCCAAGCTGGAAGCCACCGAGGGTGCACAGCGCGTGATCGATGCCGCCGTGCAGGTCTTCGGCGGCCTGGGCGTGGTCAGCGAGCAGCCGGTGGAGCGCCTGTACCGCGAGATCCGCGCGCTGCGGATCTACGAAGGCGCGACCGAGGTGCAGCAGCTGATCATCGGGCGAGAACTGCTCAAGGGATGGAACGCATGACGGACATGGCACAGGAGACACAGGCCCGCCCGGTCTTCTCCCGCGAGCGGCTGATCCGCTTTTCCGACTGCGATGCCGCCGGCATCGTGTTCTACCCGCAGTACTTCGTGATGTGCAACGGGCTGGTCGAGGACTGGTTCAACGAGGGGCTGGGGGTGGAGTACGCGGGCCTGATCACCCGCCGCCGCGTGGGCCTGCCCATCGTGCGGCTGGAAACGGATTTCACCTCGCCCAGCCACCTGGGGGACCGGGTCGTCCTGTCACTGGGCGTGGAGCGCCTGGGGTCGCGCTCGCTGACGCTGCGGGTCCAGTGCACCGGGGCCCAGGACGGCGTCCTGCGCATGTCGGCGCGACTGGTGCTGGTGGTGACCTCGCTGGAGACCCACCAGGCCATCGCCATCCCGCAGGATGTGGCTGAAGCCATCGCCCAGGCCATCCGGCAAGGCTCGGCCTGAGCCTTCGCGGCTCAGGGGGCTGGGCCGGACCAGGCCTGCAGGGTCGTTTGCAGCAGCCCGCCCGGGGCCGTGACCTCGTCCAGGATCGAGAAATGGTCCGCGCCCGCCACCGTCACGCAGCGGGCGTGATTGCCGAGGCACTCCCATTGGCGCGCCATGTCCGCGTTCTGATCCTGGAAGGCCAAGGTCTCGCCCCCGCCCGCCACGAACAGGGCTGGCGCTGCGCCCGGCATCGCCCGCAGAACGGGTGAACAGGCGGCAGCAGCCTGCGCGTCCAGGCGCAGGCGCTCGTTGAGCGAGGTGTCGCACAGCGGACGCAGGTCATACACGCCGCTGATGCCGATCACGCCGAGGATCCTGCGTGGGCGGCCTGCACCGGCGGCAGGCTCCCGCAGGGCCAGTTCCACGGCCAGGTGAGCCCCGGCGGAATGACCGCACAGCACCAGCGGTCCGCCCAGTTCCCCTTTTTCATGCATGGCCGCCACCCGCGCCAGGGCCAGTGCCGCGGATTCGACGATCTGGGGTACGCCCACTTCGGGGCACAGGGGGTAGTTGGCCAGCGCCAGGCTCCAGCCCATGGCGTTGAAGGCGGGCGCCAGGAAGTGGAACTGCGACTTGTCGCGGGACTGCCAGTAGCCGGCATGGAAGTAGAGCACCGTGCCCCGGGCCGCCGGCCCGGCCGGCTTGAGGTCCAGCACCTGCCGGTGATGCGGCCCATAGGGGAGGTCCAGGCGCCAACCCGCCTGCGCGCGGGCGGCCTCGCTGCGGGTGGCGAATCCGGCCAGCAGCGCGGGAAAGCGCTCCCGTCCCTGCCCGGTGACGTACTGGAATTCGGCGCTGTTCGGGTCCATGTCGTGAAGGTTGCCCGTGAGGGCTGCAATGGCGTGGGGACGATGCAGGGCAGTCTATCGGGCGCAGGCCCCGCGCACACGCACAGGATTTCACGCCGATAACCCCGGGTAATCGACTTCAAAAAAAGCCATTGGATTCGCGCGGCAGCGGCTCCTAGCATCCGGCACATCACTCCCACCCGGACGACTGCCACATGACCCGACGCACCAAGAACATCCTCTTCATCATGTGTGACCAGCTGCGGGCCGACCACCTGTCCTGCTACGGCCACCCGAAGCTGCACACCCCGAACATCGACGGCCTGGCCCGGCGCGGCGTGCTGTTCGAGAACGCCTACGTGCAGTCGCCCGTGTGCGGTCCCTCGCGCATGAGTTACTACACCGGCCGCTACATGCACTCGCACGGCGTGAGCTGGAACTTCGTGCCGCTCAAGGCGGGCGAGATGACGCTGGGCGACCACCTGCGGCCGCTGGGGGTGAAGTCGGTCCTGATCGGCAAGACCCACATGCGCGGGGACTCCTCGGGCATGTCCCGCCTGGGGATCGACCCGGAATCGCAGATCGGCGTGCGCATCGCCGAGTGCGGCTTCGACCCCTACGAGCGCGACGACGGCATCCACCCGTTCTCCGGCCATGACCCGGACCCCAACTACAACCGCTACCTGCGCGAGCAGGGCTTCGGCGGCGACAACCCCTGGGAGGAATGGGCCAACACGGTGGTGGACGAGGACGGCAACCACCGCTCGGGCTGGTACCTGAAGTACAGCCACCTGCCCGCGCGCGTGCCCAACGAGCATTCCGAGACGCCCTACACGACGCGCCGCGCCATGGACTTCATGCGCGAGGCCGGCGACCAGCCCTGGGTGGCCCACCTGTCCTTCATCAAGCCGCACTGGCCCTACGTGGTGCCCAAGCCCTACGCCGGCATGTACTCGCCCGAGGACGCCCTGCCCCTGGTGCGCTCGGACGAGGAGCTGGCCAACGCGCACCCGGTCCATGCCGCCATGTCGCGCCACCGCGTGTCCCGCCGCTTCGCCAAGCCCGGCGTGCGCGATGCCGTGATGGTGGGCTACATGGGCCTGGTCAAGCAGATCGACGACGAGATGGGCCGGCTGTTCGCCTTCATGGAGGAGCGCGGCCTGACGGACAACACCATGATCGTCTTCTGCGCCGACCATGGCGACTTCCTGGGCGACCACTGGCTGGGCGACAAGGAGCTGTTCCACCAGCCGGTGATCCGCACGCCCCTGGTCATCTACGACCCGGACTCCCGCGCCGACGCCACGCGCGGCACGCGCTGCCCCGCGCTGGTGGAGGCGGTGGACATCGCGCCCACCTTCCTGGACGTGTACGGCGGCACGCCCCTGCCCCACATCATGGACGGCCGGTCGCTGCGGCCCTGGCTGTTCGGGCAGAAGCCCGAGGCCTGGCGCGAGATCGTGGTCAGCGAATGCGACTACGCCTTCCAGGACGCGCGCATCGAGCTGCAGACGCCGCCCATCGACTCGTGGATGCGCATGGCCTTCGACGGGCGCTGGAAGTACGTGCTGTGCGAAGGCTTCCGGCCGATGCTGTTCGACCTGCAGTCCGACCCGAACGAGCTCAAGGACCTGGGCGCCTCGACCGACCCCCTGCACGTGCAGCAGCGCGAGCGGCTGCACGAGGCCCTGTTCCAGTGGGCCCGCCGCCCGCGCCAGCGCGTCACGGTGTCGGACGAACTGATCGAGAGCACCGAAGTGCAGGCCCGCATCACCGAGAACGGCATCCTGATCGGCTATGTCGACGAGGACGACCTGCGGGCGCAGCGCCAGCAGTTCAAGCCCCGCTACGCCAGCCACAACCCGCTGGTGAAGGAGGCGCTGGACCGACTGACCGGCGAGCATGCGTCCAGCCCGAAGCCCGCCGGGAAATCGCCCGTGACCTCCACAACCCAGCCCACCGAGGAGAGCCTGCCATGACCGCCCCCACCCTGCCCGACTGCGACCATTCCCCCACCGGCATCGACGGGGTGACCTGGAACATCATGGGCCAGGTCTACACGCCCAAGCAGTACGACGACCGGCAGTTCGTCTGGCACGCCACCTTCCCGGAGGAGACCTTCGTGCCGCCGCATACCCACCCTGACCAGGACGAGTACCTCAGCCCCCTGAACGGCGAGGTGGAGGTGGTGATCGGCGGCAAGCGCAGCAAGGTGCGGCCCGGCGAGATCGGCCACCTGCCCAAGGGCATCCCGCATGCCTTCTACAACAACAGCGGCAAGGTGGTGCAGGCCATCTTCTGGGCGGAGCCGGCCGGCGAGCTGCCCGCGCTGTACCGCCGCATCCACAACATGGCCAGCCCGCGCAAGGTGACCGAGGTCTCACCCGAGTACGGCGTGGTGTTCGAGCCGCCCATCTCGTCGGCTCGCTGAACGGGGGGCGGCCAGCTCCTCCTGCCCTCGATTCCCACGAAAGCAAAAGGACCCGCTGGAAAGCGGGCCCTTCTTGTTGCCGGGTGCGACGCTTCAGGTCGCGCGCAGGCCGGTGCTGCGCACGAAGCGGCCCCAGTGGTCCAGCTCCTTGCGGATCAGGTCGGCGAAATCACCGGCAGGATGCGTCGGCACCACCGACATGCCCAGCTCCGCCAGCTTGGCGCGCAGGTCCTGCGAAGCCAGGACCTGGAACAGCTCCTGGTTCCACTTGTCGATGACGGCCTTGGGCGTGCCGGCCGGAGCGACCATGCCTTCCCACTCCCGCAGCTCGACGCCGGATACCCCCGCCTCCGCCAGGGTGGGCACCGACGGCATGGCCGACAGGCGTTGCGGGCTGGTCACCGCAATCGCGCGCAGCTTGCCCGAGCGCACCAGGGCGGCCGCCGTGGGCACGGTGGCGAACATGGCGTCGATCTGGTTGCCCAGGAGCGCGGTCACCGCCTCGGCAGGCCCCTTGAAAGGGACATGCGTCATCTTCGCGCCGGTGGCCTGGCCGAAGGACTCGGCCACCAGGTGCGCTGGCGAGCCGTTGCCGCCGGAACCGTAGTTGATGCGGCCCGGCTCCGCCTTGGCGCGGGCCACCAGGTCCTGCACGCCCTGGATGCTGGAGGACGCCGGGACCACCAGCACGTTGTACAGCCACACCAGGTTGGCGATGGGCGCGAAGTCGGTGGCCGTGTTGTAGGGGAGCGGGCCCATCAGCTCGGGCAGCACCGTGTGGGTGAGGAACATGACGCCGACGGTGTAGCCGTCCGGGGCCGAGCGGGCCAGGGCCTGCATGCCCACCATGCCGGTCGCGCCCGGGCGGTTGTCCACCACCACCGGCTGCTTCCAGTTGCGGCTCACCGCCTCGGCCAGGTGGCGGGCGAGCACGTCGGGCGGGCTGCCCGGGGGCAGCGGCACGATAATGCGTAGCGGCTTGTCCGGGAAAGCCTGCGCCATGGCCGGCAGGCCCGCCAGGAGCGGCGCCGCGGCCATGTGGCCTATCAGGGTTCTGCGCTTGATCATGTCTCCATCCTTCTCTTTTTAGGGATCGCCGGGGCATGCTAGCTGCCGCGACCGTGGGCGACCAATCGCATTTAGTGAACACGATTACCACGGGTTATCAAGGAAAGGTCCGGGATGCGTTTGCAACAACTGCAGCTGCTGCTCACGCTGGCGCGCACAGGCAGCATGCGGGCTTCCGCGGCCGCCATGAACGTCACGCAGCCGGCGCTGACCAAGGCGCTCAAGCAGCTGGAGGAGGAGTTTGGCACGACCCTGGTGACCCGCACCCCCAAGGGCGTGCGCCTGGCGCCGGCCGGCGAGATGCTGGCGGCGCGGGCAGCCACCGTGGTGCGGGAGATCGACCGCGCGCGGGAGGAAGTGGCCGCCCTCACCGGCCAGGCCCAGGCCACCCTCAGCGTGGGCATGTCACCGGCCGCGGCCCTGATCCTGGCGCCCCACGCGATTTCCGCGTTCCAGTCCCGCTGGCCCCAGGTGTGCGTGCGCGTGGTGGATGCCCTGTACCCGCGCTCGCTGGAGCAGTTGCGCTCGGGGGAACTGGACCTGGCCCTCGGCCCCCTGCCCCCCGCCGGCATCGGCCGCGACCTGCAGGCCCGCCCGTTGATGGACAGCCCCACGGTGATCGTGGCCCGGCAGGGTCATGCGCTGGCGGGCGCGCGCAGGCTGGAAGACCTGCTGGAGGCCTCCTGGGTGCTGTCCGGCCCACGCCTGGGGCCGGGCGACCCGATGCACCTGGGCTTCGCGCAGCGCGGGCTGCCGCCGCCCCGGATCACGCTGGAGTGCGAGTCCTTCTCCACCCTGCTGGCCCTGCTGCCCGGCACCAATGCCCTGTCCGTGGTGCCGCGCCGGTTCCACGAGGTGCACGGCCCGCGCATGGGCCTGGTGTGCCTGGACCTGCAGGAGACCCTGCCGAAGACGACGATCCACATCCTCTCGCGCGCGGACGCGCCGCTGTCGCTGGCGGCGCAGCGGCTGGTGGACATGTTCCAGCAGCAGGCGGCGCCGGCCTGAGTTCCCGCCGCGCCGTCCGGCGCATGCGGGGCCCGAAGTCGATCAAGCGGGCGTCACGGCCCCCACGCCATCGGGCAACGTGACCTCCAGCAGCTGCAGGTCCGGCGAGGCGTCGTGGAACGCGTAGGCCATCCCGCCCGGGATCGTGACGCTGTCGTCGCTGCGCAGGCGCACCCGCTCCTGGCCATGCAGGAAGTCCACCTGCCCGGCCAGCACGAAGAAGAAGCAGAACTCGGTGTCATGCTGCTGCGTGGCGGTGGCCACCGTGCCCGCGGCCGGCCGCACCACGCGCGCGCCGGCCAGGCCGTCCGTCGCGGCGCCGATGCCCGTGTCCTGGTACTCGAAGCCCGCGCTGCGCCATGCCTTCCAGGCGGCGGTGCCGCCGTCGTGCAGCACGAAGCGCTGGCCGCCGAACAGGTGGCCGGGGGGCAGGTCCGGCGAGGGCAGCGGCAGGTCGTGGTCGGCGATGGTGATGTGCTCGGCGGGCGTGCCGATCTCCACCACCTCCGCGCCCGCGGAGCTTTCCAGCACGCGGTGGCGGATCATGGGCGGCTGCAGCACGCAATCGCCCGCCTTCATCAGGATCGGGCCGCCCTGGCCTTCGTACAGCACGCGCACCCAGCCCTTGCGGCAGAAGATCATCTGGAAGCGGACCTTGTGGTAATGCACATAGTCCGGCACCGGCCCGCCCTCCAGGATGCGGATGTGGGAGGCGATGAAGGCGCCCCCGTGGCGGTCGGGCAGCAGGTCGCGATAGCGCAGGCCGGCGCGGCCTACCGACCAGTGGGCCGAATCCTCCATGCGGTTGAAGACCAGCGACTGCACGGTGGCCGGCTCCTTCATGGGCGGGTCCGCATGGACCAGGCGCACCTTCACGCCGTTGGGGGCGAGCAGCTCGCGCGCGCCGCCGGCCACCCGGTCGGGGTCATCGCACAGCAGGCTGAGGGACGGCAGCGGGTTGGGTACGCCCACCGACAGCTGCAGGCGCGCGCCATGGCCGGAGATCAGCGCGGAGCGCAGGCTGTCCGCGGGAAAGATGGCGTCGATGCGGAAACCGAGCTGCCCGGTGAAGAAGGACAGCGTCGGCTCCAGCGTCTCGCTGCCCATCTGGACCATGGCGCCGCGCACGCCGGACACGTCCGGGCGGCCGGTGGCCGGTGCGGTTTCGGATGTCATGAAGGCTCCTGGAGAACGAAGGATCGGAAGGATCGGAAGGATCGGGAGCGGGACGCCGGGCGGGGCCCGGCGGGCGCGCTCAGGTCACGCTGGCGCGGGACTGGAAGCGGGCCTGCTTCCACTCGCGGGTCTCGAGCACCTGGGACAGGTGGTCCACTGCGTCCCACACGTCCACGTAGCGCAGTGTCAGCGGCGTGAGGCCGAAGCGCAGGATGCCCGGCTCCCGGTAGTCGCCCACCACGCCGCGCGCGATCAGCGCCTGGACGATGGCGTAGGCGCCCTCCTCGCGCAGGAAGCTGACCTGGCTGCCGCGCAGCGCGGGCTCGCGCGGCGTCTGCAGCGACAGGCCGTGGCCGGCGCAGCGCTGGTCGACCAGGGCAATGAACAGGTCGGCCAGCGCCAGCGACTTGCGCCGCAGGGCCTCCATCCCGCCCAGCGGCTGCGCCGCCAGCACGGTGTCGATGCCGCACTCCAGCGCCGCCAGGGCCAGCGGCGAGGGGGTGCCGCAGGTGAAGCGGGCGATGCCCGCCGCCGGGTGGTAGTCGGTGGTGAACTCGAAGGGCGCCGCGTGGCCCATCCACCCGGACAGGGGTTGCCAACGCTGCTCGGCGTCCATCCGGGCCAGGTGCCGCGAGTGGACCCAGACGAAGGCCGGGGCGCCGGGGCCGCCATTGAGGTACTTGTAGCCGCAGCCCACCGCGAAGTCGGCATCGCTGGCGCGCAGCGACAGCGGGACAGCCCCGGCGGAATGCGCCAGGTCCCAGACCACCAGCGCGCCCTTCGCGTGGGCGGCGGCGGTCACGTCCGCCATGGGGTGCATGCGGCCCGTACGGTAGTTGACGTGGGTCAGCATCAGCACGGCGACGCGGTCGTCCAGGGCGTCGGCCACGCGCTCCGGCCCGTCCACCAGGCGCAGCTCGCACCCGTGCTGGCGGGCCAGGCTCTGCGCCATGTACAAGTCGGTGGGGAAGTTGTCCCGCTCGGAGACGATGACGCGGCGCGCCGGGTCGCCCTCGCGGGCCATGGCCAGCGCGACCTCCAGCACCTTGTACAGGTTCAGCGAGGTGGTGTCGCTGGCGACCACCTCGCCCGGCTCGGCGCCGACCAGCTGCGCGATCTTGTCGCCGACTCGGCGCGGCTGGTGGATCCAGCCGGCGCTGTTCCAGCTGCCGATGAGGCCCCGGCCCCACTCGCGCGCGACCACGTCCTGCACGCGGGCCGCCGTGGCGGCGGGCAGCGCGCCCAGCGAGTTGCCATCCAGGTACAGGGTTCCCGGCGCCAGGTCGAACTGCTGGCGCAGCGGGGCGAGCGGGTCGTCTCGGTCGAGGGCTTCGCACGTGGCGCGGGTGGCGGGCACGCGCGGGAGGGCTTCAGGCATGGGGGCGAACCGGAAAAGTTGATGCCCTACGAGCATAGACACCCGGGATGTTTGCCACAACCAGAGAAAGGGCATGGATTCATTGCCGAAACAGCAAGCCGGCCCGGAGGCTATCCGGCTCAAATTGTTTGCTCGTTTGATCAAACGAGCAGATAATTGGGGCAACTAACCTGCCGCCCCATGAGCCGCCCCACGCATCCCTTCGCGCACACCCGCGCCGACTTCCCCCTCCTGGCCACGAAGGCCCAGCTTTCCAGCTGCTCCCAGAGCGCGCTGGGTACGCCGGTGGCCGCCGCCATCGAGGAGTACCTGCGCCTGTGGCGCGACTATGGCATGGCCTGGGGCCCGTGGATGGACGCCGTGGAAGGCGCCAAGCAGGAATTCGCCAGCCTGATCGGCGCGCAGGCCCAGGACATCGCGGTGTGCGCGTCCGTGTCCGACGCCGCCTCCAGCATCGCCAGCGCGCTGGACTTCGCCGGCGGGCGCAACGGCATCGTGGTGGGCGCCAACGAGTTCCCGTCCCTGGGCCATGTCTGGCTCGCCCAGGGCCGCCGGGGCGCCCGGGTGCGCTTCGCCCAGGCCGATGGCGAAGGCTGGATCGCGCCCGAAAGCTACGAGTCGGCCATTGCCGGCCTGGACGGCTGCGCGCTGGTGAGCGTGTCCCACGCCTCCTTCTACAACGGCGCCCTGCAGGACATCGCCAGCATCACGCGGATGGCGCGCGCGCACGGCGCCATCACCTTCGTCGACGCCTACCAGTCGGCCGGCGCGCTGAAGCTCGACGTGCAGCGTGACGGCATCGACCTGCTGGCGGCCGGCGCCCAGAAGTTCCTCCTGGGGTGCCCGGGCATTGCCTTCCTCTATGTGCGCCCTGGCCTGGCCACGCAGCTGACGCCGACGAACACGGGCTGGTTCGGCCGCGTGAACCCCTTCGCCTTCGACATCCAGGGCCTGGACTTCCCGCCCCATGCGGGCCGCTTCAACACCGGCACGCCCCCGATGATCAACGCCCACGCGGCCGAGGCGGCCCTGCGCTACCTGGGGCGCTTCGACGCGCAGGCCGTGGAGGCCTACCTGCGCCACCTGGGCGCGGTCACGATCGCCGAGGCGCAGCGCCTGGGCTTGGGCGTGGCCACGCCGGCCGACCCCGCGCGGCGCGCCGTGACCACGGCAATCCGCGTGCGCGACGCGCATGCGGTCGAGGGCCGGATGGCGGCGGCGGGCTACATCGTCTCGGCACGCAACGACGTGATCCGCATCGCCCCCCACTTCTACAACACGGAGGCCGAAGTGATCGGCGCCGTGCGCGCGCTGGCCGCCATCCAGCCGGCGGCCTGAGCCCGCGGGCACGGCATGGACTCGGCAACGCCGGCGACGCAGGTACCTGCGGCATCCACGGGCCAGCCCCGTACCGGCGGCGCCTGGCTGGCGGGCCAGGTCACCCTGCTCGCCGGCGTGTGGGGGCTGGCGTACCTGTTTTTCCGCATCGGCGGCAAGGACTTCGGGCCGGTCCCGGCTGCCTGGCTGCGGATGGTCCTGGCGGCGGCCTGCCTGTTGCCGGGCGTCCTCCTGGGTGGGCACGGTGGTTGCCTGCGGCGGCACTGGCGCGCGCTGCTCGTCGTCGGCGCCCTCAACTTCGCCCTTCCCTTCGTGTTCTACGCCTACGCCCTCCAGGTACTGGACATCGGCATCGCCTCCATCCTCAACGCGACGGCGCCCCTGTCGACGGCGGTGATCGCCACCGTCTGGCTGGGCGAGCGACTCACGCCGCTGCGGGCCACCGGCCTGGCCGTGGGCTTCGGCGGGGTGATGCTGCTGACATGGCAGCACCACGCCATCGCGGCGGGTGCCGTGACCGGCCTGGCGCAGGGCTCCGTGGTCCTGGGATACACGCTGTGCATCGGCGCGACCCTGCTGTACGGCTTCGCGGCCAGCTACACGCGCCGCCACCTCGAAGGAGTCCCTCCCTCGGTGATCGCCGCCGGCAGCCTGCTGGTCGCCGCGGTGCTGCTCACGCCCCCGGGCATCGCGCTGTGGCCCGCGCAGGTGCCGCCGCTGCGCGCGTGGGTCGTCCTCATCCTGCTCGGGGTGGTCTGCACGGCCTGGGCCTTCGCGACCTACTTCCGGCTGCTCGGGCAGGTGGGGCCCTCGCGGACCATGGCCACCACCTACCTCACGCCGCCCTTCGCCATGGCCTGGGGCTGGCTCTGGCTGGATGAAGTCGTCACCTGGCCGATGCTGGCGGCTGGCGGCGTGATCCTGCTGGGGACCGCGCTGGGCAGCGGCGCCCTGGCCCGCCCGCAGCGCCCATGAAGAGCGGCTGCGCGCGCGCGCCGGCCTTACGTCGCCGACCGCGCGAGCCGCTGCTTGAGGAAATCCACGAAGGTCTGGACGACCACGGGCAGCTTGCGTCCCGCCAGGGTCTGCAGCTCGATGCGGCGCACGTCCAGGCCGCGGTCGCGTATGGGCACCGCGAGCATGCGGCCGTCCGCCACGTAATGGCGCACCGATACCTCGCCGGCCAGGGACGCATAGCCGCCATCGAGCACGAGCCGGTGCAGCGTGGCGGGGAAGTTGCTCTCGACCTTGGGCTCGATGACCAGGCCGCGCCGGCTGCAGGCGATGTCGACGGTCTGGCGCAGGCTGGTGTCGGCCGACGGCAGGGCCAGCGGGTAGCCGGCCAGTTCCGACAGGGTGATGGCCTTGCGGTCGGCCAGGGGATGGTCCGGCCGAAGGATCACCCGCACGGGCGAGGGCTGGCTGTACTCGACGCGGATCTCCTTTTGCGCGATGCGGCTGATCGACAGGCCGATGTCCGCCTCGCCACTGCGCACCAGGTCGGAAGTCTGCACCGGGCCGCAGATGGTCACGTCGAAATGGATGCCCGGGTACCGCTCCTGGAACTCCAGGATGGACGAGGGGATGAAGTGCACGCCGAAGCCCTCGCTGCAGGCGATCGCGACCTTGCCCTTGCCCAGGCCCTCCAGCGCGATGATCTCGGCGACCACGCGGTCCGCCTCCAGCGCCATGTCGCGCGCGTAGCTGGCCAGCACCTCGCCGGCAGCGGTCAGGACCATGCCGCGCGGGTGGCGCTCGAACAGCGGCACCTCCAGGATGGACTCGAGCGCCGCGATCTGCCGGCTGATCGCCGAACCGGCGACGAACAGGCGCTCGGACGCCTGGCTGATGGAGCCGCTGCGCGCCACCTCGAGGAAGTAGCGCAGGGACGTTTCCTTGAGGTGGTCCGACTTGGACATGGCGGGTCAGGGGGAAAACGAAGTGAGGCCGCCACGCGCCGCCGCAGGCTTGCGGACCGCCATGCCGCCACGGCAATGAAACGGTGCCAAATCTCTAATGGCGGCAACGATGGCTTGCTCCTATTCTAGGTGCCACTGGAGCATGCAGTTGACAAATCAGACAAGCACACACAATCAAGCCCCGGCGCAGCCTGCCGGCCGGACCGCCGCCATCGACGCGGCCACGCGGATGTTCGACAGCGGCCGGTTCCAGGCGGAACTGGCCCGGCGCGTGAGCCTGCGCACCGAGAGCCAGAAGCCGGACAGCCTGCCCGTGCTGCACCAATACCTCACGCAGGAGATCGTGCCGCGCCTGGTGGCGATGGGCTTCGAGGCGCGCATCCACGACAACCCGGTGCCCGGCATGCCGCCGTTCCTCATCGCGCAGCGGCTGGAACCCGGCGCCTCCTGCACGGTCCTCAGCTACGGCCACGGCGACTGCGTGAACGGCTATGACGACCAGTGGCGCCAGGGCCTGGACCCCTGGACGCTGACGGTGGAGGGCGACCGCTGGTACGGGCGCGGCATCGCCGACAACAAGGTGCAGCACAGCGTGAACCTGGCGGCGCTGGCCGAGGTGATCGAGGCGCGCCAGGGCCGCCTGGGCTTCAACGTCAAGGTGCTGCTGGAGATGGGCGAAGAGGCCGGCTCGCCGGGCCTGCACGAGTTCTGCGCCGCCCAGCGCGAGGCGCTGCACGCCGACCTGTTCATCGCCTCCGACGGCCCCCGCCTGGCGGCCCACCGCCCCACCCTGTTCCTGGGCTCGCGCGGCGGCCTGAACTTCCGGCTGGATGTGGACCTGCGCGAAGGCGGCCACCACTCGGGCAACTGGGGCGGCCTGCTGCGCAACCCCGGCATTCGCCTGGCGCATGCCATCGCCTGCCTGGTGGACGGCAAGGGCCGCATCCAGGTGCCCGGCCTGCTGCCGGACCGCCTGCCGCAGAACGTGCGCGACGCGCTGGCGACCATCGAGGTCGGCCAGGACGAGGACGCGCCCGAGATCGACCTCGACTGGGGCGAGCCGGGCCTGACGCCTTCCGAGCGCGTGTTCGGCTGGAACAGCTTCGAGGTGATTGCCTTCGAGACGGGCAACCCCCGCCACCCGGTCAACGCCATCCCCCCGCGCGCCTACGCGCACTGCCAGGTGCGCTATGTGGTGGGCAGTGACAACCAGGGCTTCCTGCGGCACATCCGGGAGCACCTGGACCGCCACGGCTTCACGGACGTCCGCGTGGCGCAGGTCGGCGCCGAGGCCATGGCCACGCGCCTGGACCCTTCCGACCCCTGGGTCACCTGGTGCCTGGACTCCATCCAGCGCAGCACCGGCCTGGTCCCGAGCCTGCTGCCGAACCTGGGCGGCTCGCTGCCCAACGACGCCTTCGCCGAGGTGCTGGGCCTGCCCACGCTGTGGATCCCCCACTCCTACCCCGGCTGCGCGCAGCACGCCCCCAACGAGCACGCGCTGGCCAGCGTGACGCGCGAGGCGCTGCAGGTCATGGCGGGCCTGTTCTGGGACCTCGGCGACCTGGGCGCCGGGGTCATGCAGGCCCGGGCGGCGCAGGCCGCCGGCACCCCACAGGCGCAGCGCTGAGCGAACCCCTTCCAGGCCAGGCCCCGCACAGGGCCTCCCCGATTCCACCCCACGAACGACCCACGAGGAGACAACCATGAAAAGCACCCCCCCGATCCACCCCTCCCGACGCCCACTCGACATGGAAGACATGAACGTCCCGCAAACCCTCCTCACCCGGCGCCAGGCGCTGGCCCTGTCCGCAGCCGCCGCCTTGGCCTCCGTCAGCGGCGGCGCGTTCGCCGACCAGTTCCCCAGCCGCCCCCTGCGCCTGGTGATCCCGTTCGCCCCGGGCGGCGCGTCCGACGCCATCGCACGGGTCATCTCCGAGTACCTGCCCCGCCAGATCGGCCAGCCCGTGATGGTGGACAACAAGCCGGGCGGCTCCACCATCATCGGCGTCGATGCCGTGGCCAAGGCGCCGGCCGACGGCCACACCCTGCTGCTGGCGGGCGTGGGCAGCTACAGCGTGCTGCCCGCCGTGCGCAAGACCCTGCCGTTCAACGTGGAGAAGGACCTGGCGATGATCGCGCTGGTGTGCTTCTCGCCCAACATCCTGGTCACCTCCGCCGACAAGCCGTTCAAGACGCTGGGCGAGTTCATCCAGGCCGCCAAGGCCAAGCCGGGATCGCTGCGCTACGCCACCTACGGTGACGGCAGCGCCAACCACCTGGTGGGCGTGATGTTCGAGAACGCGGCCGGCATCCGGCTGGAGCCCATCGCCTACAAGGGCGCGGCCGATGCCAAGCTCGCCCTGCTGCGCGGCGACATCGACCTGAGCTTCGAGACCATGGGCAGTGCCGGCGCGGAGATGAAGTCCGGCCGCCTGCGCGCCCTGGCCAACGGCGGCCCGACCCGCAGCAAGTTGCTGCCCGACCTGCCCAGCTTCACCGAGCTGGGCCTGGGCCAGGCGGCCTCGCAGCCGATGTTCGGCGTCTCGGTGCCCGCCGCCACGCCGGCCGCCGTGCGCGCCCGCCTGACCAAGGAGATCATGGAGGTGATGAACCTGCCTGCGGCGCGCGAGAAGGCGTTGGCGGTCTACCTCGAGCCGGTCGCCATGGGCGCCGACGAAATGAAGGAAACCATCGCCCGCGAATCCGCCAACTACCGGCGCGTCGCGCAGCAGCTGAAGCTGCAGCTCGATTGACGGGTCCCCCGGAGGCCGGCCCCGCCCCAGGGGTGGCCTCCCCCTTCCCCTTTTCCCTTCCCCCGTTTCCCTTGTCCCGGGACACCCGGTGCCAGGCCCCGGCAGGCCCCAGGCCTGCAGGCGCGAAAGTTCGCGCAAAGCGGATAGCCAATTTCCGTTTGGGGATATCCCCCCAGGCAGGCCGGCGGCACCATCGTCCCGTGACGTTGATTCACCCTCACCAGGACACGCCATGACCACCTCCCTCCTCGACTTCGCCCAGGACATCGCCGCCGGCAAGCTGCGCGTCGTCGACCTCACGCAGACGCTGTCGCCCGAGTTCCCCGCCCTGCAGCTGCCGCCCCAGTTCGGCCAGGTCTGGGCCTTCAAGATGGAGCGCATCTCGCAATACGACGAGGCCGGCCCGGGCTGGTACTGGAACAACTTCTCCTGCGGCGAGCACACCGGCACCCACTTCGACGCCCCGGTCCACTGGATCACCGGCAAGGACCACGCCCAGAACACGGTGGACACCATCGACCCGGCCCGCTTCGTCGCGCCGGCCGTGGTGGTGGACGCCAGCCAGCCAGTCGCCGCCAACGCCGACTGGCTGCTGACGGTGGACTTCCTCAAGGCCTGGGAGGACAGGCATGGCCGCATCCCGGCGGGCGCCTGGCTGCTTTTCCGCACGGACTGGAGCAAGCGCCTAGCCGACCCGGCCAGCTTCGTGAACATGAAGGAGGACGGCGCCCACACCCCCGGCCCCACCCAGGAGGCCGTGGAATGGCTGATCCGCGAGCGCAACGTGCTGGGCTTCGGCGTGGAGACGATCAACACCGATGCCGGCCAGTCCTACGCCTGGCCCATGGCCTACCCCTGCCACACGCTGATGCACGGCGCCAACAAGTACGGCCTGCAGTGCCTGAAGAACCTGGACCAGCTGCCCCCCACCGGCGCCGTCATCATCGCCGCGCCCCTGAAGATCCAGGGCGGCTCGGGCAGCCCGCTGCGCGTGCTGGCGCTCGTTTCCTGAATTTCCTGAGAGAGGCCCATGGCAGAACGCTCATTCGCCGCTGAAGTCCGCCAACTGGAGGTGCCCGCGGGCACCGAATTCCACGGTGAGGGCATCCTGGCCGTGACCAAGGCCCTGCTCGAATGCGGCGTGGGCTATGTCACGGGCTACCAGGGCTCGCCCATCTCCCACCTGATGGACGTGCTGGCCGACGCCCAGCCGATCCTGGAGAAGCTGGGCGTCTACTTCGAGCCCGCCGCCAGCGAGGCGGCGGCGGCCTCGGCACTGTCGGCCTCCGTCAACTACCCGGTGCGCGGCGCCGTCACATGGAAGTCCACGGTCGGCACCAACGTGGCCTCGGACGCGCTGTCCAACCTGGCCTCCGGCGGCGTGACAGGCGGCGCGCTGGTCATCGTGGGCGAGGACTACGGCGAGGGCTCCAGCATCATGCAGGAGCGCACCCACGCCTTCGCGATGAAGTCGCAGATGTGGCTGCTGGACCCGCGTCCCCACCTGCCCTCCATCGTGAAAGCGGTGCATGACGGCTTCGCCCTGTCCGAGGCCAGCAACACGCCGGTGATGCTGCAGCTGCGCATCCGCTCCTGCCACCTGCATGGCAGCTTCATCACCCAGGAAAACCTGCGCCCCAAGTTCACGCTCAAGGACGCCCTTGAGAGTCCGGTGCGGGACGTGAACCGCATCGTGCTGCCGCCGGCCTCCTTCCTGCACGAGAAGGAAAAGATCGAGAACCGCTGGCCCGCCGCGGTGAAGTTCATCCAGGAGCACCAGCTCAACGAGTTCATCGACGGCGACATCGAGCACCTGGGCATCATCACCCTGGGCGGCCTGACCAACAACGTGCAGCGCGCGCTGCAGCTGCTGGAGCTGGGCGACCTGTGGGGCGAGACCCGGCTGCCGATGTACGTGCTGAACGTGGCCTACCCGCTGGTCGAGGAGGAAGTGCTGCGCTTCTGCCGCGGCAAGAAGGCGGTGCTGGTGGTGGAGGAAGGCCAGCCCGACTACCACGAGCAGCACCTCAACACCATCCTGCGCCGCAACGGCGTGGACACCGTCATCCACGGCAAGGACCTGCTGCCCGTGGGCGGCGACTACACCGTGGTGGCCCTGCGCGCCGCCGTGCGCGCCTTCGTGGAGCGGCACCATCCGGCGGCGTTCGCCAAGCCGGTGGCCCTGGGCATGCCCACCGCCCCGGCGAAAGCGCCCGCGGTTGCAGCTGCAACCGCATCCGTTCCCGCTGTCCCGGCCATGCCCTCCGGCACCCAGGACATCGTGCTGCCGCCGCGCCCGCCGGGCCTGTGCGTGGGCTGTCCCGAGCGGCCGATCTTCTCGTCGCTGACGCTGGCCATGCAGGACCACGGCCCGCACCACATCTCGTCGGATATCGGCTGCCACCTGTTCTCCAGCCAGGCGCCGTTCAACATGGGCGCGACGACCATGGGCTACGGCCTGGGCGCGTCCAGCGCGTCGGCCTTCAACGCCGGCAAGCAGCTGGGCGCGTCACGCCGGGCGATCGCGATGATGGGTGACGGCGGCTTCTGGCACAACGGCCTGGCCACCGGCATCGGCAACGCGGTGTTCAACAAGCACGACAACGTGTTCCTGATCGTCGACAACAACTACTCGGCGGCCACGGGCGGGCAGGACATCCTGTCCTCGCGAGCGGACAATCCGCACCGCAGCACGCAGCACCCGATCGAGAAGGCGGTGCGCGGCGTGGGCGTGGAATGGGTGCGAACCCTCACCCGCACCTACGACGTCAAGGCCATGCGGGCCGCCTTCGACGAGGCGATGACCACCGACTACGACGGCCCCAAGGTCATCATCGCCCAGAGCGAATGCATGCTCAATCGCCAGCGCCGCGAGAAGCCGCGCACGGCCGCCGCCATCAAGGGCGGTGAGCGCGTGGTCAAGGAGCGCTTCGGCGTCGACGCGGCCGTGTGTTCCGGCGACCATGCCTGCATGCGCGTGTCCGGCTGCCCCAGCCTGACGCTGGCGCCCAGCGGCGACGCGCTCAAGCCCGACCCCGTGGCCCATGTGGACGAGGCCTGCGTGGCCTGCGGCCACTGCGGCGAGGTGGCCGATTCCGCCGTGCTGTGCCCCTCGTTCTACAAGGTGGAGCGCGTGCACAACCCCAGCGGCAGCGACCGCTGGCTGGACGGCCTGCGCCGCAAGGTGCTGGGCTGGTGGCACCGCCGCACCCATGCCGACCGGTCCGCGCGCGCCCTGTACCCCCTGGAAGCCCTGTCATGAGCCTGAGCAAAGCCCGCTCCATCAACATCGCCCTGCTGGCCCTGGGCGGCCAGGGCGGCGGCGTGCTGGTCGACTGGATCGTCGGCATGGCCGAACACGCGGGCTGGACCGCGCAGGCCACCTCGGTGGCCGGCGTGGCCCAGCGCACCGGCGCCACCATCTACTACGTGGAGCTGGTCTCGCCCGAGCACAAGCCCCGCCCCGACGCCCAGCCCGTGCTGGCGCTGATGGCCGTGCCCGGCGACGTGGACGTGGTCATCGCCGCCGAGCTGATGGAAGCCGGCCGCGCGGTGCAGCGCGGGCTGGTGACCCCGGACCGCACCACCCTGATCGCCAGCAGCCACCGCGTCTACTCGGTGCTGGAGAAGACCATCCCCGGCACCGGCGTGGCCGAGAGCGAGCCGGTGCAGCGCCTGCTCAAGGAAAGCGCGCGCCAGCTGGTGCTGGACGACATGCAGGCCCTGGCCGTGAAGAACGGCAGCGTGATCTCCGCCAGCCTGTTCGGCGCCCTGGCCGGCAGCGGCGCCCTGCCCTTCCCGCAATCGGCCTTCGAGGCCGTGGTGGAGCGCAGCGGCGTGGGCGTGAAGGCCAGCCTGGCCGCCCTGCGCGCTGCGGCCGACCTGGCCCGCCAGCCGTCCGCGCTGCCCAAGGCCGCCCCCGCCGGCATGACCACCGCGGCCCGCCCGCTGCCCGAGCGCGCCGCGAGCCCCGCGGTGCAGCCCCTGCTGGATCGCATCCGCAGCGAGTTCCCGGCCCCGGCCTGGAACATGCTGGGCGAGGGCCTGGCCCGCGTGCTCGACTACCAGGACGTGGACTACGGCGAGGAGTACCTGGACCGGGTCGCCCGCTTCACGCGCTTCCTCGATCCCGCGCTGCTGAACGAAGCCGCGCACTGGATCGCGGTGGCCATGAGCTATGACGACGTGATCCGCGTGGCCGACCTGAAGACCCGCCCCGAGCGATGGAACCGCGTGCGGCGCGA